>WLWD01000480.1_pt1 | contig 358154 bp, 339 predicted proteins | sample 6712731 | NCBI WGS metagenome assembly WLWD01 (sample SAMN12718690, study PRJNA576275) | sponge metagenome | isolation source: marine sponge | host: Mycale hentscheli | place: New Zealand: South Island, Marlborough, Capsize Point | collected 2014-11-01 | reverse complement strand
GGCGTGGCGAACAGCGCGCGCAGGTCGGCCTTGGCGGTGGTTTTCTGTGTCTCGGCCATCTTTCTAATGCTCTACTTGCTGTATGTTATCCACAACAGGGCCGCCCCTTTATGACCGTTGCGGCCGGGCCAGCGCAAGTCGCTCTAGGCGTTAGCGGTTCTGGTCTCATCCAGCGGCCAGCGCGGGCGTGGCGCAAAGTCGAGACCGGCGGTCGCGCCGCGCCGCAAATGCTCGAGACCGGCCCAGGCGATCATCGCGGCGTTGTCCGTGCACAAAGCCGGTGGTGGCGCGACCAGGCGGGTGTGACGGTGTTCGCATAGCGCGGTCAGGCAGGCGCGCAAATGCAGGTTCGCGGCAACCCCGCCGGCGACCACCAAAGGCGGAACAGCGCCGGCGTGGGATTGCGCGAAGGCGTCCAGGGCGTTGGCGCACCGGTCGACCAGAACATCGCCCACCGCGGCTTGGAACGCGCCGGCGAGATCGGCCGCATCACCCGGCGACAGCACCTCGTCGGGCAGCTTTGCGGCGGCGTGGCGCACGGCGGTCTTGAGCCCGGAGAAAGAGAAGTCGCAGCCGGGCCGGCCGGACAGGGGCCGGGGCAGCTTGAACCGCTTTGGATCGTCGGCCGTCGCGGCGGCGGCTTCGACCGCCGGCCCGCCGGGATAACCTAGGCCGAGCAGTTTGGCGGTTTTGTCGAAGGCCTCGCCGATGGCGTCGTCGATGGTGCCGCCGAGACGTTCGTATGAGCCAACATCTTCGACCGCCAGCAATTGGCAATGGCCGCCGGACACCAGCAGTAACAGATAGGGAAAGTCCACATCGTCGGTGAGGCGCGCGGTGAGCGCGTGGCCTTCCAGATGGTTGACCGCCAGGAACGGTACATCCTGTACCGCGGCGATCGCCTTGGCGGTCATCACTCCAACCATGACCCCGCCGATCAAACCGGGCCCGCCGGTCGCCGCGATGCCGTCCAGGGCGGCGAGCTCGATATTCGCTTCGTCGAGGGCTTGGCGGATGATGCCATCCAAATAGTCGAGATGGGCGCGCGCGGCGATTTCGGGCACCACGCCGCCATAGGGCTGGTGTTCGTCGAGCTGGCTGAGCACCACGTTGGACAGAATGGTGCGGTCGTCGGCGACCAGCGCGGCCGCCGTCTCGTCGCAGCTTGTTTCGATGCCGAGAACGATCATGGGCGCGATATAGCGCTCGAGGCGCCGCGCGGCCAGCGAAACCGGCGCCACGGTGTTCGCGCTTTGCCGTCTTTTCATCCGTGGCGTGTGGGTCTATGACCAGAGTATGGCACCGCAACCCCTTCGCATCGGCACCCGTGGCAGCCCGCTGGCCTTGGCTCAGTCGAACCAGGTGCGCGATCTGCTGATCGCCGCCCATCCCGATTTGCCGGCGCCGGAGCTCACCATCATCAAGACCACCGGCGACCAGGTCACCGACCGACCGTTGGCCGATGTCGGTGGCAAGGGGCTGTTCACCAAGGAGATCGAGCAAGCCCTACTCGATGGCGCCGTCGATATCGCCGTGCACTCCATGAAGGATGTGGAGACCTGGTTGCCCGAGGGACTGACGGTCGATTGTTTTTTGCCGCGCGAAGATTCCCGCGACACCTTGTTGGGTGCGTCGTCTATTGGCGCGCTTGCCGAGGGGGCGCTGGTGGGCACGGCTTCGATGCGCCGCAGCGCGCAACTGCTCGCCGTGCGTCCCGATCTCAAAATTACGTTGATGCGCGGCAATGTGGGTACGCGGCTGCAAAAACTCGCCGCCGGCGAAGTCGACGCTACCCTGCTCGCCGTTGCAGGGCTCAAGCGTCTCGGACTGGCTGATGCGATTGGTACAAGACTCGACCCGGGTGAATTTCTACCCGCTGTCGCCCAAGGGGCGGTCGGCATCGAACGCCGCGCCGACGATGGGCCTGCGGCGGCCCTGTTGGCTTCTCTAAACGATAGCCGAACCGCGCTGTGCGTAACGGCTGAGCGAGCCATGCTGGCGGCGCTCGACGGCACCTGCCGCACGCCGATCGGCGGGCTGGCGACCCTCGACGGTGACCAGCTCACCCTGGATGGCCTTCTGGTGTGGCCCGACGGTAGCGGGCTGCAGCGCTTCCAGCAGACCGGCGACGTTGCCGACGCGGCGCGAATCGGCGCCTTAGTGGGTCAGGAGTTGCGGCAGCGCGCCGGGTCGAAATTTTTCGAAAGTCTAGTGTGACCGGCGCGACGGCTTTGCGGGTGTTGCTTACCCGGCCTCGCCCGGATAGCGAAGAAACTGCGCGGTTATTGGCGGCGCAGAATATCGAAACAGTGATTGCACCGCTGATCGAGATTAGCGACATCCCCGGCGCGGCGCCTGACTTGGAAGATGTGCAGGCTTTGTTGGTGACCAGCGCCAACGGCGCGCGGGCGCTGGCGCGCGCCACCGCGCGTCGAGATTTGCCGCTGTTCGCGGTCGGCGATGCCAGCGCCGCCGCCGCGGCCGAAAGTGGATTTTCCAAGGTTACCAGCGCCAATGGCGATGTTGCGGCCTTGGCGGCGGTGGTTCGAGACCAATTGAGCCCCGAAAACGGCGCCCTATTTCATGCCGCCGGTAGTGTCGTGGCTGGTGATCTGGCCGGTGACTTGACGGCCGCGGGTTTTGAGGTTCGCCGTGCTCAACTCTATAGCGCACAAACCGCCGGCAGATTGCCGGAAGTGGCCCGCCGGGCGCTCAACGATAGCGCGGTCGATGCTGCGCTCTTTTATTCGCCACGTACGGCTGCGCAGTTCGCAAAATTGGTCGAATCGGCCGGTTTAGCGGCTAATTGCCAGCATCTAATCGCGGTCTGTTTAAGTGCAACAGTCGCTGAAACCCTAACATCTCTGCCGTTTTATGGTGTACGCGTCGCCGCAACGGCAAACCAGGCTGCCCTATTCGCCGCACTTACGAGAGACAACTAGTGTACGTGCATAGCCTGGCTTACGCTTGCGGGTAAATATGATATAGTACATGCGAATCCTAGAGCGTACTCGTACGCACGTACGATAAATCAGCGCCGGAAATTAGATGAACGACCATAACGACATAAATTTGTCCGATACCGCCGCCATTATTGAGGCCTTTGGGGGTATTCGGCCTATGGCCCATAAACTCGATGTCCCGGTAAGCACCGTTCAGGGCTGGAAACAACGAGACACCATTCCGGAAAACCGCGCTGGCGATGTTTTGGCCGCCGCTGAGGCCCATGAGGTGGATTTGTCGGGGATAGGGAGCGATTCGGGAAACGATGACCCCGTCATCTCCGAAGACGTCGAACCGGCTGATGCACCGCCGTTGGCGCCCGAACCATTGGTGATTAAAAGTGGTGCTGCCGGATTAAAAAACGGTGGTGGCGCGTTCGCCATCGCGGTGGTGGCGTTGATCGTCGCGGTGGGCGTCGGCGGTTGGATGGCGCTAGGCGGTGGCGGGTCCGACGATAATGTAGGGTCGACGGAGGCTCTCGAGCGAATAACCGACCGGCTCGCGACCCTGGAGGAGACGGCGAAAGAGGGCGGGAACGGTTCCTCGCTACAACAGTTCGCCGCGGATTTTGCCGAACTGCGGACGGCGGTTGAACGCATCTCCGAAACCCGGGGCGACGATACCGCGCTATCAGCGAAAGTCGAGGAGCTCGATATCCGCCTGAAAGACACCGAGGCGGAGCTTGACCAGATGCAAATTCAGGCCGATGGCGATGCGCTGAGCGCTGCTGCTGCGATGGCGGCGGCGCAGGATGAAATTGGCCAACTGCGCCAGCAACTCGCCGCCCTGGGAGAGAGCGGCCGGGGCAGTGGCGAAGGTGTAACGCAGGCGGTCGGGCTGGCTTTGGCCGCCGGCCGATTGCAGCGCACCCTCGATCAGGGGGCGCCCTATCAGGATGCCATGGCGAATTTGCGCGCCCTTTCCGAGGGTGATGCAACGCTCGGCGCGATCCTCGATCGGCTGGCGGGGCAGGCCGGCGCCGGAATCCTGACACGAGAGGCATTGACCCAGTCCTTCAATGCTGTGGCGCGCGACGTTGTTGCCGCCGCTGGTGGCGAGGCCGCGGGCGGTTGGACCGATCGCGCGCTGCAACGAATTCAAAGCGTTGCGTCGGTCCGGCGGGTTGGCCCCGATGTAACCGGCGACGGTCCCGAGGCGCGGGTCGCGCGGGCCGAATTCAAGTTGCGATCGGGCGACATGGCCGGGGCTGTTGGCGAATTGGATGATCTAACGGGTGCCGCGGCGGCGGCCGCCGAAGCTTGGTTGACGAGTGCGCGGGCGCGGCTCGATGCCGATGTCGCGGTCGGCGAGATCGAAGCGCTGGCGATCGCGCGTCTGCAGTCCGGCAACGGTGGTTCGTGATGCGCCGGGCGATAATCTTTTTCATCGAAGTCGCCATTGTCGCGGCGCTCGCGGTGTGGCTGGCTAATCGACCGGGCGTGGTGGCGATCGACTGGCAGGGCTGGCGGGTCGAGACATCGCTCGGCGTCATGGCGCTTATCCTACTGGTCGTGGTGGTGCTCGCCGCGTCGCTTTACGCCGGTTGGCGCTGGCTGCGCCGCAAGCCCGGCGAGTTGTTGGCGTCGGGTCGTCATCGTCGGGAAGCGGCTGGGTATCGCGCGCTGACCGATGGATTGGCGGCGGTAGCCGCGGGCGATGCCGCGGCGGCACGCAAGCTGGTTCGTAAGGCGGATTCGCTGCTGAATGCGCCGCCACTGACCCTGCTATTGTCGGCACAGGCCGCCCAACTCGACGGAGATGAGGCGACCGCGCAGCGTTGCTTCGAACAAATGCTCGAGCGCCCGGAGACCGAATTTCTCGGACTGCGCGGTCTTATTTTACAAGCCTTGCGCGACGATGATGATGCGCGCGCACTCGATTATGCCCAGCGCGCCTATCCGTTGCAGCCCTCGGCGCCCTGGCTGCTCGACACGCTGGTCTCCTTGCACAGCAAGGCCGGCCGCTGGCGGGCGGCGCAAAAACTTGTCGAAGAAGCCCAGCGGCGCAAACGTTTGCCGGCCGAAGTTGGCCGCCGGCACCAGGCCGCGCTGTTGACCGAACGGGCGCATAGCGCGTTCAGCGGCGGCAGCTTGTCCGATGCGTTCGAGCAGGTGCGCAAAGCGCACGATCTCGACCCCGCCCATCCCCCAGCGGCCGAACTACTGGCCCGCTTGGTGGCCGACGATGGCCGGGCGCGCAAGGTGCTGGAGCGCACCTGGCGGGTGGCGCCCCACCCGGTGTTGAGCGCGGCCTATCTCGATATTGTCGGCGACGTGCCGCCGCTCGACCGCTATCGCGCCATCAGCCAATTGACCAAGGAAAATACCAGCCATCCGGAAAGCCGTTTCGCGATCGCCGAGGCGGCGGTAACCGCAAAACTGTGGGGTGAGGCCAAGCAACAATTGGACGCGCTGGAAACCGCGGAACCGACCGCGCGGGTGTATCGGATGTGGGCGCGGCTGGCGGAAGCGGAGACACAAGATGACGTCGCGGCGCGGCGCTGGATCGAGCGTGCCGCTGAAGCCGAGGCCGACAAGGCCTGGGTCTGCGCCAGTTGCGGCACTGTGTCCGACGATTGGTCGGCGGTGTGCGGCCATTGCGGGTCGTTCGCGACGCTGTCGTGGAAGCAGCCGCCGCGGGTCCACCGCGCGGTCATTGCGCCACCGATTGCCGCTGGGGCGCCGGCCGCGGGCGAGGTCGAACCGGCCGTCGCGACACCGATCGATGAGACGCCCGAGGTCGAGGTCGAAGAAACCCGCCAAATCGGCTGAAAACCGGGCGGGCCCGGCCCGATTTTAGGTTTTGTTAATCATATTGGCCTTGAATGGGCGGCACCGAAAGGCGCGCCGCCGGCACGCCGTTGCAACAGCGTTGTCTGTTAATGGCCGAAACGTCCCTGTACGAGAAAAACTTGTTGTTTTTCACCGCCGCCTATCCGCCCGTTGCGGAGATGCTGCCCGTCCGCGAAACCGATCTGACCCAGGCGGTTTTTAACGACGATGGTGCCATCGTCGATATCGATTTAGGCCAGGGCCTTTTCTACAATCGCCCCGCCGCCGAGTTTGCCGCCGAACAGGTCGCCGCGTACATGGCGCGGCCGACGCGCATCGTCGTCGAACCGCCGAACTTTGATGATTTGCACGACGCCTGTACCCATAAGATGGCGACCCAGCTTGAGGCCGCGGCGCCCGATCGCTTGCCGCAACCACCGCTCGATCGTGGCGGCATTCTGCTGATCATTGGTATCGGGCTGGGTCTGCACATCAGCGATCTTATCGCCCAAACGGGGGCCCGGCATGTCATCCTGGTCGAGCCGATCACCGAGTTTTTGGACCATAGCCTGTCCGTTCTGGACTGGCAGGCAATGTGGGCGCAATGCACCGAGGCTGGCGCCACCATCGACATCATCGCTGGCGGCGATCCGGCCGGCATTCGACAACGGCTCGAGCCGCTAATGCTGCGCTTCGGTGAGACCGCGATCGACGGGTCTTACATCTATCTCCACTACCAGACCGATGTGACAAAGGCGGTGGCCGCTGGTTTCCATGACTTGGCCGGCATGACGGCTATTCTCAAAGGCTATTACGCTGATGAAAAGTTGATGGTCGAAAACACCACGGCAAATGTCGCAACCCACGATTTCTGGCTCATCGAGGGCGAATTGCGGGCTCCGATCGACGCGCCGGTTTTCGTCGTCGGCGCCGGACCGTCGCTCGACGCCAGCATCGAAATCATTCGCAAATGGCAGGACCGGGCAATTATTGTCACCGCCGGGTCGACCCTGCAGGTCTTGCTGCACCAGGGCATCGTCCCCGACTTTCATGTGGAAAAAGAAAACACCCAACCGACGGTCGACCGCCTGCGGCATATCCGGACGCGGGCTGGCGATCAATTCGAGGGCGACACGTTCGGATCGATCCGGCTGGTGGCGTCGACCACAGTGAAGCCCGGTGTGACCGAATTGTTCGACGAGAAATTTCTGTTCCTGCGCTCTGCTCTCAGCTCGACGGCGATGTTCGGTGCTGGCCATCGCCCCATCGACGGCACCTCGCCCTATTCGGCGAACGCGGCGCTGACCCTGGCCGCGATCATGGGCTTCCGCAACGTCTATCTGTTTGGCTGCGATTGCGGCGCGAGGGATGCCAGCCATCATCATTCGGGCGAGACCGCCTATTACACGTTGGACAGCTACCCCGATCGCGGTGTCGATTTCTCCTCGCGTGCGCCCGGTAATTTCGGCGGCGAGGTGCTCACTAATTCCTATTTCGCCTGGAGCCGCCAGACCTACGAACAGGTCATCGCGGCGGCGGGCCTCACGGTGCGCAATTGCAGCGACGGCGTGATGATCGGCGGCGCGCAGCCGTTGCCGCCCGACGATCTGGTCCTCACCAACGCGCCGCTCGATAAAACCGCGATCGCCGAAGCCGTCAAAACCAGTTCCGTACATTTCACGCCGGGGGCTTATCTGATCGATCAAGATGTCGCCGCCGTCACCAATAATTGGAATGCGTTTGCCGGCGAGCTGCGTGCTCAACTTGATACCAGCTTGGACACTGCCGACGACATCCACCGGTTCGATCAGCAGCTGCGCGGTTTTCTCGATGGGGCGGCTACCAAATTCGGCGGCGTGACGATTATGGTCGCCGGTTCGGCGCGCTCAATGGCGCCGGTCGCCGGTTATTATCTAAACCGGGCGCCCGACGCGGCGGCGCAAGCCAGCCTGATGGATGTCTTCCGCGCCACCTACCGGGCGGAAATCGAACGCATTCTCGATGACGGCACAGCCTTGATGGCGGGCCTGGACGCCGCGCCCGCGCCGGCGCTGTCGCAGGCGGGTTAGCATGAGCGCCTCTTTCGACATCGGCGGACGCAAGGTTGGGGAGGGTGTGCCCGGCTATCTGATCGCCGAGGTCGCGCAAGCCCATGACGGATCGTTGGGCACCGCGCACGCGTTTATCGACGCCGCAGCAAATGCCGGCGCCGATGCGATTAAATTCCAAACCCATTTGGCGGAAGCGGAATCGACCCGCGACGAGCCGTTTCGCGTGCCGTTCAGCCGGCAGGATTCCAGTCGCTACGACTATTGGCAGCGCACCTCGTTTACCGCGGAACAATGGGCCGGGCTGGCCGAACATGCAGGCGAGAGCGGCCTGGCGTTTTTAAGCTCTCCCTTCTCGATCGAGGCGGTCGAGTTGTTGCGCGCGCTCGACGTGCCGGCCTGGAAGGTTGCGTCCGGCGAAGTCGGATCGCAGAGACTGTTGGCGGCGATGTGCGTCGACGGAAAGCCGGTGCTGTTGTCCACCGGCATGAGCAGCTTCGCCGACATCGATGGTGCGGTGGCGGCGATCCGAAAGGCGAACGCACCCTTGGCGGTTCTGCAATGCGCCAGCCTCTATCCGACCCCGCTCGAAGCCATTGGCTTGAACGTTATCGGCGATTACCGCCAGCGCTATGGCTGCCCGGTGGGATTGTCCGATCATTCCGGCTCGGTGCACCCGGCCCTGGCCGCGCTGGCCCAAGGCGCCGATATCATCGAGGTCCACCTGACCCTGTCGCGCGACAGCTTTGGCCCCGACGTGCCGGTCTCGCTGACGGTCGACGAGTTGCGCGCTGTGGCGAACGCCCGCGACGCGTTTCATGCGATGGTCAGCCATCCGGTCGATAAGGACGCCGCAGCGGGCGAACTTTCTGAAATGCGCGCCATGTTCGGCCGCAGCCTGGCGCCGCGTACGGATCTACCCGCCGGCACGGTGATCGATGCCGACATGCTCACCGCGAAGAAGCCGGCGACCGGTATTCCGGCCGACGCGCTAGAAAAAATTATCGGCCGTCAACTGCTCCAAGCGGTTCCGGCTGACCGGCTGTTGATGTGGGAGGACATCGATGTCCCCGCTTGATAGTGCCATCAATGGCGGCGCGAACCGCCCGCGACGTTTGAATGGCAATGGCGGCGTGCGCAAGATCTGCATCGTCGTTAACAGTCGCGCCAACTATGCGCGCATCAAATCGGTGATGCGCGCGGTGCAGCGTCACAACCGTTTGGAGTTGCAACTGGTGGTCGGCGCCTCGGCGCTGCTCTACCGCTACGGCAATGTGGTCGAGCTGATCCGCGCCGATGGGTTCGAGCCGTCCGCCGTGGTCTACTCCATCGTCGAGGGCGAAAACCCCACCACCATGGCGAAGTCGACCGGCATGGGTATCATCGAATTGTCCACCCAGTTCGAGAACCTGCAACCCGATATCGTGCTCACCGTCGCCGACCGGTTCGAGACCATGGCGACGGCGATCGCCGCCAGCTATATGAATATCCCGTTGGCCCACACGCAAGGCGGTGAGGTCACCGGCTCGATCGACGAGAGCGTGCGCCACGCCATCACCAAATTGGCGCATGTGCATTTCCCGGCCACCGAATTGGCGCGCGATAATGTGGTGCGCATGGGCGAGGACCCCACGACCGTCCATCTCACCGGTTGCCCGGCGATCGATCTGCTGGTCGATAACGACCTAGCCCTCAACCCCGATATCCTCAATCACGGTAAGGGGGTGGGGCCCTCGGTCGATCCCGGCGCGCCGTATCTGATCGTCCTGCAACATCCGGTGACCACCGAATATGGCAGCGGCTTCGACCAGGTCCGCGAGACCCTGGACGCGGTCAACCGCCTGGGTATGCAGACCGTCTGGCTGTGGCCCAACGTGGACGCCGGCTCCGACGATGTCTCCAAGGGCTTGCGCATGTTCCGCGAGAAAAACCCCGCCGCCAATGTTCATTTCTACCGCAACTTCGCGGCCGAAGATTACGCCCGCCTGCTGAACAACGCCGCCGGCATCGTCGGCAATTCCAGCTCGGCGTTGCGCGAAGGCGCCTTTCTGGGCGTGCCGGCGGTGAATGTGGGGACCCGCCAGCAGGGCCGCGAGCGAGGACCGAACGTCATCGACGCCGGCTATAACGCCGACGCCATCGAAACCGCGCTGCGCGGGCAGATCGCCCACGGCCGCTACGCCAGTTCCACCCTGTTCGGTGATGGGCATTCGGGACAACGGGTAGCGAACATATTGGCCGACGCTGAAATCAGTGTCCAAAAACGCCTAGCTTACTGAGGTGCGCCATGGATAACGCATTCGAACATACTGAGTTACTCGATGCCGCGGCAGAATATTTCCGCGCCGAGGGCCTTGCCGAACTGGTGGCGAGCAGCCACTCGGGCGAGGCCAACGGGTACAGCGTGGCGCTCGAGCCGGATATCGACGATCTGGTGCGCCTGCACCAGTTGGTGCGCGACCGCCGGGCGTTCACGGTGCTCGAATTCGGCACCGGGTTCTCCACCCTGGTGATCGCCGACGCGCTGGCCAAGAACGCCGACGACTTTGCTTCCAGCGATGCCGAGGTCGAGCTGTTGCCGGCCGACGCCTTCCGGGTGTTCACCGTCGACGCCAGCGAGGCCTGGTTGACCACCGCGATTGCGCGCATCCCCTGTGGCTTGCAGACCCATGTGGTCGCTACCCACAGTCCGGTGCGGGTCGGCACTCATAACGGTCAGCTGTGCCATTTCTACGAAAATCTGCCCAACATGGTGCCCGATTTCATCTATCTCGACGGACCCGACCCGCAAGATGTGAGCGGCGGTGTCAATGGTATGGATTTCAGCCACCGCGAGCGCACGGTGATGTCCGGCGATTTGCTGCTGATGGAGCCCAGCTTCGTGCCGGGCCTAATGGCCTTGATCGACGGGCGCACCAACAATGCCCGCTTCCTGGCCAACAATTTCCGGCGCAGCTACGACTGGCTGGAGGACCCCGGCGGCCAGTTCACCATGTTCGAATTGGCCGAGCCGCCCCTGGGGCCACGCAACCGGGCCCGCTTAGCCTATTGCGCGGGGGAAGACTGAGTGAGCGCCACCGCACCAGCGGACACCGCGGAAGGCGAGGCCTTTACGCGCGCTCAGCTCGACGGCCATTTCGCAGTTTTGGCGGACCAGGTGTTTCAGGTCGAGACCAAATGGCCCCACTTCCGCCTGCTGTTAGATGATGTGCGTAAATTGGCCGGCGAAGCGACCGCGCGGATGACAGTGGTCTCGCTCGAGCGTGGCCTGCTCTATGGCGGCTGCAGCTTGTTTGCGCCGTTCTTTCACCATTGCGACTTTCTATCGGTCGACTGTAGCCCCGACAGCGCCGAAGAACGCGGCGCCTACAATGGCGCGCTGATCGACGATCCGCGGTTTTTGTTTGTGTCCGGCACCCACCGCGCACCGATAGAGGCGACCGGCCTGGGCGACGGTATCGCCGATTTGGTGCTAGTGCCCAACCTGGTGCATCACATCGCCGACCAGAGCGCTTTGTTTACCGAGATGGCGCGCATCACCCGGCCCGGCGGGCGGGTCTATGTGTTCGAACCAATTGTGCGCGAGCTGCACCAGATGCCCGACGATTATCTGCGCTATACGCCGTTTGGCCTGCAGCGCACCTTGCGCGACGCCGGGCTGACGCCCGGTGACTTCGAGACCGAGGGCGGGCCGTTCTCGGCCGTGGCCTATTGCTGGGCCCAAGCGCTGGAATATCTGCCGGCCGATCAGCGCGAAGTGATGGCGCGCTGGTTCTACGAGGAGCAATTTCCCCAGCTCATGGAGTGGGACGCGCGCTACACGGAAAATCTGGAGCGCAAGCACACCGAGTTTCCCATGGCCTTTTCGATGATCGCGGAAAAACCGGCATGACCTGGCGCAGGGGCGACCAAGACCTGGCGGTGCTGGCTATCGTGCCGGCGCGCGGCGGCTCCAAAGGGGTGCCGCGGAAGAATATGAAAACTGTGGGCGGCGTATCCCTGGTCGGCCGTGCGGCCCATTTGGCGGTCTCGCTCGACTGGATCGGCCACACTATCATTTCCACCGACGATGCCGAAATTCGCGGCGAGGCGGTGTGCCACGGCGCCGCCGCCCCATTCGTGCGGCCGCCGGAATTGTCCGGCGATGAGGCCAGTTCCGAAGATGTTTGGCGTCACGCCTGGCTGGCCGCCGAAGACCATTACGCCATGCGCTTCGATATCTCCCTGCTGCTCGAGCCGACCAGCCCGTTGCGCATCGAGGCCGATCTCGTCGCCACGGTCGAGACCCTGACCGAAGGTGGTCATGCCAGCGCGGCCACCGTGTGCCGCTCGGCGGCGCACTTCACGCCCCATAAGGCGCTGACCATCGACGATGGCGGCCGCATTGGTTTTCATATGCATAACGGCGCCGCCTTCAGCCGCCGCCAGGCCATCCCCGGCGAGGTCTATCACCGCAACGGCCTGTGCTACGGCGCGCGGCGCGATACTATCGTCGAGCGGGCCGAGATTATCGGCGAAGATTGCGCGGCGGTGGTCATCGACCGGCCGATCGTCAATATCGACGATGCGTTCGAGCTCGAGCTGGCCGAATGGCTCCTCGCCCGCCAGGAACGCCTCGGCACGGCACAGATCGCCACGCCTTACGCGGTCTCATCGTAGCGGGCCGTCGTAAAGCACTTGACCGGGGCCGCTGTCGGTCCTAAGTGGGCACACGACGCGCCCAACCAGATGGCGCCGGAGCCGCCTTAGCTCAGTTGGTAGAGCATCGCATTCGTAATGCGGGGGTCGCTGGTTCGAGTCCAGCAGGCGGCACCATTATTCCCTAGTATAGAAACTCGCCGTACTGTCCGGACGTGTTTTGGTTGCGTCCGGCGGATCGTTGTATCGGCCCGGCCTAAACCAAGCCGCAACCGGAGAAGCGCTATGAAGCTCTACATGACCGAGATGTCGGGGAACTCGTTCAAGGTGCGGGTGCTGGCGGCGATGCTCGGCGTCGACTATGAGAACATCCGCATCGACTGGGAAAACCAGGCGCACAAGTCGTCGGACTTCCTGGCGCTCAACCCCCGCGGCCAGGTGCCGGTGATGGAAATCGAAGGCAAGGTCTTTTGGGATTCGACGGCGCACCTGGTCTATATCGCGCGGAAGTTCGGCGGCGAGGCGTGGCTGCCGTCCGACCCGCTGCAGATGGCCGAAATTATGCAGTGGATGTCGTTTGCTCAGAATGAAGTGCAGTTCGGGCTGCAATGGGCGCGCGGGGTGACCGTCTATAATCGCCGGCCAGAAAGCTTCGAGGGCTATTTGCAGGATGGAAAGCTGGCGCTGGAAGTGTTGGAGGCGCAGCTCTCGCGCACCGGCGATTGGCTGGCGCTGGGGCGCGTCACCCTGGCCGACATTGCCTGCTACCCCTATGTGAAGCGCGCACCGGAGGGCGATTTACCGCTCACTGCCTACCGCGAAGTCGCGGCCTGGCTGGCGCGGTGCGAGGCGCTACCCGGGTGGATTGCGATGGACCCGTGAGGGCGGTTTAAGATTTTCCATTCACAAATTAGGTCCGCCGGTGCACCTTAGCGCGCTGAAGCGCCGCGCGACTGTGGGGCGATGGTTTGCGGCGGGGGCCGGTGGCCGATTTAGACAAAGAATATGACGTACTCGTTGTCGGCGGCGGTAATGCCGGGCTGTGCGCCGCTATCGCCGCGCGCCGCGCGGGGGCCAGCGTATTGGTTCTCGAGGCGGCGCCGAAATTCTATCGCGGCGGCAATACCCGCCACACCCGTAATATGCGCTGCGCCCATGACGCGGCGACCGGGACATTGTCCGGACCCTACACCGAGACCGAGTTTTTCGACGATCTGCTGCAGATCACCGGCGGCAATACCACAGAAGATCTGGCGCGGCTGATGATCGCTGAATCGAAAGACCTGCTACCCTGGATCGCCGAACAGGGGGTGCGCTTTCAGCCGTCTTTGGGCGGCACGCTGAGTTTGGGGCGCACCAACTCGTTCTTCCTGGGCGGCGGCCGGGCGATGTTGAACGCGCTCTATCTCACCGCTGAGCGTCTGGGTATCGACATTTGCTACGAAGCCGAAGTCACCGGCCTGGAAATCGACGGCGGCGCGTTCCGCTGGGCGGCTGTGCGGCTGGCGGGCGAGACCGTCACCGTGCGCGCGCAGACTTTGGTCGCCGCGTCTGGGGGATTCGAGGCCAATATCGACTGGCTTAAGGAGGGCTGGGGCGCGGCGGCGGATAACTTTTTGATCCGCGGCACGCCCTACAACAAGGGCGTGGTCTTGAAGGCGCTAATGGCGGGCGGCGTGCAGACATTGGGCGATCCGACCCAGTGCCACGCGGTGGCCATCGACGCCCGCGCGCCGAAATTCGACGGCGGCATCATCACCCGCCTCGACTGCGTTCCTTTCGGCGTGGTGGTCAACCGGGCGGCCCAGCGGTTTTACGACGAGGGCGAGGATATCTGGCCCAAGCGCTACGCCATTTGGGGCCGGCTGGTCGCCCAACAGCCTGATCAGATCGCCTATATCATCTTCGACGCGCCCAGCCTGGAGCGCTTCATGCCGTCGCTCTACCCGCCGATTTCGGCGCCGACCATCGGCAACTTGGCGCGTGAACTCGAACTCGACCCGACCGCGCTCGAAGCGACCATCGATGGTTTCAGCGCCGCCGTTCGGCCCGGCACCTTCGACGCCAACATGCTGGACGATTGCCGCACCGAGGGCCTGAGCCCGCCCAAAACCCACTGGGCGCAACGCCTCGAGGCCGCGCCGTTCTACGCCTATCCCGTGCGCCCGGGCATCACATTCACTTATTTGGGCGCCAAGGTGGACGGCCAGGCCCGCATCCTGATGGCGGACGGCGCGGCGTCGGTGAACATGTTCGCTGCCGGCGAGATCATGGCCGGCAATATTCTCGGCAGCGGCTATGCGGCGGGTATCGGCATGACCATCGGCGGCGTGTTTGGGCGAATCGCCGGGCGCGAGGCCGCTGCGCTGACCGACGATGCGCAGCGCGAGGCCGCGGCGTGACCTTTCCGGCAGCCCAATCGGACGACCATGCCAGCGCGGCGCTGACCGAGGCCGACCGGCTGATGACCGTGTGCAATTCGTGCCGCTATTGCGAGGGCCTGTGCGCGGTCTTCCCGGCGATGGAAATGCGCCGCGCCTTTCCCGATGGCGATTTGAACTATCTGGCCAATCTCTGTCATAGCTGCGGCGCGTGCTATGTGGATTGCCAATTCGCGCCGCCCCACGAATTCGCCGTGAACGTGCCGCAAAATCTGGCGAGCGTGCGCGCCGAGTCCTATCGGGCCTATGCCTGGCCCGCCGCACTGGCGCCGTTATTCGCGCGCAACGGGCTGGCGATCGCCCTGATCGCCGCGTTCAGTATCGCGGTATTCGTCGCCGGCTTCGTCGCTTGGCACGATGTCTCCGGCCTGTGGACCGTCCATACTGGACCCGGCGCCTTCTACCGGCTGATGCCGCACAACGCCATGGCCGTTCTGTTCGGCGCCGCGTTTGCTTATGCGATTGCCGCCGCGGCGCTGAGCGTGCGCAATTTCTGGCGGGATATCGAGACACCGGCGGGCGGCGGCGCGAACCCGCGCAGCTTGTGGCAGGCAATCAAGGACGCTTCCACTCTGCGCTATCTCGATGGCGGCGGGGCGGGCTGCTACGCCGACGACGAACAGCCCCGCGACACACGGCGGCTCTATCACCACTTCACTTTCTATGGATTCCTGCTGTGCTTCGCCGCCACCTCTGTGGCGACCGGGTACCATTACCTGCTCGGTCTCGAAGCGCCCTATGCCTGGTACGATTTGCCGGTGGTGCTGGGCACAATCGGCGGGCTCGGCCTCATCATCGGCCCGGTCGGTCTGCTCAAGGCCAAGCTGGCGCGCGATCCGGCGCTGGAGGACAAGGCGCGGTTCGGCATGGATACAGCTTTTCTGGCCATGCTGTTTCTCACCAGCCTGACCGGCCTGCTGCTGCTGGTCTTGCGCGCCTCGCCGGCCATGGGCCTGCTGCTGGCGATCCATCTGGGCGTGGTGTTCGCGCTCTTCATCACCATGCCCTACGGTAAATTCATGCACGGGCTCTACCGGTTCGCGGCCCTGGTGCGTTACGCCCGCGAACGGCAGGACCAATAACCCCGCGTCGAGGGAGGAACCAACATGACGACAGATGTACTGACGGTCGGCGAGCCGGCGCCAGGGGTTGCGGTGGTGACTCTGAACCGGCCGGAAAAGCGCAATGCGCTCTCGGCCGATCTCAAACGGGCTTTGACGGAAGCCGCGCGCAATTTGGCCGAGCGCACCGATATCGGCGCGGTGGTGGTGACCGGCGCCGGCGGCGCGTTTACCGCCGGCAACGATATTTCCGAGGCCAACTCTTTCGCGCAAGAACTGCCCTTGGCCGAGGCGCGCCGCCATATCCGCCTGGGCCTGGAGATGTGCAAGGCGTGGGAGGCGCTACCCCAGCTCTCGATCGCGGCGATCGAAGGCTTTTGCATCGGCGGCGGCATATCCCTGGCGGTCGCTTGCGACTTTCGCCTGTTCCAGCGTGACGCTTGGCTGCGCGCGCCCGAGGTCGAGCTCGGCATCACCTATTCCTGGGGAACCCTACCGCGTCTGGTACGCCTGGTCGGGCCGCAGCGGGCCAAGCTGATCGCCGCCGTGGCCCGTAAGATCGATGCTGAAACGGCGCTGGCCTGGGGCCTGTGCGAGGCGATGGCAGACGATGTCCAGGCGGCGGCGCTAGAGATGGCCGTCGAGATCGCCACCAAGCCGCGCGTCGCCCAGCAGATGATCAAGGAATCGATCAACCGCCAGACCGCCGGTCTCGACTTGGGCACCTTGGAGCAGGATCAGGTACTGCTCAATATCAGCGACCCGGAGACGCGCGCGTTGCAGGCCGCGGTGCTCGAGCGGATATCCAAGAAATAGGCGAAGGCGTGTCGGTTCAGCCGAGCTCGAAGGTGGTGATGCCGAAGGTTCGCGCCAAGGGTAAGTCAGGCGAGCTGCCGCGATACATGCGGGCGGTCTCGAAGACCGGCGCCATCGCATAGCGCTCGGCCAGGGTGGTGGCCGCCGTGTTGGGTTCCGGCGGATCGATATAGAGGGGCCCATCGTTACGGGTGCTGGCCAGCGCGCGAAACAACAGATCGGCACCGTCCTCGGTGTCGGCGAAAAGCGGGCCGATCTTATGGCCGTCGCGGCATTGGCGGATAATACCATACCCGGTGAGCCCGCCGTCATCGATCAGCGCAAAGCCAGTGCGCGTTGGCGTCGGGTTTATCCATAGCCGCAGAAAGGTGTTGCGTGACGCCGGAAAGAACGGCGCATCGTAGGTCACTAAGCCATCGAATAGGTCCGGCCCGATCCGGCGTAATCGCGCATCATCGGGCGTGTCGCAGGACACCGATCCGCCGAACCGCACATTGCGGTGGGCAAGCTGGAAGCCGGATTTTTGATAATTTTCCTGCTGGTCGATGACCCCATCGAGACCCATCGATCGACCGTCGAGATGAGCCATGCCGGCGTGCCAGGTTTGCAAGCCATAGCCGTTACCCCGAAAGCCGGGGTGACACAGATAGAAACCGATAAAGCCGAAGTCGCCGCCGTATCGGATGGCCGAGATACAGGCGATGAGGCGGCCATCGAGCCATGTCCCAATGAACCCGTGCGGGTCGGCGCTGTGAAATGGTTCGCCATCGTCGAGGCCGGGGTTCCAGCCTTCGTCAGCGGCCCACGCGATCGCCGTATCGAACTCGCGCCGGGTCATGGCGCGATTTTTGAGATTACCGTTCACATGCCGATTTTAGCCTAAACCGACATCGGCGCCGCTATTTCTTCCAGAACTATCGCATGTGACAGCCTCACCCTTCGAGACGGGCCTATCGGCCCTCCTGAGAGCCTGGCCGGAAATGAATTGTTTGTTTCTAAGACCTTGTTCCCCGCCCCGTGGGAGAAAACCAAACGCAATGGCTAACGCCATCCCCCCCTCCCTAACCCTCCCCCTCGCTGGGGGGAGGGAAATTATTAGCGACCCGCTGGCTATTACCCCCTCCCCCTTGAGGGGGGAGGGTTGGGGTGGGGGTGATGACGCTCGAGGGTCAGATTGATAAACCGCTGATATCGCTCACTTCATTTTGAGTCAGACTCTCAGGGTGAGGCTTTGTGCATATCTAACAGAATTCCTCATCCTGAGGGCTCGCGCAGCGAGTGTCTCGAAGGACGAGGAATTCCACCCACCGCCATATGCGATTACGCCCCTACTTCCTCGGTGTGATTTTGCCGGCGACGTCGCATTTGCGGAAAGCCTTCCAATGGCGGCTAAGAACTTTTTCGGCCGTGGCGGGATCGGCACAACAAGCCCCGGCGTGTCAGCCTGGTAGTTCGTGGGTCGTCCGGGTCTCGGTTTGCGCCACCACCTGGCCGCTTTTGATGACGTAGTTGCGGTCGCACCGGCCGGTGATGGCCTCAGCGGCGGTTTGAGCGTCGAGGATCACGAGATCACCGGCGCAGCCTGGGTCGGTGCCGTAGTCGGGCAGGCTCAACACGCGCGCGCCGTTGATGGTCGCCATGGCGAACACCGTGTCGATCTCGTCTGGCTGGCTCATATGGGCGGCATGGGCGATCAGCAGCGCCAACTCGAGCGGGTCGTCGCGGCCGAACGGATAGAACATGTCACGCAGATTGTCCTGCCCGAAGGACACATTGATCCCACGCGCGACCAACTCTTTGACCCGGGTAACGCCGCGGCGCTTGGGGTGGTCGTCGTCGCGGCCCTGCAGCATCAAATTGGTCGCCGGGTTGGTGATCATGTGGATATCGGCCTGGGCGACAAGGTCCATGACATGGTCGGCATATCCCTGGTCGTAGGCGGCTAGAGCACAGGTGTGGCCGGCGGTGACCCGGCCCTGCCAGCCATTGGCGAGGGTCGCCGCGCACAGCATCTCTAATGTGCGGGCGTTGGGGTCGTCGCTCTCGTCGATATGCATATCCACATCCACGTCGCGCGCGCGGGCGATATCGAAGACGATTTGGATATGTTCAGCGCTTTGCGCTGGCCCCGCCTCGTTGAACGGCATGCCGCCGATTACGTCGGCGCCCCGCGCCAGGGCTTGCTCCAACAGTGCCGCTGTCCCCGGGTCTTTGACGATGCCCAACTGGGGAAAGGCGACGATCTGTATATCGATCACCTCGGCGAACCGCGCGCGCACCTCGAGCAGCGCGTCCAACGGTGTCAGACCGCAGCCGCTATCGACGTCGATATGGGTGCGTAGGTGGGTGACGCCATTGGTGACTGCCGAGGTGACGATGCGGCTGGCGCGTTCGGCGATGTCTTCGACGGTATAAGTTGCCTTGCGCGCGCCGAGAATGTCGATTGCCTCGCCCAATGACCCGCTGCGATTCACCGGCACGCTTTCGGTGAGCAGCACCTTGTCGAGATGGATATGGGGCTCGATGAAACCGGGGATACACAGCCGACCGGCGGCGTCGATTTCCGTGGCTGCTGTCGCGCCGGTCTGGCCAAGCTCGACATACCGGCCAGCCGAAATCGCCAAGTCTCGCGGCGCACCGGCGCCCCACACCAAGGCGTTGCGGATGATCAGGTCGCGGACCGGTGCCTGTGATTCGCTTGCGGCCAAGATATTATCCGATCTTAGACGGTCGTGCTGGGCCGCGCGCTCACAGCGGCAAACCAGCGCCGCACGTTGACGGCGGTGTCCGGCGTTTCGATTTTGACCCGGTTGGCGAAGCTGACGGCGCAGAAGGCGGTGATGTCGGCGATGGAAAAATTCTCGCCGGCCACATAGTCGCGGCCCTCGAGTATAGCGTCGAGGGTTCCGAAATAGCGCTGCACCCGTTGCTGACCACGGGCGGCGAGTTTGGGGATTTGCGCGTAATTATCCGGGCCGGTCAGGGCGCGGTCCTTCAGGCCGGGGGCGGAATTACGCAAGGCCTCGCTGACCGCCAAGAAGCCGTCGATTTCCATGCGCCATTCCAAATCGGCGATGACGGCTTTTTCCGCCGCCGTGCGGCCCATCAAGGGCGGTTCCGGATAGGCCTCTTCGAGATAGCGGCAGCAGCCAGCGGTGCTGAACATCCGGGCGCCATCGTCGGTTTCCAGAACCGGCACGGTGCAATAGGGGTTGATCGCGCGAAAAGCATCGCCGAGTTGTTCGGCCTCGCGTAAATTGACTTCGATGGTCTCGATCTCGTCGCTCAGGCCCTTCTCGGCGATGAACATGCGCACCTGGCGCGGGCTGGGCGCGGTGCTGCAATCGTAGAACTTCATGGCTCGGTCTCCCCCAATTATGCGCGCATCTCCCGCGCCGGTTTTGCCCAGTATAGCGCGTTGGCGAAATTGCAGGCAAAGACCGCGCGGCGCTAGACTGAGGGATAACCACAAGAGGCAGGTTTAGCGATGGCAGGTAACCCGACGGCGAGACCGGGAGTTGCGAACGAGGTGATCGCACAGTCGGCCGATATGCGCTTCACTCTCTATACGATCGACGCCGGCGCACAGATCCCCTGGCATTTCCACAGCGAGGTTTCTGACTGGTATATCTGCCGCGAGGGTGTATTCAGTGTGGAAACTCAATCACCCGATCATGTGGAAACGTTAAGCGTCGGGGCGATGTTCCAGGTGCCCGTGCGCCGCGTACACCGGGTGGTCAACCAAGGCGATAGCCCCTGCCGCTTTGCGCTGGTACAAGGTCTCGGGGCTTACGATTTCAATCCGGTGGATGGCTAAATTCACGCCGGAAAGACAAATAAAGAGGGAGAGTCAGAATGCCGGATGATGCGAAACAAGCGACGAAAACCGAGGGCGCCTACAAGGGCGGCGACGGAAATTACTATTTCGACGTGGCCAATCTAAAGGGTCTCGACGCCGGCCCGGGTTACGCACCGACCTTCGGTCCAGTGGTCGAAGGCGAGCTGACCCAGGTCGGCATCATGACCATCCCGGCGGGCCAGTCTTCCGACCCCCATACCCACCCCAACGAGCAGTGGATTTATCTGCTGCAGGGCCGCTTGCGCGCGGTGGTCGATGGGCAGGAGCGCGACGTGGTGCCCGGTGAGCTGATGTATATCCCGGCCAACATCGTCCACAATGTCGAGGTTATGCCCGGCGAGGATGCACATTTCTTCACGTGCAAAGATTTGCGCCATGGCATCGCCGGCACGCCGGTTGGGACCGGCGACTAGCCGCTAAATCGTGAGCGAAAACGTGGCAGAAATCGTTGCCATAATCGGTGCGGGCACGATCGGCGCGTCGTGGACCAGCTATTTCCTGGCGCGGGGCTGCGACGTTCGGGTGTGGGACCCGGCTGATGGTTTTGGCGAGCGCACCGCCGCGTTTGTCGCCCGGGTGTGGCCGATCCTCGAACAGCTTGGGTTCGCCGAGGGCGCTTCGCCGGATCGCGTGGTCTATTGCGGTAACCTGCAAGAGGCCCTTTTGGGGGTTACTTTCGTGCAAGAAAGCGGCCCCGAAGACGCGGCGGTGAAGACCGAGCTGATCGGCGAGATCGACCAACACCTGCCCCCCGAGATCGTCATTTCGTCGAGTTCGACGGCGCTGCCGGCCAGCGAATTCCAGGGCGGTGCGGCCCATCCTGAGCGGGTGGTTCTGGGCCATCCGTTCAATCCGCCCCATTTGATGCCCCTGGTCGAAGTGGGCGGCGGCAAGCAGACCGAGAGCTGGGCGGTCGACCGGGCAATGGAATTCTACGCGAGTGTCGGCAAATCGCCGGTGCGGCTGCGCGCCGAAATTCCCGGCCATTTGGCCAACCGCCTGCAGGCGGCGGTCTACCGCGAGGCGGTTCATCTGGTCGCCGAGGGTTACGCCACGGTCGAGGATATCGACAAGGCGATGGCCGGCGGGCCTGGTCTGCGCTGGGCCTTCATGGGTCCGCACATGACCTATCACCTGGGCGGCGGCGCTGGCGGCATCGCCCATTATTTCGACATTCTCGGCGCCAGCCAGGAACGCCGCTGGGCTGCCTTAGGCGATCCGCAGCTGAGCGACGACGTCAAGCAGAAGATCATCGCCGGGGTGGCGGAAGAAGCGGGCGGCCGCACCATCGATGAATTGGCCGCCGCGCGCGACGAAACATTGCTCAATTTGTTGAAGGCGCTGGCAAAAAGCGCAAACTAGGCGGGCGGCGCCCGATGCTGCCGGAGAAAATCAAGAACAGGGGAACGCCCGTGGCCGAAACCGAGACCGACAAACCGCTTTTATTCTCGCCGATGACCATCGGCGGCGTGACCTTGAAAAACCGTGTCGTCATTTCGCCCATGTGCCAGTACTCGGCCCATGACGGGCTGGCCAACGACTGGCACAACGTCCATCTCGGTCAATACGCGCTGGGGGGCAGCGCGTTGGTGTTTTGCGAGGCTGCCGCGGTTGAAGAGCGCGGGCGCATCACCCATGGCGATCTGGGGATCTGGTCGGCCGATCACGCCGCAGCGCTAAAGCCGGTGGTGTCGTTTCTCAAGGCGCATGGCGCGTCGCCGGGCATGCAAATCGCCCATGCCGGCCGCAAGGCCAGCATGCAGCGTCCCTGGCAAGGTCACGGCCCCCTGGACGATAGCGACGCCGCGCGCGGCGAGGTCGCCTGGGATATCGTCGCACCCAGTGCCCAGCCGGTGAATGATACCTCCCTGATGCCCCACGATCTTAGCGTCGCGGAAATACAATCGGTCCAACAGGCCTTCGCTGATGCTGCCGGCTACACCGACGAAGCTGGCTTCGAGGTGTTGGAGATTCACTCCGCCCACGGCTATCTGTCCCACACCTTCCTGTCGCCAATGTCGAACCACCGCAACGACGCCTATGGCGGCGACCGCGCCGGGCGCATGCGATTTACCCTGGAGACTGTCGAGAAGGTGCGCGCCGTATGGCCTGCCCACAAGCCGTTATTCGTGCGCATATCGTCGGTTGACGGTGTCGACGGCGGTTGGGACTTAGATGATTCTGTTGTCCTTACCGACGAGATGAAAAGCCGCGGCGTCGATGTGGTCGATTGCTCGTCGGGCGGTATTGCTGGCATGGCGACCACGACGCGCGACCCGTTGCCGCTCGGTTTTCGCCTGCCATTGTCTGACCGCATCCGCCGCGACAACGATATCGCGACCATGACCCACGGTCTGATCGTGCACGCCGAACAAGCCGAGGAAATATTACAGACCGACCAGGCTGATTTGATCGGCATCGCCCGCGAGGCGCTCTACAACCCCTATTGGGCGCGCCACGCGGCGCAGACCCTGGGCGCCGACCCCGACTTTGCCGATTGGCCCGACCAGTATGGCTGGTGGCTGACCCGCCGCGAGGCGCATTTAAAATCGATCGGCGTGCGCTGATCACCCGTCCCCGTTTAAACCAAGAAGAGACGCGTTATGGCTTCGCCGATACGGTTTTATTTCGATTTTGTTTCCGCCTATTCCTACGTCGCCATGAACCGCATCGACAAGGTCGCGGCACGCTACGGCCGCGAGGTCGATTGGAACGTGGTGGTGCTACCGGAGATTATGGCGCACCAAGGGATCACGTCGCCGCGCGACCAGCCGGCCAAGTTCGCCCACAATCAGAAAGATTTTCCTCGGGCGTGCCGTATGAACGGCTTGCCGGTGAACTTCCCGCCCGAGGTGCCGCCTTACGGCGCGAGTTTGCACCGGATGGCGTTCCTGCGGATTAAGCGCAAGGATCCGGCGCTGGCGAAGCGCTTCGCACTGGCTGTCGACAATCGCTATTTCGGTCTCGGCAAGGAAGTGCGCACCGCCCGCCAACTGGCGTCCGCGTGCAAGGTCTATGGCGTGGATATCGCCTTCGACGAGATTAAGGCCGCTGAGGGCGACCGGCGCGCCAAGAAGGCGCTGGCCGAGGGATTCGATCGCGCCATCGCCGATGGTATGTTTGGCGCACCGTTCATGGTTTGCGATGGGAATACCTATTGGGGCGCCGACCGGCTCGACCATCTGGAATACGACATCAAGCGCAAGATCAAGGTGCCCAAGGGCTTCGAGCCGTTTCCGTTATTCAGCAATTTCACCGAACGTAACGGTCCGCTGTTCCACCGCATTCGCGGCGACAAGATCACCTTCGCGTTTCGCGTCGACGAACGCCATCTCAATCCGCGCGAGGTGGTGCATGGTGGCTGGCTAACCAGTTTCGTCGATGTCTCGATGGCGCAAACGGCGCTGTTCCAGATCAAGCGCAAGGGTATCGCCCCGACCATTCATCTCGAGACCGATTTCATCGAACCGATCCTGACCGGCCAGTGGGTTGAATGTCAGGCCAATCTGGTCAACCGCACCCATTCGATGAATTTCGTCGAGGGCGTGGTCACGGCTGATGGCACACCGGTCGCGCGTTGCTCGGGCATTTTCAAACTGCCGCGCGAGTTACGGGGCTAGCCGCGCTTCAACCGTCCGACAGCTCGCGCCAGATCCGGTCGAAATCGGAATGGGTGTCGCTGAAGGCCTCGACCAGTTTGGGATCGAAATGGCCGGCCGAGTCGATACGCGCATCGCCGCTTAGAATGATGCCACGCGCCGTCTCGTGATCGAAGGCCGGTTTATAAGGCCGCGCGGTGCGTAGCGCATCGTAGATGTCGGCGATCTGGGTGATGCGCGCCGACAGGGGGATATCGTCGCCGGCCAGCGCATTGGGATAGCCGGTGCCGTCCCATTTTTCGTGGTGGTTCAGCGCGATCTCGGCGGCCATCGCCAGTTGCGGCGACTGGCTAAGGATGCGGTGCCCGTAGATAGTATGGTTGTCCATTTCCTGACGCTCGGTCTCCGACAGCGGCCCGGCTTTGCCGAGCACGATGGGGTCGACACTAATTTTGCCGAGATCGTGCAATTGCGCCGAATAATGGATCTCTTCGCAGAAAGCGGTGCCCATGCCGACAGTTTGCGCCAAGAAGTAGCTATATTCGTTGACCCGGCGCGTATGGTTGCCGGTGCCTTCGTCGTAAATCTGCGCCGCGCGAGCGAGAAAATAGACCGTGTTCTCGAGCTCTTGCTTGCTTTGCTGAATAGTCTCTGCCGGGACCGGCTGGGACTCCGACGGGGTTTCGATGGCGTTGTCTTCGGCAATCAGGTCGAAGGCCCGCTGCACAGCCGCCGCGTCGCGCCGGTCCATCGCCAGACCGGGATGGTGGTCGATATATTCCGACAGGGTAAATGCTTCGGTCATCAGAATGCCGTGGGGCCGGGGTCAGGGGTTAGTTAATCTGACCTATTTTTACGCCATTATGCTTAATGACCGGTGTAGAGGCGCCAACCCTTTTGTGTGTATTCTGCGGTTCTCCGGCTCGAGATAGGTTAAGATTCGCGTCTCGACGGCCCGGATTTCGTAAAGTTCCATGACAGATAAGGCGAAAAACCCCCTGAACGGCGTCCGGCGTACCCGTTTGGCTGTGATCTCGGCGATGGCGCCGTTTCTTGGCCTGGCGTTTATGCTGAGCCAGTTTCTAAGATCGGCGCCGTCGGTCATCGCGCCGGATTTGCGCAGCGAGCTCGATTTATCCGCCGCCGAACTTAGCAGTCTACCGGCGGCCCTGTTTCTCGGCTCTGCTCTGATGCAGTTGCCGGTCGGCATCCTGCTCGACCGGTTTGGGCCGCGCCGCACCATCGCCGGGTTTCTGTTGATCTCCGCGATCGGCACATTGGGCATATCGATTTCCCAGACGCCGATTACGTTGGCGGTTGCGTTGTTCATCGCCGGCTGTGGCATCGCGCCGGTCTATATGGGTTTGATCCTTATGCTGTCCCGCTGGGTGCCGCGCGACCGTCTGGCGACCGCCAGCTCGATTGCCGTCGCGGTGAGCGGTGCCGGCCTGTTGCTCTCGGCGACTCCTTTTGCCTGGGCCAGCGCGGCAATCGGCTGGCGTGACACGTTGGGCTTTGTCGGCTGGGGCGCTGCGGTAGTGGCCGTGATTGTCTTCCTAGTCGCCCGCGACCGTCCGCCCGGTTCGACCGTGGCCGAGCCTGTTCCCGAGACATTGGGCCAGACCATCCGCGGCGTGGGCCTCATCCTTGCCGACCGTCGGCTTTATGGTTTAGCGGCGGTGGCGGCGGTCTCGGTGGGATCGTTTTTAACCACCCGCGCTCTGTGGACCGGGCCTTATCTGAACGATGTATTCGGCCTGGATCTGATCCCCCGGGGCAACGTTATTTTCGCGTTGTCGCTGGCCTGGCTGGTCTCGGCGCTGTTCTATGGTCCGCTCGACCGGCTATTCGACACCAGGCGCGGGGTGGTCAGCGCCGGCGCGATCGCCATGGCGCTGTCGTTCGTGTTGCTGACCGTCAACAACAATAGCTCGGTCGTGTTGGTGACCGGATTGTTCATTCTGCTCGGTCTGGCATCGGCTTATACCGCGACGATATTCGCTCATGCCCGCTCGTTGTTTCCCGACAGCCATACCGGTCGCGCGATTACCGCGATCAATCTGTTCATCTGGGGTGGGGTGTTTGTCGTGCAGGTGGTGACCGGCGCGATCGTCAACGCCTTCCCCGCCGACACGCTGGGCCGCAGTCCGGTCGAGGCCTATCAGGCGATGTTCGGCGCCCTGGCAATCGCCTTACTGGTTGCTGTGTTGATCTACCGGCGTACCGAAGATGTGCCGCCATCGAAGGACGTCGGTCGCTAATCCTCGAGGCCGGCACGTCTGCTGATGTCGTTGAACTGCACCTGCACATGTTCGCCGGCCAGGTTGTTGGGGGCTTCGCGCGCCAGCCAAGTCATCACCTTGGCCGGTCGTTCGGGCGGTTGGCCCTGGTCAGGGGTTAGCGCTGCCTGGCGGAAGACCTTGTTGGCGTAAATTTCGCGCACCATGTCGGTTTCGGTAAAGCCGGGCGAGAAGGCGAAAATTTTGACGTTGGTATCTTGTAGGTCGAAATGCAGGCACTGGGTCATCGACAGTAGCGCCGCCTTCGACGAACAGTAAGCGGCGTAGAACCGGTCGGGGATGAAAGCGCGCGCGCTGGTCAAATTGATGATCGTGCCGGCATCGCGCTCCAGCATCGCAGGCAGGGCGGCGTAGATCATATTATAGGGGCCCATCACATTGACCCGCTGAACCGCCAGATAATCGTCCGGCGGCACGTCGGCGACGCTGCCCATCTTGCCGGAGCCGGCATTGTTGATCAGCACGTCGATGCGCCCATGACGCGTCACCACATCGTCAATGAAGACTTTCGCCGCGGCCGCGTCGGACACGTCGAAGCCGTGGCTCTCGGCCGTGGCGCCAACTGCTTCCACGGCGGCCCTGGTCTCGGCGTTGGCCTCGGCCGAGCGCGCGCACAGGATGAGCGTCGGCCCGTCTTCGGCCATGAGCCGCGCGGCGGCGGCTCCAATACCCCGGCTAGCGCCGGTCAGCACCACCACTTTGTCTTTTAAACTGGCCATAAATCGCTCTCCCAATTATGGGTCCTATTATGGCGCGGCCGGCGCAAAAGAAAACGCCCGGGGAAAACCCCGGGCGTTCAAATTGTTTGATTGTTGGCGAACCTAATTGCGGTTGCCGAACAGATGCAGCAGCATGAGGAACAGATTGATGAAGTCGAGATAGAGCCGCAGTGCGCCCATAATCGCCTTCTTGCCGGCGATCTCGGAGCCGTCGACGGCGCTGTACATATCTTTGATCTTCTGGGTGTCGTAGGCGGTCAGGCCGGTGAAGATCAGCACACCCAAGACCGATACGACAAACTGGATCATCGACGAGCCGATGAAGATATTGACGATGCTGGCTAGGATGATGCCGATCAGGCCCATAAACAGGAACGAGCCCCAGCCGGTCAAATCGCGTTTGGTGGTGTAGCCGTACAAGCTCATCGCGGCGAAGGTGGCAGCCGTAATGAAGAAGACGCGGGCGATGCTCTCGCCGGTATAGATTACGAAGACCGAGGCCAGCGATAACCCCATGAGGCCGGCAAACAGCCAATAGGTAAGTTGCGCAGCGGCGGCGGACATCTTGTTGATGCGCGCGCTCAAGAAGAACACCATGCCGAGCGGCGCCAAGATCACGATCCACTGCAGGCCAGTGCCGAATATGGCGTTAAAGACCGCCGGTGTCGAAGCGACAATGAACGCCACCACACCCGTCAGCGCCAGGCCCGTTGTCATGTAGTTGTAGACACGCAGCATATAGGCGCGCAGACCTTCATCGATCTGGGCGTCGGTTCCCGTGCGGTTCAACACTACGCCACGGTTAAACTGGTCAGACATAGTCACCTCTTCATTCCTATGAGAGCGGCCCAGTTGGAGCCCTCTTGCGGGCTAAATATGGGGGTTTGCTACTCGAAAATCAACCGAGGATGCGTTGGATTTATTGTGATCGCGATCCTCTAAACATCTGAAATCAATCAATTTTCATGTTCGGGTAACGCTAATGTCTGATGCTGAACCCGCCAGGGCGAGGCCGAGGGCTACCACGGCGAGGGTTGTGACGAGAACCGGTGGCACGATCGGGGCGAGCGCTACGGCCAGGACGACCCCCAGGGCAAAGCGGGCGTGGGGCCGCCAGACGGCGGTGGATTTCCGCCGCAGTGCCGGCAACACTAACGACAGTATCAGCAGGATATAGTGGACCGCGCCGACGACAATCACCCAGGCGTCGATCCTGCCGCTGCGCCATAACAGCATCACCGCCGACAGCACGAGCAACCCGTGTGCCTGCTGGCCGAGCATCCGGCTAAAGGGCCCGGCGGCGGCGATTTTTTCGGTTAGCCAGGCTTCCATCATGAGAACGGTAGCGGCTGTTCCGGCCAGCGCCGCCAGAGACCACAGCATCAACGGCGGAAATTCGGCCGGCGGCGCGGCCGCTACCCCGCCGAGCAAGCACACAATCCCCATATGCCCCAGGGTGAGCCTTGTGCCGGCCGCCGCCGAGGCTCTGAATTGGCGGCTCGCCACGCCGACCGCGATTATCAGGGCCGCCAGCAGGCCCAGGCTGATAACCGGTGGGGCAAATCCGAGCCGAAAGGCGAAAGAGAATAGGCTGGACAGGGCGATGCCGACGAACACGCCCAAGGGTAAATAAGCCAGGGTGAGTGCGTGCTCCGGCGATCCTTGTCCAACCCTTACCTTCATTCTAACCCGGTGTCAGTCGTTGCGCAGCAGAGGAGCTGTTTTCTGCCCCAACGTATGCCAGGTGCCCACCACGCCGATAGCCAAAATGATCACCGTGGCGCCAATCACGGTCAGCGCGACGGTTTGCGGCATCAGCACCCAGTCTATATTCATCAGGAAACGCAGCACCGCCCAGGCCGCAATCGAGCCGACGATGGCAGCGAGCGACGCAGTTACCAAGCCGAGCAAGCCGTATTCCAGAACAAAGATGGTCATCACATTACGCCGGGTCGCGCCGAGCACTTTAAGGACGACGCTGTCGTATACGCGGCGCCGATGACTGGCGGCGATGGCGCCGGCCAGCACCAGGGTGCCCGCCACCAGGGCGACCAGGGCGGCCAGCCGTACCGCGGTGCCGATGCCGGTGACGATGCCGTTGACGGTCTCCAGCGCGTCGCGCACCCGCACGGCGCTGACATTGCGGAAGGCATTGGTGACGCCGCGCTCTATCTCGGCCTCGGCGGCAGGATCGGCGTGGACGATGGCGATATGGCTGCGCGGCGCAGCCTCGAGAAACCCTGGTGAGAAAATCATCACGAAGTTAATCGACAGGGTTTGCCAGTCGATGTGGCGCAAATTGGCGATGGTGGCGGTGAACTCCCGGCCCAGCACATTGACCGTCAGCGTATCGCCGATGCCGACCCCGAACCCGGCGGCAACATCGGCGTCGAGGCTGACCAACTGCGGGCCGTCATAGTGGGCTTGCCACCATTCGCCCTCGACCACCGGGCTGTTTTCCGGCGCCGCCTCGCTCCAGGTAACGCCCCGGTCGCCGCGGATCGCCCAACGGGAATTGGGGTCGATCGTCGCGGTCTCGGCGGCGACGCCGGCGATCGACGTAATGCGGCCGCGCAGCATGGGTACCTGCACGGTCTTCTCGACCCCGTCGATATCGGCCAGCAGCGCCTCGAAGGGCGCGATTTGGTTGGGTTGCAAGTCGATGAAGAAAAACGCCGGCGCGCCGGTCGGCAATTCTTCGCGGATCTGCCGGCTGAGATTTCCGTCGACCTGGGCGATGGTGACCAGCACCGATAGGCCCAAGCCCAGCGCCAGCACCACGCTGGGGGTCGGCGTGCCGGGCCGGTGCAGGGCGGCAACGGCCAGACGCACGGCGGGCTGGCGCAAATTTCCCACCCGGCGCGCGGCAATGGCGATCAGCGCGGCGACAATACGAAACGTCGCCATCGCCGCCGCCGCGCCGCCAACGAACCACAGGGCGAGGCCGGTATCGTCGGCAGTGACGACCGCCAGCGCGGCCAGGGCGACGAGCCCCACTGCTGTGATGGCCACATAGACCGCCGGCGGCCGAGCCCGAACCGGGGCGACGAGGTTTCGGAATAGGCTGCCGGCGGGTATTTGGGCGGCGCGGGCCACCGGCCACAGGCCGAAGCTCAGCGCGGTCAGCGAGCCAAAGAGGGCAGCGATCAGTAGCGCGCCGGGATATATCCCCGTGCTGACCGGCACCGGCAGGAAGGCGGCGATGACGCCCGACGCCGCGAACGGGGTGAGCACCCCCAGCACCAGGCCGGCGATGATGCCGACCCCGGCCAGGGTCAGTATTTGCAAGAGATAGATTCGCACGATGAGCCGGGCCGGGGCGCCGAGGCATTTCAGCGTGGCGATGACGGCGGTCTTGCCGTCGAGATAGGCGCTCACCGCGTTGGCCACGCCGACGCCGCCAACCAGTAGCGCCGTTAAGCCGACGAAGGTGAGGAACAGGCCGACCCGTTGTACCAGGCGGCGGATCTGCGGCGCCGCCTCGTCGAGCCGGCGGATGCGCCAGCCGGCATCGGGAAATTCGGTGTTGAGGTCGGCGATCCAGTCTTCCGGATCGACGCTGTCGGGCAGGGCGACCCGGTAGGTGTAGTAGATCAGGCTACCGGGCTGCTCGAGACCGGTCTCGGCGAGCGCGGATTTGGCGATCATCACCCGCGGCCCCAGCGAGAATATCCCCGAGCCGGCCAACCGGTCGGGCTCGTGGGCGAGGATGGCACGGATTTCGAAACGCCCGTCACCGACCCGCAAGATATCCCCGACACTGACGCCCAACCGGTCAACCAGTTGCGGGGCCACGGCCACGCCCGACAGCTCGCCGCGCCGGCCGAACAAGTCCTGGCGCGACAGGCGCGGCTCGGTTTCTAGCGCGCCGTAGAGCGGATAGGCATCGTCGACGGCCTTTAATTCGACCAAGGACCGCGCGCCGTTGGGGCCGACGGCGTCCGATTGCACCATGGCCCGCATTTCGGCGCTGCCGGAAAGTCGACCGGTGGTGCCCAGATGGCGTTGTTCGCTCTGTTGCGCGGGGCGCTGCACCAGGCGCACGGCGACGTCGCCGCCGAGGATCTCGCGGGCGTCGTTGCCCAGGCTCGCGGTGAGACCCGAGGAGGTCGAGCCGACCGCGGCGATGGCGGCCACGCCGACTGTCAAGCAGGCCAGGAAAACCCGGAACCCGCGAACGCCGCTGCGCAGCTCGCGCCGAGCCAGCCGCCAGGCCAGCGTCCAGGAGGCGGCGTCTTCGCTGCTCATGGCGGGGTGTTCCCATGATCGACGATGCGGCCGTCGCGTAATTGCACGACGCGGCTGCAGCGTTGCGCCAATCCTCGGTCGTGGGTGATCAGTAGCAAGGTGGTGCCGAAGCGCGCGGCGCGCTCGAACAAGATATCGATGACTTGGGTTCCGGTGTCGCCGTCCAGATTGCCGGTCGGCTCATCGGCCAAGAGCAGGTTCGGTTCGGTGGCGAAGGCGCGGGCGATGGCGACCCGTTGTTGTTCACCCCCCGACAATTGCGATGGATAATGGGTCAGGCGGTCGCCCAGGCCGACCGTCTCCAAGCTGGCGCGAGCGCGCTCGAAGGCGTCGTCGATACGCGCGAACTCCAAGGGCACGGCGACGTTTTCGACCGCGGACATGGTCGGGACCAAATGGAAGGCCTGGAACACGATGCCGACCGAGCGGCGGCGGAACAGCGCCAGCGCATCCTCGTTCAGGGTCGCCAATTCGCTGCCGGCGACCCGCACCGTCCCGCTGGTGGGTCGCTCCAACCCGGCGATCACCATCATCATGGTCGACTTGCCCGAGCCCGAGGGGCCGACCACACCGATGGTCTCGCCGGCGTTGACCGACAAGTCGAGACCGCGAAGAATATTGACCTTGCCGCCCGCACTCGCCAAATGAAGGTGAACGTCGCTAAGCTCAACGATGGGTTTAGCGGCGGTGGCGCCGTCGGGGCGCTGCGATTGTTGCGGATCGGGCAAGTCCATCATGAGATGTTTGTTGTACCTCGGGGCCCGGCTAGGGGGGCGAAAAAGAAACGGTCCTCAACGATATGGCGGTTTTCGAACCGCGATCAATGGCCGGCGGATTAAACGATCTCTTGCGGTTATGGCGGGCGTGATTGGCTTGTCGGCCAGTCTATATGGAACCGCCTTTGCGGCGAATGACGAGACTGTGATCGTCGCCCTGGGCGATAGTCTGACCGCCGGGTTCGGGGTTGTCGCTAATGACGCTTTCCCCGCCCGCCTGGAAGCGGCGCTGCGTGAAGCGGGCGCGAATACCCGGGTGGTGAACGCAGGCGTTTCGGGTGATACGTCGGCGGGCGGCCTGGCGCGCATCGACTGGGTGTTGGCGGATATGCCCGATCTGATGATCGTTGAACTGGGCGCTAATGACGGTCTGCGCGGCTTGGCGCCGGCGGATATGGAAGCCAATCTCGACGCCATCCTGACCCGTTTGGCCGACAGGGGAATACCGGCGGTCTTGACCGGCATGCTGGCCCCGCCGAACTATGGGCGCGCGTATGGCGAGGCGTTCCAGGCGGTATTTCCACGGCTTGCCGAACGCCATGGGGTGGCCTTCTATCCGTTCTTCCTCGACGGGGTGGCGGCGCAGCCGGCGTTGAACCAGCCCGACGGCATTCACCCCAATCCGGCCGGCGTGCGGGTAATTGTTGAGCGGATTACGCCGACGGTGTTGCAAGCCCTGGCCGACATCGAACAAAGTGCAAAGGCCGAGAGCCGCTAGCAGGATATTCCCATGACGTCGTTTGCATACGCCCATGCCGGGGTCACCCCGGAAGGCCCGATCACCCAGTGGCAGGGCTGGCGGAGCCTGATGGATCGCTGCCTTGAGGATTGGCCGCCGGCCGCCGGGGGGCTTGGCCTGCTCTATGTCACCGAGCCCCTGGCTGGCGATCTCGATGATATCCTCGACCATTTGAAAGAACGCTCCGGCATCGCCGATTGGACCGGCGCGGTGGCGCCCGCGATCTGCGCCAGCGGGGCGGAATATTTCGACACGCCGGCGATGGCGATCATGGCGCTGGATGTGCCGGGCGATGATTATCGCCTGCTGCCGTCGATAAATTCAGGCGAGAGCGGCGACGACGCGCTGCGCTCGATGGCCGAATGGCTGTCGGCGCACGACCCCAGATTCGCCATCGTTCACGCCGATCCGCGCGGCGCCGGTGTGTTATCCCTGGTGCCGGGCTTGGCGGAGACCACCGAGGCCTATCTGGTTGGCGGGCTGACCAGCGCGGCGACGCAGGCGGGCCAGATTTCCGACGCCGCCACCGGCGGCGGTGTCTCCGGCGTGCTGTTCGCCGATACGGTCCAGGTGGCGACTGGCCTGACCCAGGGTTGTTCCCCCATTGGTCCGCTGCACACCGTCACTGATATGGACGGCGACATTGTCACAGAGCTCGATGGGCGGCTGGCGCTCGACGTATTCAACGAAGATATCGGCGATTTGCTGGCGCGCGACCTGCAGCGCGTCGCCGGCTATATCCACGCCGCCGTGCCGGTGGTCGGGTCGGATACTGGCGACTATATGGTGCGTAATTTGATGGGGATCGATGCCAATCAAGGCTGGTTGGCAATTGGCGATGCGCTGAGCGAGGGCGACCAGGTGATGTTCGTACGCCGCGACGCGGCCAGCGCGGTGGAGGATATGGGGCGCATGCTCGATTCTCTAAAAAGTCGCGCCGGGTCGGGCATTCGCGGCGGCGTCTATCATAGCTGCATCGCCCGCGGCCCCAATCAGTTCGGACCGGGCAGCCAGGAGTTGGCGATGATCAGCGAGGCCTTGGGCGATGTGCCGATCGTCGGCTTTTTCGGCAACGGCGAAATCTCCAATGGCCGGCTCTACACCTACACCGGCGTGTTGAGCCTGTTCCTCGAGGACTGACGCCCGGGTGGACCGATTAGATGATCCGACTCTTTGTAGCGCTGGGATTGCCCGAGGCCGTGCGCGAACGGCTGACCCTGGTGCGCGCGCCCTTGCCCGGCGCCCGCTGGGTGCCGGTGGAAAATATGCACATCACCCTGCGCTTTATCGGCGAGGTAGAACCGGCGGTGGCCGAGGATATCGACGATCACCTGTCGCGCCTCACCGCGCCGGGCTTCGACATTCGTTTGGCCGGGCTGGGCACTTTCGGATCGCGCGGTCGGGTGCGCGCGCTGTGGGCCGGGGTCGAGAATACCGAACCGCTGCTTCACCTGCAGGCGAAGATCGAGGCTGCCAGCATGCGTGCTGGCCTTCCGGCCGAGAGCCGGAAGTTCCACCCCCATGTCACCTTGGCGCGCTGCAAAAACGCGCCGGAAGGCCCGGCAGCGGATTTCGTTGCCACCTATGGCAGCTTCGATTTGCCACCGATCCCGGTCGACGCGTTTACGCTCTACGCCAGCCAGACGGGCCGCTCGGGCGCGCTCTACACACCGGAAGCGGTCTATCCGCTGGAATTGTGAGGCGCCTCGCCACTTGAGGTGCGGCCTCGTCCTTCGACAAGCTCAGGATGAGGCCGGGAGATATAGAGGTATCCTCATGCTGAGCCTGTCGAAGTATGGGGATACCGGGCGCGGTGTCGGCTCAGCGGCCTTTATATACCGCGATAATGCCGTCCACGCCGGGTTTCGCGGCGGCCTGCGGGGCGCTACGGTGCGGGTTCGTTTTATAGGAAAACACGCGCAACCTGCCATGAGCGTTCTCGAACACGTTACCGCAGCCGACCCGATCGTTATCCTAACCGGGGCCGGCATCTCGAAGGAATCCGGCCTCGCCACCTTCCGCGACCCGGACGGTATCTGGGCAAAGTACCGCATCGAGGACGTGGCGACGCCGGAAGCCTTCGCCCGTGATCCGGAACGGGTTTTGGGTTTCTACAATGTGCGCCGCGAACAGATGATGGACACCTCGGTGATGCCCAACGCCGCCCATAAGGCGCTGGGTGAGTTGGAGGCGTTCTGGCCCGGCGGAGTTCTGGTGGTCAGTCAGAATATCGACGATTTGCACGAGCGCGGTGGTACCAAGAACCTCATTCATATGCATGGCGAACTGGGCAAGTCTCAGTGCCATCACTGTGGCGATGTGGTCGGCGGCTTGAACGATCTGCGGGTCGATATGAGTTGCGCTAACTGCGGCGAGGCCGGCGGCATGCGTCCCCATGTGGTGTGGTTCGGCGAGATGCCCTTGCATATGGATCGGATTTTGACCGCCCTGGCGCGCTGCCGGCTGTTCATCTCTATCGGCACCTCGGGCAACGTCTATCCCGCCGCCGGGTTTGTCCAAGAAGCGCGGCGCGCCGGCGCGCAGGCCATCGAGTTGAACCTGGAAGAATCCGAGGGCGCCACCCTGTTCCACGAGGCCCACTATGGGCCGGCGACCGAAATCGTACCGGCCTTCGTCGCGGCGTTGCGCGCCCATATCGCCCAATGAGCGAAAATGACGAAGCGATATTAGAGCGCCTTCTGGCCGATGTCCGCGCCTGCACCCTCTGTGCCGAGCACCTTCCCCTGGGGCCTTTGCCGGTGGTGCGCGGCAGTATATCGGCGCGCATTATGATCCTCAGCCAAGCGCCGGGGACTGCGGTGCACAAGACCGGCTTGTCGTTCAACGATCCGTCCGGCGACCGGCTGCGCGGCTGGCTCAATGTCGACCGCGACACGTTTTACGACGAGTCCCGCTTTGCCATGCTGCCCATGGGGTTCTGCTATCCTGGCCGGTTCGAGCGCGGCGGCGACCGGCCGCCGCGGCCCGAATGCGCGCCCCTGTGGCACGAACGGGTGCGCGCCGCGATGCCCGCAGTCGAGCTCCATCTGGTGGTCGGCAGCTATGCCATAAACCATTACCTGCCGGTTAAACCCAAGCGCTCGATGACCGAGACCGTGCGGGCGTGGCGCGACTTTCTGCCCGACTATCTGCCGCTGCCCCACCCCAGTTGGCGCACCACCGCGTGGGAGCGCAAGAATCCGTGGTTCATGGCGGAAGTGGTACCCGAGCTGCGCGCCCGGGTGCACGCGTTGTTATGAGGGGATCTAGGGCGCGCTAGACAGAAACGCCTCTATTTCCGAAACGGCCCGCTGCCAGCTCGGTTCCTGGTGCAATACCAGATGGTTGGCGCTGTCGAGGGCGACGAATTTTGCGTTAGGAATTCGCGCCGCCATAAAGCGCGCTTCCGATAATGGCGCCACCGCTTCGCGCTCTGAATGCACGATGAGCGTGGGCGTTTGTACTTTCGACAATTGTTCGGTGACGTCTAGATCGTCGATGGTTTCGCGTAAGTGCACGGCGTTCTCCGGCGAGGTGGCGGTGCGTTGCATATCTGTCCACCATTTGATCTGCTCGTCGTTGGCGTCGGGCAAGTACAGCGAAGCAAACATCTGACGAAACGGCGACGTTTCTTTGCCCCAGCCTTGGCGCATCAGGGTGATAAATGCCTCGCTTTCTGCATAGTCATCTTGGTTGCCGCGTTTGCGCCGTCCCCGCGCGAAACCGCCCCACAGTATCAAATGTGAGACCCGATCGGGGTTACGGGCCGCGTAGTCGATAGCGATTGCCGCACCTTGCGAAATGCCTAATAAGGCGAACTTCTCCACGCCGCTGGCGTCGATCACCGCCTCCATATCTTCGACCAACAGATCGAAGGCAAAATCGCCAACATCCCAGTCGGACAGACCGACACCCCGCGAATCGTAGCGCAGGAGTTGCCGGTGGCGGGTGAATTCGTGAAATAGCGGGGCCCACATCGGGCTCGCCCAATCAAACTCGAGATGGTTTAGCCAGTTCGCGACCTTGAGCAGCGGTGGGCCCTCGCCGGCGAAGGCATAGGCTAACTGAACGTCGTCCGCCGTTGTGCAGTAACGAATGGTCGGGCGGGTGTCTGGCGAGCCCGGTGGCGGGTTCTCGGTGGCACCATCAGCCGATACCTCGGCGACGAAGCGGAAGCCGCGCCGTGGAATAGTACGAATGATGTTTTGGTCTTGGCCGGTATCGCCGCGGGCTGACCGCGCGGCGCTAATGCGGCTGCTCAACGTCGCATCGGAAACGATACGGCCGTCCCAGACGGCCTCGATCAGCTCGTCCTTCGAGACCACATGGTCTCTGTTTTCGATCAGCAGGTTGATCACGCTGAAGACCTGCGGCTCGACCGATATGGGTTCGCCGTCACACTGCAAATCGTAGGTCAGGGGATCGAGCGTAAACCCGCCAAACCGGTAAACCATCGCCATAACCCCGAAAAGGACGAAAAATCCAACGTTTCTCAAGCAAACCTAAAGACCGTCTGCAAGCGCGTCCAATGAAACCGGCCTAGGTTTTTCCGTCACCCAATGATGGAGGAACCGCGGAATGTATATCGGCACGAAGTTCACGAAACGCGTTGAGGGAAAATCACCGGCCCCGGCCGAAATTCGGCGCCACCCAAATGGCGCCATCGACATCGATCACTATATCCGGATCGGCCGGGCGGCTCACGGTGCGGCGGTCCGGGACGGCGGGCGCTTGCTTGCCGGCTGGCTGCGCCCCTGCCGACGTGCTTTGCAATAGGGGATGGTGGAGCTGATCGGGATCGAACCGACGACCTCTACGTTGCGAACGTAGCGCTCTCCCAACTGAGCTACAGCCCCACTATTTGCTGCGGCGGCGAACATACTGGCTTACACATTGAAAGCAAACAGTATTTCAGCCTGTGCGCTCGCTGCATCTGAAACTTTTATAGCTTGTGCTCATTTCTTCAAAATAGTCGTTTTGAAGAAATCCTTTTGTATCAATCGGTTGGCCATGCGATCGTTGTACACAAATTGTACACAAATAGTCGCTGTAGGGTTTTTGAAATGGCCAGACCAGTTGGAGAAGATCAGGTAGAGGTCGCACCGGGCGTCCGCATCTACTTGCACGATAATGGCGTTTGGCGGGTGCGTTTCAGGCTAGATGGTGCAAAAAAAGCTGTTCGACAATCCCTTAAAACAAAAGATCAGGTCGAAGCGAAGAGGCTGGCACTAGAAAAATACGATCAAGCTCGCTTACGAGAATTATCGGGCAAACCGCAGCACGCTGTGAGCTTTGAAATGCTCTGTACTGAATATCTTGCGAGTTTGCCCAAAGGTGGTCCCAAAAAATATCACGAAGGTAGGATTAGGCTTTACCTTTCGCCGTATTTTAAATCGCGATTACCTGATGTCAGCGAAATGGCGGAAGATGATGTTTGGGAGTACGTGCAATGGCGGCGCACACAGCTCACAAAGGCTGGAGAAGAACCCAAAGCTGATACGATAAACCGCGAGAACGTAGTGCTACGCGGGCTGATTAAATTTGCCGTCAGGAAACGATACCTCACAAGATATAGCGCGCCGGATGTTCCGAATTTGAAGGCAAATAAAGACCGCAGGCCAAACTTCACACGTGATCAATTAAAGACCCTCATCGAAACCGCTGAAGCGCGAATTGATCAGACCAAGAATGCGGTTACTCGTGAACAACGGCAATTGCTATACGATTGGATAGTCGTGTTGCTCGATACGGGATTGAGGACAGGTGAAACGACTAAGTTGCAATGGTCAGACGTGTTTATCGATGTGGACGAGCCGTATTTGCACGCAAAACGGGGGAAGACGAAGCCACGTGATGTGGTTCTGGACGATCCTGCTGCTGACAGCTTGAAAGCAATTAGATCGCGTCAGCAATCATATTTGAGTAAGCAGGGCAAAAAACTGACGAAAAAACACCACGTATTCTCGTTTGTCTGACCACAAAAATCTGGACCTAAAACCAGTCAAAAGTTTCAGGATTGGTTTCAATAACTTGCTCAAAGCCTGTTCTCTGTACGACAGCGATAGTGAGTTGCCGTTGTCTCTGTATAGCCTGCGTCATTCCTACGCCACCATAAGACTTGAGGAAGGAACTGGAACATCATTGCTCAAAGATCAGATGGGCACCGGCGTAACAATGCTCGACAAGCATTACGGCCATGTCAAAACGCGAGAGCAGCGTGAGAAACTCATCCAAAGACGAGACAAATCTACGCGCAAATCATCGGACAAGTCCAACGTCGCAGGTAACTCGTCGAACAGTGAGGATGCTGAGATTGAACTCATCAAACGGCAGGTATTAGAGGAATTGAAAGCGGATAAGAGCGGGCTGACACCCGAACCTGGATCTCAATTATACAAGGTGCTGTTTAATGGTCTTGTTCAACAAAGGTTGGACGAACGTCGCCTTCTTAGTGAACACGAGATTTCGCCAAATCCTGACCTGCCCGACAGTTTGCCGGATTGATATAATACAAATCCACCCACTGCACTTATTCGTAGGGGACGTTTGAATACAGATATCCCAATAATTTCTGATTGTAAAAGCTGAGTTCTTGAAATAGCAATTTACTACCTAAGGGAGATCTACGCCGATCGACATTATGCTTTAATCAGGTGCATGATTGTGTGTATCGTCGTTATTTGGCAACGATCTTGGGCGGGGCTTCGGGGGTTGTGATGTCTATTGAATGGAAGATGTTCTTGTCAAACGCACTTCCGGGTTGGCTCGCGGCGATCGGAACGCTTGCAATAGCGATAATTGGGTTCATGACGTTGGGGCCAGTTATAGAAAATTTGGACTTACGAGAACAAAATAAAAGTCTTTTCATCAAAAAGGGAATTTTGGAAGATCAGTCAAAATCGTTGAACGAAAAAATCTCGGGAGCCAATCAACGCATTTCGCTACAAACCAATGAAATTGAAAGCCTAAGACGGATTGCAGGTATAGAAACTGAAAATCTGGGGGCTATTAGAACAGAGGTAACAAGATTAAGAGACCGGCAGAAAGCACTGTTCGAAAGAAATGCTGGTTTAACAACGGACGCGATTAAGTTGGCGGGCCAGAGCGAGCGATTAAAGATAGAGATAGAAACTTTAACGAGCCAAATCGAAAAAATCGAGAACCAACTAAGTGTCACAATTAGCTTAAACAGACGTTTTATATTGGAAGAGTTGGAAAAACGTGCGCAAACAACCTATGGGCGTGGAATAACCGAATTAGCAGGGGCAAAGTTTTCAGTCAGATTAGCCGACGGATTAGCCGATTTTAAGCAGATAGGCACTTTTGCGGAACTCCTAAGTGCGAAATCTGATTTTGCCTTTGGGCCTTCCTATTATTTTAACGACCCATGGGTATCACCGGCGAAAACCGGAAAACTGTTTATAATTGCACAATTTGATTTGCCGGTATTCGGCATTTTACCCGAAGAAGAAAAGAATCTTTTACAAAATCAAATAGAAGATTTCGTAGCTGAATATCGTGAAATGTTTGACCTGGATTTGATGGTCGACGCTAGTATTCGGAAAAAATACGTTGATGAACTCCGTTCATTCTTCGAGAACGACAGTGGTGACGATGTAGCCCCTAAAGAGCGAGCGAATGAAAAAGAGTTTGAGGAGGCAAAAGAAAAACTCTTGGCTGAAAGTGAAAGAATAAACGGTAACATTGAAACCTTTATAAGCGTCTTGGAAGTTATGATATCGAGCATTCAAGGTTCATAGGGCGCACTGTAAACGAACACGCAATCTTGGAGTTGTGTCAGCGGCAAGAAACTAACAGCCCGCTAAGATTGCGACATGGTCGATTGTTGGGCTGAGAAATCCACCGTCATCATCGTGAAAGTTGATGGTAGAGTAGTAAAAGCGCGACTGAATTCAACTGCGGTTTTGTGTCTAATAACCGGCATTTGACGCCTAGTGTCGGCGATTTTCCCGTAATTCTAGTGCGAAATTATGCGCTACCACGTCCTTTTAACGCGCTAAATACTTCGCCAGCGAGTGTTTCGTACTCGGTTATCCAATCACCGAAAACTTTCTGCTCTTGTGCATTTTTTGAATGCGATAAGAGCCGAACATATTTTTCACGCTCTTTGATCAACTCTCTCCCTATGACTGGAGGGAACTCGGGTCTCACGTCAGAAGCCCAATTGCTCTATGAGTAAATCCGTGCGGGGCTGGCGCGACAATGCGCCGGACCGTCCGCCAGAGCCCCTCCGAGCCGGCGCGCCGCCGCGTGGGAACGCAAGAACAGTTGGTTCAGGGCCGAAGTCGTGCCTGAACTGTGTGCCCGGGTGCATGCGTTGTTGTGAGGGATTGGTGCATCACCGGACGTGACGGGGTTCCCGTATTTACCTCAATCCGAATTGCTTTGGTAGTGCTACCAGACATCAGCCAAATCGCTCTCGGAGTTTATGAAGGATGGACGGTTTTCTCCCGATACGGCTTTCAAGCTGGGGCGGTGCCTTTATTGTCCGGTCGTCGAGCGACCACTCGGGAATGTCATCCCCCAACAGCTCTTTCAGCTTTTCCACGTCTTCCGCGAAGTTGGACGCGTAGATCTCCCGCACTTGGTCGTTAGTGAGTTCGGTGGTGACCTCATCGAAAATGGTGGTGTATCGCTCGCGGGTTTCTGAGTCGGGATTGGAAATCACTTCGGCATGGTAATGGGTCGTCCATTGTAGGGTCTCGATGATGACGTCGCCCTTTTTGAATTCGTGTGCACCTCGATAGTCCTCAACCGAACCATTGTGGTTAGCGATCGCGACGTTGGGGCGAAAGCCCACACCTTTCTTCTCGTTTTCTGGCACCTTGGCAGGCTCGATGCCAAGGAAGTTACAAACCTTATCATAAGCCTGGATGGAGCCGGAACTGACCAGATCGCGCTCGAATATCATTGGCATTACGTTTTCGCGCGGGAACAGTTCCAATATCTTTTCGAAGATATTGCCGCCGCAGCTGGCCCTTAAGTATCCGGTGTTCGGTTGGAGCCGGGTGAACAGCGATTGGCGTTCTTCCAACAGACGGACTGAATGATAATAGTGCGAATAAGTACGTGCCACTGGGAACCGAAAACAAACCGTGATCTTGGCCGTATCGCCAAAATCCTTTGCGATGCGTTCCAGCGCAACGGCATTGAAATAGGCGGGGGTGATGTCGCCGACAACCTTCTGCCCTACGCAATGGGCGAAGTGGGCCTTCCGATAAAAATCCAGACCCTTATCGTAGGCCTCGTCAATATCGAAAAAGTGCGCTTCCTTGCTTTTGACTAAGCAGACATCGGGATGGTCGACTAGCATGAAATGCAGGGTTGTGCTGCCGGCCTTGGGTTGTCCGACATGAAAATAATTGGGTAGCATGGGCGGTCTTCTACGTTCCAACTTGTGTTGGTATTCGTGATGGTCCGTGTAAATCATCAATAACGGAGACTATGGCTCATTGCCTCAGATCTTTGGTGTTGGGTTTAGGGCACAAATGGTGCGATCGGTATGTTGGGCTATTCGATAGTAAGATAGGCGCGATCGGGTAGGAAGGCCGAGCGTTCGATTCGGTGGGTGCTGGTCCCCAGGGTTTCGCGGATGGCAAGTGTTTCGCCTGGAAATTCTTCGGAATAGAATTCGTCGAATACCAACACTGTGCCCTTGATAAAGTGCGGCATGAGCGCTCTGAGCACATCGCGGGTCGGTTCAAAAAGCGCCATGTCGAAGCACGCCATGGCCACCACAGTCTCCGGGTGCTCTTTAAGGTAGGTTTGAATACTTTCGCTAGCGTCGCCCTTGACGAGGCTCGTCTTCTTGATTTGCGACATAACGTTTTCATTTTCGTGACAGGCCAGAATTTCCTTGAGATAGTCTTCATAGTTTTCGGAAACCGTGTAACCGCCAACAGTTAGGGTTTCGGATTTGATGTCTTTGTCGGATGGTTCGGGGTAGCCTTCAAAGGTATCGAAGCCAACGATACGCCGTGCGTGGTTGTAGGGCTCGTGCACGGCGCGCAGATTTTCGAACAGTGCCAAGTTCTGGCCCCACCAGACGCCGAATTCCATAATGGCGCCCGGTAAACTAATTATGCGGCTGTAGGCTTCGTTAAAGTGGAGTAGCTTTGCCACCAAGCTAGAGCGCATGAACAGCGGCAGATTCAATAGCATCTGATCCGTTGGGATCGGCGCGTTTTCATACAAACTGTAGAGGCGTTCGCGATTTGTGATTTGTTCTTGTGTCCCACGAACCTGCTGCTTGTAATTCCCGTCTTCCATCGCGCCGCCCTTTTTTACCGACAAGTGAAATGGATTAGTGATAGGGGAGGACAAATGTCCACCGCCCGCGTTCTGACGTATCCTCCAGTGCAGCGTCTTCGTCAATCGGACTGATCCCATGAGGCAGGTCAAACCTGAACAAAAGCATATCCCCGATGTCGTGAATTTCATCTGATGACACGGATTCACCATCCAGTTCGAAATATGTGCCGCCGCTTGTGAAGTCTGTTCCGCGTTTCGAACACGCTAAAATCAGTCCGATACGCTGTGGTTCAAGTGGATGAGTATGTTTGCCGAGCATGCCGCCACCGCTGGGATACTGGATAAACTGGGGGTGAAGCTTGAACCCTTGCGCGTTTACCTCATACCCAGCTTTGTTGCCGGTGAGTTCGTTCTGGAAAATACGTAGCGGGTCGGATATTTGCGTCAACGTGTCGCGCAGGTATGCGGGTAGTTGCGTTATCTGGTTAAAATTATAGGCATGGTACATGTGCGGTGTTTTCTGTCGAGGACTAATCCCCGATTCGAAGGAATGAAAGTTCTCGTCGATGTAGGTTTGTGGAGGCTTGCTTGCGACTTCTTGACCCCAGCGATGGACCTGGGAGCGTAGCTTTTCTAATTTTTTCCTGGAGAATACATTGTGGAGGACGATGGGCGGACCCTGCATAACCTCTTGGTACAACTCCGATAGCTCGATTCCGGGGGCGGCGAGCTCGCCATCCCGCCATACTGCTTCAAGTTCGTTTAAGACGGCCATGCATCACTCCTGGCTGCGTCCAACTTGTGAGCCAATTGCCTCATTCAGGCAGGCTTGGTAGGTGGCGATGTCATATTCCAATGCCGCACCACACCACAAATAATATGGATTGGGATATTGGGCGGCGGGGTCCGTGAGGCACATCCATAATTTCTGACCGAGGCACTTGGTGACGACGCTCCATATTTCATATACGTGCGTGGTCGGCGCAACAACGATCACCTTGCATCCTTGGGGGGCAAACAAGAGGTTGCTCAGCGCCGCACCGCCTAATGCGCTGACGATTTCAGCATCCTTATAAAGCTCCACCTGTTCGCGGATGGACATGGTCCCGGGTTCGACGATTTCGAAGCCCTGGCTTTCCAAGTATGTGTGAAACTCCTTTTTGCGCCCGCTATCGATGGAGCGTGTACTTGTTCGGTCCAGGTGCAAATATTTGCCGGGCTTCGGGCGGCATGTTTTAGGATACAGACGGCGACGCAGGAAGTCGATCGCCAAGGGGTGAGGCACGGTCATCTTCGATGGGCACGCAACTTGCAAAGCGTCATGAAAGACATATTTCGAAGCATCATTGTCGTCGTACGCCAGACTTAATAAATCGTTGGTGATCCCCAATGCGGCCATTAATTCCATTAGCCATGGCGGCGCCCCCCTATTCAACATTATGCAGCGGTCGGGGAAAAAATTTTCATTTTCGATTAACGCCAGACTTCCCAAGGCCTCGAAGATCGTGTGGAAATAATTCAGCTTCGCGCCACCGCCCAGCAGGATCACCGGCTCATGCACATGCGCCATGCCCGGGAAGTTCGGCGTCTGGTGCAACGTCACCACAGCTTGGTTTTTGTCGGTTGCGAGCAGGTGGGTATTGAACATCGGATAGTTGGGCGGATGAAAATGAATGGTGTCGGTGAGCAGTGTTTCTTCGTCGACCAACGAAAATGGATGACCCAACCTGCGCAGGTTGGTGAAACGCCCGTATCCCAGAGCTGGATAGGATATGGTTTTCGCAACGCTGACCGTTTCCCTGTTACTACTGGTTCGGTAATCAATATCTAGGCTCATCTCATCCCATACCGTCGTCACGTCATGCCGGTCGTCGGATAGGTCAGACATCGCGGCCAATCGCACGCGCTTGGGGGAATACCGTGCCAACGCTATCCCCGGTAAGTCGGGAAAATTCAGCTGGTAAGCCGGTCGGTCGCCATCCAATAGGTATTGGATTTGCCGTGCCACCAATCGGGGTATTTCTCCCGCACCATTGGCGGCGGCACGCAGGTGATGCTCGATGGCTTGCTCCAAGCGCCCGGCGTCGCGGTTGAGGCGCGCAATTTCATAGCCTAGCCACGCGAATGTCGGGTCGGCTTCCTGCGCCCGGCGGTAGTAGTCGAGAACTGTCTCGGGAGAAACGTGCGTGAGATGTGCCTCATATGGCGCGCCGTCTTTAACGGCAAAGACCTCAGACGGCACAAAGAAAACATTCTCGCGGTGCGGATCGGCCAGCTGCTTAAACCAATTGTGATGGAGATGCTCAATGTCTCCCAGCTCTCTCAGCGCGATAGCCTTGACCCGACCAGTGCTGGTCTCGCTCAGTGACAAACAGAATGCCTGCACCTCCTTTATGTAGCCGAGGCGCTTGAGGATGCCGGTAAATAAAATCAGCCCGATGTAGGGGTAGTCCCTGTATCTCGATCGGCTTAGGCCCATATGAACTAAACCGAAATGAGGTGTTAGCAAGCTGTCGGAAGTTCCCGCCCAGGTGATAGACATAGGGTCTGACAACCCCAGCATGAAGTTGCGCAGCCGAAACGAGAGGATCCGATTCACAAAGGCGGAGGAGATGATTTGGATTAGCGGTAGGTTATTTAGCCCGGCTTTTTTAAGATGCCTAGCGTAAAGAACTCGGATAAGCATTACTGACGTTATCGCTAATAATATGTGTTTGGCACGTAATATTATACGCTTCATAATAGAAAACTTTGGCATCCACCCCTGCCCCTAAGCAAATTATCTCAGTATTGCACTCAATTTCTTATTCGTATAATGGACGCACGGGTCTTTTTACACAACCACCAGCTGACCGGATAGACTAATGGCGTTGGAGAAACTAGGGCTCGTCAAGATGCCCGTACAAAAAACACCATGGTGGCAGACACACGCCTACACCCCGACCCCGGTTCAGCTCTCTGAGGAGATCATACGTATATTTGTTGCTTGCCTGGATAAGAATCAGGTTGGTCGAATCGGATATGTTGATGTCAGTGCTGCGGATCCGACTCGCGTTTTCGCCGTTTCTGATGCACCGGCGTTGGATGTCGGTGAACCGGGCGCATTCGACGATAACGGCGTCACCCCGGTCAGCATCGTGCGATTGGGAGACGAGCTGCGTCTCTATTACATTGGGTGGCAATTGTCCGACCAGGTCCGCTACATGTTGTTCGTTGGGGTCGCCACATCCCACGACAACGGCAGGACCTTTCAGCGATTGAAGAAAGTTCCGGTGCTGGATTGTAGCGACAGTGAACTGATTGTGCGCACCGCCGCCAATGTCATGCACGACGGTGACATCTGGCGCATGTGGTACATCGCCGGATCGAAGACCATCCTACATGAGGATAAACAGGTTCCCACCTACGCCATGCGCTACTTGGAAAGCGACGATGGTATTTCGTGGGGAGACTACGGCGCGCTGGTAATGGAACCGGATGGCGAGGACGAATTTGGCTATGGTCGCCCCTTTGTTCTTAAAAAGCCCGCGGGTGATTTTGAGATGTGGTACTCGATTCGATCCAAGTCGCGGCGCTACCACATCGGCTATGCCACGTCGGACGATGGAGTCACTTGGAAGCGTCAGGATGACCTGGCCACCATCGCCGCCACGACGAATGGCTGGGATTCGGAAATGATGGCGTTTGGTGCCATCGCTGACATAGCGCAGAGACGCTACTTATTCTACAATGGTAACAATTATGGTGAAGACGGATTTGGCGTGGCTGTTTGGCACGACGACGATGTGTCATAAAAATACAGGGCTAACGTCGCCTGCGGTTGCAAAACGCGATGATGCGGTAATTTAGATAATGTGTGAGATTCGATGCGAACAACAACGGCCCGAAGAACGGGCTGGTGGCGATGCCCTGGCTGAAGTGGCCTAACGCTGTCGCCGGTCGTCCTTTGAGAAAATCTTTCACCGACTGGGTGAGCAGGCGTTCCGCCATGGCTCTGCGTACCAATGTTCTATATGCTGGCGCCCGCTTGGCGGCGATGTCCAAGGTTTTCAGGGCTTCTGGCAGACCGTATTCATAGGTTTGTCCGGTTTTGTTGCCACTGTGGCGACGATAACGGCCTAAAATCTCTGGCACGAAGGCGATGCCTTGTTGGGGCGCGCCTTCTTTCATCAACGCTTCCATGAAGAACAGCCAGTCGGAGCTGTGACGAATGCGCGTATCGAAACCATTGGGCGGGGCAGAACGCCTGCGCATCATCACCGAATTGCCGGCGAAGAAGACTTTGGCCCGAACCAAATGCGACAACGAACCGACGGCCATCGGAAAGCGGTCGGAATACTTGTAGATTACCTTACCCGAAACTTGTTCGTAACATTCCACGTCGTGGTAACAGATCACGACCCTCGGGTTGGCCTGCATAAAGGCTACCTGCCGCGATAATTTATTTGGAAATAGGATGTCGTCACCAGATGTAAAAGCGATGAATTCTCCAGTGCACAGGTCTAATACTTGGTTAGCGTTCGCCGTAATGCCCTGATTCACGTCAAAGCGGGTAAAAATGATTTTGTTCGGGTATCGGGCTTGAAACTCGCGCGCCACTTCATCCGTGCCATCATCCGAGCCGTCGTCCCCTACCACGATTTGAATATTCGGATAATCCTGGGCTATGCAGCTCTCAAGGCACTCTGCGATGAATACTTTATGGTTGTATGTTGGTAGGAATATTGAAACAAGCGGCACATCGTCCTCGAAAATCAATGACATCTCAAAAAGTCAATTGATAAACGAATCTGCGGGAGACGGGGTTATCCCCATCCCTTCTTGAAATAGGGGCACAACATCGCGGGCCGATCCGAATTTGACTACCGTACCCTTTTCGAGCCACGCCACCTTGTTGCAGTACTTTACGATACTAGCGGTTGAGTGGGTCGCCAGCACGACGATATTGCCGCGAGCGATGAAGCTTTCAATCCGTATTCTCGAACGCTCTTTGAATGCCGCGTCACCGGCTTCATACACCTCGTCGAGCACCAGAATCTCGGGCTCGATCGCGGTGGCAATGGCAAATCCCAAACGTAAGAACATACCCGCCGAGTAGGTACTTACGGGTTGGTGGATGAATTCACCAATGTTGGCGAAATTGACGATTTCCTCTGCCTTCACGTCCATCTCTTTGGGCCGGATACCCAGCAGGCTGCCGCGTACGTAGATGGTTTCGTATCCACTAAGGTCACCATCCATCCCAGTGCCCAAATTCAGAAGAGCATTCACCTGCCCAGACACATTCACGGTACCAGTGCTCGGCGGCAGAATGCCAGATATAACTTTTAGTAAAGTTGTCTTACCGGCGCCGTTCCTTCCGATCAGTCCCAGCCGGTCCCCCTCAGAGATCTCTAGGTTGACATCGTGAAGCGCGCGAAATTTTAAATTGTCTCTCGGATTATGTATTCCTAGCACCCTGTTTAGTATTGTCTGCTGCCCTGTCGGAGACCGCTCAAGAGCAAATTCAACTTCGACATTATTGAGGCGAATAAATTTCATAACCAGTAAGGCATTTCGTGTTTCCAGCGCGCGTGTACGGCGACGCTGAGCACCTGAAACACGACAATGTAGGCAATGACAATAGCGTAGTGAGGCCACTGGGCTGCCACGCCGTTAATCAAGGGCGCGCGGATGACTTCTATGATCGACGTAAAGGGGTTGATGAACTCTGTTATCTCTAGGCCGCGTGCTCTTAAAATATCGATAGGATAGAGAATTGGCGTCAGTACAAACAAAAGCTGGAACAGTGACGGTAATGCGTGCTGAACGTCGCGAAACCTCATGCCGATATAAGCCAGTGTTTGGGTGGTCACGAAGGCCGCAGCTGCGACCATGCCGATACCCGGCAATACCAAAAGCGTTCCCCATCCGATATTCTGCGGCAGCAATATAGAGACAAGAAAAAAACTGGTTAATACACCAATAAACAGAATTACTAAGTTAGTGTACAGCATGCGGTATATAAATATTGAACTGTTTACGGGAATTTGTTTGAGATAAACTTGTGCCTGACTAAAGGTGGAACATCCACTGGTATAGCTTCCCGTGATGAAGGACCACACTGCGAGGCCGGAGGCGACGAAGGGGATGAAGCTGCGCGCATCTACCCCGAACAGGGTTGACCATAACAATCCCGCTCCAACGGCGAAGAACATTTGTTGAAATACGATCCACAACACACCGAAGACCGAGCGCCTGAACCGCCGCCGCAGGTCGTGGTGGGAGAGTGGCCTCCATATCCAATGCTGCCGCAAGGCAGATGACATATCGGCTGTGTAGGCCGAAATAGATATAATCATTTTTTCTGGGTCCAACCGCCTATCGAATCACCGAGCATAATAGTCACCAGCCTGAGACTGTCAAAGGAAGTTGCCGGTCCCGGAGCTTAAGTGCTCACGGAAGCCGTATCAGCTCTAAGTGGTTCTGAAACTGAGGGGGATGCCAATTTGGAACGTATCCAACTGTAAAGCCAAGATGTTTCCGAAAGTAGGCCCATCGTCTCTTTGCATTCCCTGTAATATTATGGAATACCGAGCATCAGACAATGGCGAGAGCGTGGAATAAATGTCACAAATTAGAAAGGGAATTATCTTGGCCGGCGGTAGCGGGACGCGCCTACGCCCGCTTACCGATTCGGTGTGCAAGCAGCTATTACCTGTCTACGACAAACCCTTGATTCACTATCCTCTGTCGACGCTGATGATTTTGGGGATTCGCGAAATTCTAATTATCAGCACGCCTAAAGATCTCCCAATGCTCGAAAGTGTTCTTGGCGACGGTAGCCGTCTCGGTATTTCCATCGAATACAAAGACCAAAAAGAGCCGCGGGGTTTGCCAGAGGCGTTTCTGGTTGGGGAAGATTTCATTAACGGTGAATCTGTGTGTATGATTTTGGGCGATAATATTTTGCATTGGGGACACCTTAAGATGCTGTGGACAGAATGTATGGCTCTCACAGAGGGTGCCTACATCGTCGGCATACACCACAACGACCCGGAGCTTTTCGGCGTTATCGAATGTGACGAGAATCAGAATGTGCTCTCGCTCGAGGAAAAACCGAAAGTACCCAAGTCCAACATCGTGGCTATCGGGCTGTATTTCTTCGACCGACGCGTTGTCGAGTATACAAAAATGCTGAAGCCGTCGGCGCGCGGAGAATTGGAGATCGTCGATCTCAGCAACATCTACTTGCGCCAGCGACAGCTTAGTGCGAAATTTCTCTCACGAGGCGTTACTTGGTTTGATGCTGGTACGTTCGATTCACTGCTGGATGCTTCGAACTTGGTAAACATCGTCGAGAAACATCAGGGCCTTAAGATTGGCTGCATCGAAGAAGCTTCGTTCAATCTGGGTTACATCGACGAGGAACAGCTCCTCAGCAATGCGGATCGATATGCCAATAGCGCATATGGGCTATACCTTCGTAGCTTGGTGTAGCATTGTAGACCTAACCTCCAAAGTGGCCGATCCCCACATTGTCCCCTTACAGTCTATCGAGGACTATCGGGGCAATTTGGGTGTTGCCGAGGCAGCCAAACATTTTGGTTTTGATGCGCGGCGGCTATATTTTCTTTATGGCCCCTACAGCAACGAGGCGCGTGGCAGCCACGCCCATATCGAGCTTTACCAGTTCATGATTTGCGTCAACGGGTCGGTGCGTATCACGCTTGAGAATGCCAACGGCACCTTTTCTTTCGATCTCGACAATCCCGAAATCGGGTTGTTCATCCCGCCAGGCTGTTGGCGCGATCTGGACCAGTTTAGCAACGATGCCGTGGTTTGCGTTCTGGCATCCGACGAGTATGACGAGGCGGACTATATTCGCGATCACGATGCTTTCACGGAATGGATGGCGGAACGCGAAACCGCTGCCGCCATTCCCTATCTAGCGCTTGATCGATGCCACAAGGACTTGCGGTTTGACCTGGAACGCGCACTCACAGATGTTTCGCGTTCTGGCATGTTCATTGGCGGCCCCAAGGCCGCGGAATTCGAGACGGCGTTCGCTGAATATTGTGGTGCAGACTATGCAGTCGGTTGTGGCAACGGCTTGGATGCCTTGGCACAAATATTTATCGCGAGGGGCATTGGTCCCGGCGACGAGGTGATCGTCCCCGCTAATTCTTTTACGGCCTCTGCCCAAGCCGTTGTTATGGCTGGGGCGAGGCCGAGATTCGTCGATTGTGATCCGGACAGTTATGTGGTCCGTCCAGAAGATATCGAAGCCGCCGTTACGCCGGCTGTGCGTGCTGTTATGCCCGTGCATTTGTACGGCAACGTCGCCGATATGGATCCGATCATGCAGATCGCCGAACACCATGGGCTTTTCGTCGTCGAAGATGCCTGCCAAGCGCATGGTGCAGAATATAATGGCCGGCGTGCTGGCGCGCTGGGGCACGTGGCGGCGTTTAGCTTTTATCCAACCAAGAATTTAGGGGCTATGGGTGACGGCGGTGCGGTCGTCACCAACGATTCAGACCTGGCGCGGAAGGTCCGTATGCTCAACAATTACGGAACGGAGGCGAAGTACCAACAGACCTTGCCCGGGCGGAATAGCCGCCTGGACCCCATTCAAGCCGCTGTATTATTGGTAAAATTGCCCCTGCTCGATGATTGGAACGACCGCCGCCGCGCATTGGCGGCCCGTTACATAGAAGGGCTTGCGGGTTTGGAAGAGAAACTGGCGGCGCCACGGATTACGGCGGGTGTGACTCCCGGATGGCATGTGTTCGCCATTCGTGTTGCGGCAGGGCGACGCGACGAACTCGCTGAACATTTGGCGGAGCGTGGAATTGGCACTAACATCCACTATCCCGTCCCAATCCATCGACAAGAGGCTTATGCCGGACAAGCTTTTCCGGATATTTCCCTGCCTGAGTGCGAACGGGCTGCTGGTGAGCTCCTGTCATTGCCGCTGGACCCGTTCCACAGGGACGCGGAAATCGACCGTGTGATATCAGAGATCTGGGAATTTTTTGAATAAAGCCATTCTACGTTTTGTATATTCCAGGATGAAAATTCGGTGGGGAGTGTGGGGCATGTATTATAAAGAATCGCGTGTGAGTCTCACCGTTGCAGCTTTCGAATCGAATGGGAAGCAACACATTGTCTGAGAACAAAGACGCCGTGGATTTGGCAACGTCTGAATCCATCGATTTTGCCACGACCGCTCTCGATTACGAACGGTTCCGCCAGCTGGCTAAAAACCCGAACCTTAGTCCGGAGGAAAAAATCGCGTTTCCTAGCCAGTATCGCGTGGGTTACGAAGATATGATATTTGCCGAAATCCTCGGCAATCTCCTGACCCTTAAAGAACCGAATAAGACCTGGGTCGATATCGGTTGCGGATGTGGCGGTGTTACCGACCGAGTCAAGAAATTTGCTGCGCAAGAAAACCATAACCTGGTATTGGTGGACTCCAAGGAAATGCTCGATCTGAACCAAGATCAGGAAGGCATGATCAAGATTGCTGGAAAGTATCCGGAAATCGCTCAGGATGTGTTCGCCGCCACCGGCGCCAAAGGCGCCGACGCGATCTTGTGCTACAGCGTCTTGCATTATGTTTACGTGGATACCAACCTGTTCGCCTTCCTCGATCATTTGATTGACCTATTGGCCCCTCGGGGCGCGGCATTGATCGGCGACATACCCAACGTGTCTAAGCGCAAACGCTTCTTCTCAAGCGAAGCTGGGATCGCGTTTCACAAAGCTTTTCAGAACACCGATGAGCCGCCGCGAGTCGAGCACCTGGTGACTGAACACGACAACATCGACGATGCGGTTCTGGCTGGGTTGGTGCGGCGCGCTCAGGCAGCCGGCTGCAACGCTTATATCGTACCGCAAAATGACGCCTTACCCATGGCTAACCGCCGCGACGATCTTCTGATTAGACGGCCCTAAGCTATGAAACCCCTTATCATCGTAGGTTGTAGCGAAATCGCCAGGTTGGCGTATGAGTACTTTACCCATGACTGCGATGAATATGAGGTAATGGTTTTTACCGTCGACCGCGATTACATCGAGAGTAACACCTTCATGGGGAAACCTGTGACCCCCTATGATGAAATCGAAAAACAGTTTCCCCCGGATACATTCGATGCTTTCGTCGCTATCGGCAGCCAGAAGCTAAACTCCGTTCGGGCTGAGAAGTATGACGACCTCAAAGCCAAGGGATATCGTCTGGCTAGCTATGTCAGTTCCCGCGCTTTTGTTTGGCACAATGTCACAATCGGCGAGAACAGCTTCATCCTTGAGGACAATACTCTTCAGCCGTTCGTCGAAATCGGCAACGATGTGACGTTATGGTCAGGAAACCATATCGGCCACGGCACGAAAGTCGAAGACCATGTGTTCATTTCGTCGCATGTGGTGGTTTCGGGGCTCTGTACTATCGGGGCATATACCTTCATGGGAGTGAATTCTGCCACCGCTGAGGGTGTCGAAATCGGTGCTGATAACTTCATCGCCCTTGGCGCTGCTATTACGCGCTCGACCAAACCAGACGCCCTCGTTAAACCGCCGGCCATGGATGCAAAGGAAGACATGGCCAAGCGATTCAGCCGGCGTAAGGGTTAAGCGCGGGTGTTGCGATTTACGCCCTACACTGCCGAGCACAAGAGTGATTGGGATGCTTTTGTGGACGGGGCTAAAGCGCCGCACTTCATGCATCGGCGCGACTATATGGAGTATCACGCGGACCGGTTCGAAGACGCGTCTCTCCTAGTCTATAGTGATGACAAATTGGTAGGACTGCTGCCCGCCAATGTTTCGCAGGAAATCTGCTTCAGCCATCAAGGCCTAACTTTCGGCGGCGTCATCCAGCAGAGCCAGACCATGTCGTCGCCGCTTATGGTTTCGTTAATTGAGCAACTGGGCGTTTATTTGAAGAATACCGGTGTCAAGCAACTGATCTACAAATCTTTGCCTCACATCTACCACTGCCGTCCCGCCCAAGAAGACCAATATGCGCTCCAACGCGTCGGTGCGGCACTGAGCGCTGTCGAGATCACGACTGCCATCGACCTTGCCTACCGCGGCGACGTGTCCAGCCGGCGCAAGCGCGGGGCCAAGAAGGCGGCCAAGGCGGGGCTGACCTTTCAGCAAAGCGACAACTGGTTTGCGTATTGGAAGATTCTTACGGCGCGCCTGCAAGATCAACACAACATGCGCCCAGTCCATACCGTCGAGGAAGCTCAGCTTTTAGCGGGGCGCTTTCCGCGGAACATTCGGTTGTTTACGGCAGAACAGCAAAGTCGGATTCTGGCTGGGGTTGTTATTTTCGAAACGCTTATGGTCGCCCACGCGCAATACATTGCCGCTTCTCCGGAAGGCCTTGATGTCGGCGCGTTGGACGGATTGTTCGAATATCTAATCGGCCAGTTCTCCGGTGAAAAGCGATACTTAGATTTCGGAATTTCCACCGAAGATCAAGGAGGGGTGCTCAACGAAGGCTTGGTTCGCCAAAAAGAGCAGTTCGGCGGTTCTGGCATTGTGCATACCGCTTACATCTTAAATCTATAGGAAGCAAGGTCCCGACTATACCGGGTTTGCCAGCGTACGAGATTAACTTCTCGAAAAACGACCGGTGAAGCGGATCAGACATTATCGTAAAGAACAAATCAGAAGCGTGGGAAATGAACCATGGCGATAATGGCAAAGCCGAAAACTACAGACAAGGAACGCTCCGGCGCACGTGAGCCAGTCGAGCAGAGGCTGCGCCGAAAGCTGATCACACGGATTCAGGAGCAAAAAGAATTGGTTGAGGGTGAACTTGAAGGAAAACATGTCGTCAGAACGCGTACCAAGTTCTTCCATAACGCAGGGACCGGCGAAACGGCGTGGCAGGAAGTTCCCAAACGAACGAAGCGCTGGTTTTGGAAAGAGCCGGATGGAAGCGTTTGCATGAAGCGGTTTTAAGGTGCGTCAGTTGTTAGCTTGGGTGACAACAGCACAATCGAAATCAATGCTCTTGATAAGCTTCCAGGAACGATCGATACGATAGTCGAAGCGGTCAACGCAGGTGAACTGGATGAGCCTCTGAAAATCGCGTCGGACGAGCGGTTGTCAAAGTTTCGTAGAGTTAAGAAAGCTCGAGACTAATATTCCAAATTCTTTTCAGGGAGTTTTACACAAATTGTGCACACTGCCGAACTACTTATGTAAGTAATTGAAATAGAGCGTGTAATAATTCCGTTTGTACGTTGCGAACGTAGCGCTCTCCCAACTGAGCTACAGCCCCATCATAGTCATGGCGTCGGCGGCGGTTAGTCTGCCAGCGCGGCGGGACTATGTGAGGGGGCCGCGCCGCTGTCAAGGTAGCTATGATAAGCGCGCAAGCGTGCGCCATTTACCGCCTGTTAATCATCATTGGGCCTTACTGGTCTGGTTACTGGACAGTTACACCGACACGCGGCTAGTCTTTGCGCCGCCGTCGCAACGCGGCCCCGATTCGCCAATTCAGGATACCGTTCTCCCATGCTCGCTGTATGGCAACTCCTCGACACAGTCCTCGGCCTCTACACCGCCGCGGTGGTCATTTCGGTGATATTGACCTGGTTGGTGCAGTTCAATGTGGTCAACACGTCGAACCAGCTGGTCTATATGGTCGGCGATTTTCTCTACCGCATTACCGAGCCGCTGCTGAAACGCATTCGATCGGTGATCCCGCCGATTGGCGGTATGGACCTGTCGCCGCTGATATTGCTGTTGGCGCTGTTTTTTGTACGATCCTTGATCCGAAATAATTTCATTCTCGGCTGAGCCTTTGGGCGCCCGGCGCGCCTCAAATCGCTCGAAATTACCGGTGATGGCGCAAGCCTGGCCGCTGTGTTAGACGCTTGGGACGCTGCCAATTAGGCTGACCGAAGCGCTAACAGGGGACGTAAGCATGAGCGATTCGAAGGCTCAATTCGCTGACCGGATTATCGATGGCAAGGCCTTCGCCGAAGGCCTGCGCGCGCGCATCGGCGTGGCGGTGAGCGAACTCAATGCCGCCCACGGCCTGGCCCCGTCGCTGGCGGTGGTCCTGGTCGGTGAGGATCCGGCGAGCCAGGTCTATGTGCGCAACAAAGGCCGCGCCGCCGAGGCTGCCGGCATCGCGGCCGCCGACCACCGGCTCGACGCGGCGACATCGCAGGACGAATTATTGGCCCTGGTGGCCAAGCTCAACGACGATCCGGGCGTCCATGGCATATTGGTGCAGCTGCCGCTGCCCGACCAGATCGACCCGGCGGCGGTGATCGACGCCATTGATCCGGCGAAAGATGTCGACGGTTTTCACGTAGTCAATACCGGCCGCTTGGCGACCGGCCAGATGAGTGGCCCGAACGCCGCTCTGGTGCCGTGCACACCGCTGGGCTGCCGCATGATGCTGGAAGACCGACTGGGCGATCTGAGCGGCCTGGAAGCGGTGGTGTTGGGCCGTTCGAACATCGTCGGCAAGCCGATGGCGCAATTGCTGACCCAGGCGAGTTGTACAGTGACGGTGGCCCATTCGCGGACCCGTGATCTGGCCGCGGTCTGCCGCCGCGCCGATATATTGATTGCCGCTGTGGGCCGGCCGCAAATGGTACAGGGCGACTGGATCAAGCCCGGCGCCACGGTGATCGATGTGGGCATCAACCGCGTGCCGCGGCCGACCGACGACGATCCCGACAAGATGGGCCTGGTCGGTGATGTGGAATTCGATGCCGCGATCGCCGTGGCCGGTGCGATTACCCCGGTCCCCGGCGGGGTCGGGCCGATGACCATCGCGTGTCTACTGGCGAATACGGTCACCGCCGCGTGCCGGCAAAACGGCCTCGCCGCGCCGGTCTGGTAGCGTACCCAAAAGGGTCTGGCAGTCAGCCCTAAATCGGCCGTTTGTAGCGGATCACACCCTTGGCGGTCTGAGCGTCGACTTCCTTACCCTTGCGCATGACGATCAGCTTGCCGGCGCGGGCCAGATGCAGCGCCTGCTGCTTAACCGCCGGCAGGTAGCGCCGCCACAGGTCTGGCGGGTCGTTGGGCCGGCGCCGCGCATCGGCAACGGCTTGGGCGATCTGTTGCGGCGACAGCGAGCTATTGGGTTCGCTCGCCGCCAGAAGTTCGAGAATTTTTTCCGCGATCGGGTCGAGGCCCGGCGCGTTTTCGTTGGCATTATCGGTCATGGCGGCGCTGTCTTACACGTAAGGCGTCCAAAGGGCTAGCGCCGCATCGCACCAGTATCACGACGGTGACTGGACGAAACCGGGACGCTTGCCGATAATTCGGCGATGACCGGTGGCCTCGATACCTTATTTGCGGCAATGGTCGCCTTTGTCGGCGGTCATTTTCTCTTGTCGAGCGCGCCGGTGCGCAGCGTGTTGGTGCGCCAGTTCGGCGAAAAACAGTTCCTCGGCTATTACTCGCTGGCGATCACAGTGCTGTTCGTATGGCTGTTATTGGCCTATCGCGATGCGCCGCTGGAAATTTTGTGGCAGGTCAATCCGGCGCTGGCCTGGCTGCCGGTGCTGGTGATGCCGGTAGCGTTGTTCCTCGCGGTCTGCGGCCTGACCACGCCGAACCCCACGATGGCCGGCAGCGATGCGCTGGCGCCGGGCCGTGATCCCACATCGGGCATCATGCGGATCACCCGCCATCCTTTCCTCAATGGCGTGACCCTATGGGCGCTGTCTCATTTGCTGGCCAATGGCGATACCGCCAGCCTCACTCTGTTCGGCGGCCTGCTGGTCCTCGCCACCGGCGGCATGTGGCATATCGATTTGAAGAAAGCGGGCCAGCATACGGCCGGTTGGGGGCCGGTGCTGATGACCACCAGCGCGGTGCCGCTGGTCGCCATAATTCAAAGGCGCACGAAGTTCGACTGGCCCGGTATCGGCTGGTGGCGCGTGGCGGTCACCGTCGTTCTCTACCTGGCGCTGCTCTGGCTCCACCCGCTGATATTGGGCGTGTCGGCCTGGCCCGGCTGATCGTCTAACTCTAATCTCCGCCCCGTAGCGCCTTTTCCAGGCGCAGGCGCAGCGCTTGTAGCTTGATGAAGCCCTCGGCGTCGCGCTGGTCGTAGACATCGTCATCTTCGAAGGTAACGTGGTCGAGGGAATAGAGGCTGTTCGGCGACTTGCGACCGACCACGGTGGCGCTGCCCTTATAAAGCTTTAGGCGCACGGTGCCGGAGACCCGTTCCTGGCTTTTGTCGATCAGGGCCTGCAGCATCTCGCGTTCGGGCGCGAACCAGAAGCCGTTATAGACCAGCTTGGCGTAGCGCGGCATGAGCTCGTCTTTCAGGTGCATCGCTTCGCGGTCCAAGGTCAGGGATTCGATGCCGCGGTGGGCGGCGTGCAGCACGGTGCCACCGGGGGTCTCGTAGACGCCGCGCGATTTCATGCCGACGAAACGGTTCTCCACCAAATCGACCCGGCCGATGCCGTTGGCGCCGCCCAACTCGTTGAGGCGTGTTAGCAAGGCCGCCGGCGATAAGGGCTCGCCGTCGATGGCCACCGGGTCGCCATGCTCGAAATCGATTTCCACATAGGTCGGCTTGTCGGGCGCGGCCTCGGGCGCGACGCTGCGCGAATAGACGAATTCCTCGGGCTCGACCCAGGGGTCTTCCAGCACTTTTCCCTCTGCCGAGATATGCAGCAGATTGGCGTCGACCGAGAACGGCGCTTCGCCGCGCTTGTCTTTGGCGATGGGGATCTGGTGCGCTTCGGCGTAGGCGATGAGTTTGGTGCGCGAGGTCAGGTCCCATTCGCGCCACGGCGCGATGATGGTGATGTCGGGATTGAGCGCGTAATAGCCAATCTCGAAGCGCACCTGGTCGTTGCCCTTGCCCGTCGCGCCATGGGAGACCGCGTCGGCGCCGGTTTGCGCGGCGATCTCGATCTGCCGTTTGGCGATCAGCGGCCGCGCAATCGAAGTGCCGAGCAGGTAGATGCCCTCATAGAGCGCGTTGGCGCGGAACATCGGGAAGACATAGTCGCGCACGAACTCTTCGCGCAGATCTTCGATGAAAATTTCCTTCACGCCGAGCATCTCGGCCTTGGCGCGGGCTGGTTCGACCTCTTCGCCCTGGCCGATATTGGCGGTAAAGGTGACCACCTCGCAGGCATAGGTTTCCTGCAGCCATTTTAAAATGACCGAGGTGTCGAGGCCGCCGGAATAGGCGAGCACTACTTTTTTTACGTCGTTTGTCATCATGAATTCGCGCGTTTTTCTGGGCGGCGCGAGTATAGGCGCGCGAGCGCGTGAGGCAAGCGTGGCGCGGCGCGATTATTCGGCTGCCGTGCGGATGCTTTTGGAGACCCGCTCGCTATCGGATTTGAGTTGGCCACAGGCCGCCATAATGTCTTCGCCACGCGGGGTGCGCACCGGCGAGGGGTAGCCGGCGATGCGCACGATCTCGGCAAAGCGCTCAATTGCTTCGTCGCTGGAGCGTTCGTAAGGCGCACCGGGCCAGGGGTTGAACGGGATCAGATTGACCTTTGCCGGAATGCCGGCGATCAGGCGGACCAGCTCGCGGGCGTCGGCGACGCTGTCATTGACGTCTTTCAACATCACATATTCAAACGTAATGCGCCGCGAATTGCGCGCGCCGGGATACTCGCGGCAGGCGGCGAGCAATTCCGCCAACGGGTATTTGCGGTTGATCGGTACGATCTCGTCGCGCAGCTCGTCGCGTACCGCGTGCAGGGAAACCGCCAGGCCGACGCCTAATTCTTCGCCGCAACGCCGGATCATCGGCACCACACCGGCGGTCGACAGCGTCATGCGCCGGCGCGAGATGGCGATGCCCTCGCCGTCCATGATGATTTTTAAGGCTTTGGCCACATTGTCGAAATTATAAAGCGGCTCGCCCATGCCCATCATGACGATGTTGGAAAGTTGGCGTTCGTAGATGGTCGGCCGCTCGGCGCTGGGCCATTCGCCCAGATGGTCGCGCGCCACCATGATTTGGCCGACGATTTCCATCGGACCCAGATTACGCACCAACCGTTGGGTGCCGGTGTGACAGAACTTGCAGTTCAAGGTGCAGCCGATTTGGCTCGAGACGCATAAGGTGCCGCGGTCCGATTCGGGAATGTGAACGGTTTCAACCTCGTTGCCGTCGGCCAGCTTGATCAGCCATTTATGAGTGCCGTCGATCGAGTCCAGATCGCGCGAGACTGCCGGCCGGGAAATCGAGAAGCGCTCGGCCAGGGCGGCGCGCAAAGGTTTGGCCATGTTGGTCATGGCCTCGAAGTCGGTGACGCCGCGGTTATAGACCCATTGGAAGAGTTGATCGCCGCGAAAGCGCGGTTCATCCATCTCGGCAACCGCGTCGGCCATTTCGGCGCGGCTCATGCCGATAAGGTTAGGACGCGCATCGGCCGCCGTATCGGGCGGGGCGAATATGTCAGAATTGGCTGGCATGCCCCTGAGATAAGCCGCTAGGGCGGTGGGAGCAACCGGAATCAGCGCGCGACCATCTTCTTTATGAGCGGCCGCAGGCCTTATTCATGGCGCGATGGGCGGCGGAGACGCCTTTGAGGGAATAGCTGTCGGTGGTCGGATTATTGCGGCTCGACGTGCCTTTTACGGTCATCCGTGCGCCCTTGCGCATCGCTTCGACGATTTTGGCATCGTCGTCGCCCTTATAGGTCCAAGCGTTGCCGTCGCGGGTGAACAGGTTCCATTCGTCGCCGCCGACCTTCACCTCGACTTCCGATTCCTTCTTGAACGAATAGCCGGCATCGACCTGGACCACGTCGAATTCCTTCTTGGCCGGTCGGTGCCAAATCAGCAAAAAAATGTCGCCGCGCCGCGAGCGTAGGCTGGCTTCCTTGGGCTTGGAGACGATGTAGCAGAACCGGTCGTTCTTGCCGCCACGGGTATAGGCTTCCCAGTCGCCGAAGCGGCCGATCAGCTTGGCTTCCTGGGCGTGAACCGGGGTTCCCGTGATCGTGACGGTCGCCGCTAACGCCGCGCCGCCCAGCAGCAGGGTTCGCATGAAGGTGTGTAATTTCATGGCAGCCTCGTAGCAAAATCGGGCGAGTCTTGCAAAGGGCTGTGGTCAATCAATCGTGTGTGATTGCCACATTTCAGCCCTTGCCTAGCGCGGGCGTTTGCGCCGTATGACGGGTTCGCCAAATTCGTGCGCCGGCAAGGCCTCGGTTGGGCCGCCGGTACGCACTGGGCGTGGGGCGTAGCGGCCCAGGGTGAGCGTGCGGTCGTACATGACGATGGCGGCGGCGATACCCACATTGACGCAGAACCGCGTCGGTATTTTCACCGTGTGGTCGCACAAGGCGAGCAGTTCCGGCGATAGGTTGCCGCGCTCGGGCCCCAGCACATAGGCGCAACGGCTGGGGTGGCGAAAGCTCGGTAGGTCGGCGGCCTCGTCGATCAATTCGATGCCCACCAGCGAACAGCCTTTCGGCAGCCGCAGGCTACCAGTATCGTCGAATTCGTACAGCGGCAGCTGATCGACGGCGTCGGAGGTATCGGATTTGCCGCCTTCGCTCTCTGGATAAACCGCGCCGACAGTGAATACGAAACCGGCGCCGAAGGCGTGCGCCGAACGCATGATCGAGCCCACATTCATGGCCTTCGAGATACCCTCGACGCCAATACCGAAATAGCCGCGTGTGTTGGTCATGATAGGCGGCAAACTTGCACGGACGGCGGTCACGAGGCAAGGTGAGCGCGGCTTCCACCGGGACGATGAGACGAAAAGATGCGCGCGATTTTATGCAACGATTGGGGCGAGCCCGACACCTTGGTGCTCGGCGAGGCACCGTCGCCGGTGGCCGGTCCGGGTGAAGTGACCCTGCGGGTGCGCGCGGCGGGGGTGAACTTCGCCGATATCGTTCTGGTGCGCGGCCAATATCAAGAAAAGCCGGATTTACCGTTTTCCCCCGGCTTGGAATGCGCGGGTGAAATTCTGACGGTCGGTGAGGGGGTGAGCAATGTCGCGGTGGGCGACCGGGTGATGGTGGTGCCCGGCGTCGGGGCGTTTGCCGAAGAGGTTAGCACCAAGGCCAGCGATGTTTTCGCAATTCCCGAGGGTATGGATTTCGACACGGCGGCGGCCTTTCCGGTGGCTTATGGCACCTCGCATTTGGCGCTGACCGATCGCGGGGCGCTGAAGGCTGGCGAGACGCTGCTGGTGTTGGGCGCCGGCGGCGGGGTCGGTTTGACCGCCGTCGAATGCGGCAAAGCGCTGGGCGCCACGGTGATCGCCGCGGCCTCGACCTCGGAAAAGCTCGACCTGGCGCAAGCCCACGGCGCCGACCATGTGATCAACTATGTCGATGAGGATCTGCGCGCCGCGGTGCGTAAGCTTACCGATGGCGCCGGCGTCGATGTGGTCTACGACCCGGTCGGCGGCGATCTCTCGAAGGCGGCGCTGCGTTCGATGGCTTGGTCGGGCCGCCTGCTGGTGATCGGCTTTGCCGCTGGTGAGGTGCCGCAAATCGCCGCCAATTATCTGCTGGTTAAGAATATCAGCGTCGTCGGCGTCTATTGGGGGGCTTATAAGACGAAGGAACCGGAAACCTACCGCGCCTCGTTCGACGAACTGGCGAAATGGTACAGCGAGGGCCGCTTGAAGCCTCACGTGTCCCAGGTCTTTCCGCTCGCCCAGGCCGCTGAGGCACTGGGCGTTCTGGAAAGCCGTCAGGCGACTGGTCGCCTGGTCGTCGACATCGACGCTTAGCGTCCGCGAATGTCTGACAGCGGCAGCGACACAGGGAGCGATAGGGGCCGGCGCGACCAACTGGTGCAGTCGCAATACGAGGCCTATCCCTATCCCGAGCGCAAGCCGGCGGATGAGAAGAAGCGCCTGCTCGCCGGCTCACCGAGCCAACTGGCCGAGGTCAATCATTATGTATTCGGCGGCCGGCGCGACCTGTCGAAGCCCTTGGCCGCGTTGGTGGCGGGCGGTGGGACCGGCGATGCGGCGATCATGCTGGCCCAACAAATGACCGATGCTGGGGTGCCCGGAGAGGTGGTCCATTTGGACCAAAGCGAGCCGGCGCAGACCATTGCGCAGGAACGCGCCAAGGTCCGCGGGCTCGATAATATCCGCTTCGTGCAGGGCTCGTTGCTCGATGTCGCCGACATCGCACCGGGTCCGTGGGACTACATCGATTGCTGCGGCGTGTTGCATCATCTCGAAGACCCGGATGCCGGCCTGGCGGCGCTCGCCAGCGTACTGGCGCCTGACGGTGGGCTTGGCGTCATGGTCTATGGCGCGCTGGGCCGCACCGGCATCTATCACGTGCAGGATATGATGCGCACGCTGGCGCCGCCCGGCGACGACGACAAGGCGCGGGTCGCCCTGACCCGGCGGCTGGTCAACGATCTACCGGCGACCGCGTGGCTCAACTGCAACGGGCTGGTGCGCGACCATAAGGATGGCGGCGATCCCGGCCTTTATGACATTTTCCTGCACGCCCGCGACCGGGCCTATCAGGTGCCCGAAGTGGCCAACCTCGTCGCCGGGGCTGGGCTGCGCCTAGTGACGTTCATCGAACCCTATCGCTACGACCCGCTGCTCCTGGTGCACGACCCGCAGCTCAAGAAGGCGTTGGTGGATTTCGATCCGCTGGAGCGCGCGGCTTTTGCCGAGCTCTATTTGGGCAATCATAAAAAGCACGTCTTTTACGCGGTGCGGGCGGCCAACGCGGTGGTGCCGCCATCGCCCGATACGCCCGATGCGGTTCCCACGTTGGTCGGATTGACGCCCGAGGAAGCGACGCAACAGATGCCGCCCGGCGGTAAAATCACCGTGTCGACGGAAGGTCATAAGCAGGTGATGCAGGTGCCGTCCCTGTCCCGCGCTATCGTCGCGCTGTGTGATGGCCAAAGGGACTTGGCGGCGATCCATGGCGCCATCCAGGAAAAACGCGGCGATCTGGACTATGACGCCTTCAAGATGCAATTCGACCAACTTTACGGTGTGATGAACGCCATCAACCGCATGGTGCTGCGCCTGCCGATCGACTAGACCGTATCGCTGACATTATCCCGGCGGCGTTCGACCGCCAGCACCATACCCGCCGTCGTGACCGCGAGGCCGGCCCAGGCGAGCACGGTGGGCAATTCGTCGAGCAGAAAAATACCGAACACCACCGCCAGGGCCGGCGCGCCGGCGAGGAAGACCGCGAGTGTGGTGGCGCCGACGGAGCGGGTGGCGCGGGTTAACAGCATGACCACGATGACGCTGGCGACCACGCCCTGAAACCCGGCTTGCAGGGCGATCTCAGGCCAAGGCGGAAAGATATCCGCCCGCAATAACCCGGACGGCAGAAATAGCGCCCAGATAGGCAGGTAGAGCACCGCGCTGACCACGGGAACAGCGACGATGGTCTGGATGATTTCCGGCTGCCATTTGCGCAGCGCGGTCATGTACAGCGCGAAGATCGCGCCGGCGGCAACCAGCAGGATATCGCCCAACCATTGCAGGGGTTCCGGCGCGCCGGTGAAGCTATCGCCGCCAATCAACAGCCCGCCAATAATGATCAAACCGATCGCCACCAGCCGCTGGCCGCCGGGGCGTTCGCGCAGCCAAAACACGCCCAAAAGCGCGGCGAAGATCGGCATGGCGCCATTGGTCAGCACGCCGGCATGGGCGACCGGAGCCAAAGACATGCCGGTGAACGAGGTCAGTGCAAACGGCGCGCCGGCGCCGACCGATATGATAAAAGCGCGGGTGAGCGCCAACCCGCTGAGGCCCCGAGTGAGTAGGACCGGCAGGACGATCAGGCTGCCGACGCCGACCCTGAGCGCGCTTACATCGTAGGCGGTCAGGGCGTGGGTGACGCCGAAGCGCGAGGCGACGATCCAGGCGCCCCAGATAAACGGCACCGCCAGCCCGCAGGCTAACCCGATCAGATAATTGGATTGGCTGGGGTTCATGACGGGTCTGGTTCGCGGGCCTGCCGGAACAGGCCGGGGCCGAGGGTGACCAGGATACCTGCGGTGACGATCACCACGCCGGCGACGCTGATCCAGGTGGGAATTTCGCCGAGCAGGGGGATCGCCATGAGCAGCGCCAGTGCCGGTGCACCGGACATGATCGCCGCCTGGCGGGTCGAGCCCAGGATACGGGCGGCATAGGCAATCATGAAGCCGGCGACAAAGGCGGCGATGACCCCTTGATACAAGCCCTGGATGGCAATTTCCTGCCAGGGCGCCGCGGCGATTGTGGAGGGCAGGAACAGCCACCAGACGGGCAGGTAGATCAAAGCGTTTATGCCCATCACCGCGGTGAGAGATTCGAGTGCGCCGATGCGCCAGCCCCGCACGGCGGTGAGAAAACCTGAGTTACATGCCGCCGCGCCGAGAAACAACAGATGGCCGCGCCACTGGCCAGGCGCGCCGAATTCCAGTGCGTCCCAGCCGGTCGCCCCGACCCCGACGACGATCAGCGCAATGCCCGCCATGCGCCAGCGCCCGATCCCTTCACCGAACAGGGACCAGGTCATCAGGGCGGCGAAGATCGGCATGGCGCCATTGACCACAATGCCGCCATCGGCCACCGGGGCGAAAACGAAACCGCCGAGCAGGAACAGCGCGAACACCGCGCCGCCGACAATCGCCAGGGTGAAAGCGCGGCGCCAGGTGAGATTGGACCAATTCACCTTGCCGAGAAATGGCAGCACGCAAAGCGCGGCGATGCCGAACCGCAGCGCCGTGACGTCATAAATGGTTAGCGTGTTGATGGCGCCCATGCGCGACACCACTAGGGTGCCGGAAAAAATGAATAGCACCAGCAGGCCGGCGCCCAGGCCGAACAGAGACTCGTTGCGTCGCGCCGCCATCGGGGGCCGCTATTTTCTCGCCGGCCGTCGTGTCAACAGAACGTCGATCATTTGCCGCACACAACGACGATTGGGCCGCTACTGAACGAATTCCGCTTCGGTGCGCTCGCGGACCTCGTCTAGTGTGGTCTCCGGCGCCAGTTCCGATAGGTAAAGCTGGCCACCCTTGATTTCGAACAGACCGAGATCGGTGATCACCGTATCGACCACGCCGGCGCCGGTCAGCGGCAGATCACACTGCTTGAGCAGCTTGGGCGAGCCGTCCTTGGCGTTATGGTCCATTAAAACGATGACGCGGCGCACGCCGGCCACCAGATCCATCGCGCCACCCATCCCTTTGACCATCTTGCCGGGGATCATCCAATTGGCGAGGTCGCCGTTCTGGGCCACTTGCAAGGCGCCGAGGATCGACAGGTCGATATGGCCGCCGCGGATCATGGCAAACGATGTGGCGCTGTCGAAATAGACCGATTCCGGCAATTCGGTGATGGTCTGCTTGCCGGCATTGATCAGGTCGGCATCGACTTCGTTGTCGAGGGGAAACGCGCCCATGCCCAGCATGCCGTTCTCCGACTGGAAGGTCACGTTCATGGAGTCGGGGATGTAATTGGCGACCAGGGTCGGCATGCCGATTCCCAGATTGACGTAGAAACCATCTTCCAGTTCCAGCGCCGCGCGTTCGCACATTTGATCGCGTGTCCAAGCCATTGATTGTCTCCTTTTTCTTTGCCGCCGGCGCCGATTAGGCCTCGCGAATGGTACGCCGCTCGATGCGCTTTTCGAAACTATGGCCTTCGAAAATACGATCGACGTAAATGCCGGGCAGATGAATTTGATCGGGTTCGATATCGCCGATTTCAACCAGATGTTCGACCTCGACGACGCAGTTGTCGCCCGCCGTGGCCATCGGGGCGTTGAAATTACGCGCGGTTTTGCGGAAAACCAGATTGCCAGCCTTATCGCCTTTCCAGGCGGTGACGATGGATAGATCGCCGGTCAGCGAGCGTTCCATCAAATAGGTCTGACCGTCGAAATCGCGGGTTTCCTTGCCGTCGGCGATCACCGTGCCGACGCCGGTCTTGGTAAAGAAGGCTGGGATGCCGGCGCCGCCGGCGCGACAGCGCTCAGCCAGGGTGCCTTGCGGGTTGAATTCAAGTTCGAGCTCGCCGTTCAGGAACTGCTCTTCGAACAATTTGTTCTCGCCGACATAGGATGAGATCATTTTCTTGATCTGCTTGGTTTGCAGCAGCAGACCCAGCCCAAAATCGTCGATGCCGCAATTGTTCGACGCTACCGTGAGGTTCTGCACGCCGGAATCGCGGATCGCTAAAATCATATGCTCTGGAATGCCGCACAGGCCGAACCCGCCGGCCAGGATGGTCATGCCGTCGGACAGCAGGCCGTCGAGCGCCGCTGTGGCGTCGGGATAAACCTTTTTGGAATCACTCATATATCCGCCCCGATATTAGTTATTCGTCGTTTGCTTCGGCAGCGCATTCGTTGACGGCTACCCTCTGTTCCAAGCAGTGCCTGGGTAAACATGCGAGCTGATAAACACCGTGACAGTCGCGATGTCAACGCAGCGCACACCGGCGCGCCAATGCGTCGACGACCTCAGTATGCCGCACGGTTTGTTGGGTGCCTAGCCTTGCCGCGAAACGCAAGGGAGAGGTGCAAGGCAGGCGTATCTTCGCTGTTGGGACTCCTTTAATGTGCCGCCCATGCCCGCCCTGATCTCCGAGGGCCGTTTCGCCATGTCGGCGCCCGTTCGCGGCGCTCTATATATGGTGATCTCGGCCTTTTTCTTCGCCGTCACTGCCGGCCTGATCCGGTTTGCGACCCGTGAGGTTCACCCGTTTGAGGCCGCGTTCCTGCGCTCTTTCGCCGGGCTGGTGTTCATGTTGCCGCTGGTGATGCGCGGTGGCATGGCGCTCGTTCGCATGAAACGCCCCCGGCTGTATTTTGTACGCGGCATTCTGTCGGCGGCGGGAACGTTAATGTGGTTCAGCGCGCTGGCGGTGATCCCGGTCGGCGAGGCGGTTGCGCTGAATTTTACCGCGCCGCTATTCGCTACCATGATGGCGCCGTTCATCTTGCACGAAGTGGTGCGGGCGCGCCGCTGGACAGCCTGTATCCTGGGTTTTATCGGCGTGTTGATCATGCTGCGGCCGGGCATCGAGGCGGTCACCCTGGGCGCGCTTTTGTCCATCGGTAGCGCCGCCACGATCGGCTGCAATATGATCATTATCCGAGTGGTCTCTCAGGAGGACAATGTCCGCACCGTGGTGCTGGCGTTTAGTTTCTACCTGTCGGTGTTCACGCTGGTGCCGGCCCTGGCTGTTTGGCAGACCCCGTCTTGGGAAGTGCTCGGGGCGATGGTCTTGGGGGGCGTGCTGTCGACCTTGGCCCATTTACTGCTGACCCGGGCCATGGCGATCGCCGAATTATCGGCCATCGCGCCGCTCGATTTCGTCCGCCTGCTTTTCGCCGCCGGCATCGGCTTTATCTGGTTTTCCGAAGTGCCCGATATCTGGTCGGCGGTCGGCGCTGTGGTGATCGCTGGGTCGGCGGTCTATATCGCCCGGCGCGAGGCGTTGGCGGCGCGCCTAAGGCCGTCATGACCAGCGCCGATAACACAGCCCGGTTCGGCATCCCGCTGCCTGTCGTGGCCGCTCTGTTCATGGTGTTGGGGATGGGGGCTTTGGCGCTCAACCATAGTCTGGTCCGCATTGTCACTAGCGAATTGCACCCATTCCAAGTCTCCGCTCTGCGGTTTTTATGGGCGTTGCCGATCATGGCGCCCTGGATGTTGCGCCGCCGCGGCGCCCTGTTGCGGACCCGGCGCCACGGCCTGCATTTCGCCACGTCGATGCTCACGGTGATCATGACCGCCTCGTTCTTCGTCGCCCTGGCCGAGATGCCGCTGGCTGAGGCGACGGCGTTGAATTTTACCGCGCCCTTATTCACCACCATCATCGCAGCACTGCTGTTGAAAGAGCGGGTTGAGTTCGCCCGCTGGGGCGCCACGGTGATCGGCTTCGTCGGGGTGCTGATCATCCTGCGGCCGGGATTTGCCGAGATACCCTTGGTGGCGCTGTTGCCGATATTTGGCGCGTTCTTGCTTGCCTGGTGGTTTATTGGCGTCAAGCGCCTGAGCGCGACGGAATCGACTGCGACCATCACCATCTATCAAACCCTGTGGTCGGCGCTGGTGCTCACTTTAATTGCGGTGACGGTATGGGTGACTCCGACCTGGGAGATGCTGGCCTATTCGGCGGCCATGGGCGGGCTGGGCACGACGGGTATTGTCTGCACCAGCCGGGCCTTTTCGATGGCCGAGGCTTCGGCGATTGCGCCGCTCGACTATTTACGCCTACCGTTTATCGCCCTGATCGCCTTTTTCGCCTTCGCCGAAATTCCCGACGGTGTGGCAATGATCGGTGCGCTGATTATTACCTCCAGCGCTATTTATATTGTCCGCCGCGCCGCGATAATCGAGCGCGAACATCGCCTTCGAGCGGAAAAAACGACGGCCGGATCGGCTTGACTCAGTTTCCCCGTTGAGCGGTAAATAGCTCGGCTCGGGAGGACACCTAAATGGACTTTGGCATATTTAATCTCATGAACCGGCGTGACCGGTCGCATAGTCCGGCGCAAATGATCGCCGAGACGGTCGAGCAAGTGCAGGCGGCGGAAACTGCCGGATTTGGCACCGCTTGGTTTACCGAGCATCATTTTACCAACTACTCGATTACGCCATCACCATTGCTGATGGTCGCCCATGTGGCGCCGCAGACTTTGCGCATCAAATTGGGGACCGCGGCCGTTTTGCCGGCGCTCTATGAGCCCGCGCGGCTGCTCGGCGAGATCGCATTTGCCGACAATCTCGCGGAGGGGCGCTTGATCCTGGGTCTGGGCAGCGGTTACCAGGCTTATGAATTGGAACGGTTCGGCATCACCCTGGAAGAAGCGCGCGATGTCGCGGATGAATGGATCGAGCTGATCAGCCAAGGTGTTGGACAGGAGAGTGTCGAATATCACGGCAAATATATCGATCTGCCGCAAACCTTTTTCACCACCAACCCGATTCAGTCGCCGCGCCCGCCTATCTGGATTGCCGGCAACAGTCCCGACTCCCAACGTCGTGCGGCGCGTGGACCCTATCCGTTCATCGTCTCGGGCTTTGGACAGGATACCGACACCTTGGTGGCCGCCCGCGCTCAAACAGAAGAAACATGGCGGGCCGAGGGACGCAATGCGGGCGATCTGCATTTCGGTACGCTGCGCTATTGCCTGGTCACCGACGATAAGGACGAGGCGCTGGCGTTCGCTGAGAATGCCCGCTACCAGGTCCGGCTGTCGCGCTATTTACGCCAGGGCCAGACGGCATTGCCGGAAGCCTGGTTGCCGGAAGAAGCGTTCGACGGCGAGATGTCGCCGGAAGACATTCTGAAATGGAACCCGATCGGCGATGTGGAAACCGTGGCCGAGTGTCTGGTCGATGAGATCACGCGCGTTGGTTCGAACCATATTGCGCTCTACATGACCATCGGGCGCGCCGATCATGAGGTCGTCATGAAATCGATCCGCCGGTTCGGCGACGAAGTTATGCCGATGATCGAGAAGGCGGTCGGCCCTTTGGGCGGTGTGAATATTGCCAAACCTCTTGAAGCCGCGCAGTAGGCGGCGCGGCGGATGGAGGTTCGCGCCAACGGAATTTCCTTCGTCTGCCAAATAGACGGGCCTGAAGGCGCGCCGTGGCTGACCTTCTCCAATTCGCTCAATACCAATCTCAGCCTGTGGGATGGTCAGGTAGCGCTGTTCGCCGACCGGTTTCGCATCCTGCGCTATAACACCCGCGGCCATGGCGGCACCGAGGCGCCGCCCGGGCCCTATGATTTGGAAGACCTGGCTGGCGATATCGTCGCCCTATGGGACGAACTGGAGATAGAGCGCAGCCATTTTGTCGGCCTGTCGATCGGTGGCATGACCGGGCAGGCATTGGCGCTGGGTTGGCCCGAGCGGATCGACAAATATGTGCTGGCCGGCACCCGCGCCGATTTTACCGGCGATTTTGCCATCGCGGTGCCGCAGATGATCGCCCAGGTGAAGCGCGACGGCATCGAACCGTTGGCTGAGCAGATGCCGCTGCGCTGGTTTACCGAAGAGGTGCGCGCTGCGCGGCGGGAAATCGTCGACCAGGCGCGCCGGTTGATCGCCACCAACACGATCGCCGGCTATACCGCCTGCGCCGACGCCATGACCCGCCTCGACTATGTGGATCGGCTGTACGAGATCGACCTGCCGACCCTACTGATCTGTGGTGCGCAGGATATCGGCACGCCGGCAGCGGGAATGCGCGAGATGGCCAGGCGCATACCCAATTCGCGCTATGTGGAGATCGACCCGGCGGGCCATCTCTCCAACATCGAAAATCCCGATGCGTTCAACGCTGCGCTCAGTGAATTCCTTGATGGGACGGCGGATTGAGCTGCTTTTCCAGAAAGCGTAAAACACAAACACAACAATAAAAGCAAAGGGAGGTCGTCATGGACTTGCAAGGCAGAGCCGCGATTATCACTGGCGGCGGATCGGGGATCGGTGCGGAGTGCGCCCGCACATTGGCGGCGCAGGGCATGAAGGTCGCCGTGATGGACGTCAACATGGACGGCGCCCGCGCGGTCGCGGAGGACTGCGGCGGCATCGCCATCGAGTGCGATGTTACCAGCGCCGATAGCGCCGTGGCGGCGGTTGCTGCCGCGCGCGAAGCCAACGGCGTCGCCCAGTTGCTCATCAACTGCGCCGGCGTTGGCACGCCGGGGCGCATCGTCAGCCGCTCGGGGCCGCTGCCGCTCGAAGACTACGAAAGGGTGATCAAGGTCAATTTGATCGGCACGTTCAACATGATCCGCCTCGTCGCCGCCGACATGCAGGAGGCCGAACCGATGGAAGACGGTGAGCGCGGCCTGATTATTAACACCGCCTCGGTCGCCGCCTATGAAGGCCAAATCGGTCAGGCTGCCTACGCGTCGTCGAAGGGCGGCATCGTAGCGCTTAACCTCGTCGCGGCGCGCGAACTGGCGCGCAGCGGTATTCGTGTTAACACCATCTCGCCCGGCTTGATCGACACGCCGATGATGGCGGGTTTGCCCGACGACGCGCGCGAAAGCCTGACCCAGCAGCCGGAGTTTCCCAAGCGCCTCGGCACGCCGACCGACTACGCTAAGCTGGTGCTGCATCTGTGCGACAATGTGTTGATCAACGGCGAGGTGGTTCGCCTCGACGGCGCGCTCAGGATGGCCGCGCGGTAACGCGCGCGTTCCACAGGTTCGACAAGCTCACCATGAGGAACACCCTCATCCTGGGCTTGTCGAAGGATGATTTCTCAAGTTACGCCGCGCCATCCATAAACCCGGCGAGTTCGACATCGAGTTCGGTCAGTCCGCCGGCGTCGTGGGTCGATAATGTCACTTCGACCCGGTTCCAGACATTGAACCATTCCGGGTGATGGTTCATGGCCTCGGCCTTTAGCGCGGCACGGCTCATGAAGCCGAAGGCCTCGTTGAAATTTTTAAAGGTGAACGTCTTGCTAATGGCGTCGCGGCCGTCGACCATTGTCCAGCCCGACAGGCTGGCCAACGCCGCCGTGCGCGCCGCGTCGCTTAATTTTTCCGCCATCGCCTCCTCCTGGTGTGCCCGCGTCTCTCGCGGCGGTGTGAACACCGACAACACTGGCGGCGCTTGGCGGCAAGATCAAGCAGGCTTATATCTAAGCCTATGGCGGCAACCGGCAAATATTCGAGCGCGCCGACGCTCAACGATATTGAGGCGATCGCGGGCGAGGCGTTCGCGACGATCCCGGACGCGTTGACGGCGCACGTCGCCGACGTGGCCATTCACGTGGTCGACTTTCCCGACGAGGAGACCCTGGAGGCGCTCGAGCTTGAGAGCCCCTTCGATCTGCTCGGCCTCTACCAGGGAATCAGCCTGGACCAGAAAAGCGTTGCCGATACGGTGACGGATATCGACCGCATCTACCTCTACCGGCGGCCTCTGTTGGATTATTGGTGCGAGACCGGCGAAGACCTGTACCACGTGGTTCGCCACGTGCTGATCCACGAGATCGGTCATCACTTCGGGTTCTCCGACGACGATATGGAGGCCATCGAAGCACGCGCCGCCAGTTAGCAGCGATGGTTGGTTCTATCGTCAGCCTGTGGCGATATACTGGCGCAGGGCCTCGGCTTCGAATTCGGTTTCCTCAATCCGGCGTTTCACCACATCGCCGATCGAGATGATACCCACCAGCAACCCATCCTCGGTCACCGGCAGGTGACGAATCCGGCGCTCGGTCATCACCGTCATCAAATGGTTCACCGTGTCGTCGCGTGCGCAGGTGATGACCTCGCGCACCATGACTTCGTCGACCGAACGTTCGAGGGTTTCGTGACCGCCATTGGCGATCTGGCGCATGACATCGCGCTCGGAAATGATCCCGGCGATGCGTTGGCCGTCGGCGCTGACCACCAGTGCTCCGACACCCAGTTCAGCGAGTTTCTTCACGGCCTGTAAAACTGTCCAATCGGGCCGCGCGGTTTCGACGCCCGCGCCCTTTGCGCGGAGTATGGCATCTACATTCATCGGCACATCCTCTATTGGGTCGACGCGCCGAGAGTCCCAAACTTGGTTCCGCAACCAGCTTGGGACGCCGGTGCGTACTCACGATAACTTCATTATCGCATAAATTGGGCTGTTTTCCCAATCCGGCAACCATTAACCCTGCTTAAGGTTAATTGGCCGTGGTTATCCGCTCGATGGCTTCGCTCACCGTGCGATAAGCGTCGCCGCCTTCGGGCAGGAAACTGCGTAGGCGTTCGAAATAAACCAGCGCGGTCTCGCGATCGCCCGCGGTGCCGGCCGCGAGGCCGGCGCGCAGCAACGTTTCCGGATGGTTGGGATCCAGCTCGAGGGCTCGGGCGTAGGCCTCGGCGGCGCGTTCGGGGTTGTTGAGGACATCGTAGGATTGGCCGAGGCGGCGCCAGCCCTCGACGTCGTCGGGTTCGTTTTCGAGCCGGCTCGCCAAGCGTTCGACCATCGAGCGGATCATTTCCTGTTGTTCTTCCGCGTTCAGATCCTGAGCCGCGGCGATATCTTCGTTGGTCGGGCCAGGCTGGGTGGGGTCCGTTGGGGCGGGCAGAAAGTTGGCGACATCGGCGCCCACTTCGGCAGCGGTCCGGCGGATGCGGTCGGTCACCGCCGGCAGCCATGGTGCGCCAGGAGTAGCGTCGCGGGCCAGAGCCGCCCAGAGTTCCAAAGCCTCTTCGCGGAAACCCGCTTGGTAGCGCGCTAATGCCATGAAAAACCGCGCGCGGGGCTCTTCGGCGTTTTCGCGCAGAACGCCTTCGAAGAGTTCCTTGGCCTGGGGGGTGACTAATCCGTCGGCGGCATAGGTCAGCGCTTCGGCGTAGACCGAGGCGATATCGGCGCGCCCGCCGGACAGGGTCATGGCTTGAGCGAATGCTTGGACAGCGCCGTTCTGATCGCCCACGGCCAGGCGCAGGGTGCCGAGATCGCGCCAGACATCGGCATTTTCCGGTTCCGCCACCAAACGTTCTTCGCCAGCGGCTAAGCGCGAGCGCGCCTGCGCGACTTGCGGATCTTCCGTCGGCGCCGGCGCGCGTTGGGCGAAGGGCAGGTTGGGTAGGTCGGGCGACCCGATATCGACGTATAACCCGATCGTTGCCGCCGAAATGGCGATCGCCAGGAGGAGGGCTACCGGCACACCGCCGCGTGCCAATTTAGGATTGCCGGCAACGCCTTCGGCGGCCTTCGAGGCGGCCAGCAAACGCCGCTCGATCTCCAGTTTGGCGGCGCCGGCCTGGACCTCGTCGATGAGTTCACGCTGAACATCGCGCTCGAGCTCACGCAATTGGTCGAGATAGACCTCGATATCGTAATCGGCGCGGTCGGCGTTTGCCGCACGGGGCTGCAGGAGCGGCCATAAGACAGTGATTAGGACAGCCGCGAGCAGGCCCGCGAAAATGATCCAGAGTGTCATGTAGCGGGGTTGTCGCTACCGTTGCCACCGCTGCCAGTGGAACCGAATGGTTGTTCCAGTTCAGCGCGTAGGCCGCTTTGGCGCCGTGGCCGCCGGGGCTCGGCGGCCAACTTGTCGACCAAGGCGTCGAGCTGCGCGCGGTCGGTCGGCGTGAGCGGTTCGGGGCTGCCACTCGCCACCCGTTCGCGTTGATACATTCGGAAGAACAGCAGGGCGAGGGTGGCGATGATCATGGCCATAAAAGGCGGGCCAACCCATAGCGCCATGGTGTTGGGCTGAAACGGCGGCCGCAGCAAAACATAATCGCCGTAGCGCGCCACCATATAGGCGACGGTCTGGTCATCCGTGTCGCCGGCGACCAGCCGTTCGCGCACGATGAGCCGCATGTCGCGGGCGATATCGGCGTTGGAATCGTCGATCGACTGGTTCTGGCAGACCACGCAGCGCAGAACCTTGGACAATTCGCGCGCCCGTGCCTCCAGCACCGGATCGGCCAGGACCTCGTCGGGTTCGACCGCCAGCGCCGGGCTGCCGGTAACCAGCCCCGCCGCCGAGATTGCGGCGACAATTGCGAAGATCGCCAGGAAATGTCTCATTCGCCTGCCTCCCGTAATTTGGGCAGGATCGTATCCTTTAGCACCTTGGCGGTTATCGGGCCGGCGTGCTTGAAGGTGACGATCCCCTCGGCGTTTATGATGTATGTTTCTGGCACGCCCGTCACGCCCCATTCGACACTGGCCCGGCCCTCCGGGTCAAAACCTACGGCGGTGAAAGGGTTTCCATTTACTTTCAACCACTTAGAGGCTTCCGGCGCGGAGTCGCGATGGTTGATTGCATAGACCGGGACGCCGTCTTCGGCGAGCCGGGTGATCAACGGGTGCTCGGCCAGGCAGGGTACGCACCAGGAAGCGAAGACATTGACCATGGTCACTCGGCCGCGCAAATCGGCCCCGGCGAAGCCGCCGGGGATGTCGTCCGAGACCGCCGCCAGTTGGATTTCCGGCGCCGGCTTGTCGAGAAGCGCCGAGGGGATAAGCGAGGGATCGCGGCCTTCTTTGGTTTGCAGGGTCAATACTGCAAGTACACCGATGAGGATCACAAACAGAACGACCGGCAGGATCAACAACAAACGCCGCATGGGTTACTCCGCCGGAGCCGGCGCTCCGCTAACGCCCGGCACCGGGCGTTGCTTGCGCCGTGGTGCGCCGACCCGATGGCGGCGGTCGGACAAGGACAGCAGCCCGCCGCCGACCATGACAAACGCGCCGAGCCAGAGCCAGGGGACCATGGGATTGATGAAGAAGCGCACCGTCCATTTCTGGCCGGCGTCTTGGGCGCTCCGGGATTCGCCGATCACCGCGTAAAGGTCGGCCAGCAAGGTGGTCTTGATGGCGGCTTCGGTGGTGGTCTGCCCGGCGACCGGGAAGAACCGCCGTTCAGGGTACATCAGCAGCGTGTCGCCGTCGCGGTCGGTCAGCAGAAACGTCCCCCGTTCGAAATTATAATTCGGCCCTCTGCCGTTCTCGACCGCCTGCAGGGTTAGGGAATAGTTTTGCGCCTGGGCGCTTTCGCCGATCGCCAATGTGGTGATCAATTCGGTGCGCCAGGCCGAGGCGCCGGTGATGCCGGCGATCATGATCGCCAGGCCCAGATGGGCGACGGTCATGCCGCTGGCCGCGCGGGGCAGGCCGGTCAAGCGGCGCCAGCTTTCGGCCACCGGCGCTGAGAACAGTTTGATGCGAGACCCCCATTCGACCATGGCGCCGGCGGCGAGCCAAGCGGCCAAACCCATGGCGAACGGCGCCAATATTGGACCACCGGGGACGGCGATAAACGTGATCACGATGGCGCCGCCCGCGGCGACACCGGCAATCCGCAGTTTGACGGTAGCGGCTTTTAAATTGCCCCGCTTCCAGGCCAGTAGCGGCCCAATGGCGATTGCGGCGACCAGGGGCACCATGATCGGTGCGAAGGTCGCGTTGAAATAGGGCGGGCCGACCGATACCCGGCTGGCGCCGCCCGAGGCGGCTTCCAGGATCAACGGGTAAAGGGTGCCGAGCAGAACCGTGGCGCATGCCAGTGTCAGCAGCAGATTGTTCAATACCAGCGCGCCTTCGCGGCTAACCGGCGCGAATAGACCGCCGCCGCGTATGGTCGGCGCGCGCCAGGCGAACAGGCTCAGCGCGCCGCCGACGGTGACCAGCAGAATGATCAAAATGAAGATGCCGCGCGCCGGATCGGAGGCGAATGCATGAACCGAGGTAAGCACGCCCGAGCGCACCAGGAAGGTGCCGAGCAAACTCATGGAGAAGGTTAGGATGGCCAGCAGAATAGTCCAGCTTTTCAAGCTGTCGCGTTTTTCCACCACGATCGAGGAATGCAGCAAGGCGGTGCCGAACAGCCACGGCATGAAGCTGGCGTTCTCCACCGGGTCCCAGAACCACCAGCCGCCCCAGCCCAGTTCGTAATAGGCCCACCAACTGCCCAGTGCGATGCCGCCGGTCAGAAAGACCCAGGCGGCCAGGGTCCAGGGCCGCACCCAGCGGCCCCAGGCGGCGTCGACGCGGCCTTCGATCAGCGCGGCGACGGCGAACGAGAACGCCATGGAGAAGCCGACATAGCCGAGATAAAGCAGCGGCGGATGGAAGGCGAGGCCAGGGTCCTGCAGCAGCGGGTTGAGGCCAGTGCCGTCGAACGGTGCCGGGTCGAGGCGCATGAACGGATTCGAGGTGAAGACGATGAAGGCCAGAAAGGCGACGCCGATCATCGCTTGGACGCTCAGAACCCGGGCTTTCAGGGTCGGCGGCAGATTGCGCCCGAAGACCGCGACGGCGGCGCCGAAGATCGCCAGGATCAGCACCCACATCAGCATAGAGCCTTCGTGGTTGCCCCACACGCCGCTGACTTTGTAGAGCATCGGCTTCAGGGAATGGCTGTTTTGGAAGACCACTGAAACGGAAAAGTCCGATACCACGAAGCCGTAAGTCAGCGCGGCGAAGGCTGCGGCGAGTAGTGCTGCCTGGGCTACCGCCATGCGGCTACCGAAGGCCATCAAAGTGGCGTCGGTCCGCGCCGCACCGACCATGGGTACGACCACCTGCGCGGCGGCGATGATCAACGCCAGCAGCAGGGCGAATTGGCCAATTTCCGCGATCATTGCGTGGCGGCTCCATTTTGCCAGCGGCCGGAATTCTTCAGCGCCTCGGCGACTTCCTTCGGCATATAGGTCTCGTCATGTTTGGCGAGCACCTGCTTGGCCGTGAATGTACCGTCGGTCCCCAGGGTGCCTTCGGCGACAACGCCTTGGCCTTCGCGGAACAGGTCGGGGAGGACGCCGTTAAAGCTAACTGGCACGGTGCCGGTAAAGTCGGTTACCCGGAACAAGATTGTCGAGCCCGATTGCTGCACACTGCCTTCTTCGACCAGTCCGCCGAGACGAAACAGCCGATCGTCGGTGATGTTCCGCTCGGCCAGATCGGCCGGGGTGTAGAAAAATACCAGACTGTCCTCGACCGCCGTCAGCACTAGCGCCGCGCCAGCGCCGACAAGCCCCAGCGACCCTAAGACCAGGAGTAATCGTTGGTGCTTGCGTTTCACTGTTCGGCGCCTCCGCGCGCGCGCCGCTGCCGCCGGCCGCCGCCGGCCTTCTCGGCGGTTTCCAGAGCCGCCTCATTAGCGCGCAACTGGCGGGTGCTGGTGATCGCCATGGCGATCAAGATCACCGCCGTCAGCCCCAGGGCCGGCCAGACAAAGGCGGCGTGTCCGCCCATGTTGAGAAATGTCGCAATATCTTCCACGGCTTCGTTTCTGCTCGGGCGCGGCGATAGGGCCGCTAGGTTACACTCGAACTTGGGTCTCTTAACCGGACAAGTATAGACCGATAAAGAGAATTTTTAGCGGAATACAGTGGTTATTCCCACTAAAGGTGATGTCACTTTGCCGTGGGAGTCGGGCGAAATTGGGGCCGAAAACAGCGCCAATGCCTAGCTGGCGATCCTAAAGCTCGCCCTCAAGGCAAGGTTTGACGGTAAAGCCGGCGGGCAGTTTTGTATTGGCGTTGCCGCAGGCCAGTCGTAGCTGCGCCTGGGTCAGGCCCAATATCCCGGTGTGGGAGCGTTACGCCTACAGTTTTGAACTTCTGTGATGGAATGAACGCGCGACTATTTTGTCGCTGATTTCAAATAGGCGATCACATCGTCGCGGTCGGGTTTTTTGCGAAATCCGACGAACGGCATCTTGGTGCCGGGCAGATACTTACCGGGATCTTCCAAGAACCCGTGCAATGTCTCGTCGTTCCACACGATCCCTGATTCTTTCATCTCTTTGGAGTGGCGCAGTTCGAAACTGAAGGCGCGCTTGCCGGCGGTGGCGCCGATTACACCAAACAAATTGGGACCGACCTTGTCGATGCCGCCCTGCTCGACCGTGTGGCAGGCGCTGCAGCGTATCTCGAACTTTTTAGCACCCTCTTTGACGTTTCCTTCCGCATGACTTGGCGTCGCGCCAGTGGCCAGGGCGACAAGCATCGCGGAAACAGCAAGAATAAATCTCATCATCATTTCCCGTTCGCTATTCGGCGGCGTTGAGGCGCAGCGCGCGCGCTTTTGTGGCGGCCAAGTCGGCGCGCATGCGCACTAGCAGCATTGTTACGAAATATAGGGTGAAGGCCACGCCCATCAGAAGTAGTGGCGTCAGCATCGACGGGTCAATGGAGGGACCGTCGAGGCGGGTCAAGCTGGCCGGCTGGTGCAGCGTGTTCCACCAGTCGACCGAGAATTTTATGATCGGAATGTTGACGAAGCCGACCAGGGCTAGAATGGCGGCGGCCTTGGCGCCGCGCGCCGGATTGTCGAAGGCATGGGTCAGTGAAATATGTCCCAGATAAAGAAATAGCAAAACCAATACCGACGTCAGCCGCGCGTCCCACACCCACCAGGTGCCCCAGGTGGGTTTGCCCCACAGACTGCCGGTGGCCAGCACGATAATGGTGAACCCAGCCCCCAGGGGCGCGGCCGAGCGCGCGGCAATATCGGCCAGCGGGTGCTTCCAGATCAGCGATATGGCGCTCATCGCCGCGATGAAGGTGTAGCAGGCCATGGCGGTCCAGGCGGCGGGAACGTGGACATACATGATGCGCACGGTCTCACCCTGCTGGTAGTCGGCCGGCGAAGCGAACAGCGCGAAATAAAGCCCGACAATGAATAAAATGGCCGTCACGCCCGCGACCCATGGCAGCATCGTCGCGGCGATGCGCGAGAAGCGGGCGGGATTGGCGAAACGGTGCAACACGACGGGTCTCTTTCCTATTGCCTGGTCGCCAAGTCTACTCGATTGACTGGCGCAATGCAGCCGCTGTCGCCCACGGCGCGGCCGCCAGGGCGAGCAGCAGAAATCCACCCAACACCATGAGCAGGTTGCCATAGTCGCGGCCCGCGAGCGCGCCATCGACGACCAAAGCGCCGAATATCAGGACCGGAATGTAGAGCGGCAGCACCAGGAGGGAAATCAAAACCCCGCTACGTCGCGCGCCCAGGGTCAATGCCGCGCCGATCGCGCCGATTAGACTCAAGGTCGGCGTGCCCAGCAACATCGAGACGATCAGCGGCAAGAAGGCGGCGGCTGGCAGGTTGTAAAATACCGCCAGCACCGGTGCAGCGACCAGCAGCAACACTCCGGTGGTCAGCCAATGGGCTATGATCTTGGCCAGCGCCACCAGCACCAAGGGGAGCGGCGACAGGACGAATTGTTCCAGGCTGCCATCCTCGTAGTCGGCGCTGAACATGCGTTCCAGACTCAACATCGCCGCCAGCAGGGCGACCACCCAGATCACGCCGCCGCCGATGCGCGGCAGCACCTCGGGATCGGGCCCGACGCCGAACGGAAACAGGGTCGCGGCGAGAATAAAGAACACCACCGCCATGGCGGCATCGGTGCCGCCGCGAAACGCCAGCATAAGATCGCGGCGAATGAGCAGGAGCATACCGATCATGGAGCTGCGTCCTGCAGGTCGAGCCGGTCGGCATGTCCGCTCAAACTCTCATCGAGCAGCCCGCCGTGGCTGGCGATGATCGCGACCCCTTCATTGGCGAGATGGGCCAGGATGGTATTGGCCAGCATGGCGACGGCGCTGGGGTCGAGGCCGGTCGCCGGTTCGTCGAGCAGCCATAGGGGCGGCCCCCAGGGCGAGTTCTGGCCGACCGCCAGGCGCGCCAAGGTGAGGCGGCGGCGCTGACCGGCCGATAAATAACGCGCCGGTAGATCAGCGAGTTGCTCGATGCCGAACTGATACAGCGCCGGTTCGATCTCCGGTTCCAGACCATAGAGCCGGGCCCAGAATTCCAAGTTCTCGCAAACGGTCAGTCCCGGTTTGACCGGGTCAGCGTGGCCGATATAGGCGATCCGCCGGCGATGGGCCTCGGTGTCCTCGTCGATATTTTCGCCTTCCCAGGCCAGGCTGCCGGCGGCCGGTGGCAGCAGGCCCGCCAGAATGCGCAACAGGCTCGATTTACCGCTGCCATTGGCGCCCGACAGCAGCAAGGCGCGACCCGGCTTCACGGCCAGCGCGACCCCGGCGAACACCAGGCGGTCGCCGCGGATGCAGTCGAGCTCCTTGACCGTTAAACCTTGCAATGCCCCCGCCCTTGTCGAATTGCCTATTGCTGCGGCGGGCGACCCTATCAGACCCGCGAGTCGCTGCCGAGAGAGATGTGGTGACCCCTGGCCACAAAAAAGACCGCCGGTTGGGGGCAACCGACGGTCTCAGGCCCTGGATCAACATCGGCCCTTGGGGGTGGGCTGGATGTCGGAGGCTAACCGGTCGCGCCCGATGGAATTGACACGGCCGGCAGGATCAATATGGGCGGGCGGTTTGGCGACAGTGGGGTCTTTTTGCGGCGGAAATGTGACCTCTGGGGTACTGCTGCGTTTAAATCCAGAACCGCAGCCGGCCGACCATGCGCTCAATTTCGACGCGCGACACGCCGATATCCTGCAGTTGTTGATCGTCGAGCGCACCTAACTCCAGCCGCCATTTCCGGCGCAGATTGCGATTTCGCACGGTGGCGATCAGACCGTCGAGCAAGTTTGTCGCCCGCGCCGGATTGCCGACCTCGGGATTTGCGCGCGCGCCGCCAATCGACCAATTGCGCCGCTCCAGCGGGGTGAAATAGCGGGCCCGGAGGCGCGAAAGCCCGTCAACCAGCGAATTTAGTGTCTGTGTCATCGCTCCAACTCCTTATATTCGCGACTATGGCTGGAACATGGGGTAGGACTAGTAATCAATCAAACGAATAATATTTATGACTTTGATCAATAAATTTGATAGATAGATGCCATGGATATGTCCCTCGAAACCCCACTGCTGCGAACCTTGGTCGCGGTCTCGGAAACCGGCAGTTTCACCCGCGCGGCGGCGCAGGTGCACCGCACCCAGTCGGCGGTGAGTATGCAGATCAAGCGGCTCGAAGACGCGGTCGGCAAGCCCTTGGTGACCCGCGATCGCCGCCAGGCCAGCCTGACCCGTGAGGGCGTGGCGCTGGTCGAATATGCGCGGCGTATTCTGAACCTCCACGACGAAGCGATGGCCGCTGTCTCGCAGCCGGAAATAGCCGGACTGGTGCGCATTGGCACGCCGGACGATTACGCCGCGGGGTTTCTGCCAGAGGTGTTGTCGGATTTCGCCGAGACCCACCCCAATGTCGAAGTCGACATGCGTTGCGAGACCAGTGCCAAGATATGTCGCGTCTTTGAAAAGGGCGAAGTCGACGTGGCGCTGGTGACGTCGGGCTCATGGCTGAAGGGCGGCGAAGTCATCCGCCGCGAACCCATCGTGTGGGCGACGTCTGTCCGCCATATGGTGCACGAACGCGACCCATTGCCGTTGGCGGTGTTCGAGCCGGGCTGTCTGTTTCGCGAGTCTGCGATAGCGGCGTTCGATAAAAGCCGGCGGCCCTACCGGATCGCCTATTCCAGCGAATCCACCGCCGGATTGACGACTGCTGCACTGGCCGGGCTGGCGGTGACGGTGCTGGCGCGCAGTAGTGTGCCGTCGGGCTTGCGCGAGCTATCGCCCGATGAGGGCTTCCCTGTGCTGCCGTCGGTCGATATAGCTTTGCTGCGACCGCCCCCCGGCGGCTCTCCGGCCGCCGACCGGCTGGCCGATCACATCGCCCAGCGCGTCCCGATGGGAACCGTATAGGCCAGCCCCGCGCGGCATTTCCGCCGCCGTTCAATTCAGTAGGATTTGATGAAAACGATTAATGTTTGGGATCTGCCCACGCGCGCCTTTCATTGGACGCTGGCCGGATCGATCATTCTGGCGCTGATCATTATCGGCGATAGCGGCCCGCTCTATACCATTCACGCGATCTGCGGCGTGGTTGCGCTGCTCTTGGTGTTGTTTCGCCTGGTCTGGGGGTTTGTCGGCGGCGAGCATGCCCGCTTCACCGCGTTTGTCGCTGGCTGGTCTGCCGTGCGGCAGTATTCGCTGCAGCTTTTGCGGCTGTCGCCGCCGGCTCATACCGGCCATAACCCGCTCGGCGGTTGGGCGGTTCTGATCCTCCTCGGACTGTCATTCATAGCGGCCGGCACCGGCGTCTTGGTCGGTGGTTTTGCCGGCGAGGGCGTCGCTAAGGCTGTCTTGGGCGTCCACGAGGCCACCGGCTCGCTCCTGCAATTCTTGATTTTCATTCATGTTGCCGCGGTCCTCGTCGATTGGTTTTTGACCCGCGACAACCTTGTTGCCGCCATGTGGCACGGCCGTAAACGCGTTGATGAGACCAGCGCCAAGGTTGACGCGCGCGGTGGCAATGTGTTGTTGGCCGCAATTGTCGCCGTTCCGGTACTGGTGATCGGCGTGTATATTGTGAGCCAGATCGATCTGGGTACCGCGCCAAGTAAATCGAGTTCCGAAAGCGCGAGCGAAAATGGCGCGAAGTCCGAATAGCGCAGACCGCGTTTTGGACGCGCCATTCGCCACGCCCTAGCTTGGCGCATGATCGCCTTTGGCATATATAAAACCGAAATCTGACGTCGTTTGGGTCGCTACCCGTCCGTCAGGCCGATCAAAATGATAACTTCCGGCAACTGAGAAGGATTCCGTCGATGTCCACGACCGGCCAAGACAGCTTGAAGACCCGCCGCACTCTCGATGTCGGTGGCGCCAAATATGATTATTTCAGCTTGAGCGAAGCGGCGGCGAAGTTCGGCGATATTTCGCGCCTACCCTATTCGTTGAAGGTGCTGTTGGAAAACCTGCTGCGCTACGAAGACGGCCGCACGGTGACCGTGGACGATGTGCAAGCCATCGTCGATTGGCAGAAGGAGCGCAAGTCGAGCCGCGAAATCGCCTACCGCCCGGCGCGCGTGCTGTTGCAGGATTTCACTGGCGTCCCCGCGGTGGTCGATTTGGCGGCCATGCGCGAGGCGGTGGAAAAGCTCGACAGCGACCCGCGGTTGATCAATCCCCTCTCGCCGGTCGATTTGGTGATCGATCATTCGGTTATGGTCGACAATTTCGGCGACAAGGATTCGTTCGCTAAGAATGTTGAGCTTGAGTTCGAGCGTAACGGCGAGCGCTATGAGTTTCTGCGCTGGGGCCAGGCTGCCTTCGATAATTTCCGCGTGGTGCCGCCGGGCACCGGCATCTGCCACCAGGTCAATCTGGAATATCTGGCGCAGACCGTGTGGACTGATGAGATCGACGGCACCACATTCGCCTACCCCGACACGGTGATCGGCACCGATAGTCACACCACCATGGTCAACGGATTGGGTGTTTTGGGTTGGGGCGTTGGCGGCATCGAGGCTGAGGCGGCGATGCTGGGTCAGCCGGTATCGATGCTGGTGCCGGAAGTGGTTGGCTTCAAGATGACCGGCGCGCTGAAAGAGGGCATGACGGCGACCGATCTGGTGCTGACCGTCACCCAGATGCTGCGCGCCAGGGGTGTGGTCGGCAAGTTCGTTGAATTCTACGGTGATGGGCTCGACCATTTGTCCCTGGCCGACCGGGCGACGGTGTCCAACATGGCGCCGGAATATGGCGCCACCTGCGGCATCTTCCCGGTCGATTCCGAGACCATGCGCTATATGCGCTTCACCGGGCGCTCTGACGAACAGGTCGCTCTGGTCGAAGCCTACGCCAAGGTGCAAGGCATGTGGCGCGACAAGGATGCGCCCGAGCCGCTGTTCACCGATACGCTCGAGCTCGACATCTCGACGGTGGAGCCGTCGCTGGCCGGACCCAAGCGTCCCCAGGATCGGGTGCCCCTATCGGGCATGGTGGCCAGCGCCCAGCAGGCCTTGGCCGATATGGGCTCGGGCACGGCGACGCCGGTCGAGGGCGCCGATTACGCCATCGACCCCGGCGACGTGGTGATCGCCGCCATCACCAGTTGCACCAACACGTCGAACCCCTCTGTGCTGGTCGCCGCCGGCCTCGTCGCCAGGAAGGCGCGCGAAAAGGGCCTGACCCGCAAGCCCTGGGTCAAGACTTCGTTGGCGCCGGGCAGCCAGGTGGTCACCGACTATCTGCTGGCCGCCGACCTGCAAGCGCCGCTCGACGAGCTGGGCTTCGATCTGGTCGGCTATGGCTGCACCTCGTGTATCGGCAATTCGGGTCCGCTCGATCCGGCGATCCACGATGCCATCGTCGCGGGCGATATCAGCGTTGGCGCTGTGCTGTCGGGCAATCGAAACTTCGAGGGCCGGGTGCATCCGCTCACCAAGCTAAACTATCTGGCGTCGCCGCCGCTGGTGGTGGCCTATGCCCTGGCCGGGTCGATGAATATCGATCTCTACAACGATCCCCTGGCGCAGGACGCCGACGGCAACGATGTCTATCTCAAGGATATCTGGCCGTCGAACGCCGAGGTATCGGAGATATTGGAGAGCGTGCTGACCCCGGAGATGTTCCGCAATCGCTACGACAACGTCTTTGCTGGCGATTCCATGTGGCAGAACATCAAGACCGCCACCGGCCTGACCTATCAGTGGAACGACGGCTCGACCTATGTGCGCCATCCCAGTTTCTTCGAGGATATGTCGCCCGAGCCCGGCGAGATTTCCGATGTCATTGGCGCCCGGCCGTTGATGATCCTGGCCGACAGCGTGACCACCGATCACATCTCTCCGGCTGGCTCGATCAAGGAAGACGGCCCGGCCGGCGATTACTTGAAAATGCACCAGGTGCGGCCGATCGATTTTAACTCCTTCGGCTCGCGGCGCGGCAACCATGAAGTGATGATGCGCGGCACCTTCGCCAATATCCGCATCCGCAACGAAATGGCGCCGGGCACCGAGGGCGGCGTGACCGTGCACCAGCCGTCGGGCGAAGGCATGTCGGTCTATGACGCCGCCATTAAGTATCAAGCCGACGGCGTGCCGTTGGTGATTGTCGGCGGCAAGGAATACGGCACCGGTTCGAGCCGCGACTGGGCGGCCAAAGGCACCCGGCTGTTGGGGGCCAAGGCGGTGATCGTGGAAAGCTTCGAGCGTATTCACCGTTCGAACCTGGTGGGCATGGGCGTGTTGCCGTTGCAGTTCAAGGACGGGCTCGACCGCAAGCAGTTGGGCCTCGACGGCACCGAAATCTACGACCTGACCGGAATCGAGGACGGCATCACGCCGCGCATGGATGTGGCTTGCAAGATCACTTATGCCGACGGCGCGGTGCGCGAGATCCCGCTGCTGTGCCGCATCGATACGCTGGACGAGGTCGACTATTACCGCCATGGCGGCATTCTGCAGTATGTGCTGCGCAATATGATGAAGGACGCCGCCTAGGGTCTGTCACCGTCAATTGATTGGCGTGTGAAACCCCGGCGTTTCATATTTAGGGCAATGGCAAATTTGGTAATCCCGTTGTCGGCTCTGCGCTGGCTGGTCTTATCGGCAGGCTTGCTGCTGGCGGCCGTGGCGCCGCAGCCGGCCCAGGCCGGCGAACGGCTGACTGTGGTCGAGCTTTTTACTTCGCAAGGCTGCCCGCTGTGCCCGCCCGCCGACGCGTTTCTGGGTCAGTTGACCCAGCGCAGCGATATTCTGGGTCTCAGTTTCCACGTCGGCTATTGGGACTATATCGGCTGGGCCGATCCGTTCTCCAAGCCGGCCTACACCAAGCGCCAGGAGAAATATCTCGACCGCTTCGGCTTGCCTTACGTCTTCACGCCGCAAGTCGTCGTCGATGGCCGCATGCACGCATCGGGCAATCGCCAGGACAATGTTAAGCGCGCCATCAAGGCCGCCGGCAAGGAGCAGCGCGGGCGCATCGACGTGGAACTAACCCGGGTATCGGCCGGTCAGGTGCGCATTCAAATCCCCGAACCGGAAGCGGTCTATCGCGGTGAAGCGGAAATCATTCTCATCCGCTTCGACGAGAAGAAACAGACCGTGGTCAGCCGCGGCGAGAATAGCGGTAAGACCCTGATCAATTACAATGTGGTGCGCATCATGCGCCCGGTCGGCGACTGGAACGGCAAGGCGGTCGATATGGTGCAGCGCCTGGCCGAACTCGACGGGCCCGGCGGCGACTTCTGCGCGGTGATCATCCAAGAGCGCGCCCAAGGCCGCATCCTCGGCGCCGCCGTCGTCGACATGCGCGGGCCGGGGCCGGGTTGAGGCGGTGTGCTCAGAACCGACGCTGTTCTTCTATCCAATTTCTTTCCATACGTTTCATCCCCGAATTCGGTCGTATGACGGTTTTTGCCTCTTACGGAGTTAGGCCCGCCATTCCGAGCCCTTCGAGAACACGCGATCTCGTGGTCGCGTTGACGCGCAATCGAAATAAACCATCCGCGCTTTCAAAATTCTGCGCAATCGGTTCTCCCTGCTCCGCGAGTGCTTTCGCTTCCGACGATTTGTCCGAGTGTGCGAGCGCTGCGAGACATATGAGAATGGCGAATGCGGTGTTGGCATTTGGTGCGGCGTTGCTGCTTGCTTTTAGCGCCTTTTGCGCCCATTCGGCCGCCGCTTCAAAATCGTTGGCGTCAAAATGGGCGCCCGCTAGTTGGGAATAAAACATCGTAGATCGGGGGTCGTGAGGACTAATCTTCAGCGCAAATTCAATGTGCGGGATTCCTTCAATCGGCCGGCCGGCCCATGAGAGAGCAACACCGGCGGTGAAATTTGCGTCGATGTCAATCGGGTTCAGTGTGATCGCTCGGAAAAGCTCTTCAACCGCCTGATCGACATGGTTGTGCCAAACAAGCGCTAGAGCATGCATAGCGTGGGAATAAGAGTCGCTGTCATCGAGGCGCACCGCCGATTGGGCGTGGCGCAGCATAGTGCCGGCTGCTTCGAGAGGGTCTTCACAAATATTGAGCCATAACTCGCGGTGATAGCTGAGTGCTAACTTGGCATGGGCCTTTGCGTAACCAGGGTCGAGATCGATCGCGTGTGTGAACTTCTCTCTTGCATGTAAAACTGCGTCCGGAGCCAGATCATTCATGAAGGCAGAACCTTGAAGGTATAAATCCCACGCATCGAGATTTGCTGGCGGCTTGGTCGCGGATTTTTCACGCTCCGCACGCTCTAGTTCCGGCACCAGGGTGGCCACAATCCGGCGCGTGATTTCATCCTGAAGATCGAATATGTCTGCAAGGTCGCGATCGTATCGCTCTGCCCATACATGATGGCCGGTTTCAGAGTTGATGAGCTGTGCGGTTATGCGGACCCGGTTCGCCGCTTTGCGGACGCTCCCTTCCAGTACGTAACGGGCACCCAGCTCTACGCCAACTTTGCGAATGTCAGGCGCTTGCCCTTTGAATGAGAAAGTCGAGTTACGCGCGATAACTGGGAAAGACTTCCACAACGACAAAGCGGTAATGATGTCCTCGGTCAGCCCGTCGGCGAGATACTCCTGCTCAGGGTCGCCAGACATATTCTGGAATGGCAGTACGGCAACGGCAGGCCTACGAAATATTGCCGTTGAGACCTGACCGTCAGACATTCCAGGATCAGCAGTTTCCAGCTCAACTTTATAGACCTTCACCGGGTCGACGATGTTCTTTAACGAATGTTCGCCCATAGCTGTAAACTGAACGTCTATCTTATTTCTGACACTGCTGTACGCCATTTCAGAAACGAAAATTGTATCGGGCTCGGCCAATCCTTCGAGGCGAGCGGCGATGTTTATCCCGTCGCCGTAGAGATCGTCTTCATCGACGATTACATCTCCGAGATTGATGCCGATTCGCAGGCGTATTTGGCTTTCGTTTGGAATGTTTTTATTTTGCAGCGTCAGGAGTTGCTGCACCTCGACTGCATACTCCACAGCGTCCACAGCACTGGGGAACTCAACCAATATCCCATCGCCCATTGTCTTAACGAGCCGCCCGGTATATTCGGCTATTTTCGGCTCGAAAATCTCGGAATGTAGCGCCTTTACAGCGGCATGGGTTCCCGTCTCATCCTCACCCATCAGACGGCTGTAGCCGACAACGTCCGCGACAAGGATCGCCGCCAGCCGTCGTTGGATGCGTTTTTCCGACATTGTTCAAACTCTCCCCGAGCGCCGCAAAGTGTATGGTCCGGGAGAGAGCGTGTCTATGAGCGCACGTGATATCCGGAGGGGTCATTACCAGTGGCGGTCGCCAAGCAGTGGCTGCGCCGCCCAAGGCGGTCGCGCGCCGCGGCATTGTACGCGGCATCGCCAATTGCGTTATTCAACCAAAACCTTCGTAATCACATCGGCCATGCGCCGGGCGAAGGCGGCCGGATCGGGCGGGGTTTCGCCTTCCTTCGATGATGCGCGCCTGGTCGAGCAGCAACCACGCGGCGCCCCTGACGGTTTGTTACCACCAATTATGTTACCGAGAATCCCTATTCTCATGATCGTGTGGCGAGATATCGCTGAGCCGGACATGATTTCGCGATCACTACTGTGAACCAGAAAAGAACAAAATATATCGCGTTGATTGGAGTAAGAAAAAGCACCGGGGAATTTCCCCGGTGCTTTGCTCGATATTACCGCTCTGAAAAAGGCGTCCCTTTTTACGAAGCTCGCGCTCCTAAGCGCTTTTCAAGTCGACCACAAAGAGGCAGTCGAAAACGAGCTTTTCTCCCCCCGCTCGCAGCATGCCTGACACCCGCGCTTTTCCGCTCATATTTGCGAAATCCCCTGTCGCGGCAATGATATTGTCAGACATGGGTATGCCACCCGTTACGTGAGTGCGATGGCCATCCCCAGAGCCCACGCCATTGATGAAAACAGGCAGGCTCGCCTTGCCCGTCGACATAATGACGCCACCGGGCAGCATAAAGACCGACACTGCTGTCAGGGTCATGCCGCCGTTTCCGTCGGGCGTAATGCCGGCCAAACAATCGACGCCTTTACCCAGCGTCATTTTGCTGGTCGGGTCGATAAGCGGCATTTCGTGGCACTCAAACTCGCTTAACGCAAATCCGAGATTCTTATTGCTGAGGTCAACGCCCGCGCGCTTGGAAACGTCAGCCAAGGTTCCAACCTTGGTGCCTTCGCCCAACATCTGCAAAACGAGTGAAGTATCCGAAGCCGCGCTTGCAGCGGAGGATAATAATCCCGTGCCCAGACCAACCGTTACAACAGATAAGATAGTTTTGATGTTCATATTTCGGTCCCTTTCCGAAAACGTAATTACATTTCTAACGATCAGGCCTAGCCCTTGAGGCGTTGCACGGTTTCTTCCGTGGTCCACAGCGCGTTGGCGATGTAGCGGAAGTTGGTGATGGCGGCGAGATAACCATCGCCCTCGGGCAGCATTGCCGCCGCCGTTGCATCGCGCACCACCGCTACTTCCAAGCCCTGCTCGAGCATGTCGCGAAGGTGCGATTCGACACAGAGATTGGCTGACATACCGGCAAGGATGACTTGATCGATATGCTTCTTGCGAAGCTGCAGGCCAAGATCATTGGCTTGCGGGCCGTACACTTTATGTGGCGAAGAAATGATGGTCTTGCCGTCGAAGATGAACTCCTTGTACTCGGGCATGAAATCGGCGCCCGAGCCATCGAAATCGTCCATCGTGTGGGTGCCTTTGCGGTCGAACATGCCGATTTTGTGCATCAACTTTTCGAGACCGCCTTCGAACATCCAGCCCTTGTCGGTCGGGTAGTAGTAATGCGGTGAGATGGCGACGACGATGTCGGCGGCTTTGGCGGCCCGGAACAGCTTCCCGAGATTGGCGACTGTGCCTTGCTCTTCGACGCTCTTGCCGACGACTCCCCACGTCACGCCGGACGGGCTGAGGAAGTCCACCTGAGGATCTGTGACAACCAACGCGGTGCGCTTGAGGTCAAGCACCATGTCGGACGGCGGCAAGGCGGCCTTTTCCGGGTCCGCGTATTTGTCGGTTGCCGCGGCCGCTGGGCCTGACCCGCCTACGACGGCTGTTGCCGCAACAGCTGTTGCGGCCATGGCACCGGCTTTTAACAGGCCTCGACGGCCGACTTCGTTTTCTTCTTGGCTCGCATCTTCATGATGGTCACACATTAACGTCTCCTTTGAGCTTGGGTTGAAGCTCCTGTGTCATTAAGAAACATGTTCGAGTTTTTGCGATCTGAACGTCTATCCGCTGATTGCAGGCACTATCCACATAGTGCAATAATACCGCGCGCTGGATGCAAAATGAGCGCGATGCATTCAAAAATATGATCCATCCAGCGCAACGAAAAATAATGAGGTGCGATTGTGAACAAGCAAACGAATGCCATCGCGGCGGTAGAACCGGTAGATCGAGACTTCGGGGGACGTGAACCGGCCGTGGTCGATAAATCAACGGTTCGTCAAAAATTGAATATCGGCACGCTGGAAAAATTCCGCGGATTTCTCGAAGAAAATCCCGAAAAAGGTAAGCTGCACCTGCAGGTGAAAGCGATCTACGAGGGTCATGCGGGACGCAGCACAGTCCATGTTGGACCCTATGGATTGGACGAGGAACGCGTCGACCGTCCAACACGCCATTATACATTTCCCTTCGGGGCCTGGCGGGAAGTCGAGGAAATGACGGGCGTCGAAGGGCCGACGGATCGTATTGAGCCGGTGGAAATGACGCTGGCAGCAATGGCTGCCTGCTTGGTCAATTCGATAACTGTGAACGCGGCGCGCCTCGGCATCAGTACGAGCGGCCTTGAAATCAATATCAAGACTACCGTCGATCCGCGCGTCATGCTCGACCTCAAAGACCCCGACGATCAATCGAGTTGCTTGGGGACCATCGAGTATGACGTGGAAGTCGCCGACGATGTCAGCGACGAGGATTTAAAAACAATCCGTAAATTATGCCGACACTCACCTGTCCATGGATTGATTGAAAAATCGATCGACATCTCCGGCGAAGTACGTCGTGCCTGAACCAAAACGTCAGTCAGTTGAAACTTAGTTAGTACAAATGCGCATTTGCGTTGACCGCCGAGACACTTGGGCGGGTTGAGACTGGAATAACGGATTAATCGTAATGTTGCTTGATCGGCTTCTAGAAGGGTTGGATGTTCACGTCTCGCCCTTCGCAATCTGCGAAATCCGCGAGGGTTCGAGCGCGATTGTTGAAGACAAGGGCGGTGCTTCCCTTCATTACGTTTTGGAGGGTTTCGGCGTGGCTCGGTCCTTGACCGGTGTCGAATATCTACTCACGCCACACACGGTCTTGATCACCCCCGCTGACACATGTTTGGTTGTGAGTTGCGGCGAGGGGCGCACCATGTATCTACCCACACCCGTCTGCCGGCCTCTGCCCGGTGGTTGGGATAGGCTGTCGGTTGGAGATGGGCCACCGGGTTTGATGATGGCCTGCGGGACGGTTCAAGCAACGCACCATCAGACAACCGGCTTGTTCGACTATTTGCGCGCGCCATTGGTTGAAACGGTTTCAGACGATACGTCTTTCAGAGAGCCCTTTCAGCGTTTACTGGGCGAGTTGGCTAACCCTCAACCGGGCGCGCATTCCCTCGCTGAGTTATTACTCAAACAATGCCTGATTTCACTATTACGCCGGCAATCTCCGGCAGATGAAAAACAGGTGCCGTGGCTTTCAGCGTTGGAGCACCCCCAGCTCGGCAGGGCCATTGGCGCTATGCTGGAACACCCCGAACAGCCGTTTACACTGCAAGGTCTCGCGGACATTGCAGGTATGAGCCGTGCGGCCTTCGCGGAACAATTTCGAGAGGCCTTCGGTCGCACGGCGATGGAATTTCTCTACGATATTCGCATGCGCAAGGCCGCAAAACTGCTGCAATCAACCGAGTTTCCGATAAAGAAAATATCCGCCAGTGTCGGCTTCGCCAGCCGAAGCCATTTTTCGCGGGCTTTCAAGGGGTCACCTCAACCGATCGATGCAACACAAGCGTTAAATCGTTCTGCTGGGGATTCAAACCCCAACGTTTTGCGTGGTCGTTCGTTGAGTTGCCGCGCCACTTTATTCAGATGCGCTTGGCTGTGCACCGACAAATCGGTGCCCTTGGGGAAGTACTGTCTGAGCAGGCGGTTGGTGTTCTCGTTGGAGCCACGTTGCCACGGACTTTGTGGATCGCAGAAGTAAACGTCGATGTCGGTCGCCAGGCTAAACCGCCGATGATCGGTGAGTTCCTTGCCACGGTCCCAGGTCAGCGATTTGTACAGCTCAGACGGTAGCTTCTTGGCCTGCTTGATGAGCGCAGCGACAACCGTAGCGGTGCGTTTATCAGCCACCTTCGCCAACAGCACATAGCGCGTATGACGTTCCACCAGGGTTACGATGTAGCTGTCCTTCGGTCCCGACAGAAGATCACCCTCCCAGTGACCCGGCACCGCCCGGTCTTCAACTGAGGCCGGTCGCTCGCGGATCGAGATCATATCTTTGATCTGTCCACGGCCATCGCCTTTGCCGCTGCCATGCCGGGAGTGGCGCATCGTGCGCTGCGAGCGCAGATACTGCATCAGCTCTTTCTTAAGCACACCGCGGGTTTGCACGAACAGACTGCGATAGATCGTCTCGTGAGACACCTGATAAGCCCCTTGCCCTGGATGCGTGCGCTTCAGCCAACCGCCAATCTGCTCGGGCGACCAATTCAACCGGAGTTGCTGTGCCACCACCCGCCGCAACCACGCGCTGGTCGTCAGTTTACAGTGCTTCGGACGACGCGCTCTAGCCCAGGCTTGTGCATCAGCCTTTGCCGCGCGGTAGCGACGGGTGCCGCCATTGCGGCCAACCTCGCGGCTCACCGTCGACGGCGCGCGGCCCAGCGATCTCGCTATCGAGCGGATCGAGTATCGCGCCACAAGAGCACGAGATATCTCCTCGCGTTCCGACAGCGTCAAGGCCAGCCGCGAGCGCCGCCGTTCCACCGGCCGGATCCCACCATGCGGCGACACCAAACAATAAATCGACGACGACGGCCTACCAAACGCCCGCCCGATCGCCGACAGCGATTCCCCGCGCTGCCAGCGATCCCATAACTCCGTCTTCTGCGCAGACGTTAAACCTGGACGATACCTTTGACCCATATCCAATCACTCCATCTTTGCTTCCAAGATAAAGTGTTGCGTCGACCAGTTGAGATCACCAGGATTTTACCGGCGTCGATCCGACGACTTATCGTCTGCAGTCTGCGGAATAGGCGCGCCAACACCAATAATTCGTTGAACCGGGTGTGTAATCTCGGATGAATTTGCTGACCGGGCCTTTGCTGGCTGCAATTATATTTCAGCTATTGGTTTAATAACGGTCAGATCACTATCGCTATTTTAGAAATAATCCAATTTTTGACCCGACGCAAAAGCACCAATTAACGACCAATCGGCACATCGCAGTACTTACGTTAATGGGTAGAGAAGTTCGTTTGGCGTGGCGAGAGGGGCGTAAATTGGAAGATTCAGGCGATGTCCGATGCCCTCTGCAAGATCATCCGGTACTGCAAACGCAAGATCTCAACGGAGCACATGATGTTGTCTCCAATGTATGCAAAAGTGAGCATCGTCTCGAGCTAATTGGTGAGTCCGCCCGTATCGATGCGCGGATCCACTACGTGCCGATTAGCTCCGGCAGTTCTTTAAATTTTTTCCGCTATGGCGGCCCCGTGCAGTTGAATGACGTCGAACCGGCTGATTTCTACCTTGTCCATACCCCGCTTTCTGGTCCCGCTGAGGTCGCAACGCGCGATGGGAAAGTTCGATCAATGCCTGGGATGGGAGCGGTAATTTCTCCGGGACCCTTCATGGATATGAACTTCGCACCGGATACCAATCGATTAGTCGTACGGTTTGAAATCGAATGCCTGGAGCGGCATCTGACCACCTATCTGGGGCATGAACTCGATGATCCGATTGTATTCAAAGTGCCATTTTCCCTCGGCAGCCCCGGGGGACGCACTTGGCAATCGCTCACCAGTAATTTGGCACAAACCATCGATCAGGATGTCAACATTCTGCAATCACCTTTGGTTGCAACGCATTATGAGCAGCTACTCACATCGGTCCTGCTCCATTCACAATTTCACAATTATTGGGAAGAACTGCACGAAACCGCATCGCCCGCCGCCCCCTATTATGTGAAACGCGCGGTGTGCTTTATGCGTGAGCACGCGGATGAAGCCATCACGATGAATACTTTGGTTGAGCTGTCAGGCGTCAGCGCCCGGTCCCTTTACGCCGGATTCCAGCAGTTTGAAGGCACGACGCCGATGGCCTATCTGAAGAACGAACGATTATGCGGTGCACGAGACAATTTACTCACCGCCGATCCAGCGCAAACGACCGTCACCGAAATCGCAACCAAGTGGCATTTTTATCATCTTGGCCGCTTCGCCGGCGATTACCGCAAGGCGTTCGGCGAATCGCCTTCTGCGACCCTGAAACGCAACATCGGTAAGATCTATGCCAGCTCACGCCGATCAAATCACCGCTAACGGTGCTGATGTCTCGATTTCGCTGGTGATTTAGATGATTAGCGGTCCGTTGGCAAAAAATAGGCAACCCACCTCAATCCACGGCGGTCTAGCCACCCACAGCAGACGCCCATCGCGGCTTTGTGCACCGCACAGCCAATAGCGTTAGCCAACCAATCCCTTGGTGATCACGTCGGCCATGCGTCGGGCGAAGGCCGCCGGGTCGGGTGGGGTTTCGCCTTCGATGATGCGCGCCTGGTCGAGTAGTAGCCAGGCGACGTCGTCGAGTTCGCCGCTGGCGTCACCGCCTTTTTCCGCCACCGTGTCCGCCAGATGGCGGATCAGCGGGTGCTTGGGATTGATTTCCAGGATTCGCTTGGCCGCCTCGCCCACTTGGTTGTGCTGGCGCAGCATGCGCTCGATATGCATATCCATATCGTCGTCGCCGGCGACCAGGCACACCGCGCTGTCGGTCAGCCGGTTGCTCTCGCGCACGTCTTTCACCGCATCCGCCAGGGTGAGCTTGAGCAGCGCCGTCAGGCTCGACAGGGCGCTGTTATTGGCCGGCGTGATCTCCTCATCGTCGGCCTCGGGCGCGGTGCCGACCGCGTCTAAATCAATGTCGCCGCGGGTCGCCGAGCGGAACGGTTTACCCTCGAACTCGTTGACCATGGGCAGCCAAAACTCGTCGACCGGGTCGACCATCATGAGAACGTCGAGGTTGCGCGCGCGGAACGCCTCGAGCTGGGGCAGGGCGGCGACGGCGTCGGCGCTTTCGCCGGAGATGTAATAGATATCCTCCTGACCCTCGGCCATGGCGGCGACATAGTCGGCCAGGCTGGTCAGCCCGTCTTGATTGGTCGAACGGAATCGCGCGAGCGTCAGCAGGTCCTCGCGATAGTCGGCGGATTCGTACATGCCCTCCTTCAATACCGCGCCGAAATTGTCCCAGAACGCCGCATAACCCTCGGCGTCTTTTTTGGCCTTCTTTTTCAGCTCGCTGAGCAGGCGCTTGACCAACCCGCTGCGGATCTTCGCCAACAGCGGATTATGCTGCAGCATCTCGCGGCTGACATTGAGCGGCAGGTCTTCGGAATCGACGATGCCGCGCACGAAGCGCAACCAGGCCGGCAGCAAATCCTCGCAATCGTCGGTGATGAACACCCGGCGCACATAGAGCTTCACATTGGTCTTGCGTTCCGGCTGGAACAAATCGAAGGGCTGACTGCTCGGCACATAGAGCAGGTTGGTATATTCGATTTTGCCTTCGACGCGGTTGTGCAGGGTCAGCCACGGATCGTCGAACAAATGGCCGACATGGTGGTAGAACTCGGTGTATTGCTCTTCGGTGATGTCGTTGCGCTGCCGGCTCCACAGGGCCGAGGCGGCATTAAGCTGCTCGTTCGCGCCCTCGTCGCCGATCAGGTTGATCGGCAGGGCGATATGGTCGGAATAGGTCTTGATAATTTGGCTAATGCGGGCGGCGTCGAGAAATTCCTTCTCGTCCTTGAGCAGGTGCAGCACCACCGTGGTGCCGCGCGGCGTGTCATCTTCCACCGGGGTGACGGTGAAGCTGCCCTTGCCGTCGCTCTGCCATTGCGCCGCGCTGTCGGCACCGGCGCGCCGGCTGGTGACGGTCACCTTGTCGGCGACCATGAAGGCGGAATAGAAGCCGACGCCGAACTGGCCGATCAGATTATTGTCGCCGCCCTCGGTCTGGCCGAGTTGCTCGACGAAGGCGGCGGTGCCCGAGCGCGCGATGGTGCCCAAATTGTCGACCAGCTCCTGGTCGCTCATGCCGATGCCGTTGTCGGCGATGGTCAACGTGCGCGCCTTGGGGTCGGCGGATATGGTGATCTTCAAGTCGCCATCGCCGTCTAGCAACGCGGCGTCGGTCAGCGCCTCGTAGCGCAATTTGTCGCAGGCATCCGAGGCGTTCGACACCAATTCGCGCAAAAATATTTCCTTATCGCTGTACAGCGAGCGGACGACGATATCCAGCAATCGGGCGACTTCGGCCTGGAAATCATGGGTTTCCGCGGTTTTTGGCGTATTTTTGTCGGCGGCGGCGCTCATTTGGTCCTCGTGGCGGGTTTTATCGTGCTTTCCGGGGGCACATATGAGGGTAAGCGCGCGCGCCTGCAAGACCTGGGTTTGCGGCGGTTGCAATCCGCCCGCGCGCGACCGATTGTATAGCCATGACGTTTGCTGACCCTGGGTCCGTGAAAGCGGTTCTCGGACCGACCAATACGGGCAAGACATATCTCGCGATCGACCGGATGCTGGGCCACGCCACCGGCATGATCGGCTTTCCGCTGCGCCTGCTGGCGCGCGAAAACTATGATCGGGTGGTGCGCCTGCGCGGTGCCGGTTCGGCGGCGTTGATTACCGGCGAAGAACGCATCATTCCCGACAATCCACGCTATTTTCTGTGCACCGTCGAAGCCATGCCGCAGGACCGGCAGGTCGCCTTCCTGGCGATCGACGAGATCCAGCTCTGCGCCGACGCGGAACGCGGGCACGTCTTCACCGAACGGCTGCTCGGCGCGCGGGGCACCGAAGAGACGATGTTTCTGGGCGCGGAGACCATGGCGCCGATCTTGCGCAAACTGGTGCCCGACGCCGAGTTCATCCGCCGCGAGCGGTTTTCCAAGCTGAGCTATGTCGGCCCGAAGAAACTCACCCGCCTGCCGCCGCGCTCCGCCGTGGTGGCGTTCTCCGCCGCCAATGTCTATGCCCTGGCCGAGGTGCTGCGCCGTCAGCGTGGCGGGGCGGCGGTGGTGCTCGGCGCACTCAGCCCCCGCACCCGCAACGCCCAGGTCGGCCTGTACGAGGCCGGCGAGGTCGACTATCTGGTGGCCACCGACGCCATCGGTATGGGCCTCAATATGGGCATCGACCATGTTGCCTTTTCGTCGGTGCGCAAATTCGACGGCAACCATTACCGCCACCTGATGCCGGCGGAAATCGCCCAGGTCGCCGGCCGGGCCGGCCGCTACATGGCCGATGGCACCTTCGGCCCGACCACCGAAATCGATCCCTTCGATCCCGACCTCGTGGCCGCCTTGGAGGACCATAAGTTCGATTCGATCCGCTCGCTGTTTTGGCGCGCCACCAAGCTCGACTTCAACTCCCCGGCCGGACTTAAGCGCAGCCTCGAAGCGCCGCCGCCATCGCCGGTGTTGCGCCGGGCGCGGGCGGCCGACGATTATGGCGCCCTGGTCAACGCCATCGCCACCCCGGGAATCGCCGACATGGCGGCTCACCCGGAAGCGGTGCGGTTGCTCTGGGACGTCTGCCGTATTCCCGATTTTCTCGGCGATCTGAGCGGTTCCCACCCGCGCCTGGTCACCCGCATTTACAAGTTTCTGATGTCGTCGGAGGGGCGTATCCCGCCCGATTGGATTGCCCGCGCGGTCGAACGTCTCGACCGCACTGACGGCGATATCGACACGCTGATAACGCGCATCGCCGGGGTGCGCACCTGGACCTATGTGTCCCATCGCCGCGACTGGCTGGACGATGCAGTGGGCTGGCAGCAGCGCGCCCACGATCTGGAGAATAAGCTCTCCGATGCCTTGCACGACCGCCTGACCCAGCGCTTCGTCGATCGCAAGACCGCCGTGCTGGTGCAGCGCCTGCGCGAACGCAAGACCTTGCTGGCCGGCGTCGGCAGTGACGGACGGGTAACGGTGGAGGGCAATGAGGTGGGTCGGCTCGAAGGCTTCCGCTTCGTGCCACTGGATGGCGAAGTTGCCGCCAACCCTCATTTGATGGCGGCAACCAACCGGGTGCTGCGCGAAACCATTGCCGGCCGGGTCGCCGATATCAATGCCGCCGAAGACGACACCTTCGCGCTGGATATTGAAAGCGGCCAGATCCATTGGCGCGACGCCCCGCTGGCGCGGCTGGTGGCGGGGTCGGCGGTGGTCCGTCCGCTGGTCGATGTGCTGGCCAGCGACCTCATCGACGGCCCGGCGCGCGAACAGGCCCGCCAACGCCTCACCCGCTGGCTGGACGATTATTTGCAAGCCCAGATCGGGCCGTTGTTGGAGTTGCGCGAAGCCGCTTTTGCCGGCGCAGTGCGCGGCATGGCCTATCGGCTGGTCGAGGGGCTAGGTTGCAGCGCGCGTGACCCGGCGGTCGACCGCAAAGCCAACTTTGCCGAGGATGAACGCAAGATGCTGGCCCGCGCCGGAGTGCGCATCGGCGTCGAAATGACCTACATGCCGGCCCTATTGAAGGGCCGGTTGATAGCGCTGAAGGGGCTGTTGTGGACGGTATACGCCGGCGCGGTGGCGCCGACGGCGATTCCCGATGGTGGCTCGACGTCGCTGCCGTGTCGCGACGGGGTGCCGGCGGCCTGGTATCTGGCGTTGGGGTTCTGCCCGGCCGGCCCCTTGGCCGTGCGCGCCGATCTTTTGGAACGCCTGTTGGCCGAAGTCCGTCGAGCGACCCGCGATGGCACCTTCGAAGTTACGCCGGCGATGATGAACGCGATAGGTGCCGGCGCGGATGATTTCGCACACGTGTTGCGCCGGTTCGGCTATGCGGTCACCCGCACCGAAGAGACCCTGAGCGTGGCCCGCCGGCGCCCCGGCAAACGCGCCGCCACCAAACCGCGTAAACGTCGGGACACGCGCCCGATCGATCCGGATTCGCCGTTTGCCAAGCTCGCCCAATTGAAGACCGGGTCGCCGTCATGACGACTGAAACCGAGACCCTGCGCCTCGACAAGTGGCTTTGGTACACCAGGCTGTGCAAGACCCGCACCCAGGCGACAACCCTGTGCCGGTCGGGACAGGTGAGGGTCAACCGCACGCCGGTGCGCAAGCCCAATCACGCGCTGCGGCCCGACGACGTGCTGACTTTTGCGATCGGCCGCCGCATTTGGGTGGTCCGCGTCGTCGCGCTGGGCGAGCGCCGCGGGCCCTATAGCGAGGCGCAAACCCTCTACGAAGACCTGTCGCCGCCGCCGGCGCCGCGTGAAGAACGGCCGGCCAAAGCCGGTCAGCGCGACCCTGGGGCAGGCCGTCCCACCAAGCGCGACCGCCGCGCCATCGACCAGCTTAACGACCCGGGAAATCCTTAAATTTCCTATGGTTGTTGTAACCCTAAATTGCGTATAAACCGGCCCCATGCTTGATCGGCTTAAGAAAATGTTCGGGGCGGACGAGACCGACCCTGCGGCCCCCGGCCACCACAGCGTCGACGATTTGCACCTGGCGGCCGCCGTGCTGTTGGTGGAAACCGCACGCATGGACGATGCCATTGGCGAGAATGAGCGCGGGGTGATTGTCGATCTCGTGCGCGCACGCTTCGAATTGAGCGACGAAGAAGTATCTTCGGTAGTCGAGCTAGCCGACGAGGTCGCCCACAATGCGGTGGAACTGTCGCGCTTTACCCGGCGCATTCGCGACGATTTCGACCATGATGAGCGCATTGAGATGATCGAAATGCTATGGCGCGTGGTCTATGCCGACGGTGTTGTGCACGACCATGAAGCCAACCTATTGCGGCGCGTCGCGGGCCTGCTTTACGTTAGCGACCGGGAAAGTGGTGAGGCGCGAAAACGGGCGATTGCCTAGAACAACGCGGCGCGGTAGTACACGCATCAATGTGAGTTCAACAGCACAAAGTCAAACCCCAGAATAGTCGAATATCCCAAGGCGCTGGGCCGGTAAATCCAGCGCGTTGGATTAGTAAGGAAGGAATTAAACATGCCGTACGTGGTGACTGAGGCTTGCATCAAGTGCAAGTACACCGACTGCGTGGAAGTTTGCCCGGTAGATTGTTTCTACGAGGGCGAAAACATGCTGGTCATACATCCCGATGAATGTATCGACTGTGGCGTGTGCGAGCCCGAATGCCCGGCCGAAGCGATTATCCCCGATGTCGAGCCGGAAGCAGAGAAGTGGCTCGAGATGAACCGGGACTATTCGGAGAAATGGCCTAATGTCACGGCCAAATCCGATCCGTTGCCCGATGCTGATGCTTTCAAGGGAGAGGACGGCAAGTTCGATAAATATTTCAGCGCCAATCCCGGTCAGGGTGAGTGAGCTGAAAATAAATCACCTATAATCCCGCATTGGTAGTAACGCGCCGCGGCCGACCCCGAGCGCCGGCTGTTAATTGCCGGATTTTTGTGCTATACTAGTTTCCGGTTAATCAGGGACAGTCCTTCGCTTTCACGTGAGCGGCTGTCCCTTGTTTTGTATCTGATACCGCTGGCCAAATGTATTTAACTCGCAAGATCCAGGTGTGATCGGCCCAGGCGTGGGTGGCGCTGGCGGTGAAACCACGCATGTTAGTGGCGTAAACAAGTAGGCGAATATGGCGACAAGTACGAAAATGAAAGCCCTTAAGGACCTCGAGTTCGGCAAGGGCGATTTTGTGGTTTATCCGACCCACGGTGTCGGCAAGGTAACCGGTGTCGAAGAACGTGAAATCGCCGGGCAGAAGCTGCAGTTATTTGTGGTCAGCTTTGAAAAAGAACGCATGATTTTGCGTGTTCCCATCGAAAAGGTGAAGGATTCCGGCCTGCGCAAGCTGTCCAACCGTAAGGTCATCGACACCGCGCTGAAGACTCTAAAGGGCAAGGTGCGGGTAAAACGAACCATGTGGAGCCGGCGGGCCCAGGAATATGAGGCCAAGATCAATTCCGGCGACCCGGTGGCGATCGCCGAAGTTGTGCGCGACCTGCACCGCAACGCCGACCAGCCGGACCAGTCTTACTCCGAACGCCAAATGTACCAAGCGGCGCTCGAACGGTTGGCCCGCGAGCTGGCCGCGGTCGATTCGGTAGAGCACGAAGTGGCGGTCGATAAGCTGGAAACGCTGCTTAGCGCGGCCTAACCAACCCAGGGACAAGCCTGATCGAGAGTTTGGGCCGGGCGCTTAGGGTGTGTCCGGCCTTTTCTTTGTCCAAATTCCCGTACTTGTCCGAAACGGGCTTGCGGCGACGCGGGCGCTTGATTCATGTTTTGGCCTAGAGGTCAGACCATGTCGCACCCGCTCGTCGATACCGATAAGATTTCTGTTCTGCACCATCCGCGGCGGGTGTGGGCCGTGGCGTCGGTGCATGGTGAGGCCGACAAGCTGGCCTACTTGCATCGTGAAATCGCACACCGCTACCACGCTGGCGATCGGCTGGTTTATCTGGGCAATATTATTGGCCGGGGCGGCAATTCGGCCGGCGCGATCGATGAGGTGCTGGCTTTCCGGCGCGCCGTCATCGGTACGCAGGGCATGTTCGCCGGCGATGTCGCCATATTGCGGGGCGCCCAGGAGGAGATGTGGCAGAAGCTGCTGCAGCTGCAATTGGCGCTCAACCCGGTCGAGGTCCTCACCTGGATGCTCGATCAAGGCGTCGACGCGACCCTGACGGCCTATGGCGGTAATGCCGCCGACGGTCTTGCCGCCGCGCGCTCCGGCGCGCCCGCTTGCGCCCGCTGGACGGCGAGCCTGCGCGATGCGGTGCACACCCATTCGGGCCATAGCCAAATGCTGTCGGCGCTGCGCCGGGCGGCGGTTACCGAGCCATGTGAGAGCAACGGCTCGCCCTTGTTGTTTGTCAATGCGGGCCTCGACGTCAGCCGACCGCTGGCGACGCAAAAGGATAGTTATTGGTGGCCCTCGGCTGGCTTCGATTGCATTAGCCAGCCCTATGGTGACTTCGCCCGTATTGTCCGTGGTTACGATAAATGCGCCGCTGGCCTGACCGAAGGCTTGTACACGGTCAGCCTCGACGCCGGCGCCGGCCGAGGTGGCACCTTGCTGGCGGTTTGCCTCGACGCCGCCGGGGCGGTTGTCGATACGCTGGAAGCTTAACAGCGGCGCGGCGGCGTCTATTCCACGACTAATTTGACCCGCTGATTGGCGAAAGGCTGCGAATTTGGCGCCAAGCCATTGAGCACCCGGAACCACTCTTCCTTCGGGCCGGGCAAGGGAAGACCACGCGATAATTGTGATACGTTTCGGCCGGGCCGCACTGCCGGAGTTGTTACGCGCCAGGGCTTCAGTTCCCGTTTCTCGCTATCGGAGAGGCGGCGGAAGCTGAAGGTTGTACGCCGCAATTGTTCGCTGAGTTGCTGCGTTGACGCCGGCGGCGTGGCGAACATGAAGCGGTAAATCTGATTGGGGCCAAAGCGAATGGCGACCAAGCGCAAATCGACACTCTTGCCCTGTTGGGTGAGGCGGGTAGAGCCGGTCGCCGCGTCCATGCCGTTGACGTTGATCGCCTCGACACCGCTGAGTTTGGCTGATGGCGCCCAGGCATCGGTAAGGTAGGACGTCATGCGGCCGCGGAAAGACTTGGTGTCGGCGTTAAACAGGATCACCGCATCGTTCGGCCCGCGGGCGACGACCTGGCGGGTGCCATTGGCGAGATGAAAACCGTTGGGCACTTCGAAGCGGAAACCCAGAATTTTGTGGGCGAAGACCTGGCCGCGGACAAAACCCTGACCATCGGAATCGCCAAACACAATGCCCTCAATGGCGTTGAGGTGATCGATATTGCCAATTCTCGGATTGGCGACCTGTGTCGCCTGAGCCGCCCGGGTGGCGGCGGCGACACGATCGCCAGTGCGCGGATGGGTCGACATGATGTTGTAGCGCGAGGCCGGGTCTGGCAGGCCGCTGGTGCGCGCCTCCAATTCGCTATAGGCCTTCAGCGACGCCAAAAACGACGCCATCGAGCCGGTTTCGTAGCCGGTGCGCGCCAAATAGCGCACGCCCAACTTGTCGGCCTCGAATTCCTGGTCGCGCGAATAGCCTTGCAGATAGGCCGCCGCGCCTTGCTGACCTAGCTGGGCGGCGCCGCCGCCGGCAACCACGCCGAGCAACGCTGTGCCAAGACCGGCGACCACCGAGGAGCTGTAGCGCTGGGCGCTGTGGCGGGCGGTCACATGGCCGATTTCGTGGGCCAGCACGCCGGCAAGTTCGGCTTCCGTATTGGCCAGCGCCAGCAAGCCGCGGCTGATATAGACATAGCCGCCGGGCAGGGCGAAGGCGTTTATCACGTCGCTGTCGAGCACGGTGAAGGTGAATTTGAGGTTGGGCAGATCCGACTGGCGCGCGAGTTGTTGACCCACCGCGTTGACATAGGCGTTGGCCCGGGCATGGTCGTAGGCGCCGCCGAATTCCTTCAAGATCTTGGGATGTTGCTCGCGGCCGACCCGCAATTCGTCTTCGGGCGACATGAAGGCGGTGAAGTTACGCTCCCCCGTCGCCGGGTTCACCGAGCAGCCGGCGAGCAGCAGCGCCAAACCCATGAGGGCGAAACGCGTGGCGCGGTTCTGGCGTTCAGACGATATTTTGAGGGACGGCGATTTTACGGTCATGGCGTAAGCACTTCGATCTGTTCGGGATGGGTCACTTCGATCATCGGGCCGTTGCTCCATCTTAACCAACCGCGCACCCGCACGCGACGGCCAGCATAGTCTTGCGGAATAATTCCGCTCTTCTCGAAAGATTTCAAGTTTTGACTGGAAATAGAGATGGTGAAATCGGTGCGGTAATCCTCGTCGAAATTTAGATAAGCGCGTCCTCGCACGATCGCCGTTTCCAGAACCCGGCCTTCGACCAAAGAATAACGGCCGGTTTGGTCGGCGGCGGCCTCGGTATCGAGAATGGTGTAATAGGGGTGCTGCCAGATTCCCTGGGTGCCGGTGCGCGCCGCACGCTCGGCCTCGAGCATGCGGTCGACCAGGCTGCGATTGTCGGCAAAGCTATAAACCCGCGCGAAGCCCAGTTCGAGCAAGCTTCCCTGTACCCATAAGCCGTCGTCGGTGAACAGATGGGCCAGTTCGCGGCCATACCGGTCCTGCCGTTGTCCGCCATAACCCAGGGTTACCCGGCGTCCCAGGACCAGCTTGGCCAGGGCGTTCTTAGCTTCGTCGGCAAGCGGCCATTTTTCGAAATTGGTCCGGCCCAGGGGTAATTTTGGCGCCTGGATACCCACCAGGCGCACCTGGCGACCATCGTCGAGAATGACCGTGTCGCCATCGACGATTTCGCGCACAATTGCATTATCGCCGGCGGCCAGCCCGGCAAAGTCATGGGGCAAGCCATCGCGTGCGCTTGCCGAATCCGGCGCGGCAAGCGTCACCGTGATTATTACGAACAGAGCTTGTAATAGGCGGAGCGGCGCTATCATGGGCACATTATATCGCTTAATAACCGGTATATTAGCCGCTTATTGTGCCCTTTGATTGTGGCCATAGGTTGACATCGTGACGGGTCGCGGCACTCTTGCGCACCGAATAAGAGGATCGGTTGGTGCGTAGAGAATTATTTCCGGAAATTACCCCTTATGAAACCGGGGCGCTGCCCCTGGGCGGCGACCATGTGATGTATTGGGAGCAGTCGGGCAACCCGGACGGCGCCCCCGTACTATTCCTGCATGGCGGGCCAGGGGCGGGCACGACGGCAACCCACCGGCGGTTTTTCGACCCCCATTATTACCGCATCATCCTGTTCGATCAGCGCGGCGCTGGAAAATCGACCCCGAGCGCGGCGGTTGAGGCCAACACAACCGCCCATTTGATCACCGACATCGAGATCTTGCGCGAGACCCTTGAGGTTGAAAATTGGCTGGTCTTTGGTGGCTCCTGGGGGAGCACGCTGGCGTTGGCCTATGCGCAAGCCCACGCCCAGCGCTGCCGCGGGCTCATTCTGCGCGGAATCTTCTTGTGCGGCACCGAAGAGGTCGACTGGTTTTTGCACGGTATGGGCCGATTCTTTCCCGAAGCTTGGCGCCGGTTTGCCGAAGGCGTGCCGGAGGCCGAGCGGAGCGATCTGCTCGCCGCTTATCGCCGCCGTCTGGAGGATTCTGACCCTGAGGTGAATTTGCCGGCGGCGCGGATCTGGGCAGCCTATGAGGCCGCCTGCTCTACCCTGCGTCCCAATGGCGATGCAGTTGCGGCGATGGGCGATGGTGCCGGGGCCTTGGCCCTGGCGCGTCTGGAGGCCCACTATCTGGCTCATAACGCCTTCTTGGAGGAAGGCAATCTGCTAGCCAATATCGATGCCATCCGCCATCTGCCCGGCGTCATCGTGCAGGGCCGCTACGATATGGTGTGTCCGCCGACGACTGCCGATCGCCTGGCTCAGGCCTGGCCCGAGGCGCGGTATGAAATTGTCAGCGATGCCGGCCACTCGGCGCTGGAGCCGGGTATTCGCGCGGCCTTGTTGAAGGCGACCGAAATGATGAAGCAAGCGCCATGACCGTGTCCAAGGCTCCCCCGGGCGCCCTGGTGACCGGTGCTGCCCAGCGGATCGGCCGGGCGATTGCCCAGGGCTTGGCCGACGACGGCTGGCATGTGGTCATCCACTATCACCGCTCCGCAGATGCTGCCAATGAGACCGCTGCTGCGATCGAAGCCGCCGGCGGCAAGGCGACCGCGATCGCTGCTGATCTGTCGGACCCGGCGGCGGCAGCCCGGCTCGTCGCAGCGGCGGCCCAGGCCACTGGCGAGCTCGGCTGCCTGGTCAACAACGCCTCGATGTTCGCCGCCGACGATATCGCGACCGTCGGCGCCGATAGTTTCGATGCCATGATGGCGGTGAATTTGCGCGCCCCGGTCTTGCTGTCCCAAGCCTTCGCCGAGGCCCTGCCGGACGGCGCGGAAGGGGTGATCGTCAACCTGCTTGACCAGAAACTGGTCAACCCGAACCCGGACTTTCTGTCCTACACCTTGTCGAAATATGGCTTGAGTGGCCTCACCACCACCTTGGCGATGGCGCTCGGCCCGCGCATTCGCGTGTGCGGCGTGGCGCCGGGGCTGGTTCTGCCCAGCGCCGACCAGACTCCAGCGCAATTCGCTTCCGTTCATGGCCGCACCCCCTTGGGCCGGGGCGCCACGGCGGTGGATATCGCTGGGGCAGTGCGTTATTTGGTGTCGGCGGTTGCGGTGACCGGCGAAGTGATGTTGGTTGACGGTGGCCAGCATTTAGTCGGCAGCGCGCGCGATGTCATGTTTATCGACGCCAACGACAGCGGCGGCGATAGCGGCGAGAGCGGGAACGGAGCGTAGCCATGGCGACCACGGTGGTGCCGACAATCGATCCGGTCGAAGCCCGGCTGCTCGAGCGTCAGTCGACGATCCGCAAATTGTTTTTCCGCGATCTGGAAATCCAAGCCCATATCGGCATCAACGATTCTGAGCAGGGCCAGTCGCAGAACGTGCTGGTTAATATCACGCTGTATATGGCGCCCGGAGAGCGGCCCCAGCGCGACAGCATCAGGGAAGTGTTCAACTATGACCAGGTACGCGACGCGCTACACCGGCTAATCGATGGCCGTCACATCAATCTACAAGAAACTCTGGTCGAGGAAATCGCCGATATGTGTTTCGGCTTCGACGCGGTGGTCGCGGTGCGGGTGTCGAGCGAGAAGACCGATGTCTACGACGATTGCGCCGGCGTCGGCAGCGAAGTGGTGCGTCTGCGTGAGGAGTAGGCGCGCGGGCCGGCAACGACAATATAGCCATTGCCGTCGCCCCCATTTCGGACGATGTTTTGATGGGCTTCTATATAATAGCTGGTAAGCGCCCGTAGCTCAGTAGGATAGAGCACCAGATTCCTAATCTGGGGGTCGCAGGTTCGAATCCTGCCGGGCGCACCATTCTACTTTGACCACACAACAGACTTATACCGTTGGACTAACGGATATAATTCCCACCACAACGAGAAGTATCACAATGATTACGCGCGGCCCGGTCGATATAGCGTGGCCCGACTTTTCCGAAATCAAGTTGAAGATGGGCGGAATCAAAAAGGCAGAGGCGATGATAAACAATATCGCGGCAAGTATGTCCCTATCTTGCGGTTGTTCAATTATGGTTCCAAGGGCAGCCAACAGAAAAAAAACGCCTAAGCCCCAACCCCATACGGCGCTCCAAAACCCGGCCGTCTTGTTCGCTGTTTGGCTAAACGTATTCTGCGCTAAAACAAATATCTCCCGTGCGATACCTTCATCTGGTTCGAAATCAACTTCCATATTCACATTCGGCGGTGAGGCGCCTTTCCATTCCATCAGCGTGAATTTGTAGCGGTTTCCATCAAATCCGCTAATTACACCAGCATGGCCTGTCTCATCGTAACCAATAACTGTGCCTCTCATTGTCCTCGCCCCAAATGATTAGTAACTTAACTATTGGTTGACCCAACAAGCCGTCGCCAAATATGGAATATCCCATCTTCAACGCTGAACAAGCCTACCATTACATCTGCAAAAATTAAAAACGGCTGTTCGCGCGATATAATAGAATTTCAGTCGGTCTTAGATTTAGTAGTTCAATATTAATACCTTAATGGGCACGCCAACTACCTCTTCCTTGAAATGCTGTATCCGCCGACCTGCGCCCCCGATATGTCGCCGATTTGAGATTAGATTGTTTCCCGATGTCGGTGGATCCAGACAGACTATTTAAAAAATTACTACAGTTATTCTTGTGCAAACGGGCTGCCTTTCTCCTCCCTTCACTCCCGAGACGAGGAATCTGGTGCTCGCTGGGAGATAAGCGCAGCCAAGTAATAGCGTTACGTTATTCGCAGGCCCGCCAAATACCACCTAAGTACCAAGTTGATCTTCTACGGAGGCCGCATTGGCCTGCTGTTACGGGTCCAGCTTTGTTATTGGTTAAGTCGTGTGCGCCCGTAGCTCAGTCGGATAGAGCACCAGATTCCTAATCTGGAGGTCGCAGGTTCGAATCCTGCCGGGCGCGCCATTCCTCTCGGAATGGTCGCCCTCTTTTGTGAAGACGAGTTCGAACAAAGTTCGAACGAGCGCGCCACCCTACAATACAGATTGCCGCTTAGATCGGCCTTACGTCTTGTCGGGTGTCCTCGGTTGTCGCGGCTTGCACCCAGCTGGTCTTGGTCACCGCCAGCAGGTTGCCCAGCGCATAGTCCAGCCCCTCTTCGGAGAAGGTGGCCGGTTCGCCCCGGTAGTGGCACCGGTCGACCACCCGGTCGATGATGAATTTCGGATGATGGGCCGACAGGGGCATGTTGTTGGGTTCGTAGAAGTTCTTTTTCAGATACTCGATGATATCGGGCGGGAACGGCACATCGGCGTTGGCGGTCACCAGCTCGAAGATCTTGCGGTAGTTCTCTTCCGACGGATAGGGCACTTCCACCTTGTAGGCGATGCGTCGCAGGAAGGCCTCGTCCATCAGATCTTCCGGGCGCAAGTTGGTGGAGAAGACGACCAGCTCGTCGAAGGGGATCTGGAATTTCTTACCGGTGCGCAGGGCCAGATAGTCGACGCGGCGGTCGAGGTTGACGATCCAGCGGTTGAGGATTTCCTTCGGCGACACCCGCTGGCGGCCAAAGTCATCGACGATGAAGATGCCGTTCATGGCCTTCATTTGCAGCGGCGCCTCGTAGAACCGAGCATAGGGGTTGAATTGCAGGTCGAGCATTTCCAGGGTCAGCTCACCACCGGAAATCATCGTCGGGCGGATGCACGGCACCCAGCGTTCGTCGATCACTTCATGGCTGGCGGCGTTGCCGTTGAGGCGTAACGACGGTTCCTGAGGCTGCACCGCCTCGCGCTTAATTTCGTGGTGGATCGACGGGTCAAAGACCTTGATCACCTGACCATCGACTTCAATCGCGTGCGGTACAAACACCATGCCGGTCATCGCCGCGCCGACCGCCTCGGCGATCGTCGTCTTGCCGTTACCGGGAGGGCCATAGAGCAGGATCGACCGGCCGGAGTTCACCGCCGGGCCGACTTCCTCGATATAGCCGTCGGGCAGAATCATATGCTGGGTGTTCTTTTCCAAGGTCGCCTGGTCGAGACGTTCGTTCAAGATCGATTGGCGCTGCACGCGCTCGCTATAGGCCGACAGCGGCACCGGGCACGGGCCGACATACTGAGACAAATCCAACGCCTCGTTGGCCGCGCGCTTGCCGACGTCGGTCAGCGAATGGCGCATTTCCGACATCAGGCTGTTGCCGGTAAGGCCAAGCACTTCGATAAGTTTCAGCTCGCGGGCCTCGTCGAGCAGTTCGACGGTCATCGACACAGGCAGCTTGAGTTCTTCAGCCAAGACCGTCGGCAACTCAAAGCCGGCGACATGCATGGTCTTGACGAGAAGATTGATGAGGAAAGTGAGCGGAATGCCGGTATCCGCGATGGAACCAGGGACCGGCGGGATGAATGCCTCGGCGTCCTGAACCTGCTCTTCGGTGGCCAGGCCCAGCTGGGCCAGCTGCCGGTTGATCTGGCCGCCCTGCTGCGCATGAGCCTCTTCGACATCGCTGCGCGACGTCACGCCCTGCCTGATCAATACCTCTTCGAGTAGCATGTAATTCACCCCTCATCCGATGCGGGAACTCGCCGTCCCGACCTCAAGACTTATGAGACCGGGAATTTTCCGGAACAGAATACCTGATAATAGAACACCGAAGTACCCAGGCCGATCAAGATAGTCGTTTCAATGATTAGCCGATATTCCATTGTTAAAGTAATAAAAATGACTAAAATGCCAGCTAACGTCGGCGCCAAGTATACCGCCAGACTAGCCAATTGCGTGTGTTTGCGCCGTTTTGCCCTTATTTTCCCCGAATTCCACTGAAAATCGGCCAGTTTTCGCGTTGCCGGCCCTGCAAACGAAACCGGCCGGCCTCCTGAATGGAGACCGGCCGGTGACGGGAGCCTCGGAAGGCTCGATCGGGCAGATAGCCTATTCGGCTGCCTGTTGCTTCGCCTCTGCCGGCTCAGCGGGCGCATTCATGCGCGCCTGCATTTCTTCCGGCGATAGCGGCTGGTTTTTGAAGCGGCCGTGCTTTTCGTAATAGGCATCGACCTTGACGTGCTTGGTCACCGTCAACGGCGCGTTCTTGAAGAAATCGAACAGCGCGATGAAGCCGCCTGTCCACATGGTGCGGATCATATGGGGCATGGCCCGCGAAGCGCGCAGCTCTGCGGTCGGTGCGTTTTCCACCTTGTGCAGGTTTTCGCGGTCTTCCAACGCGCCTTCGATCAGATGCGGCGCCGCCCAGTTGCAGCGGTAATGGATCGTGCCGTCAGGGCGGATAATATACACCACATTGGGCATCGCCCCATAAGCGCGGTGGAAATCACCGTCGATATTGTCGACCAGCGTGCGGCGGAACTCGCCATAGCGCGGGGCGATTTTGCGGGCCGCGCTGAACTTGTCGTCCATCGATTTGTGCGGGCCAAGGCGTTCGCCCGGATGGGCTTCGCGGACATAGACGATCACGAATTCCACATCGGGGAACTTCGCCGCCACGTCTTTCATGGTGGGAATGTTCTTGGTGTACATTGAGCAGGTCGAGGACCCAGTCTCCACGACCACCCATTTGCCGGCGAAATCAGACAATTTGACGTCCTCGCCGCTGTTCAGGTCGGTCAGCGTGAAATCCTTGAATTGCTCGCCCGCCGCGGGCCCAATGAACATATCGAAGTTGTAGTCGACCACCCGGAAACGGGAGTTATTATAAACCATCGGTGGTTTTTGCTCTGCCATGTCGGAATTCCTTGGTTGATTAAACCGAATTTCGGTCGGTTTTATCGGATGTATTGAAAATTGCTTGCCATAAAGGACCACAGATCGCGCTGGCGATCAATCCAGCGTCCGACTCTTTGTTAAATATCGATATTTTACCCGATGGCCGCGGCGCTCGCCGGTTCGGCCTCAGCGGCGCGGAATTGCAGGCGCGCCAGGCGTGCATAGAGGCCATTTTGAGCGAGAAGCTGGTCATGGACGCCGGATTCGACGACCCGACCCTGGTCGATCACATAAATGAGATCGGCGCCGACCACGGTTGCCAGGCGATGCGCGATAACGATGGTGGTGCGGTCTTGCGCCAAGCGCGCCAGCGCGCCCTGTACTTGGCGCTCGGCTTCGGCGTCGAGGGCGCTGGTCGCCTCGTCGAACAATAGGATCGGCGCATTTTTAAGCATGGCGCGGGCGATGGCGATACGCTGGCGCTGGCCGCCGGAAAGCTTGGCGCCACGTTCGCCGACCAACGTGTCGTAACCGTCGGGCAGTTGGCGGATGAAGTCATGCGCCGCCGCATCGGTGGCCGCGGCTTCAATCGCCGCCCGGTCCGCCGTGGGATTGCCAAAGGCGATATTGGCGGCGACCGTATCGTTGAACAAGGTGACGTCTTGGCTGACCAGCGCGACCTGGTCGCGCAGACTAGCCAGCGTGACGTCGCGCACATCGTGTCCGTCGATGCGCACGGTACCGGAATCGGTGTCATAGAAGCGCGGAATCAAATTCAACACCGTCGACTTGCCAGCGCCGCTGGGACCTACCAGCGCCACTGTTTGGCCGGCCGGCACGTCGAGGGTAATGCGGTCGAGGACGGGGTCGCCCGGCGCGTAGGCGAAGGTCACGCCGTCGAACTGTACGTGCCCGGAAACATTTTCGAGCGCCTGCGCGTCTGGCCGGTCGGTGATTTTCGGTTCGCTGTCGAGCAGCTCGAAGGTGCGTTTTACCGCCGCCAACCCCTCCTGCAGGCTGGCGTTGAGGTTGCCGAGGCTGCGGATCGGCTGCAGCACCATGATGATGGCTGACAGAAAACCGACAAACTCACCCAGCGTGCCGTTGCCCGATATCACCCGGTAGCCGCCATAGGCCAATACCAGGGCCACCGCGACACCGCCCAATATTTCCATGATCGGCTGACTGCGCGCGCGCCCTTTCACCGTCTTGACGATCAGCCGGTAGACCTCGTCGAATTGTGCGTCGGAACGGCCGCTCTCATAGCTCTCCATGCCATAGGCCTTGATGAGACGAATGCCGCCGAACGATTGACCCAGGGTCGAGGTCAGGGAACCGAGGCCGGTCTGAACGTTGGCCGAGGCGCGGCGCAGGCGGCGGCCGAGGCGTAGGATCGGTCGCCCAGCGACCGGGAAGGTAACGATGACGATCAGCGTCAGGACCCAATCGGCGTAGAACATCCAGCCGATCAGGGCGACGGCGGTCAGGAAATCGCGGATCATGGCCGTCATCGTGCGCGATAAGGCGTCGCGCATGAGGTTCACATCGTTGGTGAAGCGCGAGATCAGGGTGCCGGTCGGCGCGCTTTGCATCATGGCGAGGTCGGCCTGCATGAGTTTAGCGAACATTGCCTTTTGCAGATCGGCTATCACCCGCAACGACATCGATTGGCTGAGCACGCTTTGGCCGTAAGAGGCAATGCCGCGGGTAAAGGTGACGGCGATGATGGCGGCCGGCAGCAGGGTCAGAATACGTGGGTCGGCATTGGTCAGCATGTCGACCGCTAATTCGACGAGCCAGGGATAGAGTGCCGAAGTTCCCGCAACGACGGCCATCAAAGCGGCCGCACCTGCAATGCGTCCGCGATAGACACGCGCCCAGTCGCGCCAAAGTCTGCCAACAAGATAGCCCGTCGTTTCTGTCACGCGTGTATCTGCCCATCCTAAAAACTTGGCGTGCGCCGGCTATCGTCTAGCCTTTTCACGGGGCCGGTGTTAGACGGAGACGAATTCCGGCGCGCGAAGAAATGGATATGACGACGTCCCAAGACGCAACGAGTCCCGCTGTTCTAGCAAGAAACTGTCCGAAATGCGGCACAGATAATTTGGCGGCGCCGGCGCTCGCCTATTCGTGGCAGGACTGGGTGCTCAAGGGCTGCAGTCATTGTGACTTTGTGTATCTGGAAAATCCCCCAGGCTACGAAGCGCTAGTCTCCGAATTTGCCTGGGAACGCAACCATGGCGACCGCAGCGAGCGAATGCGCGAAGAGTACCCATTCAGCTACAATTTTTCGCGGGTCTGGAAGAAATTCCGCCGTTGGGCGATCCGCAAGCCCAACAAATTGGCCAACCGCATCGCCGCGTCGTTTCCGCCGGGACCGGTTGTCGATATTGGTTGCGGCACCGGCGATTACCTGGCGGCGCTGCCCGCGGATTACGAGCCGTTGGGGGTCGAGATTTCCGAAGAGCTGGCGCGCCGCGCCACTGAGCGCCTGTCCGATCGTGGCGGCAAAGTCTACGCCATGTCGGCAATCGATGGGCTTGCCGCCGTGCCGGCCGGTACGGTGAGCGGCATCATCATGCGCTCGTTTCTGGAGCATGAGCAGGAGCCCGCCGATTTGCTGGCTCGCGCATGGGCGGCGCTGCGCCCGGGCGGCGCGACCATCATCAAGGTGCCAAATTACGCCAGCGTAAATCGCCGGGTCATGGGCGACCGTTGGTGTGGGTTCCGTTTTCCCGGCCATGTAAATTATTTCACCCCGCAGAGCCTGCGCGAGATGGTCGAAGCGTCGGGGTTCCGGGTCGAGCAATTTGGCCTGTTCGACCGGTTTTATCTCAGCGACAATATGTGGATGGTCGCCTCGAAACCGGATAGCGCAGCTTAAACAAAGGCGCTGCCGCCATCGACGCAGATCGACTGGCCGGTCATGAACCCGCTGGCCGGCGAGGCCAGAAACAACAAGGTGCCGACCATATCATCGGGCGTCTGCTGCCGTTGCAGGCTTTGATTGCCGATAACGTGCTGGCGGCCCTGGTCCGTGCGCCCGCTATTCTCGATCTCGGTCTCAATCATGCCGGGCAGCACCGCATTGACGGTGATGCCGTCTGGCCCGACTTCGCGCGCCATCGCCCGGCTCATGCCGATCAGCGCCGATTTCGATGTCACATAGTGCAGAAAATGGGGAATGCCCAAGGGGACGGTCGACGAGGATATGTTGATAATCCGACCCCAGCCGGCGTCGCGCATGGCGGGGATCACCGCGCGGGCGCAGATGAAGCAGCCGGTGATGTTGACGTCCATCACCTGGCGCCATTCGTCGAGCGGGATATCTTCGAACGGCCGGCGGCCGAGGGTCACGAAAATCGCCGCATTATTGATCAAGGCGTCGAGGCGGCCATAGGCCGACAGGGTAGCGTCGACCATCGCAGCGACCGAGTCTGGTGAGGTGACGTCGGTCTGCACCGCCAGCGCCCGTCCGCCGGCACCTTCGATTTCCGCCGCCACCCGCGCGCCGTTGTCGCCGTCGATATCGGCGATCACCGGGATCGCGCCGTTCTCGGCGAAATGGTGGGCATAAGCGCGGCCGATCCCCTGGCCGGCGCCAGTAATCACGATCACTCGGTCGGTCACTGCGGCGGAGGTATCGGTGGTCATGGCATTTCCTTGATGTCTTGCGGCCCCTAGTCTGTGAGCAGGTTCGTCACTTCTCCGTCGTCGGGAAAGCGTCCGGTGGCGAGTTTGGAATACCGGGTCTCGCCGTCGACGATAATCTCGAACGACGCGCGCGCGCCGGAGACCAGTTCAACTTCGGCTCCATAGGTCTCTACAAGCAGGTCCCTCGCACGGAGGGCACGCGGCTCGTAGTTTCACATGACGCAGTATTCGATTCTGATATTCGGCGTGGGGGCCATAATTTTCAGTCCTTTCGTGAGTACGGGCTCGCGATGGCGCGCTAAAGCGTCGGCCCTGGCTTATCGATGGCGTCCGCCATCAAACCCTTGGTGATATAGTCGAAGGCTTCGTCGACCGAATCCGTGTGGAACAGCAGATCGAGGTCTTCCGGGCTGATGGTCCCGGCGTCGACCAACGCGTCGAGATTGATCACCTTCTCCCAAAACGACGCGCCGAACAGCACCATCGGCATCTTTTTGCGCATCTTGTGGGTCTGCACCAGGGTTAGGGTCTCGAACAATTCGTCCAGCGTGCCGAAGCCGCCAGGAAAGAAAATCATCGCCTTGGCGAGATACAGAAACCAGAACTTGCGCATGAAGAAATAATGGAAATGGAATGCCAGTTCGCGGCTGATATAGGGGTTCTCGAACTCCTCGAAGGGCAGCGAGATGGTGAGGCCAACATTGAGGCCCTTGGCTTCCGATGCGCCGCGGTTGGCCGCTTCCATGATGCCTGGCCCGCCACCGGTGCACACTACGAAGCGGCGCTCATCCTCGCCCAGACCTTTCGACCATTCGGTCAGGCGATGGGCCAGTTCGCGCGCGGCCTCGTAATAGACCGCCATGTCCTGCATCCGCTGCGCCGCTTTCAAATCGCCCTCGCCGCGCTCGGCGGCCGCGAGGGCCTCGGCCGCGGTCTCGGCCGAGGGTAAGCGCGCGGAACCCATGAACACCACCGTATCGGTGACATTGTAGTGGGCGAGGCGGCTCTGCGGCTCGTGATATTCGGCCAGAATGCGCAGCGCGCGGCCGTCGCGACTATGGAGAAAATCCTGGTTTTCGTAGGCCTTGGGTTGGGGGGTCGGCTTGTCGGACATGGGTAAATCCAGTTGGTGAAAATTTGTTTTAATCTGAAGCGAGCTATTACAGGTCGTCGTCGGCCTTGAACTCGGCGATGTCGGGTCGCGATCCCCAGACGCAAAAAGATTCGTTGATAAACGGCAGTTGGCGCGGACGCCAGGTGTCGTCGACCATGCGAACGCCCGATGAGTATTCGTAAGTCATACCGTCGGGTCCCTCATAGTAGAGGAACATGGCACCTGAGGTGGCGTGCCGGCCGGGGCCGAAGGTTATGTGAATCTGGCGATCGCGAAAGAAATAGTACGACCGCATGATGTCGTCGAGGCTCTCGGTCTGAAAATTTATGTGCTGGATGCCGGCGTGATCGGTCGGGAACAGGGCAATGCGATGATGGACCTGGTCGAAGGACATCAGCGCGGCTGTGCCGATCCAGTCGTTGGCGCGGATGTTGAACAGGCCGGTCCAGAACGCCTCGTCGCGCGGGGCGTCCGTGGTCTTCAATCCGACATGGCTGAATTCTGTGATGCCGGCATCGCGCGAGGCGAAGTAACGTTTGCCCGATGCGAACGGCCGGACCACGAGATCGATGGAATTGCCGCTCGGGTCTTGGAAATTAATAAACCCCATGCAGCGCCGCGCCGCAGCCTCACCTTCGCTGCCCGAACGGGTTTTCACCCCGGCGGCCTGCAAGGCGGCATCGGCGGCGGTAAGATCGTCGAAGCTGCGCACTTCGAGACCCAGGGTTTGGTCCGCCGGGTCGCCCTGGAAATAGCATATGTTATGGTCGCGATCGTCGCCGCGCACATAGGCCGCGCCGTTCTCGCGACCGACATGCTCCAGGCCGATAAGCTCGGTGGCGAAGCGTACGGCGCCGTCGAGATCGGCGGTACCCAGCCGGCAATAACGGATATCGACGATCTCTATCATGGGGAGCCGTCGTCGTACGCGCGCGTCAGTTTAGCGCGCCGTCCGGGCCGAGGATCGACAAATCGGGGCGCGACCCCCAGGCGCAAAATGACGCGTCCTCGATGGGAAATTGGCGCGGTTTCCAGGTGTCGTCGACCATACGCACACCGCACGAATATTCGTAAATCATCTCGTCCGGCCCGTAGTAATACAGAAAGCGCGCGCCGGAGAGCGCATGGCGGCCCGGCCCGGCCTGAATACGTACTTGGCGGTCGAGCATGAAATAATTCGACTTCATCACATCGTCGTTTTCGGCCACTTGAAAATTAATGTGTTGAATGCCCGGCCGGTCCGACGGGAACAGGGCATAGCGGTGGTGGACTTCGTCGAAGGTCATCAGCGCCGACCAGCCGATCCAATCGCTGGTTTTGAAGTTAAATACCTGCGACCAGAACTTCTCCGCTTCGCGCGGGTTGGTCACGCGCAGACCGATATGGCTGAACTCGGTGATGCCAGCGTCGCGCGAGGGGAAGTAGCGCCGCCCGGCGGCGAACGGGCGTACGGTCAAATCAATTGAGTTGCCGCTATTGTCCTTGAAATTGATATATCCCATGCAACGCCGCGCGGCGGCCTCTTCCTCACTGCCCCGGTGAACCTCCAGGCCAAGCTCTTTGAGCGTACTCTCGGCGGCATCGAGCTCTTCGAAGGTGTCGATCGCGAGACCGACCGTGTGATCGTTGGGGTCGCCTTGAAAATAGACGATGTTGTGATCCCGGTCGTCGCCGCGCAAATAAGCGAAACCATTTTCGCGGCCGACCAACTCAAGGCCGATGATTTCGGTGGCGAATTTCACTGTTTCTTCGAGGTCCGCCGTGCCCAGACGGCAATAACGGAAACCGGTGACGTTGATCATGTATTCCTCCAGCGCGCGATGTGTTGCGGCGGCTATTGTACCGCAATCGGGCGCGTTTGACTTGTGCCTTAGGCGTGGCGGCTCAGGCTAGCCCGTCGCCGCGTTATAATAGGATAAATCGATGTAACGGTCTGGGTCGCTTAGGTTTTTCTGCGGCTCGCCATATTTACTGCGCAACGCCAGGATGGTGGCGACGCCGGCCTCGTCGATTTTATCGCTGCCGGCCAGGCCGAGATTGGGGTCGAGCACGATCTTCATCGCCGCCTCCGCGCCGGCTCGATCCATGCCCGGCATGTTGCGTTCCAGGGTGTCGGTGGCGGCCTCGGCGTTGGCTGGGTCGGTGATCCAGTCAATCGCCTTCAGTTCAGCCCGGATGAAACCCTGCAACGCCTCAGGGTTGGCGGCCGCCCAACCCCGGCAGGCCGCCATCACGCCGATTTGGCACGGCGGCAGCGCGTCCTGGCTATAGTCGATGGTGCGCAGCCCGGCGGCCTCGCCGAACTCGGTAAAGGGCGGGTTGAGTAGCGCGCCCGAATGGTCGCCGGCGACCAACGCCTCGAGCCGCGCCGGCGTCGCGCCGACCGGGATCAGCTCATACGCGTCATGGCCGACGCCATTGATCTCGAGCATTTCGCGCAGCATGAAGGCAAAGCCGGTCGACAGCGCATCGACCGCCAGGGTGGTGCCTTTGAGATTGCTATAGCCGGCGATAGTGGCCTGCACCGACAGGCCCAGATTGACTTGGCCGGCGCCCATGAAGGCGAACAGGTCGGGCGCGCGCGACAGCTCGGCCACCCCCTGACCCTCCTGATAGGCCACCACATTGTCGATGGCGGTACCGGCGATTTCGAAATTACCGTCGATCAGGTTGGTGATCTGGAACACCGAGTTGGGCGTGGCGGTAATTTCCACGCTGAGTCCTTCGCCTTCAAACAGACCGCGTTCGATGGCCACATAGTGGGGCAGCAAGCCGGTGCTGGGGAATTCGATGACGCGGATGGTGGTGACGTCGGACATCAGTTCTTCCTGTGCCAGTTTATTTTCGCTTATCGGGCTGTAACGTGGGGCAAGCGGTCAGCTATGGTCAAGCAAGCCTTGGCTAATTTGGGTACGACAACCAACTAAAAGTGACCGGCGCGCTCTTTCTGCCTGAGGTCGATCGGGAGTAGTCTTAGAACCATGATGTTTCCTCCTTCGCGTTTTCTGTTCGCCTTGGCCTTCTTTGCCGCCATTGGTCTCGCCGCGCCCGCTGGCGCTCAGACCGTAAAATCGCAGAAAGCCACCTTTCGAACGGTGGAGGTCGCAAACGGTCTCGCGCATCCTTGGGCGTTGGCGTTCTTGCCCGATGGGCGCATGCTGGTCAGCGAACGTTCGGGTCGCTTGCGCGTCATCGTCGACGGGCGTTTGCAGGCGGCGCCAATTTCCGGCACACCCAAGGTTTTCGCCCGAAACCAAGGCGGGCTCCTCGATGTGGTGCCGCACCCTGACTATGCCCAGAATGGTTGGATCTATTTTTCTTACGCTGCGGAAAGTGTAAGCGGCGCCCATACCGCGGTGGCCAGGGCGCGCCTCGACGGCAACCGGCTGGTCAATCTGGAGATCTTATTTAAAGCCAACAATCTGTCTGGTGGCGGCGTGCATTTCGGCTCGCGGCTGGCGTTCGACAGTGACGGCAAACTATATGTCACCGTGGGCGAGCGCGGCGATCTGGATCGGGCCCAGGAACTGGATTCTCATAACGGCACAACGGTGCGTCTCAACGATGACGGGTCGGTGCCCGAGGATAATCCGTTTTTAAAGACCGCCGGCGCCTTGCCGGAAATCTTTTCCTATGGCCATCGTAACCCCCAGGGCATGGCGCGCCATCCTGATACAGGTGCGGTCTGGCTGCATGAGCATGGCCCCCAGGGCGGTGACGAGATCAATATCGTCAGCGCCGGCATCAATTATGGCTGGCCGGTGATTACCTATGGGCGCAGCTATACAGGATTTTCCATCGGTGAAGGTTCGTCAAAGCCCGGCCTGGCGCAACCGATCCTCCATTGGACGCCGTCGATCGCGCCGTCGGGCATGGCGTTTTATACTGGCGACAAGTTCCCGGCCTGGCGCGGCAATTTATTTGTCGGCTCGCTGAAGTTCCGCCATCTGGTGCGCCTGGAACTCGATGGTGAGCGGGTGGTCCGCCAAGAGCGCCTGTTGGAGGGTGCGTTTGGCCGGGTGCGCGACGTGCGCCAGGGCCCCGATGGTTTTCTCTACATCCTCACCGATGAGAGCGACGGTGCCCTTATCCGTCTGGAGCCGGTGTCCAACTAAGGTCAGACCACCGGCCTCTGTTCCAGGCCAAATGTGAATGCTAGTAAGGCGTGACACTTAACGAGGACGGTCGGGGTTTCCATGAAATTCGGCATGCAGTTTTTCCCCTGTGTGGGACCCGACACCAAGCCGGCGGATCGCTATTTCGACGAATGTCTGTCGCTGGTCGATATGGCCGATGATCTGGGCTACGACCATGTGCGCATCGTCGAGCATTATTTTCACGCCTATGGCGGCTATAGCCCTAACCCAATCGTGTTTCTCACCGCGGCGTCGCAGCGCACCAAGAAGGCTCGCCTGATCACCGGGGCTATTCTGCCGATCTTCAACAGCCCGCTGAAACTGGCCGGCGAAATCGGCATGCTCGATGGCATATCCGGCGGCCGGCTGGAGGTCGGTTTCGCGCGCGCCTTCCTGCCCCACGAATTCGCCCGGTTTGGCCAGTCGCTTGACGAAAGCAAGGGCCGCTTCGCCGAGGGCATGGCGCAGATCCAGGGATTGTTGGAAACCGAAGGCTTCGCCGCCAACGGCGAATTTCATAGCTTTCCCGCCACCACGTCGCTCCCCCGGCCGACGCAAAAACCCCGCCCGCCCTTCTGGATCGCTGCCTTTGCGACGCCGGAATCCTTCGTCAATGCGGGCAAGGCCGGTCACGCGGTGATGGCGATCCCGCTGTCGGGCGGCAAAATGGCCGAGCTCATCGGGCTTTACCGCGAGGCCTGGAAATCTGCCGGCCATGAGGGCGAGGGCAAAATCATGCTGGCCTTTCACATGTTCTGTTGGCCCGACGCCGAGGAGGCGGTCGAACACGCCAGCGCGCGCATCAACAATTATCTCGCCTCCCTAGTCGATGCGGCCTCGGACTGGGTCGGCGGCGCGTCGTCGGATGATTATCCCGGTTACGATAAATTGATTGCAGGTTTGGCCAAAGAGACCTTCGAAAGCCAGGTCGAAAAGGGCGCGGCGTGGGTCGGCACGCCGGACCAAATCAGCGATCAAATCGCCGATTACCAGCGGCTGGTGGGCGATTTTGAAGTCGCCTCCCTGCAGGTTAACTTCCACGATATGCCGCTCGACCTGGCGCAACAGTCTGTGCGCTTGTTTGCCAGCGACGTGATGCCCAAGTTTTAGGGCGCTGACCGGCCGGACGCTTGCGCCGGGAATATATCGCAGCGCTGGGTGTTAACCGGACCATCAGCACTTAACGCGCGCTTGACTGCCAAGCGGGCAAACCGGAGGTTTCACATGAACCGTAAAATTCTTTACACGGGCGGCGCGGTTGGCGTTGTCGTTTTCGCCGTGGTCGCCTGGGTACTTGTGTCGCCGCTATTCATCGACCAAGTCGTCGAAGAGGCGTTTCCCGGCGTGCCGACCCCCGCCGCGTTGGCCGAGATGTCGGAAGAGCGCAAGGCTGATATCGCCACCGATGTGCTTACCGCCGCCTTGGGCATGCCCGATCACGCGATGGACGAGACCATGGACGATATGCCGGCGCCGGCAACCCCGGCCGGTCCCGAACTTCTCGCCAGTGGTCAATTCCGCGATGCGGACTCCATCCATAAGGGTTCCGGCGACGCTAAGCTGTTCAAACTGACCGGCAGCGACAGCGTGCTGCGCCTGGAAAATTTGAAGGTCACCAATGGTCCCGATCTCAGGATCTATCTGGTGCGCCATCCCGATCCCACGGAATCCGGCGACGTGAAAGACAGTGAGTTTGTCGATTTGGGCCCGTTGAAAGGCAATATCGGCAACCAGAACTACACCGTGCCGGCGGGCACCGACGTCTCCCAATTCGCCAGCGCGGTGGTGTGGTGCCGGGCTTTTGGGGTGTTGTTCGCGGCCGCGCCGCTGGCGACGTAAATGATCACCAGCGCTTGACCTTCCAGTTACTGGAAGGATTACCTATATAGGTATTACGAGGGTGCGTGACGGCACGCACCGCAACTAAAGCGTTGGCATCATGAATATCAGCGAAGCGGCCACCCAATCGGGCCTGCCGGCGAAAACCATTCGCTATTACGAGGATATCGGTCTGGTCGACCCGGCGCGGCGACAGGATAATGGCTACCGCGACTATGGGGTGCGCGACGTCCATCTGCTGCGGTTCCTTCACCGCGCGCGCAATTTGGGTTTCACGGTGGCCGACTGCCGCAACCTGCTGTCGCTGTATACCGATGGCGACCGCCATAGCGCCAATGTGAAGGCCATCGCGCTCAACCGGATCGCCGATATCGACCAGAAGATCGCCGAGCTCGGTGAGATGCGCAGCGTGTTGGCGACCCTGGCCGATAAATGCCATGGCGACGACCGGCCCGATTGCCCGATTCTCGATGAGTTCTCAGGTGCCGGCGAATGAGAAAAACCCTCGCGATTCTCGCGGTGTCGTCGATGTTCATTTTGCCAACGGCGGCGATGGCGGCAGAAGGCGCGGCTGGTCCCCAAGAGTTGGCGGACGGTGCGCGGGTCTATGCCGAGAGTTGCGCCAGTTGTCACGGTGTGAATTTAGAGGGCCAAGCCAATTGGCGTCAGCTCAACGAGAACGGCCGGCTACCGGCGCCACCCCATAACGCGCGCGGCCATACATGGCACCACGATGACGCGACCCTGTTTGGCATCACCAAGTTGGGAACCGCGGAATTTACTGGCCTGGATATCGCCTCCGATATGCCGGCGTTCAAAGATATCTTGAGTGACGACGAAATTCGCGCGGTGCTGGCCTATATCAAGAGCCGCTGGCCGGCGCGTATCCGCCGCCAGCAAGAGTCGATCAATCGCCGCGCGGAAAATCGCTAGGTCAGGGGACCGAAAATGGCCCAAGTTGAAATGATCGAAACTGTGAAAGACCCGGTCTGCGGTATGGATGTGGATCGAAATGCGACGCCGCACCATCACGACCATGGTGGCGACACTTATCATTTTTGCGGCCAAAATTGCCTGACGAAATTTTCCGGTGACCCGGATCACTATCTATCCGGCGCCCACCGGGAGGCTTCGGTGAACGCGCCGGCCGACGCGGAATATACCTGCCCGATGCACCCCGAAATCGTCCAGGTCGGGCCGGGCAGTTGTCCGATCTGCGGCATGGCGCTGGAACCTATGATGGTCAGCGCCGAGGCCGCGCCCAACCACGAGCTGATCGATTTTACCCGCCGGTTCTGGGTCGGCGTGGTGTTCGCGCTGCCGCTGCTGATCATGGCGATGGGCGGGATGCTACCAGGTGTTTCCTTTCATGGCGTGCTGCCGGGTGCGTCGTTCGGCTGGACCCAGCTTGTCTTGGCGGCGCCGGTGGTGCTGTGGTGCGGCTGGCCGTTCTCTCAGCGCGGCTGGGCGTCGATCGTCACCGTGAACCCCAATATGTTCACGCTGATCGCCGTCGGCACCGGGGCGGCCTTTCTCTACAGCGCGGTCGCGGTGATCGCGCCCGAGCTGTTTCCCGACCGTTTCCGCGACGCCGCCGGGCGGGTGGAAATTTATTTCGAGGCTGCCGGGGTGATCATCGTTCTGGTGTTGCTTGGCCAGGTGCTCGAGCTGCGAGCGCGCGAACGCACCGGCGGCGCCTTGCGGGCGTTGCTCGATCTGGCGCCGAAAACCGCCCATCGCTTGCGTAAGGACGGCGGCGATGAAGAGGTTACTCTCGACCAGATTGTCGCCGGTGACCGGCTGCGGGTGCGCCCCGGCGATGCGGTGCCCGTCGATGGCGAGGTTCTGGAGGGTCATAGCGTCGTCGACGAATCCATGGTGACCGGCGAATCGATCCCGGTCGAAAAAACTACCGGCGATCCTGTCATCGGCGGTACGCTGAACGGCACCGGCGGATTTATCATGCGCGCCGAGCGCGTCGGCGCTGAGACCATGCTGTCGCAGATTGTCCAGCTAGTGGCCCAGGCGCAACGCAGCCGCGCGCCGATCCAGCGGCTGGCCGATCTGGTGGCGGCCTATTTCGTCCCCGCCGTGGTCGCCGTGGCGGTCGTGGCCTTTGCCGTCTGGGCGATTTGGGGACCGCCGCCGTCGATGGCGTTCGCCATTGTCGCCGCCGTATCGGTGCTGATTATCGCCTGCCCCTGCGCGCTTGGCCTAGCGACGCCGATCTCGATCATGGTGGCCACCGGGCGCGGCGCCCAGGCTGGCGTTCTGGTGCGCGACGCCGAAGCCTTGGAGACCTTAGCCAAGGTCGACCTGCTGATCGTCGATAAGACCGGCACCCTGACCGAGGGCCGGCCCAAGCTCACTTCGGTGATGCCGAGCGACGGAGTTTCTGAAGTAGTGTTGCTTGGTCTCGTGGCGGGTCTTGAACAGGGTAGCGAACACCCTCTGGCCGCCGCCATTGTGGCCGGCGCGCAAGATCGTGGTGTTCGCCTGTCAGAGGTCGCTGATTTTCAATCGATCACCGGCAAGGGCGTTACCGGCGAAGCCGATGGCGGGCGCATCGCTCTGGGTAACGCAGCACTGCTCGACGCGCTGGGGATTGCCGCCGGCGATTGGACCGAACGCGCCGACGCGCGCCGCGGTGACGGCGAGACCGTCATGTTCGTGGTCCGTGGCGACGCCGTCGCCGGTCTCATTGGCGTTGCCGACCCGGTCAAGGAAACCACCCCGGCGGCGCTCGCCGCACTCCAGGGCGAAGGCATCGAGATCGTCATGGTGACCGGCGACAACCGTACCACCGCCCAAGCGGTGGCCCGCCGGCTGGGCCTCGATTCCGTCGAAGCCGATGTGCTGCCCGAGGACAAGAACGCCATCGTCGCCCGCTACCGCGATGCCGGCCGCACGGTGGCGATGGCCGGCGACGGGGTCAACGATACGCCGGCCCTGGCGGCTGCCGATGTGGGCGTCGCCATGGGCACCGGCACCGATGTGGCGATGGAAAGCGCTGGCATCACCCTGATCAAAGGTGATCTGATGGGGCTCGTGCGCGCCCGCCACCTTAGCACCGCGACCCTGCGCAATATCCGCCAGAACCTGTTCTTTGCCTTCGCCTACAACGCGCTGGGCGTGCCGCTCGCCGCTGGGGTGTTATTCCCGGTATTTGGATTATTGCTCAACCCGATGATCGCCGCCGCCGCCATGAGCCTCAGCTCGGTCTCAGTGGTCACCAATGCGCTGCGCCTGCGCAAAGTGCGGTTGTAGGGCGAGCTCAATCCATCGCGTTGGCGGTGCGCAGGCCGGCGAGCATTGATGAGTTCATTAAAAACGTGTGGTGCTTTTGCGGATTGTCGGCCACCGCGCGCATGGCGTCGAGGCTCTCGCGGCGCGCGGCGGGATCTTTTTCATTTAAGAACTTGGTGTTGCGGATGGTCTGCTGGCGAACATCTTCTTGCGCGACATAGCGCCGCTGGCGGGTATAGCGGTCGAGCACGCTGTGGTCTGCCTCGCTGCGCCAAATTTGACCCAGCTTATCGGCCAGGTTCATGGCGTCGTGGACCCCGGAATTCATGCCCATGCCGCCCATCGGGCTGTTGATATGGGCAGCGTCGCCGACCAAGACGATCCGGCCTTTGCGGAAATCGTCGGCGACCCGTTGATGGATGCGCCAGATCGAACGCTGCAAGGCGACGGTGGCGCCGCTTTGGCCAAGAAATGCCGCCATGCGGGCTTCGGCGATATCGTCGCGCAGCGCCGTTTCGTCGTCCTCGCCGTCGCGCGAGGAAAACGAAATGCGCCAATACTCGGGCAGATGGAGTAACACGCACCACTCGTCCGGGTCGGAGATATAGGCCACCCCGGAGACGTCGGGCAGCGCCGCGCCGATATCGAAATGGGTGCCGTACTGGACGATTTTTTCCTCGTAGGTGAAGCCTTCGAAACCGATACCCAGCGATCGGCGGACATTCGACCGAGAGCCGTCGGCGCCGACCACGAACAGGCCGTGTAAGGTTTGTTCGCCGTCCGAGATTTTTACCTGCACCGAAGCGCCGTCGGCATCTTGGTTGGCGCTGAGGACTTCGTGACCAAAGCGGACGTCCACATGGGTGTAATTTTCCAGCATGCGATAGAGAACCTTGTTCAGGTTCATCTGCTCGTACTGCACCCGGAAGGGGTAGTCGGTCTGGTCTTTGATCGCGGCGAGGTCGAATTCGGCAACCAAGCCTTCCTGGCGGTCGCGGAACTGCCAGATCGGTGTGATGCGGCCATTCTCGATCACGCTGTCGACCGCGCCGAGCTGGCGCAGATATTCCAGGGTCGGCGGGTGAAACGTCGTTGCTCGGCGGTGATCGACCGGCTGGGGCTGGACCTCCAGCATCAAGACCGGGATATCTTGCTGGGCGAGCGCCAGGGTGGCGATCAGCCCGGCCGGGCCGCCGCCGGCAACAATGACGCGATTGTTTTCGTGCACGGCCCGAAACCTATGCGCTGACTGCCGCTTTCAACGGCGGATATTGGGCAAGAATGCTGGCGGTTTCGGCCATCTCTTCGGCGTCGTTGAACATTGCCACGCCGGCCGCTTCCATGGTCGCGAACCAATCTTGCTTGTGCACCAACGTCCCCATCATGGAGTGGAACAAGGGCAGCGGCGCGTCTTTGGCGAGGCGGGCCAGCTCGTCGATGATAGGGCCGGCATCGACCATGAACGGCACCACATGGATCATCAGAATGGTGTCGAACTGCCCGGCGCCGTGGCGCAGCGCGGACGCGAACGCTGGCCCGAAACGGTCCTCGCGGGCGTCGGCTAGCATGTCGATCGGGTTGGCGATGGCGGCCTCGGGCGGCATCAGCGCTTCCAGGTCGGCGGCGTAGGCATTGGGCAGCGGCGGCATCTCCATGCCCTTGTCGATTAATCGGTCGGTGGTGATAACCCCGGGCCCTCCGGAATTGGAAAACAGCAGAACCCGCCTGCCGATGCCGCTGGGGTGGAACCCGAATCCTTTTGCTGCCAGCAACATCTGGCGCAGGCTTTTGACCCGGATGACGCCGCAGGATTTCAGGAACGCCGCCGCGTCGGCGTCGGGCATGGCGGTGCCGCCGGTATGGTTGCGTACCGCCTGGCCGCCGGTTGCGGTACGCCCGCCGACCATGGCGACCACCGGCTTCTTGGCGACGACCGAGCGCGCGACCTTGGCGAACCGATCCGCATCGGCGATCGATTCGATGTAGAGCAGGACGCAAGTGCAGTCGTCCTGTGCACCGAGATAGGCCAGATAGTCGGTCACCTCGAGATGAGCGGCGTTACCGACCGAGACGATGGTGCTGATTGGCAGGCCGCGCGCATTGCCCGCCGCGATGACCTCTTCTGTAATGGCGCCGGATTGCGAGATCACGGCGATGCCGCCGCCCAGCGGTAAATCGCGCAGAAACGTCGCCGCGAAGGGCGCGCTTTCGGTCAAGTGGATGCAGCCGGCGCTGTTGGGGCCGAACACGGTGATGCCGGCGGCCTCGGTCTTGCGCAGCAACTCGCGTTCGCGCACTTCGCCCTCGGGCCCGGCCTCGCGAAAGCCGCCGGGCAGGATCATCAGGTTCTTATGTCCGCTCGCCGCCGCCTCGTCGACCACGTCGAGGATCAAATCGGGGCGCACGACGATGACGGCAAGATCGGCTGGCTCTGGAAATTCACTGAGCGAGGTTGCCGCTGGCAGGCCCAGCACATCGCCGCCGCGCGGGTTCACCGGGGTGATTTGGCCAGGGAATTTAGACGCGATCAGATTGCGCAGCACCGCGCCGCCGGAACTGGTCTCGCGCTCGCTGGCGCCGACAACGGCGACGCTGGTCGGCTGCAAAAAGGGGCGGCAATCGCGCGGTTGGCTCATAATCGGCGCTCGTCGATAGACAGGTTAGAAAACATAGAACACCGTACCGCGTACGCATAATGGCCAGTGGCCCGCTTCGAACAGGCGATACTTGGCGATGAAGGGATTATCGTTGGCCGGATCGGCTGCGACTTCCACGGCGGCCTGGTAGCACGCCATGGTCGCGGCGCCCGCCGCGGCGCGGATCAGGCCCGCATCGGCGACGCCATCGCGGGCTGCGGCGACCGCGGCGGCCCCATGCACCACGTCGGAGACCTGTTCGCTAATGCCCGTGAGGGCTTCCAACGCGGCGGCTTTGCCGAGCTGCTGTTCGGCGCGTTCGAGCAGATCGAGGCGCAGCCGGTCTTCGGCGTCCCACCAATCGCTGTTCCAGTCGGTCGCCTTGATGCAGGCTTCGGCGTCGCCCCAACTGGCGACCTCTTGGGTCGCCGCGTCGGCCATGCCCAATCCCGACACATAGCTCGCAGCGTCGCTTTGCTCAGCCGCCGTCAGCGCTTCGCCAATCATTGAAAACCACGAGGCCGTGTGAAGCCGGTCGGCGAACAGGGTCAGCGCCGACACTGCTCTAGGCGTTTCCGCGATCCTCGCGCCACAAGCCGACCATGCGCTGGACCGGGCGGTCGGAGAAGCTGAACAGCACGGCGTCTTCGGCGGCCGAATGTTTGACCGGAACCCAGCTCGGCACCACAAACGTGTCGCGCTTCGACCAGGTGAAGGTCTCATCGCCGACTTGGCTCGTGCCGGTGCCTTCGACGACGCTGAAGATGGTGGCGTCGGAAGATCGGTAGGACGAAGTCTCGAAGCCTTTGGGCAGAAGCTGCATGTTGGTGCCGATGGTCGGCATCGCCGATTCACCCGATTCCGGATTGACGTAGCGCAGTTTCAAGCCATGGCAGGGATCCCATTCCTCGGCCTTGCGCATTTGCTCCAGCGCCTCGCGGGTGCGGGTATAAGGATAGTTGAAGACCTTGGAAACCGTGCCCTTTTCGTAATAGTCGACAGGCAGCATGCCCGAGCCGTAACGATGCAGAGAATCGCCCGAGGGTCGGCCAGGAGGTTGCGATTTTTCAGGAAACTTCTCAGCGAAGGTGGCGTCGAGGGTCTCAACGATGGGAATGTCGAGACCATCCATCCACACCATCGGTTGGTCGCTCTCATTGCCATGATCGTGCCAGGTCCAGGACGGCGTGATGACGAAATCGCCCTCTTCCATATAAGTGCGCTCGCCATCGACGGCGGTGTAGGCGCCGCCGCCTTCGACGATGAAACGCAGGGCGGCCTGGGTATGGCGATGGGCCGGCGCGACTTCGCCGGGCATGATCAGCTGCAGGCCGGCGAACAAGGCGGTGGTGACGCGAAAGCGGCCGCGCATGCCGGGGTTTTCCAGGATGAGCACCCGGCGTTCGGCCTCTTCGGCGGTGATCAGGTCGGCCGACTTCATCAGGGTGTCGCGCACATCGGCATAGTGCCATATATAGGGCTCACAGGCGCTTTTCGGCAGATGCTTGGCGATGCCGGGTAGTACCTCCCACAGCGGCGCCAGGTTCTTGGGGTCGAGCTCGTCCTTGTAATACGGCGCCAGATCGGGCCGGATGTCTGCGGTGATCATGTGGTCGTTCTCCCTCGAACCGTATAGCGGCGGCGGATTAGGCCGCCGATTCGCCGATATTGGGCAGGGTCAGGCCCAGTTCCGCCACGATATCTTCAGCACGTTTCACGTAGTCGGCGAGCATATCTTCATTGGTACGCTGCTTGATAGCCCATTTCCGGTAGATTTCGTTGTTCTTCGATTTAGCCCGGCCGAAAAATTTCGGCAGGATCGGGTAGTAGCGGTTTATCGCGTCCTGCACCGCTGTGCGGCCTTCTTCGGTCTGGCACAGCTCGGTACAGAAATCCTTGCCGAATTGAGCGTGGAAGCGCTCTTCCGGCATGGTCATGCGCGACAGGTTGCGCAGCGGCAGGAAACTGCACTGGGCAAGATCTTCGACCTGCAGAATTTCAGCCAAATCGGCGAGCAGCTTGATGACGCAGAATTCCTCCCAGGTCTGTAAGGGGAACTCGAAAATCGACAGGGGTTTTTTATCGTCGCTGGCCTGCATGCGCTCCGGCGCGATGCCAATTTCCTCGCCAAGCTCCTTAAAACGCACATGATGGCCATATTCCTCCATGGCGACCCGGCAGGTCAGCCATTTCGAATAGGGGGTCGGCGCGAAGGCGATAGCCGGCTCGTCGAAGACCTGGGCACCGTACAATTCGTTCACCGCGTGGCTGATCACGATCTTCTCAATGGCGGTACGATATTCCTCGGGCGCTTGTGCGAATTCGCCGACGGTTTCGACTTGATCTCCGGGGCTGAGGGTCATGGCAGGGCTCTTTTCTGGCTTAGACTTTGGGGTCGGTGTTGAAGACTTCCAGGTCGGTTTTAAGGTCGGTGTAGAGCGGCGTGAAATTCTCCGCCGCCGCGGCGCTCAAGGCGCCGACGTCCCAGTCCGCATCGTCGCGCACCACGGTGGCGACGGGGCGCGGTTGGGAAAACAGGAACACCTCACGCCCGCGCACGCCGAACAATTGGCCGTTGATCGTTTGACCTGCCGGCGAGCATAGCCAGGCCACGACCATGGCTACATGGTTCGGCGAGACCTTGAGCGCGCGTTCCTTATAGGTGGCTTGCTCATCGTTGGCCGGCACGATGGTGTCGGTCACCCGGGTCGCGGCGAATGGCGCCACCGCGTTACAGGTGATGCCGGCGCGCGCGAGATCCATCGCCGTGGTGCGCATCAGGCCCAGCATGCCCGACTTGGCGCTGGCGTAAGACGATTGGCCAAAATTGCCATAGAAGCCGGCGGTCGAGGTAATGTTGACCACCCGTCCCCAGTCGTACGGTTCGCCGCCGCGATCGTCCTTGGCGTTCTGGCGCATCAGCGGGGTCGCCGCGTTGGTGAGATACCAGGCGCCGGCGAGGTTGGTTTTTAACACCGCGTCGAAGTCGGTCGGGTCGCTTTTGAAGATAAAGCCGTCGCGCAGGATGGCCGCGTTGTTGACCAGAATGTCGAGACCACCAAAGGCTTCGTTGGCCAGAGCCACGGCGGCTTGCGCCGCGCCGGCATCGGCGATGGACTCGGTGAAGGCGACCGCGTTATCACCCAGTTCCGTTGCCACTGCTTGGGCAATAGCGGGATCGGTGTCTGACCCATCGATGGCGCCGCCGGCATCGGCGACCACCACCTTGGCGCCTTGCGCCGCCAGGGTTTGCGAAATCGCCAGCCCGACACCGCGCGCGCCGCCGCTCACCAGGGCGACGCGGCCATCAAGCCGATGGGCGTCAGAAGTGTTGTTCATGAGGTGGCCTCCAATTTGACTTTATCGGCTTCGGTGTAGAACGCGTCGGCGTGGCAGTCTTCGTCGCCGGTGCCGCGCTCGCGCACTCGTTCGACGCAGGTCTCGACCATGATCGGCGGTCCGGCAAGATATATCTTGGCTCCATCGAGCCCGGGCGCAGGGGCAAAATCGGCAGCTACCACATCGGCCAGATAGCCGGTGCGGTGGGGCGTCTCGCCGCTGGGTTCCGACAAGACCGGGGTGAAGGACAGGTTGGGATGGCGCGCCACCAAATCGGCGAAGTGATCTTCCAAATAGAGGTCACGCGTGTCGCGCACGCCGAAATACATGTAGATCATCTGCCGCGCGCCCTGGGACAGCGCTTCCTCGACGATCGATTTTATCGGCGCCAGGCCGGAGCCGCCGGCCAGCGCCACGATCGGGCCGGTATGTTTAGCGCGGTAGTAGGAAATGCCGTGGGGGCCGCCTACTTTGACGGTGTCGCCGACTTTCAGCTTTGTGTTGGCGTAGGCGCTGACCGAGCCGTCGGAAATATGACGAATGTGGAATTCGAGCAATTCGTCGCCCGGCCGGTTGGCCATGGAATAATCACGCGGCGGTAAATCGCCGAACGAGACTTCCGCATACTGGCCGGCGGTGAAATCGAACGGCCCGCCGGCCTCAATCGACAGGCGCACGCGCACGATGTCGTGGGTCATGCGGTCGAGTTCACGCACCGTGCAGATGAGTTGCCGTAATGGGTGGGCGACCACCTCGTCCTGTTCGAGATAGGCGACCTCGCAGTCGCTCCACGGCACCGAACGGCAGGCGAGGATCAGGCCGGAGTCCTTTTCGGCGTCGGTCAGCGCAAACTCGGAATAGGGCGACATCTCCACCTCGCCGGCATAGAGCCGTGATTTGCACGCGCCGCAGTTGCCTGATTGACAGCCATGGGGGTATTGCCGGCCGCTATTGAGCGCGGTCTGCAGGATGGTATCACCCATCTCCACATCAAGCGGCGCGTCGAATTGCCGAACGGTGACGGCAAAGCCCATTTAATCCTCACTCCCCATGAGAGGGCAATAATAGTTGGTAATGCAAACTATTGTCAATACGTTCTATTTAGCCCAGCAGATTTGGCAGCACCAAGGTGATGATCGGAAAAGCGATCAAGATGGCGACCCGGATAATGTCCGAGGCGAAGAAGGGTGCGACGCCCTTGAAGGTTTCGATCATCGGCACGTCGCGCGCCATCGAATTGATGATGAACACGTTCAAGCCGACCGGCGGCGTGATCAGCCCCATCTCGACCACGATCAGCGTCACGATGCCGAACCACAGCTTGGTCTCCTCCGGTCCCATGCCGAAATCGAGCCCGGCGATGATCGGCCAGAAAATGGGCACGGTCAGGAAGATCATCGACAGGGAGTCCATGACGGTTCCAAGCACGATGTAGAGAACGATCATCCCCAGCAGAATGGTGAAGGCGGACAAGCCGGAATTGCCGAAAAAATCCGCCGCCTTAATCGGCAGTTCGGAGAAGCCCAAAAAGGCATTGAAGATCGCCGCGCCGAGCAGGATCAAGAATATCAATCCAGTGGTTTTGGCGGTGCCCAACAGCGCATCGATAAAGCCCGACAGGCGCATACCGCCGCGGGTGATGGCGATTAGAAAGGTGCCCATGGCGCCGACCCCGGCACCTTCGGTGGGGGTGAAAAAGCCGGCATAGATGCCGCCCATGACTAGGATGAAAATAACCAGCACCGGCCAGATTTCCAGCAGGGCGCCCCATTTCTCCGCCCGCGTCGCCTGTTCGCCAGCCGGGCCGGCCTCGGGATTGACCCGCACCACGATGGCGATCGCGGCGATATAGCCCAAGGCGGCCAGGATGCCGGGAATGAAGGCGGCCTGGAACAAGGTCGCTACATTGGCTTCGACCATGACGGCGTAAATGATCAGCACCACCGATGGCGGGATCAAAATGCCCAGGGTGCCGCCGGCGGCCAGAGTGCCGGTAGCGAGCGCCCCGGAATAGTTAAACCGGCGGAGTTCCGGTAACGCCACTTGGCCCATGGTGGCCGCGGTGGCCAGTGACGAGCCGCTGATCGCGCCAAACCCGGCGCAGCCGCCGATCGAGGCCATGGCGATGCCGCCGCGAAAATGGCCGAGCCAAGTATAGGCGGCGCTGAACAACGCCTGGCTCAACCCCGCCTTGGCGGCGAACTGGCCCATCAACAGGAACAGCGGCACCACGGAAAGGGTCTCGGTGGAAAACCGCCAGTAGGTCTCGGTCTTGAGGTAGCTGAACAGGGCCTTTTCGCCGGCGATTGACACATAGCCCACCATGCCGACGCCAAGCATGGCGACCCCGATGGGGATGCGCAACGCCAGCAGAACCAGCAACACGGCAAAGCCCAAAAGGCCGGTTTCCAGTCCGGTCATGCCCGCCGCCGTCGATTATGCATCGTCGTCAAAATAACGGTTGGCCCGCCATTCGGCGACGCTGCGGCCGATGGTGTAGGCGATGACCACGACGAGGAACCCGAGCAGCGCCACCGAGACCGGGAAGGTGGTCCAGCGCGGAAAGTTTATGGTCATGGTGACTTCGTTGTACTGGTACATATCGATGGCGCCGAAGATCAGCCGCCAGGTCAGCAGGCTGGCGATCGCCAAATAGAATAGGCCGCCGACAATGTCGGCGAACACGCGGGTGCGCACCGGCGTCTTGGCCATGAAGAAATCGACCAGCACATTGCCGCGTTCTAACTGGCACCAGGGCAGAAACGCGAACACCGCCAGGCCGGTGCCGATCGCCACCAGCTCGAAATCGCCTGAGATAGGCGCCGACAGTGCCGACCGGCCGGTGACGCTGATTGTCGTGAGAAGCGCCATGGCGAACAGTATGACGCCGCCGCCAACAGCCAGCCATTTGGCGATCCGATAAAGCACCCGGCCCACGGGATCGGTGGGCCGGGTGGTCGTTTTTGTCTGTTCGCTCATAACGGCGATTTCGCGGGCCGTTGCTAGTCCGCGCTGATACTTACTTCGAGTATTTGTCGATCAATGAGCGGGCGTCGGAGACCAGAGCAGGACCATCGACACCTATTTTTTTCATCTCGCCGTACCAGCGGTCGAACACAGGCTCTGCCGCAGATTTCATTTTTGCGGTTTCCTCCGGCGATATCACATAGAATTTGTTCTTCGTCTGCGCCTCGATGACCTTGCGGCCCGGTGCCTCGATGGCCCGCCAATTTTCGCCCGCGGCCTTAGCGATATTTACGCCGGAATTATCATCGATCACCTTACGCAGATCGGGCGGCAACGAATCGTAGGCATCTTTGTTCATCAGGAAGGTGAAGACGTTGGTGCCGAGGCGCGGCTGCGAGCCCGACAGCGTTGAGAAATGGCTGACCAGCTCCGCTGTTTTGACGGCCGGGGCGATTTCGTAGGGTAGGGTAACGCCTTCGATGACGCCCTTCGACAGAGCTTGCGGGATCTGCGGCAGCGGTAAGCCGACGCCGGTCGCACCCAACGCTTCTAACAACCACACACCGCCGCGCGAGGCCGCGCGTATTTTCTTTCCCTTGAGATCGGCGAGTTTGAGGATCGGCTCCTTAGTCTGAAACAGGAAGCCGTCATGTACGTGCACCAACAACGGCTGATAGTCCTTCAGATCGGGGCCTAGATGTTTGGCCTGATAATCTTGCAAGGCGAGGGTCGATGAGAGCGCATCCTTGTGCACGAAGGGCAATTCGAACGGCTCGACCCGCGGCATGCGGCCGGGCGTGAAACCGGGCAGAGTCCAGACAATATCGACCACGCCGTCTTTAGCTTGGTCGAGCAACTGAGGCACCTTGCCGCCGAGCTGCATCGCCCAGAACGGTTGCACCTTGATCCGCCCGCCGGAATCCTTGCCGACCTTCTCGGCCCACGGGATCAGAAATGTTTTGCTGGGGTTGGCAACCGGCGGGATAAAGGTGTGCATGCGCAAGGTGACTTCCTGCGCCTGCGATACGCCCGGCAATGCGGTCAGCGCGGCAACCGCCGCACCGGCAACCGCGGCCCCTTTGAATAATTTTAACATTGCGCCTCTCCTCGTGTTTTTGTTGATCAGAATTATTAATTGGTATCAGTGGTAAACCGCCGTTGGGCGGCCGCCAAGCTATACTTGCGTAGCATGGTCGCTCATCTCGTCGAACCGGGCCTTGAATTCTGGCGGGATCTCGCGCGACTGTAATTTGTGGGGGTCGTCGGGGTCCGTAGCCGCCCAAACTCTGATTTCGGTCCCGCGCACCGCCGGCGTGCCGGCATTGGTGACTTCGTGACTGACCACCAGGGTCTTGCGGCGCCATTCGCTAACATGGCTCGTCACTTCGATTTCATCGCCAAAGCGGGTCGGTGCCAGGAACGTTGCCTGGGCATCGACCAGTGGCAGGCCCACTGTATTGTATTCGTCGAGCATGACCTCGTAGCTGTATCCGACCCGGTCGAACAAATGACGCGTCGCCTGATCGAACCAGAAGAAATAGTTGGGGTAAAAAACGATGCGTGCCGGGTCGCAATGGCCCCATTCCACAGGAATTTTGATGGTGTTCTTAAACATCGAACCTAACGTTTTTATGGCGCTTGGGGGCTGACCCTAAACCTTGCGGATGGGCCTGGCACCAAATAATTGGCAACGCCAATTTGTTCTGGTGCTGGGCGCGGAACGCCGCTAACAACCTTAAAGAACTTTCCCATGGGGAGACCCGGCTGTGAGCGCGCGCAAGAACGCCAATGACGAACCGTTAGACCTTGGCGGGCTGCCGGATCTGCTCGGCTATCAATTACGGCGCGCCCAAATCGCCGCCTTCCAACATTTTGCCGCCACCGTCGGCAAGGCGGGAATTACCCCGGGCTGGTACGGGTTGATGGTCATCGTCGCCAATAATGAAGGCCTCAGCCAGACTCGGCTGGCCCGCGCGCTGGGCATCGACGGGTCCACCATGGTGGCGATGATCGACCGGCTGGAGGAAAATGGTTGGATCGAGCGCCAGCGCTCCGAAGTCGATCGCCGGTCCCACGCGCTACATTTGACGGCGGCGGGAAACGGTTTATTGGCCGAGCTCACGCCACAGGTTGCCGCCCACGAGGCCGAACTGGCGCGCGAACTTAACGCCGATGATAAAAGCAAACTGCTCGAGCTTCTCGCGAAAATCGCCCAGGTCTAGAGCAGTATCGGATAAGATTGAGCCATTCTGGCGGCGCGGATGTGTGACAAGGCCAAGGGAGTTTGGCGCAGAGCCGCCCGCCCCTTCGGGTTGGCGATCGGCGGGCATTCACTTTGTCATCTATGGACGCCCCGATCACCAACAGAATTGATTCTATCTTATCCGACACGGCTCTAGTCGCCGGTGGCAGCCAACCTTCGCGCGAAACCGAGCAGTTGCTCGTCACTGCCGCGCGGGCCGATTAGCGAGACACCCAACGGAATACCGTCGACCTCACCCAGGGGCAGGGATATCTGCGGCGCCCCAAGCAGTCCAGCGATGCAGGTCATGGAAATCACCCGGCCGCGGGACTTGTTGATCGCGCTGCGCGCCTGACCGCGCCGAGGCGCCACAAAGGGGGTGGTCGGTAGGCAGAGGAACGTTTCCGGGCTGAGGATGGTTGCCATATGCGACACGATTTGAAGCTGCGCCTCTTTGGCTTCCAAGACCCGTTCATCGGTTAAGGCGGCGCCGCGCAGCAACAGTTCGGAGACCTCGAAGCCGAAGCGTGGGTTGTTCTCGTCGATCCAGTCGCTGAAAGTCAGCCAAGATTCACGGCTTTGCAGAGTGGTTTGATGGCCGAACCAAGTATCGAGCCCTTCGGGGCAGATCGAGCGCCACTCGCTGACGCCGACGGCGGCCGATAGACGCTCGACCGCGGGCTTCAACGCCGCCGCCGCATCATCGTCGGCGGCGGCAAAAACGTCGCTGGCAATAACCAGACAATCGGGCGTGTAATCGGGGATGTCGACGGCGAACATGACCGCACCGATGCGGGCAAAGAGTTCAGCTTCGCGGGCGAACCAGCCGACCGTGTCGAAGCTGGGCGATTGCCCCAAAACACCGTCGAGCGGCAACCGGTCATGTGTCGGACGGACGCCGTACAGTCCGCAAAAACTGGCGGGCGCGCGCACCGAGCCGCCGGTATCGGTGCCGATGGCGAAGTCGACCATGCCGGCGGCGACGGCGACCGCCGAGCCGCTCGACGAGCCGCCCGGCAGGCGGTTCTCGGCCTTCGGATTGACCGGTGTACCGTAATGGGGGTTTTCGCCGAATATACCGCGCGACAGTTCATCGGTATGGGTTTTGCCGACCAGGGTCGCGCCCGCCGACAACAGGGTTTCCACCGCCGCTGCGTGGCGGTCCGCCGGCGGATGGGTCATCAGCCAGTCGGGATTGCCGCCGCCGGTGCGGTAGTCGGCGACATCGAATAAGTCCTTCGCGGCGAAAGTCAGGCCCGAAAGCGGCCCGTCACTGGCGCCGTCGATATGGACCACCGCGTGGTCGCAAAATGCGTTGAAGGGATCGTCCATAGGCCTGCCTCGCCATCATCATGCCGGTTCGCACGATGGCGAACAAGCAACCCCGATGACACCTGTGGACGGTTTGGCGATCACGCGATTGCACCTGGACTTGTGCCGCCGGCCTGCGGTTTTATCTAGGGCTGTATCTCATGTGAGGATTTTGAACCGACTATGATCGCCCGTTGGATCCGATTTATCGCTGGCAGCATCTTGGGGGCAGTTGTCGCCGGCTGCGCCGTTTTAACCCCCTTGCCGAGCCGCGAGGACGTGCCGACGCGCCTGAAGGCCATCCCCACCGATGGCGCGCCGCTGGATGGCGCGGTCACGATCCATTGGAACGAAAACCAGGTGCCGTTCATCGAAGCCGCCAGCGATGACGATCTGGCGGTGACCCTGGGTATCGTCCACGCCCATCTTCGTCTCGGCCAAATGGAGATTGCGCGGCGTATTTCGCAAGGCCGCATCGCCGAAATGGGCGGCCCGTTGGCGACCGACATCGACCATTCTCTACGCACGCTCAATTTCGGCCGCGGCATCCCGCAGACCATCGCCGCCCTGCCGCCGGAGAGCAAGCGATGGTTGGAACGGTTTGTCGATGGGGTCAATTTCTATGTCGACCATGCGGATCGGACTGGCCAACTGCCCCACGAATTTCGCGTGCTGGGTTTCAAGAAGGAAACCTGGACGGTGGCCGACATTCTCACCATGGGCCGTCTGGCGTCGAGCGACGTTAACTGGCTGGTCCTCTTCGGCATGCTCAAACTGCGCGACCGGCCCGACTGGCCGGAAGTCTGGGCGACGCTAACCGAACGGGGCAGCCATTCGGTGCCCAGTTACGGGCCCGGCGCGTCGACCCAGGAGGCGGCGCTACACGACATTCTCGCTGGGTTCAGCAAGGCCGGCAGCAATTCGGTCGCGGTCGCCGGCTCGCGCACCAAGTCCGGCGCGGCGCTGATGGCCAACGATCCCCATCTCGGCGTCTTCCTGCCCAATTTGTGGCTGTTGGCGGGCTATAAGTCGCCGTCCTACCACACGGTCGGCATGATGATTCCCGGCGTGCCGTTCATGGCTCTGGGCCGCAATCAGCATATCGCCTGGGGCGGCACCAACATGCGCGCCCTGTCGAGCGATCTGGTCGATGTGTCCGACCTGCCGGCGGACCAGATCACCGAACGCCAGGAGACGTTGGGCGTGCGCTGGTGGATCGACCGGGATATCACCGTGCGCGAAAGTCCGTTTGGACCGGTGATCTCCGATGCGCCGTTGATCGAAGGCCGCGAGGGTGAGGTGCTTGCGCTGCGTTGGATGGGCCACAGCGCCAGCGATGAAGTGAGCGCCATGCTGAAGGTCAGCCGAGCGCGAAATTTCGATGATTTCCGCTCAGCCCTCGATGGGTTCTGGGTCCCCGGTCAAAACATGCTCTACGCCGATGTCGACGGTCATATCGGCCAGGTCATGGCGGTGCGCCTGCCGCACCGGCCGGTGGCGGCCCCAGCAGACATGGTGGTCTCGGCCACCGGGATCGATTACTGGCAAGAATTTTCGTCGGCGGCAAAATTGCCGGCGGCGTTCGATCCACCGGCGGGTTTCTTGGCTTCGGCCAATAACAAGCCTGCCGAAACCGATATTGCCGCCGGCTGGTTTTTCTCCAACGATGATCGCATCACCCGGCTGCGCGAATTGCTGGCCGGCGACGGCCCGGTCGGTGTCGCCGATCTGGAAGAACTGCAGCGCGATGTCTATATGGGTTCAGCGGTTGTCCTGCGCGATATCTTGCTCGCGCGGTTGCCCGACTTGTCCTTCGACGGCGGGCTGTCGGCAAAGCAACAAAATATTGTCGACCTGATGCGCGAATGGGACGGCCATTACCGGATCGACTCGGCCGGCGCGCTGGCGTTTGAGCAGGTCACCGCGAATTTCATCGACGCCTTCTTCAGCGAAGAGGAACGCGCGGTGCTCACGCCCGGCGGCCATTTCGACGAATTCATGGGTGAGGAATTAACCCGGGCTGAGCCGGTGCGCTTGGCTGCCGCCTTGGGACTGGCGTTGGACGCGGCGGCCGAGGGGGTCGAGGAATTCGGCGTCTGGGGCGAAATGCACCGCATAGGCCTGCGCCACCCGCTGGGATTCATTCCGGTGGTCGGCGAACGCTTCCGGTTCACCGACGCGCCGGTTGCCGGCAGCACGACCACGGTGATGAAGACCGCTCATTCCGACACCGCCGAGCGCCATTTCACTCGCTTTGGCTCGCAAGCGAGGCAGATTTCCGATCTGTCCGATCCAGACGCCAATTTCTTCGCGCTCTTGGGTGGTCAGGATGGCTGGTTCAACAGCTCGACCTTCCTTGACCAGTTCGAGCTGTGGCAGCGCGGCGACTATGTGCGCCTGCCCTTGCGCCTCGAGACCGTCCGCGCCGAGTTTCCCCACCGCACGGAACTGACGCCGTAACTCCCTCTCCCACCGGGAGAGGGTCGGGGTGAGGGGAAGTAATTCCACCGCAGCTTGTTTCCCCTCGTCTTAGGCCGATTTCGTCGGTAGGACTTGTTTGTCCCCTCACCCGCTCGCTGTCGCTCGCCACCCTCTCCCAATGGGAGAGGGTTATAAGCCGCATCGAGTCACATGTGCGTAATCATATAAACTCTTTGCCGATGCTTAACTTTACCCCCCTGATGCGGCGTTGGGCCGGCTGGCGCGGCGCCAAGCTGGATCGGCTGAATGCCGCGGCAGTCCAGGAACGGCATCTGCTGTCTCTGGTCGGCCGCGCGCGGCCGACCAGGTTCGGCGCCGATCATGATTTCAACGGTGCGCGCAGCGTGGCGGAATTTCAAGCGCGAGTGCCGCTGCGCCGCTATGAGGATTTTTGGGACGGCTATTGGCGCGAGCCCTTTCCCCACCTGAAAGACGTCACCTGGCCTGGCGCTATGCCCTATTTCGCCGTGACCTCGGGTACCACCACCGGGCGCACCAAGTATATTCCCTGTTCGAAGGAGATGATCGCCGCCAACTCCTTGGCTGGCGCCGACATGATGGGGTTCCACACCCGCAACCGGCGCAAAAGCCGGGTGCTTGGTGGCAAGAGTTTCATGCTCGGCGGCAGCACCAATCTGATCGAAGAGGCGCCGGGCATTTTTAGCGGCGATTTGTCGGGCATCATGGCGGCGAACCTGCCGGGCTGGTTTCGTGGCCGAGCCTTCCCGCCGCGCGAGCTGGCGTTGCTCTCGGATTGGGAAGTGAAGGTGGCCCGTCTTGCCGAGGCCAGCGCTGGCGAAGACATCAGGCTGATCGGCGGCACGCCAAGCTGGCTGCTGATATTCATCGACGCCCTGGCCGATCTGCGCGGCGTCGCGCCGAACCTGGCCACGCTGTTTCCCAACCTGGAAGTCGTGGTGCATGGCGGGGTGGATTTTGCGCCCTACCGCCGGCGCTTCACCGAATTGCTCGAGGGTAGTCATGCCGAGTTGCGCGAAGTCTATCCCGCCAGCGAGGGGTTCATCGCGTCGGCCGACCGGGGCGACGGCGAGGGGCTGCGCCTGAACCTCAATCACGGCCTGTTTTATGAGTTCGTGCCGGTCGAGGAGCTCGACACCGCCAACCCAACCCGCCACTGGATCGCCGACGCCGAGCCGGGTGTGAACTATGCGTTGGTGCTGTCGAGTTGTGCCGGCCTATGGGGGTACATCCTGGGCGATACGGTCGAGCTGATCGACGGTGACGCGCCGCGCCTGAAAGTAACCGGCCGCACATCCTATATGCTGTCAGCCTTCGGCGAGCATTTGATTGCCTCGGAAGTCGAGGCGGCGGTTGGCGCGGCGGCGGGCGAGATCGGCGCCTCGGTGAGCGACTGGTCGGTCGGCGCGGTATTTCCTGAACAGACCGGCGAATTGGGCGGCCACCTCTACATCGTTGAATTCTCCGGTACTGGCGTCAGCGTCGCCCAAACCGCCGCCTTTGCGGCGCGCCTTGATCGCGATCTGTGTGCGACCAACGAGGATTACGCCGCTCACCGCGCCGGGGGTTTCGGCATGAAGCCGCCGGAAATCCTACCGGTGCCGCCGGGCGCCTTCGCGGCCTGGATGAAGTCACGCGGCCAGCTCGGCGGCCAGCATAAGGTACCGCGGATTATTCTCGATCCCGAATTGTTCGCGAATTTGCGGAGTTTTGTGAGCTAACCACCGAAATCCTCACCCTGAGCTTGTCGAAGGATGAGGATAGCGCAACGCCATCCTTCGAGACGGGTCTCCGGCCCTCCTTAGAGCCTGGCCGGAAATGAAGTGAGCGATATCAGCGGTTTATCAATCTGACCCTCGAGCGTCATCACCCCCACCCCAACCCTCCCCCCTCAAGGGGGAGGGGGTAATAGCCAGCGGGTCGCTAATAATTTCCCTCCCCCCCAGCGAGGGGGAGGGTTAGGGAGGGGGGGTGGCGTTAGCCATTGCGTTTGGTTTTCACCAACGGGGCGGGGAACAAGGTCTTAGAAACAAACAATTCATTTCCGGCCAGGCTCTCAGGATGAGGGTGTCTGAAAAATTTGCGGATCCTCACCCTGAGGAGCCTGCCATAGCCGTAGGCGGAGGCAAGCGTCTCGAAGGGCGAGGTTGGCCCTAAAGCTTGCGGCGTTCCTCGACCAACGCGCGGTCGGCGGCGAGTGCGTCGATTTCGCTATCGCTGAAACCGTGCTCGGCGAGGATGGCGCGGGCGTGTTCGCTGAACTTGGGTGGGGTCGACCGGATCGATCCCGGCGTGCGCGAGAACTTTATCGGGATGCCGGTGCCCTGGTACCAGTCGAGCGCGGCGGCCATGCCGCGATGGATGGTATGGGGGTGGTTCATCACCTGGGCGGTGTCGTGCACTGGGCCGGCGGGGATGCCGGCGGACAGCAGCCGCTTGCACAAATCCTCGCCGTCCACATCGGCCATCAGGGCGCCGAGCTCGTCGCGCAGCTCATCGATATTGGCCAGCCGTTGGGAATTATCGACGAAACGCGGATCGTCGGCCAGGTCTGGATGGCCCAGTTCGCTACATAATTTATGCCAGGCCGGGTTATTGCCGGCGGCGAGAAAAATTTCGACCGTCTTGGTGGGGAACTTGTCGTAGGGCGCCAGGTTGGAATGCTGGTTGCCGGTGATTTGCGGCACCTTGCCGCCGGACAGGTAATAGTTGGGCACATGCGGGTGCATCAGCGCCACCGCGCAATCGTACAGGGTCATGTCGATATACTGGCCCTGGCCCGAGCGCTGGCGTTCGAGCAGCGCCATCAAGATGGCGACGCAAGTATAGAGCCCGGTCCCCATATCGACCGCGGCGATGCCAACTCGGGTCGGGTCCTTATCCTTGCCGCCATTGATCGACAGCCAGCCGGCCATGGCCTGGACGACCGCGTCGTAGCCGGGAAAGCCGCCCATCGGCCCGTCGCTGCCGAAGCCGGAGATGCGGCAATGGATCAGCTCGGGGAATTTTTTTGAAATCACCTCCTCGTAGCCCAGCCCCCATTTCTCCATGGCGCCGGGCTTGTAGTTTTCCAACATCACGTCGGCGCCCTCAAGCAGGCGCAGCAACACATCGCGGCCTTGCTCGGTACGCAGGTCGAGGCCGATGGAGCGTTTATTGCGGTTGAGGCCGACGAAATAAGAGGCATCGCCCTCGTGAAAGGGCGGACCCCAGTCGCGGGTCTCGTCGCCCTGGGGCGGCTCGACCTTGATCACCGTCGCGCCATGGTCGCCGAGGATTTGCGAACAGTAAGGGCCGCCCAACACGCGGGCCAGGTCGATGACCTTGAGTCCGGCCATGGCGCCGGTCGGAGAGGTTTCTTCGGGATCGGACATTTTTTGTTTCGCTGGGGTGGGAACAGAAAGCCCCTCTCCTTGGGGAGAGGGGTTGGGGTGAGGGGACGATAAGCCGGAAACCAGAAAAAATATTTCCCCTCACCCGGCTCGCTTTGCTCGCCACCCTCTCCCCAAGGAGAGGGTTATCGGACTAGCCCGCGAGCTTTTTCGCCAGTTCTTCGTGGTTGGGCGCGAGGTTGTAATCCTGGCTCAGTTCACCGTCGCCGACCGGGTGCTTGGCGGTGAAGAAGCGCGCCGGACCGCCGACCGCGCGCACCGTGTGGGCGGTATTGCGGGGGATGTGGATCAGCTCACCGGGGCCGATATTCTTGACCTCGTCGCCCAATACCATGCGTAGCTCGCCTTCCAACACCAGAACGAACTGTTCTTCGTTGGGATGGAAATGGGGTGGCGGGCCGATTTCGTCTTCGTAGGTCATCACGCCTACTTTCATGAACTCACCGACCACCGTCGCCGCCATGCCTGGCGCGGTCTTGTCCATCGCGGTCTTCATTTCATTGATGTCGTAGAACGGCATGTGTCACTCCCTAAAGTTTGGCCGTTGCCCGGCCCTGTTTTCAAATCGTGCGCCGCCGATGACACCAGAGCGGTCATCGGGGGTCAACTTCATTCTGGCGGTTAGGCCGCGTCGGCGTTGTCGCCGAACACGCGCGCGGCGAAGGCGGGATAGGTCTCGGCGATCTCGTCGGCGACCCGGCCGCGGATCAGCGCCAGGGTCTCCGGTGCCGGCGCCGGCGTTTCGCCGACGGTATCAGGCAGGTCAAAGTCAAAACCGGTCATCTCGCGAACCTCCTCGATCGCGTGACCAGGATGTATCGAAGACAGCCGGAAGCGTTTGCGGTCTTTGTCGAAGGCGAAGACGCAGCGCCCGGTGACGAGCGCATAGGGGCCGCCAGGGCGATACACATCGGGTTCGCTGGTGCCCGGTGCGCTGATAAAATCGACCTTCGGGACTAACACCCTCGGCGTGTGTTCCTCGCGGAACAGGATCACCCGAGGCACCAGGAAATAGAGATAGGCCGAACCGAACGAACCCGGAAAACGCACCTTGGTCTGCGGATAGTCGCCGATACCTACCAGATTGATGTTGGCTGCGCCGTCGATCTGGCCGCCGCCGAGAAAGAAGGCGTCGATGCGTCCCTGGGCGGCGCAGTCGAACAATTCGGTGCCGCCATTGGTGAACGCGTTATGGTCCTCGCTGCCCAGCATCGAGACACGTAAATTTCCGCCGTTACGCGCGCGCGCCAGCAGGGCCGCGCCGCCGGGGATCGGCGACGAGGCGCCGATCGCCACATGCCCCAACCCGTCGAGCATATCGGCGACGGTTGAGATCAATAGTTCTTCAGGAAGAAAGTCCGCTTGGGGGTCTGGCGTCATTCGGCGGCCTTACGGTCCAGTACATACGCGTCGAGATAGCTCTGGAAGCCTTCGTCGGTGCGCGCCATCTCCATATAGCGGCGCAAATGATCGTCATCGGCGGGGTAGGCGCCGAACAAGCCGACCGGCCAGGCGCCGTTCGCGGCCTCTGCCAAGGCGCCGAGATAAAGCGCCGGGATGGTGCCGGCGGCCATTTCTGCGTCGGCCAACAGATCACCGTCATAGAGTTTGTCGAATGTCACCAGCGTGGTCTTGGCCGCGTGGGCCATCACCATCATCTCGCGGCGCACGCCGATCCAGGCATTACCGTGGCGGTCGGCCAAGGGTGCGTGAATCAAAGTGACGTCCGGGGTGATCGCCTTGACCAGAACCAACGGTCCGTCTTCGCCGCCGAAGGGGTCGCTGCCGACCATCCAATCGTCGCGCTGCTCGAGCAAGTCGGAACCGACAATGCCGCGCACCGGCATGAAGGGGATGCCCTTCTCGGCGGCTTGCAACCCGGCATGGATGGCGGGACAGGTGCCGTCGATCATGCGCACAGTGCCCGCCTTGATGGCGGCGGTGAAACGCGGCGCGGCGCCGTATTCGCCGATGGTCACCGCCGCGGTCTCGACCGTGGCGACGCAGCCCGCGCCAATCAGCATGTCGCCTTGGAAGCCGACCGACGGCACGCCGATGAGATGCAAGTCACGCGCGCCGCGTTTGATCAGGGCGCGCACCGCCGCCATGGCGCAGCCGCTATAGTCGGGCGGCAGCGCGACCTTGACCCCGTCGGGAATGCGGCTGGCGAGGGCGTCGATATCGTCGAGGGTGGCGCTCAAAGAGACGTCTTTCTGTGGTTGGGCCCTGGCGTTGGACCTGCCGGGCGATGTTAAATAGATTTGGGTCGAAGATAAAGGAAACGGCGCGACGATGGATTTCACCCTATCCGAGGAGATCGAGGCGATTGCCGAGACCACCCGGCGTTTCGCGGAAGCGGAGATCCTGCCCAATATCGGGGCGTATGAAGATTCCGGCGAATTTCCCCACCCGATCATCGAGAAAATGGGCGACGCCGGCCTGTTCGGCGCGTCATTTCCCGAAAATCTAGGCGGCACCGACGCCGGTTTTTTGGCCGTCGCGGTGATATCGGAGGAAATTTCGCGCCTAGCGCCGGAATTTGGTTATGCCCTGAACATGCAGGCCATGACCTGCCCCTTCACCATCTATAACTGGGGCACCGACGATCAGATTTCACGGTTCGTGCCGGACCTGATCGCCGGACGGAAAATCGGCATGTTCGCGCTCACGGAACCCGGCGGCGGTTCCGATGCGGCCGGCGCCATGCAGACGACGGCGGTGCGCGACGGCGATGTCTACCGCCTTAATGGCTCGAAACAATGGATCACTTTCGCCCATGCCTGCGACACCGGGATCCTGTTAGCCAAGACCGATCTGGACGCCGGCCATCGCGGCATCATCGCCTTCATCGTCGAGCCGAAGATCCATGAGGGGTTTACCGCCAATCCCATTGCCATGTCCGGCTTGTCTAACGTCTTAAGTTCGAACGCGGTGTTCCTCGACGATTTCGTAGTGCCGGTCGAGAACCGCCTGGGCGAGGAGGGTGAAGGGTTCAAGATCGCCATGAACGCGCTGGAATATGGCCGCTTGACGGTTTCGGCGCGCGCGGTGGGGTTGGCCCAAGCGTGCCTGGAAGAATCCGTGCGCTACGCCAATGAGCGGGTAATCCGCGGCCAGCCGATCAGCCATTACCAGATGGTGCAGCATTTGATCGCCGACATGGCGGTCAATGTGGATGCCGCGCGGCTGCTGGTCTACCGCACCGGTTGGCTGATGGATCAGGGCGAGGCTTCGACCCGGGCCACCTCGCGGGCCAAATACGCCGCTGTCAACGCCGCCAAGCACGCGGCGGCCTCGGCGGCGGAAATATTTGCGGGCTATGCGCTGGCCGACGAATATCCGATAAAGAAGTTCACCGCCTATGTGAATATGCTGGCGGTGGGCGAGGGGACCCCGAACGTGCAACGGATTTTAATCGCCGAGGACACGCTGGGGATAAAGGACGCAAACCGCCATCCGGTGCGAAACCGGCTACGCGGCAAAGCGAATTAGGAGAGAGCGATGACCGACGATACTGTGATGGCGCCGGACGCCAGCGTGCTGGGCCGGCCGAATTCGTATATCGGGCGCAGCGTGCCGCGGCCCAATGCCAAGCGGCTGCTGTCGGGCAAGGGCCGGTTCGTCGACGATATTACTCTGCAGCGCATGGTCCATGTGGCGTTCGTGCGCTCGCCCTATGCCAATGCGAAGATCACCGCTATCGATACCGCGAAAGCTGCGGCGAGCCCCGGCGTGGTGCGGGTGGTCACGGCCAAGGAACTGGCGGAATACTGCACGCCGTGGGTCGGCGTTCTGACCCATTTCAAGACCCTGAAGTCGGCACCCCAGCATCCGCTCGCCGTCGATCATGTCACCTGGCAGGGCGAAGCGGTCGTCGCCGTGGTGGCCAATAGCCGCGCCGAGGCCGAAGACGCGGCGGCGCTGGTCGACGTGTCTTATGAGGAACTGCCGGCGGTGACTGACGCGGAAACCGCGGCGGACCCGTCGACCCATGTGATCCATCCCGAGCTGGGCGACAATATCGCCTTCGACAACGCCGTCGAAGCGGGCGATGTCGATGCCGCGTTCGCCGAGGCCGCGTTGGTCGTCGAGGAGACTTTTCGGTTCGAGCGCCATACCGGCGTCACCCTGGAACCGCGGGTGATCCTGGCCGACTACAGCGAGGTCGAAGACAAGCTCACGGTCTATCTGTCGAACCAGGCGCCGCACATGATGCAGCATATCTTCGCCGTTCATGTCGGCGTGCCCGAAGGCAATGTGCGGGTGGTCTGCCAGGATGTTGGAGGCTCGTTCGGCATCAAGGTGCATGTGTACGCCGACGAGATGGCGACGGCAGGGTTGTCGAAGATGCTCGCCCGGCCGGTTAAATATGCCGCCGACCGGCTGGAATCCTTCGTCACCGACATCCATGCCCGCCACCACCGCGTCCACGGCCGCATGGCGTTCTCCGCCGAGGGCGACATTACCGCCATCGACATCGACGATCTGACTGGCATCGGCCCCTATTCCATGTATCCGCGCACCAGCGCCATGGAAGCCAACCAGGTGCTGAATTTTACCGGCGGCACCTACAAGCATCAAAACTACCGGGCCAAGGCCCGTGGGGTGTTCCAGAACAAAAATGTCATGTGTCAGTACCGCGCGGTCGGGCACCCGATCGCCTTTGCGGTGACCGAGGGGCTGGTGGAAAATGGCGCCCGGCAATTGGGCATCGACCCGGTCGATATCCGCCGGCGCAACTTGATCCCCGACGACGCCTACCCGACCAAGGGGGTGAGCGGCATTGTCTTCGAGGCGCTGTCCCATGAGCAGACACTGGAAAAGCTCATGTCGATGATGGATTACGAAGCTCTGCAGACTGAGCGCGACGCGATGCGCAACGACGGCATCTATCGCGGCATCGGTTTTGCCGCGATGATCGAACTGACCAACCCCGGCGCCGCGATGTATGGCATCGGTGGGGCGCATATCTCGTCCCAAGACGGCGCCCAGGTGCGGCTGGATTCTGGCGGTTCGATCATCGTTCACACCAGTATTACTGAGCAGGGCCAGGGCACCGACACCATCATCGCCCAGGTGGCGGCGACGGCGTTCGGCACCACGGTCGATCAGGTTCGGGTGGTCACCGGCGACACCGATAACGTGCCGACTGGCGGTGGCACCTGGGGCTCGCGTGGCGCGGGGATCGGCGGTGAAGCGGTGCTGATGGCGGCCAAGGCGCTGCGCCAGAATGTCACCGAGCTGGCCGGCCAACTGCTGCAGGCAGAGCCCGAGACGTTGGATATCCAGGATGGTGTGATCGTCGATAAGGACGGCGGCGCCGAACGCATGCCGCTCTCCGAGGTGGCGCGCATCGGTTATTTCCGCTCCGATTTGATCCCCAAGGGGTTTCAAGCAGAGCTCATGGCGACCCGCCATTTCGTGCCACGCGAATACAATATCGCGTTCACCAACGGCATCCAGGCCTGTTACGTCGAAGTCGATACGGAAACCGGGTTCGTCAAAATCCTCAAACATTGGGTGGTCGAGGATTGTGGCACGGTGATCAATCCCCTGCTGGTCGACGAACAAGTGCGCGGCGGCGTCATCCAGGGCTTGGGTGGCGCTTTGCTGGAAGAATGCACCTATGACGCTGCCGGCAATATGATCAACGCCAACATGGCCGATTATCTGGTGCCCATGGCCGGTGAGATGCCCGATATCGAAGTCGGTCATGTGCAGACCCCGACCATCGATTCTGAGCTTGGCGCCAAGGGGGCCGGCGAGGCCGGTACGGCGGGTGCGCCGGCAGCGGTGATGAACGCCATCAACGACGCCATCAGCCCGTTTGACGTCCGGGTCGCCCACCAGCCGATCACGCCGCAGCGCATTCTTGCCGCGTTGGGCAAATTTTAGATAGCCCCTCTCCTTGGGGAGAGGGGTTGGGGTGAGGGGATGAATAACTCCATTTCCGCAAACTATGTCCCCTCACCCGGCTCGCATGGCTCGCCACCCTCTCCCGGTGGGAGAGGGTTGTTTGACCTCGTCGTGTTGTAGACCCAACTTAGCATTTGCCGATCAACGTGATCAGGAATTGGAAACCTAAATCATGGCCACCCTCGAAATCATCAGTTCCAGCACCTGCCCGTTTGCTCAGCGCACGCGCATGTCGCTGATGGAAAAGGGGATTGATTTCACCCTGACCGAGATCGATCTGAACGATAAGCCGGATTGGTTCTTGGAAATATCGCCCTATGGCAAGGTGCCGGTGATCCGTCACGACGATACGGTAGTGTTCGAATCTGCCGTCATCAACGAATATCTCGAAGAAGTGTTCCCCGATCATCCTATGATGCCTAGCGACCCGGCGGCGCGCGCCCAGGCGCGCATCTGGATCGATTTCGCCAATGTGCGCTTCGTACCCCAGGTCTACAAATTGATGCTGGCTCAGGAGCCCGACCGCCAGGCGACGCATGCACAGAAGCTGACCGACGCGCTCTTGATGATGGAGCATGAGGGATTAGGCAAACTCTCCGACGGTCCTTATTGGCTCGGTGAGAATCTTAGCTTGGTCGATTTGAGCTTCTTGCCCCATTTGCAGCGATTCTGCGCGCTGGAACATTATCGGGACTTCCATATTCCCGAAGAGTGCGTGTTGCTGAAGGCGTGGCTGCAGCTGATGCGTCAGCGGCCGTCGGTTTTGGCCATGTCGCCATCCGATGAAACCTTGATCAAGAACTGGTCAAAATACGCCTTCAACACCAGCACTGGCACCACGGCGGCGGATATGCGCGAGGTTTGAGGGCCGATCCGTCGCGCAAGACAGTTATTCCCATAGATCATGGCCGGCGGATTGTTCGGTACTGCCTCGGCTGGTAGGTTCATGGCCAAGATCGACCGCATTATTTGGAGAAAAAATGGTTCATTTGCGTGAAATGCCCGAGCATCTGCGCGACCGTTTGGTCAACCAGGAGCTGCCGACCTACGAGTCGACGCCGTGGGCGGATGCCAAGCCGGTGGCGGAAAGCAAAGTCGCGATCATCAGCACGGCGGGCCTGCACCGGCAGGAGGATTCGCCGTTTGTCCCCGGCGCCGGCGATTACCGCATCATTCCTGACGACGCCGATACCAGCAATTTGATGATGAGCCATCTGTCGACCAATTTCGACCGCACCGGTTTCTTCCAGGACGTCAACACGGCGTTTCCGATCGACCGGTTGCACGAATTGGCCGAGCAAGGCGTCATCGGATCGGCGGCGTCGCGGCACTATTCGTTCATGGGCGCGACACCACCAAACGTGATGGAGCCGGTCGCCCGCGACCTCGCCGGGTTGCTAAAGGATGACGGGGTAGATGCCGTTGTCCTTGTCCCGGTCTGACCCCAATGCACGCGCGCCGTGGGCGGGCTGGCACATGTTCTAGAAGACGAAGGCATTCCGACGACCCATATCAGTTTGATCCGCTTGCACACTGAAAAGATCAAGCCGCCGCGGGCCTTGGCGGTGCCGTTTGAGCTCGGTCGTCCGTTGGGTGCGCCGAACGAACCAGATTTTCAGCGCCGGGTTTTGAGCGATTGTCTGGCGCTGCTCGAGCGCCCGTCGGGGCCGGTGCTGGAGGATTTCCCTGACACGCCACCGGGCACCGACGAGGAAGAAGCGCAAGGTTGGGCCTGTCCGGTCAACTTTGCGCCGCCGATGGACGATATCAGCGATGCCGATCTTGTCTATCAGTCGCTGGTCCAGGAAGTGAACCTGCTGCGGCCCTGGTACGAAGAGGCAGTGAAGAACTTCGGCCGCTCGGCGTTCGGCATTTCCGGTAAGACACCGGATGAGATCGCCCGGGTCATCGCCGACGTGCTCGTCGATCCGCTTGGCACCGCACCGCCGATTGAGGGGGAATCCATTGGAGTTGGTTTCAAGCGTATGGCCGATGACATGCGGTACTTCTACACCGAAGCGGCGATCGCCCGGCCCGACCAGCGGACCAGCGATTTCGAAGTTGCCAATTGGCTGTGGGGCGAAACCACCTTGGGCAAGGTCTTGGTCGCCATCCGCGACGAGTCCATGGAGAGCGAGGAGCCTTCGCTGAAGGTGCTGGCGGTCACCGCGATGGTGCCAACCCACCAACGCCAACGCACTAGGCACGGATAGTTATTGCCGCTCGATCCCATCCTTCGAGACGCGATCTTCGATCGCTCCTCAGGATGAGGGTCGGGTGTTACGTATAAACAATTCCTCACCCTGAGGAGGTGCGAAAGCGCCGTCTCGAAGGGCGGCAGTTGGTGTTCGCGTTATCCCAACGTCACCAGGGGGTCGCCGCCTCGCCGCTCATTAACTTGACCGATGATCGCCGCATCGGGCGCGGCGGCATGGCGGAGCGCGGCGAGGCAGGCGTCGGCCTGGTCTTGGGGCACGCCGAACAACAGGCCGCCGGCGGTCTGCGGATCGAACAGCAAGGGATAGGCGATGTGGTCGGCCGAGTTGTGGTAGGGGGCCGCGGCAGCCTCGTTATCGGGTTTCAGCGTGCTTTCGATGCCGTCCACCGAAAGACCCGCGGCGCCGTCCAGCAAGGGTATCGCGTCGAGGTCGAGGGTCGCGTCGGCGCCTGAAGCCTGCAGCATCTCGATCAGATGGCCCAATAGCCCGAAGCCGGTGACATCGGTACAGGCCGTCGCGCCGTGGGCGCGCAGGATCGGCACGCTGGGGCCCGCCGAACGCAACATCGACGCGAAGGCCGCCTCGATCCATTCGCCCTGCGCCTTGGTGCGCATGTCGGCGGCAAATAGCACGCCGGTGCCCAGGCGCTTGGTGAGGATCAGCGTATCGCCGGGTTTGAGGCCGCCTTTGCGCAGCAGCGTGTCGGGGTCGGCGTAGCCGTTCACGGTCAGGCCGAACGCCATCTCCGCGCCCTCGCCGGTATGACCGCCGGCCAGCACGGCGCCGGCTTCAGATAATGTCTCGGTGGCGCCGGCAAGCAATTGGTAGAGGTCCTCGGCGATCTTGTCCTCGCCGTCATGGGGCAGCATGACCGCGGCCAGCGCCGAATGGGGTTCCGCGCCCATGGCGAAAATATCGCCCAGGCAATGGTTGGCGGCGATGCGCGCGAACAGGTAGGGGTCGTCGATGAAGGCGCGAAACTGATCGACGGTTTGCACCAGCGCTTTGCCCGGCGGCGGCATCAGCACCGCGGCGTCGTCGGGCGCTTCGAGGCCTTGGGCCAAACCGTCTTTTGTCTGTGCGGGCAACCGGTCCAGCGCCCGGTGCAGGATCGGCGCGGGAACTTTGGCGCCGCAGCCGCCACAGCGCATGTCGTCGAGCACGTCGCTATCGCCGGCGTTCGAGCCTTGTGCGGTCATGTCGGGCAGCTCTTGGTACTTGGCCATCCAGCGGCGGTCGATCCAGTCCTTCCAGCGCCACACCCAGCTGCCGGCAATCGACAACGAGCCCCGCGCGGCGATGGCGTGACGGTCGCCGGTTGTGATCAGCGCCAGGGTCTGCTTTTGCGGGCGGTAGGGTTTGAGCGGTTGGCCGAGCGCAGCGCGGCGCAGATTTTCGGCGAGATAGGGACCTTGGCGGACCGCGTACACGCCTGACTTGGGCAGGGTGTAATTATCCATCGAGGCCAAGTCGCCGGCGGCGTAGACATTGTCGTGGGAGGGCGAGCGCAGATTGTCGCCGACCCGCACGAACCCGCGCTCGTCGAGCGCCATGCCGCTTTCGGCCAGCCATTTCGGCGCGCCGCCATTGGTCACCAGGATCGTGCGGTCGGTCGGCAGGGTCTCGCCGGTGTTGAGGGTTACGCTGTCAGTGTCGATCTGCTCGATCTTAGTGTTTGTATGGACCGCGATATTACGGTCGGCGATGGTGTGCAACAGCCGCCGTCGGGCCGCTTGATTGTAGCTCGGCAGCAAGCTGTCGGCGGCTTCGATGATGGTCAGCGATAGATCGTCGGGATTATGTACCAGCGACGCCACGTCCCGGCGCAGTTGTTGGTCGAGCGACAGGGTGAGCTCGACACCGCCGGCGCCGCCGCCGACCACGACGATGTTGTATCGGTCCGCCTTGGCGGCAATCGCGGTAACCATCTCGGCCTGCTCGGCGAGAAACCGGTCGATCGGCTTGACCGGCAGGGCATGTTCCGCACCGTCGATGCCGGCCGTCGAGGGCGTCGATCCGGTGTCCAGCGACAACAGGTCGAAGCGTACCGGCGGGCGGCCGACCACCCGGACGAGGTTATTGGCCAAATCGAGCCCGGTCGCCGGGGCGTGGATCAACCGTGCGCCGGCAAAGGCGGCCAGCGGGCGCAGATCGATATGGCATTCGGCATTGGTGTAAAGCTGGGCGATCAGGCCCGGCACCATGCCCGAATACGGCGTCAATAGGTCGCGGGCGATCAGCGTCAAACGCACGCCGGGTTCCGGCTTCATGCCGAACCGCTTCAACACGTCAACATGGCTGTGGCCGCCGCCGACGAGCACAATGTCCTGTCGGACCGGTTCAGAGTGCGTTTGCATGTTTATCGTGAATAACGGTCGCCAGGGCCAAATTTGGCGGAAGAGAGTGGGAGTCGAACCCACCAGGCACGTCTAACGCCCCTCACCGGATTTGAAGTCCGAGCGCCCCACCGGGGAACGATCCTCTTCCGCAGACAGTTTCCCCAGCTTTGCCGGGTGATACAAGGGCTAGAATTAATATGGATGAGCACAAAGTCCAATTTGGCATTCGCGGCCGGACCTAGTACCTTGTCGCCAAACCTGTCGACAATGATGGACAGGAAGTGGTTAAAATAACAAAGGGGGCGGGTTTCCGCACCGTTGCTGTGGAACCTGGAGGGTCGCATGACCATCGCTGATGTCTTAAAATTTCTGACGACCGATATTTTCTTGGTATTTTTCTTCTTACCGTTCGTTGTTGTTGTCGTCGTTATGCTGGCGCAAATGGCTATTCGCTCCAAGGCGTACGCCGGTGAGATACCGTGGAATGACACCCAGCGCGAGGCCTATATTGCCGGCGCCATTGCCGCTGTCGTCACCGTTGTGGTGACCGTCATCATCGGTGGGCCCGAAGTGTTCGTTTTGTACTGGCGACCGCTGATCACGACGGTCATCGTGTTGCCGTTGGGCTTTGCCGCGGCGCTCATCCTATTCGGGGTGTGGCGAAAGGTCCGCGGTTAACAGTCCCATAGCCGCCTAAGCGACGCGCGCACAGCCGGCCTCGTTGAGGCTTCCGGCACCGGTAAGCACATTAAAGATCTCGAGCGGTTCGCTGTCGTCGTCGTTATGTAGCCGGAAGGGCACGCTTTTCGGCACGAAGACAAAACTGCCCTTGCGCACCACCGATTGGTAATCGCCGGAACCGGCAACACCGCCGCCAGCGGCGACGAAGTAGATTTGTTCGCAATTGTTGCAAACATGTTCATCCAGGCCGCTACCCGGTGCAAATCGCGCGTTGATCAATGCATTGGGGCTGCCATTATCGCTGCCGATGGGCTGGCGCACATTGGCTAATCCCCAAACACCGCCCGACGGCTCTTGCACCACGGTATCCTCGAGGCGTACCAGAATACCTTCGTTCAGCCCGTCGCGCGGCATTGCCAAATCTTCAGGACTGGCCTTACCGCAGAATTTATATCCGGTACCCGGTACCGTCGGCGCCCCCATGTAAAAGCCGATCACCTCGGCGTCCTCACCCTCGGTTTCGTTATAGAAAAAATGTTCGCTGCCGGCGGGCATGAGACGGCAATGTCCCGTGGTGACCACCGCCCGGCTATCGCCCTGGCCAACTACGCCGTTGCCATTCAAGTACACCGCGATCTCGTCGCACTTGTCGTGCAGGTGCTTGGCGTGGGTCGAGCCGGGCCGGAAGATCGAATGAAACACCGCGGTGGCGCTGCCGTCGGCGCCGGTGATCGGCAGGCGGAACTCGGAGATCGCCCAGCCGTCCTTTTCCTCCATGCGCTCGATGTCGACGTCTTCATAATGGATGATTTTAATCGGCGCTGCCATGGAAGTTTCCTCTTTTTCTTGTTCTGATCGGGTAATTTCGGCGCTCGGCGGCGCGCGCGCAAGCCCTGAGGTCGATTTCAATATGATTGTCTGAGTTTGTCGTCTGGCGCGGTCCTGCCGCGTCGGTTAGACAAGGATCGCATAGGCGAGAAACAGGATTTTGATATGGCTGATAAAGCGCCGCGCATTGTGGTTTTGCCCGGTGACGGCATCGGCGCCGAGGTGATGGACAGCGCCCTGACCGTGCTTGGTGCGGTGCGGGCCCAGATACCCGGCGCCGCGCTGAATTTGGTGCATCTCGATGCCGGCGCCGGCACCTATCTGAAAACCGGCAGCGCGCTGCCCGACGACGTTATCGAGGCCATCAAGGGCGCCGACGGCGTGTTGCTCGGCGCCATGGGGTTGCCCGATGTGCGCTACCCCGACGGTACCGAGATCATTCCCCAGATCGAGTTGCGGATGATCTTCGGCCTCTACGCCGGGGTTCGGCCGATCCGCCTGCTGCCCGGTGCGCCGACGCCGTTGGGCGATGCGCGAGCCAAGCAGTTGGACTTTGTCATCATCCGCGAATCCACCGAGGGCCTGTTCGCCCATATGAACGAGGGCACGCTCGAGGGCGACGCGGTCGCCGAAGACCGATTGGTGATCACCCGGGCGACGTCGGAGCGCCTGTTCGATTTTTCCTTTCGCCTCGCTCAGCAGCGCAGGGTGTCGGGCCATCCCGGCAAGGTCACCCTTGTCGACAAGGCGAATGTCTTTAAGTCGATGGCGTTCTTCCGCAAAATCTTCGACGAGCGCGCGGTTGCGTATCCGGAGATCACTACCGACCGCCAGTATGTCGACGCCGCGGCGCTGAATTTCGTGCGCAACCCGTGGGATTACGATGTCGTCGTGACCGAAAATATGTTCGGCGATATCCTGTCCGATCTCGGCGCTGGCCTGATCGGCGGTATGGGCATGGCGCCGTCCGCCGATATCGGCGACACCACCGCCGTCTTCCAACCCAGCCATGGCACCGCGCCGGACATCGCCTGCACCGGCAAGGCCAACCCGACGGCGATGATCCTGTCGCTGGTCCTGTTACTGGAATGGTTGGCCACCCAAGAGGCGGGCGCGGCCTTCGGCGAGGCCGCCGCCCTGATCGACGCCGCAGTCGCTACGGCCTATGCCGGTGGTGCGCTGGTGCCCTACGAGGCCGGCGGCAGTGATGGCACCGAGGCAATCCTGACGCGCGTCCTGGAGAATTTATAAGGCGACCGAAGTCGTAACACCTCACCCATAGCTCCTCGTTCTTCGACAAGCTCGGCATGAGGCCTTTTCTGGGTGGCGACTTTCGCCGTGCTGTTGCACGATGGTTCGTGCGGGAAACGCAAGTATCGGGTATTGCCGCCCGGCGAGCTGGCATACACTGGCGAAAACGCGGTCGAGGGCGCGTAACATGGGTGAGTTTTCAATCGGGCAGGCGGTGACGCGCTTGGAGGATCCGCGTTTGCTGCGCGGTGAGGGCCGCTTTCTCGACGACATGGTTTTTGGCCGCCAGACCCATGCGGTCATCGTCCGTTCGCCCCACGCCCACGCCGAAATCCGCGCCATCGATTGCGCGGTAGCCCTGGCCGCGCCAGGGGTGTTGGCCGTCCTGACTGGCGCCGATTATCGCGCCGACGGGCTCGGGCCGATCCCGTCGATGGTGCCCTACAAGACCCGTGACGGCAGTCCCATGCATGTGCCCGACCGGCCCGCCATCGCCGTCGAGCGGGTGCGCAATGTGGGTTATCCGGTGGCTGTCGTGGTTGCTCGGACCGCTGAACAGGCTCGCGACGCCGCCGAACTGGTCGATGTCGATTACGCGATATTGCCCGCCGTTGTGTCAGCCCACGCCGCGGCGCAGTCCGGCGCGCCGCAACTCTATGACGACATTCCCGGTAACGAGGCTTATTTCTTTGAAGCCGGCGATGCCGCCGCGACCGATGCTGCGTTTGCGGCGGCTGACCATATTGTCGAGCAGCACCTGGTGATCAACCGGGTGACCGCCAATGCTATGGAGCCGCGCGGTGTGGTCGGCGACTACGACCCCGGTACCGGGCGTTATACGCTGAATTGCGGCTTTCAACGGCCGTATTTTTTTCGCAAAGACATCGCCGCGACCTGTCTGAAAATTCCCGAGACCCAGCTTCGTTTGGTCACCGGCGATATTGGCGGCAGCTATGGTCTGCGCGGATCGGTCTATCCGGAAATGATCCTCATGCTGTGGGCCGCTAAGCGGGTCGGCCGGCCGGTCAAATGGCTGGCCGACCGCAGCGAGAGCCATATCAGCGACGACGACGCCCGCGATAATTTCGTCGATGCGGCCTTGGCGCTCGATAGCCACGGTCATTTTCTGGGCGCGAAATTTCGAGTTTGGGGCAATCTTGGCGCCGCCGTGTCGTTTCGCGGCGCTTTGCCGCCGGCGGTTAATATCGGCACGGCGGTGGGAGTCTACACGATACCAGCAGCGCATGTGCAGGTGTCGGGCATGCTGACCAACACCCATTGCACCTCGCCCTATCGCGGCGCCGGCCGGCCGGAAGCCTCATATATGATCGAACGATTGGTCGAGCTGGCGGCCGACCAGCTTGCCATTGGCCCCGACGAGCTGCGCCGGCGTAACTATATTGCGCCCGGCGCCATGCCCTATAAAACGGCGCTGACCTACACCTACGACAGCGGCCATTTCGAGGAAAACATGGACCGCGCCATGGCGCTGGCCGACTGGGCCGGCTTCGAGGCGCGGCGGGCGGAAGCCGCCGACCGGGGTGTGCTGCGGGGCATCGGCCTGTCCAACACGATCGAACATTCCGCCGACGCCGGCTTAGAGACGGCGGAGGTGCGTTTCGATCCCGGCGGCGCGGTGACCATCGTCTCGGGTTCGGTGACCCATGGTCAGGGCCACGCCACCATCCAGACGCAAATCCTTGCTGACCGGCTCGGTATCGACCCTGAATCGGTCAATTACATCCAGGGCGATACCGACAAGGTGGCGTTCGGGGTCGGCACCGGCGGGTCGCGTTCGACTACCATGAGCGGCAGCGCGCTGGTGATGGTCGCCGACAAGATCATCGAAAAGGCCCGCAAACTGGCAGCGCACCTGCTGGAGGCCTCGGAGGCTGATATCGATTTCGCCGAGGGGCAGTTCACCATCGCCGGTACCGACCGGACGCTGGGTATTCACGAAGTCGCCAAGGCCGCGTTTCAACTCAATCAGTTGCCGCTGGATATGGAGCCCGGCCTCTATGAGACCGCGACCTACCGTTCGCCGGCCGGTAATTTCCCCAACGGGTGCCATATCTGCGAGGTCGAAATCGACCCCGATACCGGCGTCAGCGAGATCGTCGGCTATTGGGTGGTCGACGATGTGGGCACGGTGATCAACCCGCTGCTACTCAAGGGTCAGATCATGGGCGGGATTGCGCAGGGCATCGGCCAGGTGCTGATGGAGGACAAGACCTACGACCCGGATACGGGCCAGGTGCTGGCCGGCTCGTTCATGGATTACGGCATGCCGCGGGCCGACGATTTCTGCCCGGTCGAGATCGAGGATAACCCGGCGCCGACCCCGTCCAACCCGCTGGGCGTCAAAGGCGCGGGCGAGGCGGGTACCGTCGGCGCCCTGTCGGCGGGGCTCAACGCCATCGTCGATGCGCTGTCGCCGCTGGGCATTCGCCATATCGATACCCCGGCGACCCCGCTCAAAGTGTGGCAGGCGATCCAAGCGGCGAAGGGTTAGCCACCGGTGGTAGGAAACACCTCGCGGGCCGGGCGGATTTGGCGGCGTACATTGCCTTCGCGCCGGGATAGGCCGGCGCGGTCGAAGAATTCCAGCACTTCAATGGCCAGATTGCGGCCCATGCCGGCGCGGTCGCGGAAGGCGCCGGGGGCGACGCCGTCGGCCGCGTCGTGCGCCACCTCTTCGAAGACGGTGGCCAGCGAGGCCAGCGCGCCGCTTTCGAAAAACCGGTTCTTGCTGGCCTGCACTACCAGGCCCAACGCCGCCGCCCGGCGCAAGGTGCGGGCGACCCGGTCCGGCGGCACACCCATCTCGCTGGCTAAATCGTGGACCACCGGCGGCTGATGAGGCGTTTCACTGATCAGCGGCAGGATCACCGACCAAAGTTTTTCATCCTCCGGCGCTAGCACTGGTTTCTGGCTCGGCCGGTGCAATAACATACCGTCGCTGGCGATAGTGCCGTCGCCGGTCATGGCGTCGATCAGCCCGGCGAAGGCGTCCTCGGCGACGTGGCGGCCCAGGCCCCTGCGTAATTGCGCGACGCTGGGCCCCAGCCGGTCGGTGTGCTGGGTGTGGAACTTGTCGAGCGCGGCGAGCGCGTCCTCGCGCAGGCTCTGCCAGGCCGCTTTGGTGAAGGCGAGGCGCGCTTGTGCGGAGCCGATGACCACCGCGTCGCTCGGACCGATGGCGGCGGCCAGCTCGTCCTCGGTCAGGTTGCGGGCGATCGCGAAGCGCTGCAGGTCGAGCCCGGCCGTGGCGACTTCTAGCGCGCCGGTCAGCGCCGCGGCGGCATCCTCGGTGTCCAGCGCCTCGAGCATCGCCAGCCGCTCGGCCCGCGCCCGGCCGCGCGTCGGCGGAAAAATATCGATCACATGGCCGCCGCCGATGGTGCGTTGGGCCGACTGGTCGCGGATGATGAAGCGGTCGCGGGCCACCGCGCCGATTGGCTGGTCGAGCACCAGCTGGGCGCGGGCGGTGGCGCCGGGGGCGATTTGGTCGGCGCCGAGAATGGCGACGCGGCCGGTCACGTCGGCGGCGCCCAGATGCACATGTACCGGCGTCCAATGACGCAGCGGGCGTACCTCGGTGGCGAGCACCAGCAGGTCGGTGTCGATCTTGCGCACCGGACGCAGATCGGGCGAGGAGACCAGCCAATCGCCACGGCGCACGATTTCTTTGTCTATGCCGGCGAGATTGATCGCGCAGCGCTGGCCGGTGGCGCCGCTGTTGGATTCCCGATTATTGGCGTGGATGCCGCGCACCCGCGCCGACTGGCCGGACTCGGCTAAAAATACGTGGGAGCCGACATCCGCATGGCCGGTGAAGACCGTGCCGGTGGCGACCAGCCCGGCGCCGGCGACGGTAAAGGCCCGGTCGATGGCGAGGCGGAAATTGCCGTTCTGGGGACGTTCGCTGGCGTTGGCGGCGACCGCCGATAGATGCGTGGCTAAGTCTTCGACACCCTCGCCGGTGATGGCGGAGACCGGGAATATCGGCGCTTCGGCCAGGGTTGTGGGGGCTAACATGTTGGAGATCGCAGATTTAACTTCGGCGACCTGGGATGGCTCAACCCGGTCGATCTTGGTCAGCGCCACCACGCCGTAGCGCACTCCCAGTAAGTCGAGGATCGCGAGATGCTCGCGGGTCTGGGGCATTGACCCGTCGTCGGCGGCGACCACCAGCAGCGCATAGTCGATGCCGGTGACCCCGGCGAGCATATTACCGATGAAGCGCTCATGGCCGGGCACATCGACGAAGCCAAGCATCGTGCCATCGGCCAGCCGGTGGTAGGCGAAACCCAGATCGATGGTCATGCCGCGCTGCTTTTCTTCCGGCAGACGATCGGCGTCGGTGCCGGTCAGCGCCTTCACCAGCAGGGTCTTGCCATGGTCGATATGGCCGGCGGTGGCGATGATCATGTTGGCGCGATCTCTAGCGGCGTAGGGAACTGGGCTGATTGTCGCGAATAATCGATACCCCCCTCCCTAACCCTCCCCCCAGCGAGGGCAGGGCAATCGCATGTGACCGCCTCGCCCTTCGAGACGCCGCCCTTGGGGCGGCTCCTCAGGGTGAGGCTTTGTGCATATCTAACAGAATTCCTCATCCTGAGGGCTCGCGCAGCGAGTGTCTCGAAGGACGAGGAATTCCAGCGCTGCCATGTGCGATTACCCTCCCCTTCAAGAGGGGAGGGAATATTTCTTTGTCGCGCTCGCTATAACCCCCTCCCCCTTGAGGGGGGAGGGTTGGGGTGGGGGTGACCGCGAGAATCATGAAACGCTCAGTTCAGACAGTTGCGCCACGAATTCCACCTCGTCGTCGAGGCAGCGTAGATCCAGCCATAGCGCGTCTTCATGCACCCGGCCGATCACCGGCACCGGAAGCGTGCGCAGGCCCGCGGTAAGACGCTTCAAGGCGCTACCGCGGCCCCGTTTTGCGGCTGGGGTGAGGGTTAAAGCAAAACTATCGAGGCTTTCGACCGGCAATGCGCCGCTACCGATCTGGCCGCGGGTCGGTGCGGTGGCGACGGTAAAACCCTCACCGAGCCGTTGCGCGAGGGCCGGCGTCAGCCGTTCGGCCAACGCCTGTAGTTCGGCGACCGGCCGGGTCAGCAAATGCAATGTCGGCAGGCGCTCGGCCAGCCGGTCGGGATCGTCATAGAGGCGCAAGGTGGCGGCCAGGGCGGCGATGGTCATCTTATCGCAGCGCATGGCGCGTTTGAGCGGGTTCTTTTTCAGCTTGGCGATCAAATCGGCCCGGCCGACGATCAGACCCGCTTGCGGTCCGCCGAGTAGTTTATCGCCGGAAAAAGTCACCAAATCGGCGCCCGCCGAAATCGAATCGCGCGGCGTCTGCTCGTGGGGCAGGCCGTAGCGTTCGAGATCGACCAGGGTGCCGCTGCCGAGATCGACCACGAAGGGGATATCTTTCGCGTGGGCTAGCTCTGCTAGGGTCGCTTCGGGTACCGCGCTGGTAAACCCCTCGACGCTGTAATTCGAGGTGTGCACCGCCATCAGCAGCGCCGTGCGGTCGCCGATGGCGTTTTCAAAATCCGCGGGGTGGGTGCGGTTGGTGGTGCCGACCTCGACCAAGCGGCAGCCGGACCGGGACATAATATCGGGGATGCGAAAGGCGCCGCCGATTTCGATCAACTCGCCGCGCGAGACCGGCACCTCCTTGCGCCGTGCCAGCGTGTTGAGGACCAGCATCACCGCGGCGGCGTTATTGTTGACCACGGTCGCCGCTTCGGCGCCGGTGAGCGCGCAGATCAGCTCTTCCACATGGCTGTCGCGGTCGCCGCGCCGCCCGCTGGCCAGATCGAACTCCAGATTGCTGGCGCCCCGCGCGGCCTCGGTCATTGCCGTAATCGCCTCCACGGCCAGAGGGGCGCGGCCGAGATTAGTGTGCAAAACGGTGCCGGTCAGATTGAATACCCGTTTCAGGCTCGGCGCTTCGGCGCGCACCAGGCGGTCGGAGACCAGCGCCGCGATATCGGCCTCGCTCGCTGCCGCGGTGTCGCCCTCGGCATTCGCCAATCCCTCGCGCATACCCGCCAATACCGCGCGCACGGCGTTGGTGGTCGGCTGACGGCCATGGGCCTCAATCAGCGCGATCAGCGGGTCGGCGCGCAACAGGCGGTCGACGGAGGGTAGGGAGACGTGCTTGGACATGGTGGCTTTCGTAAAGTTTCCCGATTGTTAGGGGTCAGGCGCGCGCGATCAAGAGTGATATAGTCTTAACCGCCCCATTGGCCCGGAGTCACCAGATGCCGATCATTTCAGCGCAACCCTATGATTATGAATTCCAGGCGTCCGGGCTGGCGCTGCTGGCCATCGATATGCAGCGCGATTACCTGGAACCGGAAGGCTATGGCGCGTCCCTCGGCCTCGATGTGAGCGCCTGCTCGGCCATCGTGCCGACGATGGCGGCGCTGATCGCGGCGTTCCGTGACCATGGGCTGCCAGTCATTCACACCCGACAATGCCATCAGCCCGACTTGTCGGACTGCCCGCCGGCGAAGCTGAAACGGGGCCGCCAGGAACTCAAGATCGGCGACCAAGGCCCGATGGGGCGGTTGCTGATCTGTGGCGAGCCGGGCAGCGACATCATCCCCGATCTGTATCCGACCGCCGGTGAAATCGTCATCGATAAGCCCGGCAAGGGCGCTTTCTATGACACCGGCCTGCAAGACGATCTGCAGGCGCTCGGCGCCACGCACCTGATTTTCACCGGCGTGACTACCGAGGTCTGCGTGCAATCGACCATCCGCGAAGCCAACGACCGGGGTTATGAATGCCTGCTGATCGAAGATGCCACGGAGAGCTATTACCCGGCCTTCAAGCAGGCGACGCTCGAAATGGTGCGTTCCTCCGATGCGCTGATCGGCTGGACCTCGACCTCGGATAAGGTGTTGGCGGCGCTTGCCGAGATTTAGCGGTACCGACGCGCGGCGCTTTACCCGCCGTGTCCATGTGCTAGGTAACTGCCATGATCGATTTCAGTGTTCTCGACCAGTCACCGGTACGCGCCGGGGGCACACCAGCGCAGGCGATCGACGAGACGATACAATTGGCGCAAGCCACCGAGACGCTGGGTTACAGCCGCTATTGGCTGGCCGAACATCACGGCACCGATGGATTTGCCGGGTCGTCACCGGAGATCATGGTGACCCGGGTCGCCGCCGCGACCGACCATATCCGGGTGGGGTCCGGCGGGGTCATGCTGAGCCACTATAGCCCTTTAAAGGTCGCGGAGAATTTCGCCCTCCTGGAGAACATGTTTCCCGGCCGCATCGATTTGGGCATTGGGCGCGCGCCGGGCAGCGACGGGTTGACCGCGTCGGCGCTGGCCTATGGCAACCAGATCGGCATCGAATATTTTCCCACCAAGATCGCTGACATGACCGCGTTTCTGGCTGGCAAGTCGCCAGTGTCGGAGCCTTTCAAGAATGTGCGCGTGACCCCGGTCGCGCCTGAATTACCCGAGGTTTGGCTGTTGGGCTCTAGCGAACAAAGCGCCGCCTACGCCGCCCATTTCGGGCTGCCCTATTCGTTTGCCCACTTCATCACGCCGTATGGCAGCGAGGCGGTTGTCGATCATTACCGGGATAATTTCCGCCCCTCGCCGGTGCTGAATGAACCCAAGGTCAATCTCGGCGTATTTGTGATTTGTGCCGAAACTACCGAAGAGGCCGAATATCTCGCCGCCAGCCGCGATTATTGGCGTCTCAAACTGGGTCAGGGCCAGCATTTACCCTATCCGCCGCCTGATGTGGCCTTGAGTTACGACTATAACGACAATGAACGCGCCGCGATCGAACAGAGCAAGATCAACCGTTTCGTCGGCGACCCGGCCGCCATCAAGGCGCAGCTCGAAGAGTTGGCCGACCGTCATGGGGCTGATGAGCTGGTGGTCCTGACGATCACTTACGATTTTGCCGCCCGCAAACGTTCCTACGAACTGATCGCCGAGGCGTTCGGCTTACAGGACCGTCAAGCGGCAGCTTAACCTCGCCGTCCTTCGAGATCGGCCCCTCCCCCCGCATAAAATTCGTTAACCACTGTGGGCCAATATGGCGACTGAACTGGCTAGCCTTTGGCTGGTGCTTAAGCCCGCAGCGCCGGGTTGCCGGTGCTTATGACGATGGGGACGACAATGGGAAAGACGTTGATAGCGGCAACCTTGGCCGCCGCCCTTACCGCGACTGCCGCACATCCGGTGCGTGCAGGCGCGGCTGAGTCCTTTTCTGTCGTCAGCGGTCTGCCAGCGGGCCATCCCGCGGTGCATATTTTTCGCGAACATTTCCGCGCCGCCGTCGAGCGGCAGATGGCCGCGGCCGGCGATGGGATGACCCTGAAATGGCGCCCCGCCTACGACGGCACGATCGCAAAACATGGCGATGTACTGGAAGCGATCTCCGATGGGCTCGGTGACTTCGGCGTCATCGCGCTCGAATTCGAAAACCGGCGATTGCCTCTGCAAGACATCAGTTTGCATCTGCCGTTTTCGACCACCCAATGCGCAAACGCCGCGGGCGCCTACCACGATTTGCACAAAGAATTCGTGGATATGAATACGCCGTGGCAGCAGGCGGGGCAGATCTACCTTGCCAATATCACCACCGATGGGTTTGGCCTATTCACCGAACCTAAGATTAAGCAGGTTGCCGACCTGCGGGGCCTCACCATGGCAATCTCGGTCCGCATCGATTCCTGGCTTACCGGCGTGGCGGCAAAACCGGCCCGTATGCCCCGCGGGCAGATTCCCGGCGCGCTGGAAGCCGGTGCCATCAACGGCGTGATCATGCCCGTTACAGAGATCGCCGAGCTAAAATTGAAGGGGCAGCTCAACAATTACCTGCTGACCGAGTTTGGTCCGCAGACCGCCTATGCGATCACCATAAATGCCCAGCGCTTTGCCGATATGGCGGAACCGTTGCGCAAAGCCCTGCTGACTGCCGCCGATGACTTCGTGCCGGTTGGGGCTCAGGCCTATTGCGATGTTGGGGCGAGTACCTTCGGCGATTTGAAGAAGAGCGGCATGCGCACCCAGAGGTTTTTCCGGTCGCGCCGCGAAGAATGGGTGTCCGCTCTGCCGCCCTTGGGACATATATGGGCGAGCGCCCGTGAGGCCGAAGGCTATGCGGGGAACGAAATTCTCAGCGCCTATATGGATAATTTGCGCGTTGCCGGCGCCAAGCCAAAGCGCGATTGGGACCTCGACGAAGCGCCGTCCGATTAGCCGCTGTTCAGCGCCGTCCACACTTTATCGGGCGTCGCCGGCATATCCATTTCGGTGATGCCGCGTGCCGACAGCGCGTCCAATATGGCGTTCATGGCGGCGGGCAGCGCGCCGGTGGTGCCGGCCTCGCCGGCGCCCTTCGCGCCAATCGGGTTTGTCGTGCACGGCACTGAGTGGAAACCGAGCTTCATCGACGGTAGATCGTCGGCCCGCGGCATCATGTAATCCATGAAAGATCCGGCCAGAAGCTGGCCGTCCTCGTCGTAAATGGCATGCTCACCGAGCACTTGGCCCAGGCCTTGCGCGACGCCGCCATGGACCTGGCCGTGCACGATCATCGGGTTAATCACGGTGCCGCAATCGTCGACCGCGGTATAGCCGGCCACGTCGATCACCCCGGTGTCCGGGTCGATCTCGACTTCGCAGACATGGCAGCCATTGGGATAGGTCTGTTCCGGCGAGACGAAATCCTCTTCCGAATTCAGGCTATCGGGAAGATCGGCCGGCAACGCGCCGAGGGTCTTCACCTGGGCGGCCAGATCAAAAATATCGATTTCCCGGTCAGTGCCGGCGACCCGGAACTTGGCCCCGGCATACTCGATATCGGCTTCCGCGGCTTCGAGAACATGGCCGGCCAATTTACGGCCCTTGTCGATCACGGCGTCGGCGGTGACCGAAATGGCGCCGCTGGCCAGCGCGGCCGAGCGCGAGGCAACCGACGCGAAGCCGGTGCCTGGCGTGTTGTCGCTATCACCCTCGACGATGCGCACCCGCTCGAACGGCACGTCGAGACGGTCGGCGACTACTTGGGCGAAGGAGGTGGCGTGACCCTGGCCGTTCGACTGGACCGCCAGAATGGCCTCGACCGCGCCATCGTCGGCGAATTCAATCTTTGCGCCCTCTTCCAAAAAGCCGCCGGCGGTCTCGACGAAACACGCCATGCCCATGCCGCGCAACTTGCCGCGTGTTTCGGACTCGGCACGGCGAGCCGCGAAGCTGTTCCAGTTGGCGAGTTCCAACGCCTTATCCATCGCCGCCTCAAACTCGCCGCTGTCATAGGTTTGCGCGATCGAGGTGGTGTAGGGCATAGCAGCGGGGTCGATAAAATTGCGCCGCCGCAGCTCGATGCGGTCGAGGCCCATTTCGCGCGCCGCCTTGTCCATCAGCCGCTCCAGCATATAGGCGGCTTCCGGCCGGCCGGCGCCGCGATAAGGGCCGATCGGGACGTTATTAGTCAGCACGCAGCGCACGCGGAAATGCAGCGCCGGATTGTCGTAACACCCGGTCAGGCAGTTGCAGACATTGCGAGTGGCCGCGGCGGGGCCGTGCGACGATAGATAACCGCCCATCGCCGCCACCATATCGACGCGCATGGCGACGATCTTGCCGTCAGCATCGAATGCCAGTTCGCCGTTCATCACCCCGTCGCGCGCCTGGTTGTCGCCGAGAAACGATTCCGAGCGGGTGCCCTGCCATTTGACCGGACGGCCGAGCGCCTTGGCGGCGAACAGGCACGCGACATATTCGGGATACGCCTGGGTCTTCATGCCGAAGCCGCCGCCCACATCGTGGGTCACCACGTGCATTTTCTCAGGCGGCACCTGGAAGATGGATTCCGCCAACATGCGGCGCATGGCGTTGACGCCTTGTGAGCCGGAAAACAACTCGTAGCGCTCTTCGGTGGCATTCCAACTTGCCGTTGCGCTGCGCGGCTCCATCGAGGCAGCGACGATGCGGTTGGTTTTCAGCCGTAGCCGGGTGACGTGAGCCGCTTGCAGGATAGCGGCGTCGGCGCGCTCGGCGTCGCCGATGCGGAAATCGAGGCAGACATTGTTGGGCATATTATCCCATAGCTGGGGCGCACCATCGGCGACGGCCGCTTCCACATCGACGATTGTCGGCAGCGTATCGAAATCGAATTCGACCAGTTCGACCGCGTCCGCTGCCTGCCCGGCGGTTTCGGCGATGACCATGGCGACGATCTCGCCGACATGGCGGACCTTGCCCACCGCGATTGCCGGCCGCGACGTCAGCTTCATGGGCGAGCCGTCATGGTTGGCGAACGGCGTCATGTTGGGAATATCACCGATGCCGGCGGCCCGTAGATCATCACCAGTAAACGCGCCGACCACCCCCGGCGCGGATTTGGCGGCGCTCAGACCGACCGATTGGATGGCGGCGTGGGCGACCGGCGAGCGCAGGAACGCCACATAGGTCTGTTCGTCGAATTGGGCGTCATCGCTGTAATTGCCGGCGCCGGTGATCAGGTTCTGATCCTCGCGGCGCAGCACATGTTGGGAAATTCCGAAGCTTCCGGACGACATCGTGCGCGCTCTCCAAATGAAATGAGTATTATTATTCTTGGTTGCGGAATTTAGCATGGCCCGCGCGGGAGTCGAGGGGCCCGGCCGACATCGAGGGCGGTATCGAAAGCGGAGTCGAAACCTGTGGCATTGCAGGCGCTGTTCGACCTATATAAATGCTGCTTTTCGGCGGCGTGCTCCATGCCACCAGTAATAAAACAAGAATCTAGATTTTAGGGTCGAGGAAACGTCATGCTGTTCAAGTGCGCTCACCATGCCCCGGAGACGGGCACCGCCGGCCATCGGGTCTCGATCGGAGATGCCAAAGTCCGATCGGTTGATATCCATTGCCATCTGCACGTGCCCGAGGTCGATGCCATGGTGAAGGACGTCTTCGACCTGAAGACCGAGCCGTTGATGTGGCACGCCACCGAGGAAACTCGCGCCTATCAACGCCAACACACCCAGGACATCATGCCGATGGCGACCGACGTCGATGTGCGCTTGTCCCACATGGACGCGGCCGGGGTCGACATTCAGGCGGTCTCCACGGCGCCGAACCATTATTGCTACTGGGCCGAGCCCGATCTGGGCCGCGACGTGGCGCAGACGGTCAACAACGAGCTGGCCGAAATGGTCGCTGGTCATCCCGACCGCTTTGTAGCTCTGGGTACGGTGCCCCTGCAAAACCCGGAAATGGCGGTGGCCGAGCTGGAACGTTGCGTTGGCGAGCTGGGTATGCGCGGCGTGGAAATCTCGACCGATGTGTGCGGTACCGAGTTGTCGCGCTCTGGCCTCGATAAATTTTTCGCCCGGGTCGAGGAACTTGGCGTGGTGATCTTCATGCACCCGGCGGGCTTTAGCGAAAGTGCGCGCTTCGCCGACCATTATTTTTCCAACATCATTGCCAACCCGCTGGCCACAACCACCGCCGTCCACTATCTGATTTTCGACGGCGTGATGGACCGCCATCCGGGCTTGAAAATCTGTGTCGCCCATGGCGGTGGCTTCCTGGGCGCCTATTCGGGTCGCATCGATCACGCACATCCGTTGCGCCCCGACATGCAACGCCACCTGCCCAAGGGCAAGGTGCCGACCGACTATCTCAAGCGGTTTTATTTCGACACGGTCGTTTTCACCGACCATCAGCTGGAATATCTGGTGAAGGTGTTCGGCGCCGACCATATCGTCATGGGAACCGACTATCCCTACGACATGGCCGAGGTCGATCCGATTGGCCACGTCAACGGCGCCGATCTCAGCGACGACCAGAAGGCCCAAATCATCGGCGGCAATGCCGCCCAACTACTCGGACTAGACTAACTTCAAACCGGCGCTGACAGCCGGAAACAGCAAACCCAGGGGGAAGACCATGTTTTTCAAATGCGCCACCCATGCGCCGGCCAGCGACCACGGCCACGCCGAAACCGTCGCCAACGGCAACAAGCATTTCACCGTCGATATTCACTGCCACGTCCACGTGCCTGACGCCGACGCCATGCTGGCCGACCCGTCGGTGGCCGATCAGGCCAAGCTCTACAAAGAGGCCAACGCGCTGACCGGCGAGATCAACCGCAACCAACACCAGACCATCCTGGACAAGCTGACCGAGCCGGAGGTGCGCATCGCCGACATGGATGCCTGCGGCATCGATGTGCAGGCGCTGTCGCCGTCGCCGTTCCACTACAACTACCAGTACCCAGCCGAGTTCGCCCGCGATACCTCGAAAGTGGTCAACGACCGCATCGCCGAAGTGGTCGCCGGCAACCCCGACCGTTTCGTCGGCCTATGCACCGCGCCGCTGCAGGACGCCGACATGGCGGTCGCCGAGCTTGAGCGTTGCGTGAAGGAGCACGGCACCCGCGGGGTTGAGATTTCCACCAACGTGAACGGTCAGGACCTGACCCGCGCCGGGCTCGAGAAGTTCTTCGCAAAGGTCGAAGAGCTCGACGTGATGATTTTCATGCATCCCATCGGCACCAGCTTTAAGGAGCGCATGAGCGACCATTATTTCCGCAACACTATCGGGCATCCGCTGGAATCGGCGCTGGCCGTGGGTCATCTGGTGTTCGACGGCTATCTGGAAAAATTCCCGGGCATAAAGATCTGCATCGCCCATGGCGGCGGCTATGTGCCGACCTATTCCGGCCGCTTCGACCACCCCTATCATCTGCGCGACGATTGCCGTCAGGTGATCTCCAAGCCGCCGAGCCACTATGTGAAGAAGCTCTACTTCGACACGGTCGTCTTCACCGACCACCAACTGCGCTATCTGGTCGACACCTGGGGCGCCGACCATATCGTCATGGGCACCGACTATCCCTACGACATGGCCGAACCCGACCCGGTCGGCTTCGTCGACGGCACGTCAGGGCTGAGTGATGACCAGAAAGCCACGGTGATGGGCGGGAATGCGGCGCGGCTGTTGAACCTGGAAGTTCCGGCGAAGGGTTAGGGCGATACAGAAACGCACCCTGTTTCCCGCCGCTGGCATTTTCGTAGCCGGCTATCCGAAGAGAAAGCTCTGCAGAGCCGCAGATTGAGTTAAGCGGCGATGGCAGCAAGCCGCCGGAGTTCGAGTGCGTCCATGACCAGGCCGGCGAGGTCCCGAAGAATGTGTATATCGTCGTCAGATAGTTCGCGCGGCTGCTGATCTATGGCGCATAGGGTCCCGATATTGTGGCCGTCAGGTGTTCTCAATGGGACGCCAATATAGAAACGAATATATGGCGGGCCCGTTACCAATGGGTTTTCACGAAACCTCGGATCATCCAAGGCGTCGGTGATAATCAGCGCGGCGTCTTGCTGAATCGCGTGGGTGCAAAACGAGATATCCCGCGGCGTTTCGGGCGTATCGAGCCCCTGCTTTGACTTAAACCATTGTCGATTGGAATCTATAAGAGAAACAAGCACGATCGGCACATCGAGGGCGAACTTAGCGAGACGTGTAATTCTGTCGAACGTTTCCTCAGATGGCGTATCGAGGATGCCGTAACGATGAAGGGCGGCGAGGCGTTCAGCTTCGTTAGGGTCGATTGAGTAAATCATTGTCCATTTCCACGATGATACCGTTAGCCGAATAATCTGGACCAGTTCGCTAGACTGTCGATCTGTCCACTAAGTTCCGCGTGCGTCTCTTGTTGACAACAAGCATTTCAAACTCACGGTCGAAATTGTCTGAAGTTCTCGATCGGAATTAATTCCTAGAACAGACAGCGTTCCAACTTGTTTGGGAATCGTTAATATGGAGTAAACGCGAACATACCGTTCTCGGCGATGCACCTTCCAAGGTGCGAAACCGAGGATTTCGCGAAACATATGCTGAATCACGGTGCCCCGGCGAAGCCCTATCCCACCCCCGGCATCTCCACGCCCAGCGGGCCCACCGCTTCCGCCAGCCGGTCCCAGGTGCCTTGGGGCAGCGGGATGCCGTGCTTTTCGCGTTCGGCCAGCACCGCGTCGCCGCGCTCGCCCGGGGCATAGATTTCGTCGACTCCTTCGGCGCGGGGCAGGGCCTTCAGCGCGGCGGCCAGCGCATCGATTTCCTGGCCATATTCGTCGAGGCCGATGAAGGCGGCGATATCGATGGCGATGGCGAGGCCGTTCTGGCGGAACCCGGTCGGGTCGCCGCCGGGCCGGAGAATCTGTTCGATCAACGGGTTGGCGCCCATGATCGAGATCAGGCATTCCAGCATCAGGGAAAAGCTCGAGCCCTTGGCGCCGCCCAGCGGCATCAGGATCGACGCCGCCTTGGGGTCGTTGGTCATGTGGCCCTGCGCGTCCAACGCCCAGCCGTCGGGGATCGCCTCGCCGGCGTCGCGCGCCTCCAGCACCTTGCCCATGGATACCGCCGACGACGCCATGTCGAGGGTGAGCGGCGGGTGGTCGCCGCCGGGTACGGCGATGGCTAGCGGGTTGGTCGACAGCGCCGCCACGCTGGAGCCGTGATAGGCCATCATCGGCCGCGAGGCGATCATCACCATGCCCGCCATGCCGGCCTTGGCGGCGATCTGGGCGTAATAGCCGATGGCGCCGGTGTGGGTGATGTTGCGCGCGATGCACCAGCCGATATGAACGTTGCGGGCGCGTTCGAGGGCCTCTTCCATGGCCCGCGACATGGCGACCGGTCCCGGCGCGTTATCGCAGTCGATCACCGCGATCGCCCCGGCGCGCCGGTCGACGGTGATGTTGGGCCGGGCATTGATGTTGCCGCTGGACAGGGTTTGGATATAGCGGGGAATGCGCAAGACGCCGTGGGAATCGACCCCGCGCAAGTTCGCCCAGACCAGAATATCCGCCCATAGCGCCGCATCCTCGTTGGATACATCGCAGGTGGTGAACACCCGCGCGGCGAAATCCCGCAGGGCCTCGGCTGTAACAATGATATCGCCGCTCATCCTTCGAGACGCCCTTTCACCTCATCCTGAGGAGGGCCGCTAGGCCCATCTCGAAGGACGAGGCGAAAGGGCTCCTCAGGATGAGGATAAATTGTTGCTGTTGAATTTGTCACGGTTTTAAAGTTCGGCGCGGACCAGGGCGGCGCCGGCGGCGAGCGCCTTCAGCTTGCCTTGGGAGACGCTGCGCGGCAGGGGCACCATGCCGCAATTGGTACAGGGAAAAATGCGTTCCGGCGCGGTGTGCTCCAGCGCGCTGCGGATCACCGCAGCGACCTGTCCCGGGGTCTCGGCTTCCAGGGTGGTCACGTCGATGGCGCCGACCAGCACGTCCTTTTTGCCGTCGAGCAGGGCGATCACTTCGATGGGCACCCGCGACCCGGCGAATTCCAGGGACACCTGATCAATGTTGCTGGCGGCCAGCGCCGGCAGGGTTTTTTCATACTGGTCCCACACCGCGCCCAATGTCGCCTTCCAATCGAGATTGGCCTTGATCCCGTAGCCGTAGCAAATATGCACCGCCGTGGTGCAGGCGACCCCTTCGACGGCGCGGTTCAACGCCTCGACCCCCCAGGTCGGCACCGCGTCCAAATAAACGTTGAAGGCCGGCTCGTCGAATTGGATGACATTGGCGCCGGCGGCTTCGATTTCGCGCGCCTCTTGGTTCAATATATCGGCGAAGGCCATCGCCAGGGCTGGCCGGTCGTCATAATGAGCATCGGCCAGGGTGTCGACGATGGTCATCGGACCCGGCATCGTGAATTTCAGATCATGGTCGGTATGGGCGCGAGCGAAGGCCACTTCGTTGGCGTGGATTGGGCCCGAACGTTTAACTTCCGATACCACTGTCGGGCAGTCGGCCTCGTAACGGTCGTCGCGGATGCCGATGCGCTGTTTGTTCTCGAAGTCGATGCCTTCGATTTTCTCCAAGATACCGTGGACGAAATGTTGGCGCGACTGCTCGCCGTCGGACACGATATCGATGCCTGCTTCCTCCTGGTCGCGGATCGCGAGGCGCACCGCGTCGTGCTTGGCCTCCTCCAGTTGCCCGGGATCGTCGGCGGCCCACGGCGCCCACAGCACTTCGGGCTGGGCCAACCAGGCCGGTTTCGGCAAGCTGCCGGTCACGGTGGTTTTCAACATTTCTCTCTCCCAGCGCTTTTGTCGGGGCTTTGCGGTCGGGCGTCGTTTGGCGTAATCAGACTGCCATAAAGCATCGTTTACGCAAGGGGGAGATACCATGAACGCAGCAAATTTGCCCGCCGGCTGGCCCGAGGGAAAACGTCTGGCCGTCTCGGTCAATATCATGTGCGAGGCGTGGACCGACGACGCCGCGCCCGGCATCGGCCCCATGGGCAATCCGTTGAAAGCCGGGGTGCTCGACACCCAGGCCCGGTCGTGGGCGGAATACGGCATGACCACGGGCGCCTACCGGCTGCTCGATATTGTCGGCGAAGCGGGCGTGCCGTGCGGCACCTATGCCAGCGGCATCATCGCCGAGAAATGGCCGGAACTGCTCAGGCGCATCGATAGCGACGGCCATTTCATCGGCGCACACGCCTGGATGCAAAACATCCTGCCGGCCTATCAGGAACGCGACGCGGAATCGGTTGATTTGAAACGTGGCGCCGACCTATTCGAAGTCGTCGTCGGCAAGCGGCCCCGCGGCTTCGCCAGTCCGCGCGGCACGCCGAGTGCGAATTCAGCCGAACTGTTGGTCGAGAACGGTTTTAAATGGCACATCGACTACTTCAACAGTGATCTGCCCTATCTGATCGAGACCGCGAAAGGGCCGCTCGCCGCCGTGCCATTCACCATGGAGATCAACGATCTGCCGCTCTATATGCGCTTCGGCAACGCGCCGGAGGTCTATTCCGCCACACTGAAACGCATCGTCGAAAATTACGCATCCATCGGCTCGCCGCCGGCGGTGATCGACATCACCGCCCACGCTCATGTCTTTGGCCGACCCTACGGCGCCATCGAGATCAAGGCGGCGATCGATCTGGTGAAAGACCTCGACTGGGTGTGGATGACCACCCATGAAGAACTGGCGGCGCTGGTCTATCCGGAGTAGCCCCCTCTCCCACCGGGAGAGGGTTGGGGTGAGGGGAAATAGATTTGCTGTTGTACGGCGCGTTTGAGGCCGGGACTCTTTTGTCCCCTCACCCGGCTCGCTGACGCTCGCCACCCTCTCCCCAAGGAGAGGGTTTTAAATACACCGCCCGCCGTCGATCTCCAGACAGACACCGGTGATTAGCTCTGCCGCGTCGGAGGCCAGGAACACCACCCCGGCGGCGACGTCGGCCGGGGTCGATAGCCGGCCCAGGGGAACCGAAGCCCGGAAGGCCTCGCGGTTTTCCGGCGTGTCCTCGCCCAAAAATGTCGGCAGTAGCGGCGTGTCGCCGGCCACCGGGTTCAACGCGTTGACGCGGATATGATGGGGCGCCAGCTCGATCGCCATGGACTTGGTCAAGGTGGTGACCGCGCCCTTCGAGGCGTTGTACCAGGTGAGACCGGGCCGCGGGCTGACCGCGCCGGTCGAGGCGATGTTGACGATGACGCCGCGGCCCTGCTCGAGCATCACCGGCACCGCGGCCTTCGCGGTGTGATAAATTCCCTTCACATTGACGGCGAAGACCCGGTCGAACTCGTCCTCGCTGACTTCGGTCATGGGTTTGCGCAGATGGCCGACCCCGGCATTGTTGACCAATATGTCGAACCGCCCGTATTGAGATTGGGCGAACTCAATAAGCGCCTGCGTGTCGCCGCCATCGGACACATCGGCTTTGAAAAACGACGCCGCGCCGCCCGCCGTCGAAATCTCTTCTGTGACCCGGTGGCCGCCCTCTTCGTTGATGTCGCTGACCACGACCCATGCCCCTTCGCGAGCACAGGCCTTGGCGATCCCCTCGCCGAAGCCCGATCCCGACCCGGTAATCACCGCCACTTTGCCTGCAAGTTGCATCTTGGTTTTCTCCTCCAGCGATACTGACGCGTTACGCACTGACACTGTACACTCGCCGCGCCTGCAACCAAGGGGAAGTCGGGGTGAGTGACAAACCGCGCATTCTGGTGACGCGCCGCCATTTGGCTGAAATAGAAGCGCGTCTCAACAACGATTACGAGATCGTCTTGAATGAGGATGATCACACAATGTCCCCGGACGAGATTATCGCTGCGGCCGATGGGGTGGATGCGCTGTTTGTCTGTGTCACCGAACCGCTGAACGGTGACACCATCTCAGCGCTACCCGATAGCGTGCTGGCTATTCTCACCCTGTCAGTGGGGACCGATCACATCGATCTCAAGGCGGCTGAAAAGCGTGGGCTGGCGGTGCTGACCACGCCGGGTGCGGTGACCGCGGCGACGGCGGAAGTTGGTATGCTGCTGATGCTGGGCGCGTCCCGGCGGGCGCACGAATCGAGCGACCATCTACGCGCCGGCAAATGGGACTTGTGGACCCCAACCCAGTTCGTCGGCGTTGAGATCACCGGCAAGCCCTTGGGTATATTCGGCATGGGCCGCATCGGCCGGACGGTGGCCAAACGCGCGCGGGGTTTCGATATGGCGGTGCATTACCGCAACCGCAATCGCCTGGCATCGGACTTGGAGGACGGCGCGGTCTATTTCAACGATCTCGACGGTTTCCTCGCCGCCAGCGAGTTTCTGGTGCTGTGCGCGCCGTCGACGCCGGAAACCCAAGGGTTCATCAATGACGACACGATTGCCCAACTGCCCGACGGGGCGATTATCGTGAACATCGCGCGCGGCGATTTGGTTGATGACGATGCGCTGATCGCAGCGCTCAAATCGGGCAAACTCGCCGCCGCTGGCTTAGATGTGTTCAACGGCGAGCCCGCTAATGTCGACCGGCGCTATTTCGAGTTGCCCAACGTATTCATGGTGCCCCATATCGGCAGCGCCGCGCGCGAGGCGCGAACCGGCATGGGCATGATGCTGCTCGACGGGTTCGAAGCGCTACGGGCCGGCGAACCGGTGCCCAACCGCGTTGTTTGACGATAACAGGATATGTCAAAAAACCCTCTCCCTCCGGGAGAGGGTGGTGAGCGTAAGCGAACCGGGTGAGGGGAAATAACGGTGTAATGCGCGATCCAGACGATTTATTTCCCCTCACCCCAAACCCCTCTCCCCAAAGGAGAGGGGCTTTTGGCCTATCGGCGGAAGGTTCTTCTGCAAACCAACCTATGTTGGCGTTGTGAGAGAGGCATTTAGCCAATTACCCAGCCATGCGCGCGGCGCGTTGTGGATGCTGCTGGCGGCGATGTTTTTCGCCTTTCACGGGCCGCTGGTGCGCGTGGCGACGACCGATCTCGATCCGCTCATGGTGGCGTTTGTCCGCTCGTTAGTTGTTCTTTTGCTCATGCTGCCGTGGATCGTGCGCAATCGCGAGAGCGCCATGCGCACCCAACGTTTGCCGATGCATGCGCTGCGATCTCTGTTTTCTATGAGCGGCTTTATTTTGCTCGTTGTCGCTCAGTCGAAACTCACCCTGGCCGAAGTTTCCGCACTGACCTTCGCCGCGCCGCTGTTTGCCACCATCGGGGCCGTGCTGTTTTTACGCGAGGTCGTCAAGGCGCGGCGCTGGATTGCGACCTTTATTGGCCTGACCGGGGTTTGGATTGTTTTGCGCCCGGGTATTGAAGTCGTTGATCCGTTGTTTCTTCTGCCGGTCGGTGCCGCGGTCATGATTGCGGCGTCGAACCTGATGATCAAGGCGCTGTCGTCGACTGAGGCATCGAGCGCTATCGTCGCCTGGCTGGCGATTTTCTCTGTCCCTTTTACCCTGGTGCCGGCGCTGTTCGTGTGGTCGCTACCCGATCTCGCCGCGCTGGGTTGGATATTTCTGCTCGGCCTGTCCGGCGTTGGTGCCCATATCTGTCTGGTCCGCTCGCTCGCCGCGGCGGACGCTTCGGCGGTGTTGCCGTTCGACTATGCACGCCTGGTGGTGACCGCCACCATCGCCTTCCTCGCCTTCGGCGAGGTGCCGACGATCTGGACCTGGATCGGTGGCGCCGTCATCGTCGGCGCGGTCGCCTATATCGCCCGCCGCGAAGCAGTGGCGGCACGGAGGGAGGCGTAAAGCCTCTCCAGCGGGGACACGTCATAGTCCTAGTAGTTCCTCATGCTGAGCTTGTCGAAGTATGAGCCCTGCCACACCTCGATCCTTCGACAGGCTCAGGATGAGGTGTTGCGGTGAGAGGCGCGCCCTACAATTACTCGGCGGCCATCCGCAGGCGCACGCCGTTGGCTTTCCCCATACGCTTGGTGAGCGCGCTCGCGGCGGCGTCGAGGATGGCGTCGGCGTCGATGCCGTATTCCCGGTAGAGGTCGGGCAGGTCGCCGGACTGGCCGAAGCGGTCGACACCCAGCGCAGCGATATGATGGTTGGCGACGCTGCCGAGCCAAGCCAGGGTCGCCGGGTGGCCGTCTAGCACCGTCACCAGGGCGGCGTCCGGCGCGAGCTTCGATAACAGTCGCTCGGCGTGGCCGTTCCCGTGGTTCCAATCGGTGTAGAGCCGGTCGGGCGATGTCACCGCCAGCAGGCCGGCGCCGGGTATATCTTCCAGCACCTGCTCGTAGGCGGACAGGGCCTCGGGCGCGACGGCGCCGGCATAGGCGATGGCGAGTTCGGCGCCCGGTGACGGTTCGCGCAACCAATAGGCGCCGTCGATAATGTCGCCGGTCAGCGCGCCGATGTCAGTGCGCTGCGGTTGATCGATGGTGCGGGTCGACAGGCGCAAATAGACCGAGCCGCCATCGTCGGCCTGCATGTGCGTAAATCCCCAACTCATGATCGCCGCCAGCTCGTCGGCGTAGGCCGGCTCGTAACTGGTCAACCCGGGCTGACCCATGCCGATCAGCGGCGAGGATATGGATTGATGCGCGCCGCCTTCGGGCGCCAGGGTGATACCCGACGGGGTCGCCACCAGCAGAAACCGGGCGTCCTGGTAGCAAGCATAGTTCAGCGCATCGAGGCCGCGGGCGATGAACGGATCGTACAGCGCGCCAACCGGCAGCAACCGTGCGTCGAACAGCCGGTCGGACAGGCCCAACACGGCGAGCAGCAGGAATAAGTTATTTTCCGCGATGCCCAGCTCGATATGCTGACCGGCGGGGTTCATGGTCCATTTAAAGGCCGAGGGTACTTTCTCTTCGCGGAACAGATCGGCCAGCTCTTCGTGATGGAACAGGCCACGCTGGTTGACCCAGCCGGCCATGTTAGTAGTCACCGTCACGTCCGGCGTGGTGGTGACGATGCGCGCCGCCAGGTCGCTGTCTTCGCGGCCGAGATCGTTCAAGATGCGCCCGAAGGCTTCCTGGGTCGACATGGTGTCGCCGGTCGGCGCGGGCAGTGTGGCGACGGGGATCGCCGCCGCTGGTACGGCAGGCGGGCGCTGGTTGAACGGCGCCTCGGCCAGGAAAGTTTGCAATGCGTCGGCGTCGATGCCGAGACCCTCGGCGATCTCCCATTCATGGCCATCGCGAATATTGTGAGCGGCCTTATACTCGGCCATCTGTTCCAAATTCATCAGGCCCGAATGATTGTCCTTATGGCCGGCCAGGGGTGTGTTGTAGCCCTTGATGGTGTAGGCGACGAAACATTGCGGCGTGTCGTCGGAAACCTGGTTGAAGGCTTCCAAAGTCGCGGACATGTCGTGACCGCCCAAATTGGTCATCAGCCGGTGCAGGGCGTCGTCGTCATGATTGTCGAGTAGCGCCTTGATGCCCTTTGTGCGGCCCAAGTCGGCCTTTAAATGGGTGCGCCACGCCGCCCCGCCTTGGAAAGTCAGCGCCGAATAGAGCTGGTTCGAGCAGGTGTCGATCCAGTTCATCAGCGCGCCGCCGCCGGGCTCCTCGAAAGCCGCCTGCAGCAATTTGCCGTATTTTAGCTCGATGACGTTCCAGCCCACGGTGCCGAAGAAATCCTTGATGCGCTGGAAGAGATAATCGTGCACCACCCCGTCGAGGCTCTGGCGGTTATAGTCGATCACCCACCACAGGTTCCGCACATCGTGCTTCCAGCCCTCGAGCAGGGCCTCGAAGACGTTGCCTTCGTCGAGCTCGGCATCGCCCATCAGCGCGACGATGCGCCCGTTCGGCTCGCCCTCGCTGGCCAGGTCGTGCAGGCGCACATAGTCGCGCACCATGGCGGCGAACAGGGTGGCGCCAACGCCGAGGCCCACCGAGCCGGTGGAGAAGTCCACATCGTCGGCATCCTTGGTGCGCGAGGGATAGGATTGCGCGCCGCCCAGCGCGCGAAAGCGCTCCAGCTGATCGCGCGACTGGCGGCCGAACATATATTGGATGGCGTGGAACACCGGCGAGGCGTGGGGTTTCACCGCCACCCGGTCTTCAGGACGCAGCACGCTCATATAAAGCGCGGTCAAAAGCGTCACCGCCGAGGCGCATGATGCCTGATGGCCGCCCACCTTGAGCCCGTCGCGGCTGGGGCGGATATGGTTGGCGTTATGGATCAGCCAGCTCGACAGCCACAGGGCCTTGCGCTCGACCGCTTCGAGCGTGGCGATCGTCTCGGCGTTGGGGAGCTGGGTTCGGGGGGCTTTTTGCGGCACCATTTGTCGGCCTCGTCGGCGATGTGGACTGGCGCAATATTAGCAATCTACCCGCCAAAGGGTGTTGCGTAGATGGCTACATATCCCCAATATTGCACAATTATCATCTATTAAATTACATTCATAAGGCATGATATGGCGTTAAATGACCTAGACGCGACCGATCGGCGAATTCTCGATGTGCTGCAGCGCGACGCGCGCATCGCCAATGTGGACTTGGCCGCGCAGGTCAATCTGTCGCCGTCGCCGTGCCTGCGCCGGGTCCGCCGGCTGGAGGAAGAGGGCTATGTGCGCGGCTCCGTTTCGCTGCTCGACCCGGCGGCGATCGGCCTGCCGGTCAGCGTCTTCGTGCAGGTGAGTTTGGAAAAACAGGTCGATGGCGCGCTCGATGAATTCGAGCGCCAGATCACGTCGCATACGGAAGTCATGGAATGCTATTTAATGACTGGCGATTCTGACTATCTTCTCCGCGTCGTTGCGCCGGATATCGCCGCTTTCCAGCGCTTCCTGCTCGACCATCTGACCCGCATCCCCGGCGTCGCCAGCATCAAGTCGAGCTTCGCGCTGAAACAAGTGAGCTACCGCACCGCCCTGCCGCTGTCGCATATCGGCGACGGGGCGGAGGCAGATTAACGGATGGGTGCAAGGATAATTAGTTTCAAATATATTAGTCGCTCGAGATGTAAGCGACAGCTAGCCTATACGATATTGTAGTCAAAATTGCGCTAGTCCGAATCGCGGTATACCGAATACCGAATATCGACGTTCGCAGGGAAACCATACAATTTGCGATCCTGTATGGCGCAAACTTGGCTGACGCAAACTCTACTGCTTGAAAAGAGGGTGAGTTATGACGGCGATACTCGGAATGTTGTATCGAGATACCCCGTGTTTGCTGGGCGATATGATGATCTCGTCCCCTAACCCTCCGGAACGCGAAGTGTCTCTACCGGTTTCGGGTCAGGTTTCAGCCGAAATGCCAATTAGATGGGATACTCGCTACTTCACTGATTTTCGTCAGAAGCTGAATTTGATAGGACCAAATTTGATAGTGGCTTGGTCTGGTAGCTTGGTGGAGGCGCAGGCGGCAATTAGTCATTTGCGAAATGGGTACGCAAGTGTGGATCCTTCCAGTTTCGACCAGATCTTGGAATTAACTGAATCGATTACTGAATTGGAACTGAAAAATACAATTCTGATTGTCCTTATCGCGAATAGCGAGAGATGGCTACTGCGCCACGTTGGTGCCGCGAGAACGATCCAAACCCCTTGGGGTGAGAATGCTGTCGTAGCCGGAGTGGGAGAAGATCACATTATTGACGCACTCGAAAGTGAGTTCGAATTCAACAATGAGGATAGATTCAGTCAGGCGATAGGGAACCTGTTAATGGCGAGTTCCCGTATGTGGTTTTGGGATATCAACGGTGTTGGCCCAAACTTGGCCTTCGGCGGAGGCTACGAGGTCGCTATCAGACAAAATAATCAGATTTCGAAGATTGGCGATATTTTGTATGCGAACCATGTTTATGTGCCAGGGCGGGGTATAGCCTTGGTCCCGATATTCAAAAAGGTCGACTATTACCAAGACAACCTGATTGTGAGGGTGCTCGGTTTTTCTGCACCGCCGAAAAAAGCTTCTGATGATTTCGACTATCACAGGAAAGCGATATACGTCATTCCTCCTGTTGACCGAATTTGGTCATGTTCGTGTCCAGCGCCGAGCATGGAAGAAGTTTTGGATAATATTCCAGACTTTAACGCCTCTCATTTCGCGTCTTATGTAGAAATACCTTCGACGAAGTCGAATGTTAGACCTCACTCGGTCGCAATGCACGAGTACCGGACGGAAGATCGACCGATAAAATTCGAATATGAACCAGGGGGACAATTCCCAAGATCTCTTAATCTGGAAGAACGGTACATAAACCAGGTTCGAGATCAGGTGCTACAGGTTGTGGCCGAAGCCGGCGAAACAATTTAATCCCGCTATAGCGGTGCTGCGACGGTCTCGACTGGCTTGGCCGACCCCCAGATTGTTTCCGTCCCATCGTCGCGTGAATTAAAATCGCCATGGTCGGCGAGGAGTTCCGGCGATGTGGTTGCGCCCTCGAACTCCACCAACACTTCGCCGTCGGGGTCGCAGATATTCTTGCTTTGGGCAGCCCGGAGCAGCGCGCAATCCTGGCCGGCGACGGCGGAGATGGCGTGATCGGTCGTGCTCTTGCCGGTCGCCGCATAGCTGACCCCGTCGGCAACGAGAGAGACCACGGTCACTGCCGGCGGTACGGCGCAACCGGTGAGCAAAGGCGCCAGCAGCAGCGCGGGAACGGATAATCGCATGGAAAAGCTCCGAAGAAAGGAGCGCGCAAATTAACCATACTGTGCTTGAGGGGAAGGGGAAAAGCGGCGGTTTTATCGTATGCGACGATTTGTCGTGGGCTCGACGGCGGTCCGATCAAATCCCCGTGGCGAACCGGGTCATCACGACGATGATGAGGATTTGCATTAGCCCTTGCGAGGCGGTGACGCGCACATAGCGGCGCATCAGCCGGCCGATCTTTTCGCCGTCGGGCTGGGGTTTGTGCATCTCCAGATAGACCCGGATGTTGGTCGGCAGCAGGATGCCCAGGCCCTGCAGGCCCATGATCGTGGTGATCACCAGAGCAGCGATGAACCACCACAGTTCGGGGAATTCGAGATCGAGGAAGCCCAGCTCGACGGCCAGGAACCAGCCCGCCGTCGGCGCGATGACCGACAGCGTGGTCATCAGGAAGATCATCTTCGGCATCAGCCGGCTGACGATGGCCCGGCGCATCGGGAAGTCGAGGCGGCGCAAGATGGGGCCGATAACGAAGCCCATGAACAAATCGATGCCGGTCCAGAGCAGACCGGCGACGACATGGACGAAGTTCAGAAACCACAGATCGCGGCTGAGGATTGCCCACACCATGATTGCCAGCGCCACAGCGCACCAGACGAGGTTGCGCCATTGGATGCGCGGAACGGCGTCGGGGGCGGCTGCGGTTGCTGGGGCGGCGCTGGTCATGGTGGCGAATCCTAAACGTCTTGCGCCGCTGGACGCAACCGCTTGGCGGCAGGCAAGGGGACGGATACAGTCGACAACAGGGGGAGAGAAATATGGACGATCCGGTTGGCGCTTTCGTGCCGCATGGGCTGTTTCAGGTCGACGCCGCCGCCGACGGCCCGCTGGCGGGGCTGACCTTTGCGGCTAAAGACATTATCGATGTTGCCGGCCATGTGACCGGCTGCGGCAACCCCGATTGGCTACGAACCCACGGGCCGGCGGCGACAACGGCGCCGTGCATCCAGCGCCTGCTCGACGCTGGCGCGACCCTGGTCGGCAAGACGGTCACTGAGGAATTGGCCACCGGCCTGACCGGGGAGAACGTCCATTACGGCGCCCCGGTCAACGTCAACGCGCCGGGCCGAGTCGCCGGCGGTTCGTCGTCGGGGTCGGCCGCGGCGGTGGCTGCGGGTTTGGTGGATTTCGCGCTGGGCTCGGATACCGGCGGGTCGGTGCGGTCGCCGGCAAGTTTCTGCGGCCTTTACGGCTTGCGCCCCTCCCACGGCCGCGTGTCGTTGGAATCAGTGATGAAGTTGGCGGCAAGCTTCGACACGATCGGCTGGTTCGCCCGCACACCGGAAATTATGCGCGATGTGGGCGCGGTGATATTCGACGAGGCTAACGCGCCGCCGGCGCCGGGCCGCCTGCTGGTCGCTCGTGATGTCATGGCAGTCGTCGATGCGGCCACGCGGGACGCCCTGATGGCGGCGGTCGATAAGGTTTCCGGTTTGCTCGGCGCGCCCGAACCGATCGATGTGTCCAATGTCGAGGGCCTGCCCGGTCTCGATGCCTGGGTCGGTGTGACGCGGGCCATATGGGGGGCTGAGTCCTGGGCCGAGCATGGCGAATGGATCCAGACTGTTAATCCGACATTCGGTTCGGGTGTGGCCGCGCGCTTCGAAGCGCGCTCGCAAGTCACCGCCGATCAATTGGCCGTGGCGCGCCTGCAGCGCGAAGTCGTCGCCGCCCATCTGGCCCAGCTACTGGCCGGTGGCAACGTGCTGGCATTGCCCGTGGCGCCGGGCATCGCGCCTCTGCGCGGCGGCAGCGACGCCGATATCGATCCTTTTCGCGAGCGCAATGAGCCGATCGGCAGCTGTTCCGGGCTGGCGCGCTTGCCGCAGATCAGCCTGCCGCTGGCTACCTTGGATGGATTTCCTCTTGGTCTGGGCCTCGCGGCGGCGCCGGGCAATGACGAGTTGCTGCTCGACATCGCCGTCGCCCTGGCCGAAGCCGGCGTCGCGCCGCGTGTTCCGGTACCGGATTATCAGGGCTGACCGGCGCGAATTTTGGCCTCTAAGCCGGCGCGGTCTTTCTTGATCTGGTTCGGCACCCGCTTCATGGCGAACGGCCGGTCGTCATATTTGCCGCTCCACCGAATGATCTCCAAGACGATCGGAGCCAGGTCGATCCCCTTCTTGGTCAGCGCGTAGGTGAAACTCCGGCCGTTCTCCGGGTCGCGGGATTTCTCGATAATTCCCTCGGTCTCCAAGTGCTTTAGGCGGTCGGCGAGAATATTTGTCGATATCGCTTCGTCGATTTCGTGAAACTCGCTGTAGGTCTTTTTACCGCGCAGCATCATTTCGCGAATGACCAGCAGGGTCCACCGGTCTCCGAACGTATCAAGGCCAAAGGCGACAGGGCACCCGGTCTGACGTTTCTTATCTTCGTTCCTCATTTAAGCATTCTAAAAAAATAACTTGCATTATGCAAGGTGTAATCTTATGTTGGAATTAACTTGTAAAAAGCAAGTTATATAGTGAACCTCGCATCGGAAGGAATCGTCACATGAACAGCAAGCAATACGAGGGTGGCCCCGCGAATTCCGACTTTGTGAACCGATTGCAAACACGGAGGTTCACAGGCGCCGGGGCGGCAGCGGTTCTCAACTCAATCCTCAGTAACCCACCGGCCATACGCACCCGCGTTTCCGGCCAGCCGAATAGCAATCAATCAAAAAGGAAGTCAGACATGAAAAAGAACCTGAAATATCTTCGCACGATCGCTGTCGCGGCAACCTTCACCGCCGCCGCGGCATTAAGCGTCGCCGCAAACGTCGACTCGCCGGAGAATTCCACCAAGCTGCTGACGGCGACCTTCGAACCCCGTTCGGTGGTGCAAGTTGAAGTCGGCGATTTCCACTTCAAGCCGGGCCAGGTCGCCCCCATTCACACCCACACCGCTCCCGCCGTTGGTTATGTCGCCAAGGGCGAAATCATCTATCAGATCGAAGGCGAGAAACCGCGGATCTTGCGGGCCGGCGATGCGTTCTACGAACCTGCGGGTCCGCGTATCCTTCGTTTCGACAATGCGTCTGCGACCGAGGAAGCGATCTTCCTGGACTTTAATCTGGAGCAGGCCGGCGAGCCCTTCATCGTATTCGAAAATCCGCCGACCGAGGCGATTGATCGCCGGGCCCTGCCGACCGTCGATTTAGGCGGGCGAAGCGTAGATCAGGTGGATATTTACACCAGCGATCTGCCGCGCAACGGAACCCTGACGCTGGACGACCGGACGCCAACTCTGGGTCTCGTCGCCGAGGGTGTCGTCGAGCTTCGTGTCGACGGCAAGACCACCCAGCGCATTGCCGCCGGTGGAAGTTTTGCTCTGCCCAGCGCCGACAAGCGGGCGACGATCGTCAACGCGTCGTCCGAAGTATCCGCCAAGGTGATCACGTTCTATCTGCGCTAATCACCGCTAGTAGGGGAGTTCGGTCCTGCCGGGCCTCCTATTTCCAACTGAACAAAGGCCCGAAGGGCCCCAATGGAGATTAAAATGAGCCACTACATTTTGGTACACGGTGCATGGGAAGGTTCATGGACCTGGGAATACACGCAACCGGTTTTGGAAAGACACGGTCATACGGTTACCGCCATTGATTTGCCGGGCAGTCACGGCAACGCGCAGTCCATCCCGCAGATTTCGTTGGCCGGCTACGTGCAAACAGTCGCCGATGTGATCAACCAACTCGACCATGAGGTTATCCTTGTTGGCCACAGTATGGCGGGCGCGGTCATTTCGCAGGTGGCGGAGCTCATCCCCGAGAAGATCGAACGGCTGGTCTACGCTGCGGCTTTTCTCTTGCAGAACGGAGACAATGTTCTCGCGGCCATGAAAAGAGATCCGCATGGTGAGTTCCTACCCGAACTCTCCTTTTCCGAAGATCAGAGTTACGCCACGGCCACCGAGCAAACGTTCCGTGATAAGGCATTTCACGATGTCGAAGAAGATCGTATTCGACACACATATCCGTTGATGGCCGAGCGGCAGGCGACCGAGCCGTTTTTGGCAAGCCTCGAGCTGAGCGATGAGAAATTTGGCACGGTGCCGAAAACCTACATCCGCACGGCGCTCGATAAAATGGTATCGCCGACGCTGCAAGAAGAGATGATCGGCAGCTGGAAAGTCGATGACGTTCATGTCTTAACGTCCGGCCATTTTCCAACGCTTTCCATGCCGGAGGAACTGGCGGAGCTCATGCTGTAAGGAGATCTCGGCCAAACTAACCGGCGAACAGCGGTCCTTAGGGGCCGCTGTTTTCGTTTGGCAAAAGACCCTCTAAGGTCACCAGACAAAATCAAAATTGCCACACGGATGGATTTGCCATGAGCGACATGTTTGGCCAGGAAGTCTCGGGATTTCTGAGTGATGCGCGCGTCCCGGTCGAGGGTGCGGTGGAAGGTCCGCTCAAGGGCCTGACTTTCGCCGTCAAGGACATTATCGATGTCGCAGGCCACGTCACCGGCGGCGGCAATGCGGAATGGCTGCGCACCCACGAGCCGGCCGACCAGAACGCGTCGGCGGTGCAATTTCTGCTCGACGCAGGCGCCACCATGGCGGGCAAGACCATCACCGAGGAATTCGCTTACGGTATGATCGGCGAGAACTTCCACTATGGCACGCCGCGCAACGCCGCAGCGCCGGGGCGCATCCCCGGCGGGTCGTCGTCCGGTTCGGCCTCGGTAGTCTCCGCCGGCGAGGTGGATTTCGCTTTAGGCACCGACACCGGCGGCTCGGTGCGGGTGCCGGCGTCGTTCTGCGGCATTTATGGCCTGCGGCCGAGCCACGGACGGGTGCCGCTGGCCGGTATTTTACCCCTGGCGCCGAGCCTCGACACGTGCGGCTGGTTCGCCCGAGATCCCGACCTCATGAAGCGGGTCGGCGAGGTTATGCTCGACTGGCGCGCACCGCCGGCGGCCGGCCGGTTTCTGGTGGCGCGCGATGCGTTCGCCGTCGTTGACGCGCAAGCGCGCGAAGCCTTAGCACCCGCATTACGGCGCGCCGCCGAGGTCTTGGGTGCGCCGCAGGAAATCGATGCCGGTGCGCTGCACGGGATCGATGATTTGAGCACCTGGGCGCATGTCATGCAGGTGATGCGCGGTTCGGAAGCCGCGGCGTCCCATCTTGCCTGGATCGGCTCTGTCAATCCGGTGATGGGCCCGGGCTTCCGCGAGCGGTTCGAGGACGGCGGACGTTATACAAGCGAAGAGATTGCCCGGGCAACCGCGACGCGCGCGCGTATCGAGGGACATTTCGATGCTTTGTTGGCGGATGGCGCGGTTCTCGCGGTGCCCGCCGCGCCGGCCGTGCCGCCGCCGGTGCGCAGCCCGGAGAGTGTCTACGACACGTTGCGTGGCAACAATGAGCGCTACAACAGCATGGCGCCACTCGCCCGGCTGCCGCAAATCAGCCTGCCGTTGGGCCGGGTCGACGGGCTCCCCATCGGTCTGGGATTGATGGCTGCCCACGGCAACGATGAACTGCTGCTCGACATCGCCGTTGCGCTGGGATCGCCGCAATGATCGATGACGCGCCATTTGAAAATTTGACGGTGGTCGATCATCCGTTGGTCGCTCACAAACTGATCGAACTTCGCGACCCGGCGACCCAGAACGAGCGCTTTCGTCATTTATTACGCGATATCAGTGTGGTTCTGGTGATCGAAGCGACCCGTGATTTGCCGGTGAAGCCCCGGGCGGTCGAGACCGGATTAGGAATTGCGGAAGGGTCGAGGCTGGCGGTTCCCGTGGTCGTCGTGCCAATCTTGCGCGCCGGTTTGGGGATGGCGAATGCCGTGACCGATGTTTTGCCTGATGCGTTGGAGGCCTTCATCGGCATGTATCGCGATGCCGACACCCACGAGCCGGTGGAATACTACGCCAAAGTGCCGCCGACCCAGGACGGTCAATATGTTATCGTCGACCCGATGTTCGCCACCGGCGGGACCGCGACCGCTTCGGCCGATTTGCTCAATGGCAAAGGCATTCCGGACGAAAATATCAGGGTTATCTCTTTGATGGCCGCGCCGGAAGGCATCACCCGGTTTCGGCAAAGCCATCCCAGGATTCCGATTATCGTTGCCGCCCTCGACGAGTGCCTCAACGACCATGACTATATCGTCCCCGGCATGGGCGATGCCGGCGACCGGTTATTCGGCGCCGGTTGAGATATCTGGCGGCGTTGCGCCGCTTTAGCGGCTGCTGTAATTGGAAGCACATCTGTAGAGATATTTCACCGGCAAAAATCCATCATGGCTGACTATAAAACCCTCGATGATATCGACGTGGCGGGGCAGCGCGTCCTGGTGCGCGCCGACTTAAACGTGCCGATGGCCGACGGCCAGGTTACGGACGCCTCGCGGCTCGAGCGCTTGTCGCCGACTTTGCGCGAATTGGCGGCGCGCGGCGCGCGGGTCGTTATCTTGTCCCATTTTGGCCGACCATCTGGCGCGGTTGTACCTGAACTTTCCCTGCAGCCGGTTGCCGCAGTGCTCAGTGATAGCCTGGCGCGGCCGGTCGCCTTTGCGGCCGATTGCATCGGTGATGCGGCCCAGACGGTGGTTGATGGACTCGGCGATGGCGACATCGCCGTTCTCGAAAATTTACGCTTCCACGCCGGCGAGGAGGGCAACGACCCGGCCTTCGCCGCGGCTCTGGCGGCGCTCGGCGACCTTTACGTCAACGACGCATTTTCCGCCGCCCATCGCGCCCATGCCTCGACCGCGACCCTAGCCCAGCTCCTGCCGTCGGCGGCTGGCCGTTTCATGCAGGCCGAGCTCGACGCTTTAGCTGCGGCGCTGACCAGCCCGGCCCGGCCCTTGGTCGCAATCGTCGGTGGCGCCAAAATTTCGACCAAGATCGATCTGCTGGGCAATCTGTCGAGCAAAGTCGACGCCTTGATCATTGGCGGCGGTATGGCCAATACCTTTCTCAACGCTCAGGGGGTCGCCGTCGGCAGGTCCCTGTGTGAACACGATATGGCGGCCACGGCGCGCGATATCATGGCTGGGGCGCAAGGGTATGACTGCGACATTATTCTGCCGGTAGATGGCGTGGTCGCCCCGGCCTTCGCCGCCGGCAGCCCCGATACGATTGTCGCCATCGACGCGGTCCCGGCCGATCAGATGATTTTGGATGTCGGTCCGCAAACGGTCACGCAGCTTACTGAGGTGTTACGGGGCGCCAGGACGCTAGTGTGGAACGGCCCGCTGGGGGCCTTTGAAATTCCACCGTTCGATCAGGGGACGGTAGCTTTGGCCCAAGTGGCGGCCGAACTCACCGATAGTGGCGCCCTGAATTCGATTGCCGGCGGTGGCGATACGGTGGCGGCGCTCAATCATGCGGGTGTCGGCAACCGGTTTAGCTATGTCTCGGGGGCCGGCGGCGCTTTCCTGGAATGGCTGGAAGGCAAGACCCTACCGGGTGTCGCGGCGCTCGTTGGTTAGGCAACCGAGCGTTGCCGGGGAACCGGCCGCGCGGTGACGTGGGGTAAAGTTTCGAGCTGGCGCAGCAAATCCAGATAGTTTGGGTTGCGCCGCCAGCGACTGAGCATCAATTTCGCGGACTCGACCTCGAGCTGATCGTAGAAAGTCGTCGCAAAGGTGCATTCGTTGATGTTGTTCTCGTCCAGTCCGACGCGGGCTTTGCGCGTTAACGTCAGCACTTCGCGGAAGAACTCTGGAGCAAGATCGAGGGCCCGGCAAACGATAGCAAGTCCTTCGCCGCCGGGTTCGTATAGCAGCCGCTGCAATAGTTTGCGGCGCAGCCCGGTTTGATGCTCGATTACGCGTTCGAACAAAGTGATTTCGCTTTCGCGCAGCAGGCGGATGATGAGATCGCCGTCGGGGTCCTGTTTCTCAGCCAGATGTTTGGCCACTCGGTCGGTCGCCGAGAGCGCTGCATCACCTTCGCCTTGTGCGCCAAAGGCTGTGTTGACGGCGCTCTCCATCGCGGCGTCGATTTCGTTCGCATCAACATCGAAATGTTCGACGATGTGGCTGCGCAGCGCCGCCGATACCCACCAATACATCTTCTCGGCCAAATCGCCGGGTAGATCGCTACGGTGGACCAGCGGCTTCTGCAGGCTGTCGAGCCGGCGCGACTGTTCGACCAGATGGGCCATGGTGTCGCGGGCGATTTCCGCGTTGGGATTTTCCAATAGCCGTTTGATCACCGTTTCTTCGCCGGTCTTGGCCAGGGAGTCGCTGACGGTTGGGCTGATCGAATCGTGCATGGAAACCGCGAGTTGGTGCTCGACCGTACGGTGATGAATGATGGCGACCAAATCCTGGTCGCGCAGAACACGGCTTCGAAGCAAAAGCGGATAAGCGACTTCGCTGTCGTCATTGGCTAAAGCGATGACTAAATCGTGGGGCGCTTGGTCTTGGTTGGAGAGCTGGATGGCCAGATGTTTGCGGACACTGACCTCCACGTCTTGTACCAACTGACGCAGAATGTCGGTCATGATCGACTGTTCGGCATCGTTCAATGTGTCAGAGGCGCCGAAGAACAGGTCACCGATAATGTCCGCCAATTTGGTGCGGCTGCCCACGGATTTGTCACGCGCCAAACGCATCAGCGTTTCGATGTCTATCTTGCCGGTATTGTCGATCACCGTATGCACGTCCTTGTTCCTCAGCGTTGGCGACGCCTCTTGGCGCTTCGGCGCATTTTAGCCTTCGTCGATTTACCAATCGGTAAATGAGGCCCTTATTGGGTGTTTAGTATTTTATTAAAATTTGCCTCGTAAGTTGGGCGGTCTCAGTGACCATTTCGGATTCCCATGAACGTCACAAATACCACCAGCACCCTGCAGTCCCTGCTCCGGCAGCTCGAATCCACCGGCCCCGCACCGGCCGCGAAGGCTAAAAGCCAACAAATTCAGAAGGTTGAAGCGAGTCAGTCCCAGGTGACGCCGTCGGGGCAGAGCGATTTCAACCCTGATTCCCCGCGCGGAACCTACCTAAACATCGTCGTTTAACGTCTTACGGCTTGGCAAAGGCCGGGCTCGCGGGTCAAAGTCGGCCCATGACCGACGACGAATCCAGCACGCCAGATCCCTCAGCGGTTCCCAGCGGCCCGATCCACCGCGCTGTCCCCGATGGGGACAATCGCGAACGGCTGATGTGCCGCGACTGCGGCTTCATTCACTATCAAAACCCGGTCGTCGTGGTCGGCGCGGTCGCCACTTGGAATGAGGGCGGCGCGCCCGCTAACGACCGCATCTTGTTGTGCCGACGGGCGATCGAACCGCGGACCGGATTTTGGACCTTGCCGGCCGGCTATCTCGAGATGGAGGAGACAACCGAGGCCGGCGCCATCCGCGAGACGTGGGAAGAGGCGACGGCGCGCATTTCGATCGATCGCTTACTCGCGGTCTACAACGTCCCCCGGCTGTCGCAGGTGCAGACCATTTATCGGGCGAGCTTGTTATCGCCGGATATCGCGCCGGGCGAAGAGTCGCTGGAGGTTGGTTTATTTGCCTGGGAGGATATCCCTTGGGACGAAATCGCGTTTCCGACCGTGCGCTGGGCTTTGCACCAGCATCGCGCGGTCATCGGACGGGCCGACTTTGCCGCCTTCGGTAATCCTTCTGGCGACAGCGCCGATTATTTCTAATTAGTCGTCGGCGGCGCTGGTTTCGGCCGCCGCTTCCGGTTGGTGGCGCAAGATCAGCGGCGTTTGCGACGCGGCAAATACCAGGGTCAGCGGCAGCACGCCGAACAACTTGAATGCTGCCCAGAAGTCGGTCGAGAAGTTACGCCACACCACTTCGTTGAGAATCGCCAGAAAGATAAAGAACACGCCCCAGCGCAGAGTCAGGGTGCGCCAGCCGTCGTCGTTGAGCTGAAAGGCCGAGCCGAAAAGCGGTTTGAGCAACAAACGCTTGAACGCCAGACCGCCCAACAAGATGACCGCAAATAAGCTGTTGACCAGGGTCGGTTTGATTTTGATGAATAGTTCGTCGGCCAGGATCAGTGTCAGCCCGCCGAAGACCAGCACGAAAAACCCGCTGACCAGAGGCATGATGGGCAGGCGGCGCTCGAGCGTCCAGCCGGCGATAAGCGAGATCACGGTGACAATCATAAAGGCGCCGGTCGCTTCGAACAGGCCCTGCTGCGTTGTCGCCGCCGCATCGCCGCTTAGCCAGAAATGGCGAAATTCGGGCAAGCCGCCGCGGCCGTTCACCACAAAGAAAACGACCAGCGGTCCCGCTTCGATAATTAATTTCAGCCAAGGTTTCATGGCCGGGACCCTATTCGCTATTTGTGACGAGGGAAAGGTGGTGCGGTCGTTTAGTTCGACAGGCCGAGTAAACTTTCAGCGAAATCTTGCGCCGTGAACGGGCGCAAATCGTCAGCCCCTTCGCCGACGCCGATGGCATAGATCGGCAGCCCGAAGCGATCCGCCAGGGCAACAATCACGCCGCCCCGCGCCGACCCGTCGAGCTTGGTGACGACCAATCCGCTGACGTCGACCAGATCTTTGAAGGTCTCGACCTGGGTGTGAGCGTTCTGGCCGATGGTGGCGTCCAGCACCAGCAAGATCTCGTGAGGTACATTGGTGTCGATCTTGCGCAAGACCCGGATGACCTTTTCCAACTCGGCCATCAAATCGGCCTTGTTGTGGAGGCGGCCGGCGGTGTCGATGAGCAACACATCGGCATGTTCGGCGCGGGCATATTCCAGCGCATCGAAGGCGACGGCGGCGGGGTCGGTGCCGATGTCTTGAGCAATCACGGTGGTTCCCGTGCGCTCGCCCCATAATCTCAATTGATCGATCGCCGCGGCGCGGAACGTATCGCCGGCCGCCAGGACGACCGATTTGCCCTGCTCGTGAAGCCGTTGCGCGAGCTTGCCGATCGTGGTGGTCTTGCCGCTGCCATTGACGCCAACCACCAGGATCACCTGCGGCCCGGCGGCAGGCTGGCTCATGGCGTCGAGGGATTGGGCCACCGGCTCCAGGATCGCGGCGATATCCGTGGCCAGCGCGGCGCGCACCTCTGTCTCCGGGACATCGGTGGCGAAGCGGCGGTTCGATATCTGTTCGGTCAGGCGGGCGGCGGTCTCGACACCTAAGTCAGCGGTGATCAGCAAATCTTCCAAATCGCCCAGCGTCGTGGCGTCGAGTTTACGTTCCGAAAATATGCCGCCGATACCGTCTGTCAGGCGGTTCGACGATTTACCCAGGCCGGCGCGCAGCCGTCCTAACCATCCGCGCGGCTTATCGCTCATGCGGCGGAGCGCTGGACGAGGGCGCCGACCAACTTGTCGCCGTCTCGCCCGGTAATGTGAACCGGCAACGCTGGACCCGGCTGGGCGCCGGCAACCAGCACGGGCGCGAAATATTCGGTGCGGCCGAAGCCGTCCCGTTCGATCAAAACGCTGCGCAGACCGCCGATCTCACCGTCGAGATGGCGTGCAAGCGCGGTTTGCCCCGTGGCCCTCAGGCGTGCGGCGCGGTCTTTACTTTCCTGGCGTGCCACTTGCGGCATGCGGGCCGCCGGCGTTTCCGGCCGCGGGCTATAGGGGAAGACGTGCAAGTAGGTCAGCCCGCAATCCTCGACCAACTTCACTGTGTTGGCGAACATTGCCTCGGTCTCGGTGGGGAAGCCGGTAATGAAGTCGGCGCCGAACACTGCATCGGGGCGCAGCCGGCGAACCGTGTTGGTGAAGACGATTGCCTGCTCGCGGCTATGGCGGCGCTTCATGCGCTTCAAGATCAAATTATCGCCGGCCTGCAGGCTCAAGTGCAGGTGCGGCATCAATCGTGGTTCTTCGGCAATCAGTCGCAGCAAATCATCGTCGATCTCGGCCGGGTCCAATGAGCTTAGGCGCAAGCGCGACAGTTCCGGGACTGCGGCCAATAGCCGGCGAATCATCTGGCCCAAGGTCGGTTGGCCGGGTAGATCAGGTCCGTAGGATGTAATGTCGACACCGCTCAGCACGATCTCGTGGAAGCCGCCATTGACCAACGTTTGGACTTGGCGCGAAATCTCGCCGATTGGCACGCTGCGCGAATTGCCGCGCCCATAGGGGATGATGCAAAAGGTGCAGCGATGGTCGCAGCCGTTCTGCACCTGGATGAACGCGCGGGCGCGCCCATCGAAACCTTCGATGAGATGGTTGGCGGTCTCCCGCGCGGCCATGATGTCGTTAACGCGAACGGGCTCATTGTCGCCGGGTTCGAACGAGCTACGTTGCAGCTTCTCGGTGTTGCCCAATACGCGATCGACCTCGGGCATGGCGGCGTAGGCGTCGGGTGAAATTTGCGCAGCGCAGCCGGTGACGATGATTTGAGCGTTCGGGTGCTTGCGCCGGGCGCGGCGGATCGCCTGTCGGGCCTGACGCTCGGCTTCCGAGGTGACAGCGCAGGTGTTGACGATGACAGTGTTCGACAAGCCGGTATCGCGCGCATGTTCGCGCATGACCTCGGACTCGTAGGTATTCAGTCGGCAGCCGAAGGTGATGATCTCAGGCTCGGTCATCTTAGGCGGCGCTCTGTTGTGCATCGGCGATCAGCGCATCATCGAAGACGCCGGTGAAACTCACCGATGCCGGGCCGGTCATGGCGACATGGCCGTTGGCCCGCCATTCGATGTCGAGCGCGCCGCCATCGAGCCGCACTTGCACCTTGCGTCCGGTCAGGCCGCGGCGGTGGGCGGCGACCGCTGCCGCGCAGGCGCCAGTTCCACAGGCCTGGGTTAGGCCGACGCCGCGCTCCCACACGCGCAGGCGCAAGCTGGCGTCGTCGATGATTTGCGCAACGCCGATATTCGCGCGTTCGGGAAATAACGAATTATGCTCGAGCTCGGGGCCGAGTTGGGCCAGAGGGACAGCTTCGGCGTCGGTGGTGAAAAACACCGCATGGGGGTTGCCCACATTCACCGCGACGGGATCGCTCAGGGGCCCAAGCGCCAGGGGCAGATGGTCGGTATCGCAGTCCTGCGCCAGCGGGATGTCTTGCCAGCCGTCGCGCGCCGGGCCCATATCGACGGTGTAGTGGTGGCGAGTGCCGTCAGCCGGCTGGGCGGTAAGCAGGCCGGCACCGGTTTCGATGATGGCGTCGCCTTCCGTGCCTTCCTCGAACAATAACCTGGCGACACAGCGGGTCGCATTGCCGCAGGCCGAAACTTCGCCGCCATCGGCATTGCGGATGCGCATAAAAGCATTGGCCTTTGGGTCGCTTGACGGCTCGACGATGATAAGTTGATCGAACCCCACGCCAGTATGACGGTCGGCCAACGCGCACGCCTCTGCCGCCGTTACGCTGAACGGTTGCTGGCGTGCGTCGATGACAACGAAATCGTTGCCCAGACCGTGCATCTTTATGAATTCCCAGGTCGCCATGACCGCGATATAGGACTGCGGGGTACCGTGCGTCCAGCCAAAAGACCGGCGCTGCGGATTTAACCAAAACCAGGTAGGGCTATTTGCGGGTGAGCGATTTCACCAGCTGCACGACTTGACGCCGCACCCTGGTATCGTCGATTTGCTTGAAAGCCTGGTTGAGGTCGAGCACTTGGCGCGCGCTGCGGCCGTCTCGCGGCACGCCGAGCGAAGTATCGCTGCTGCGGCCGCGTTTCTTGCTCTCCAACCCGTCGAAAAAGTATCCCGGGTCAACATCGAGCACTTCGCAAAGCTGCCACATCTTGCTGGCGCTTATCCGGTTAGCGCCGCTTTCATATTTCTGCACCTGCTGGAAGCTGATGTTCAGCTGGCGCGCGAGTTCCTTCTGCGGCAGGCCGCGTAGTTCGCGGCGTGCGCGCATTTGACGTCCTACATGAGTATCGACGGGATGTGCCACGGTGACGGCCCCTCTTTTCTTTTACCGCATACCAAGCCGATGGAATGGCATGTGGGATCGTTGGTAGCCTATCGTCAGACTATATTGATTGCGCGGCGCTTCTCGCCATCCGGTTCGGCAATTCCAACTGTCCAACGACCTGTCTGGGGTCAGATATGTGTTATCTGACTGACCGCAGATCAAGGTGTTTGGGCCATAAGCCGGTTCGCTTCTGCTAGAATAGCTTGTGTCACAACCAAAGCGGGTGTGCAAGATGCTGGCCCATCGGTGAATTCAAATGTTTATTTTTTAAAAACAAATACTTATGAAATCTAGAAGAATAACTGTGTTCTAATATATGGCGCAAACCCAAGTAACATTTTGGCAACGTCCAACATACACGGGCACCGCAATTTTTTTGCACTGTGGATAACCGTGTGATGACCGGAATACCCGCCTCGTTATCGTGACTTGACGCAAGTTAGACCTTTGCCTAATTTCGCCGCCGTTCATATGCATCGCTAATGATGCGGCCCGAGGCGCGAAAACGCGGGGGCCAGGCCAGTCCGCGAGTTTCGCGCACTGGCTCATTTTGGTTTGGCGCGTGGGTTTTATCCGGGTGCCTTTTGACGAGAGGGATAAGCGTCGTTGTTTGACACGCTAACAGAACGATTAGGCACAGTATTCGACGGGCTGACCCGGCGCGGCGCTTTGAGCGAAGCCGACGTTACGGCTGCCTTGCGCGAGGTACGGGTGGCGCTACTCGAAGCCGATGTGGCGCTGCCGGTGGTGCGCGATCTGGTCGCTGCCGTGCAGGAACATGCCGTCGGCCAGGAGGTGTTGAAAAGCGTTACGCCCGGTCAAACCGTCATCAAAATTGTTCACGATCATCTGGTCGAGGCCCTGGGCAGCGAGGCCGTCGAGATCGACCTCAATGCGTCGACGCCGGTGCCGATGATGGTTGTCGGCCTGCAGGGCTCGGGTAAGACGACCACGACCGCCAAGCTGGCCAAACAACTTGTCGAAAAACAGGGCAAGAAAGTTCTTATGGCGTCGCTCGATGTACGCCGCCCGGCCGCTCAGGAGCAATTGCGCGTGCTCGGCGATCAAACGCTGATCCCCACCCTGGATATCAAGCTCGGCGAAGCGCCCGTCGATATTGCGCGGCGTGCGATGGATCGCGGCCGCCGCGAAGGTTACGACGTGGTGCTGCTCGATACCGCCGGCCGCCTGGCCGTCGACGAGGAGATGATGAATGAGGCGGTGGCGATACGCGACGCCGTCAAACCTCATGAAACCCTGTTGGTGGCCGACGCCATGACCGGTCAGGACGCGGTGAACACGGGGCATGCCTTCAACGAGAAAGTTGGGCTGACCGGTATCGTGTTGACCCGCATCGATGGCGATGCCCGTGGCGGCGCGGCGCTGTCGATGCGCGCGGTCACCGGGTGTCCGATCAAATTGCTGGGCACCGGTGAAAAACTAGATGCTCTGGAGACTTTTCACCCGGATCGGGTGGTTGGCCGCATCCTCGGCATGGGTGATGTGGTCGGGCTCGTCGAACGCGCCCAGGATGTTGTCGAAGAGGAGAAGGCGCGCAAAGTTGCCGCCAAGCTGCAAAAGGGCGAATTCGATCTCGAAGACATGGCCGACCAGCTGCGCCAGGTGAAAAAGATGGGTGGCTTGGGGGGCATCATGTCGATGCTGCCGGGGGTCGGCAAAATGCAGAAACAAATGGCCCAGCACAGCATCGATGACGGCATGATCCGGCGCCAGGAGGCGATTATCCTGTCCATGACCCCCGGCGAACGCCATCGGCCGGCGCTGATCAAGGCGTCGCGTAAACGCCGGATTGCCGCGGGCTCGGGTACATCGGTGCAGGAAATCAACAAGCTGCTGAAGCAGTTCCAGCAGATGCAGACGATGATGAAGAAGATGAAAAAGATGGGCGGGAAGATGCCGCCGATGGGTGGCGGCATGCCGGGCGGTGGATTACCGCCGGGCGCCTTACCCCCCGGTTTCGGGCGTTAGAGGTCAATTACGATGTTTCACCATGTTTCTATTGGCGTCAGTGATTTAGCCCAGAGCGCGGCGTTTTATGACGCCGTGCTTGGGGCGCTGGGCCATGGCCGCTACTTGGAGAAACCCGGATCGATTTCTTGGAAACCCGCGGCCGGAGGTGCGGTCCTTTGGATAAATCAGCGCGACGGACTGACCACCACAGCCGATAACGGCAATCATATTGCTCTGCAAGCACAGGATAACGATGCGGTCGATCGATTCTACGCCGCCGCCATTGCGGCCGGGGCGGTCGACGACGGTGCACCGGGCTTTCGCCCTGAATATCGCGACACCTATTACGGCGCCTTCGTGCTCGACCCCGATGGCCACAAAATTGAAGCCGTGCACTTGCCGGCTTAACGCAACCAGAAATTCAACAGGTAAAAGGCAAGAACCATGTCACTACGTATCAGACTTTCCCGCGGCGGCGCTAAGAAGCGGCCCTTCTATCGCATTGTCGTGGCCGATTCCCGCAGCCCTCGCGACGGGCGGTTTATCGAGAAAATCGGCACCTACAACCCGATGCTGCAAAAAGACGATCCGGCACGGATCACGTTGGACGAAGACCGGGCCAAGCATTGGCTGGGCGTTGGTGCGTTGCCGTCCGGCCGGGTGGCGAAATTCCTGGCCAACGCCGATATGATCAAGCTGCCGGAGCGGCGCGATCAGACCCAACAGCATCTGCCAAAGAAGAAGGCGCAAGAGCGCATGGAGGCCGAGAAAGAAGCGGCGGAAGCGGCAGCTGTAGCGGCCGCCGAAGCAGAAGCGGCGCCGGCTGAAGAAGAAGCGCCTGCCGAGGAAGCGGCCGCCGAAGAAGCGGCTGCAGAAGAGGCGCCGGCCGAGGAAGCCGCCGCCGAAGAAGCTCCCACCGAGGAGCCTGCGGCGGAAGAAGCGCCAGCCGAAGAAGCCGCCGCTGAGGAAGCCGGCGAAGAAACCGGCGACGACGCGGACGCGGAGAAAAGCTGACGCCGACGGCGCGTATCGCCGGCGCGGCGGGGTGATTGACCCATGGCCGAAGACCAACAACGGACGAGCGAGGGTGGCTCTCAAGGAGACGACCGAATCTGCGTCGGTGTCGTGACCGGTGTGCATGGGCTTAAGGGTCTGGTGAAGGTCAAACCGTTCACCGACGCGCCGGAATCGGTCGCCGCCTACGGCGCTGTTGAAACTGAAGACGGTAACCGCCGGTTGGAACTCGAAGTCGCCAACCGGGCGGGCAAAGGTCAAATCGCGGTGCGCGTTGCCGGCGTTACCGACCGTGACGCCGCCGAGGCGCTGAAGGGGCTGCGTCTCTACGTGCCGCGCGAACGGTTGCCGGCGCCTGATCCTGAAGAGTTCTACTATGCCGATCTGATCGGTCTGGCGGTGCAACGGGCCAGCGGTGACGCCGTCGGCACGGTTCGCGCGGTGTTCGATTTTGGCGCCGGCGATGTGTTGGAAATAGTCGATGATGCTGGCGCATTGATCATGGTGCCCTTCACCCGCGATGCGGTACCGGAGATCGATCTTGAGGGTGGGCGAATCGTCGTGACCGATGCCCATCTCGATGCCTCCGATGACGCAGGAGAGGGTGATGAGCAGTACAGCTGAGCCGTCACCAGCATGGCGCGCCGTCGTGGTGACGCTGTTCCCCGAGATGTTCCCGGGCCCCCTCGGAACCAGCCTCAGCGGCCGGGCGCTGGAAGCCGGCGCGTGGCGCCTGGACACGGTGAATATCCGCGAATTTGCCACCGATCGTCACCATAGCGTCGATGACGAGCCGTTCGGCGGCGGTCCGGGCATGGTGATGCGCCCCGATATTGTCGATTCGGCCTTGGAATCTGCGGCCAATTTGGTTGACGGTGTGGCCCCGATCATCTATCTCAGCCCGCGCGGGCGTCCCTTGGATCAAAAACGGGTTCGGGAGCTGGCGGACGGCCCAGGTGCTACGTTGCTCTGTGGCCGCTTTGAGGGAATAGACCAGCGCGTATTGGACGTCTGGCAAGTCGAGGAAATCAGCCTCGGCGACTTTATCCTTTCGGGCGGCGAAACGGCGGCGATAGCGCTTCTGGATTCAGTTGTTAGATTACTGCCGGGGGTTATCGGCGCAGCAGAGTCTTTGACCGAAGAGAGTTTCGAGCAGGACTTATTGGAGTATCCGCATTACACGCGTCCGGCCATCTGGCGCGATCGACAAGGTGGCGAGAATAAGGTTCCCGAAGTTCTGGCCTCGGGACACCATGGCAAGATCGCGGCATGGCGCCGCGAACAGGCCGAAGCGATTACACAGGCCCGTCGGCCGGATTTATGGGCAAAGCATAGCGCCCAGGGTTCGGCGAGGGACCGGCAAGGAAGTGAGCGATGAATACGTTAGAAAAATTTGAAGCTGCAGAGCTGGCCAAACAAGGCGGTGTCGACGGCGTTCCCGATTTCGGCCCCGGCGATACGCTGCGTGTGAATGTACGCGTCGTCGAGGGTGAACGTGAGCGCATCCAGGCCTATGAGGGCGTATGCATCGGCCGTAAAAACGCCGGCATCAACTCATCGTTCACCGTGCGCAAGCTGAGCTTCGGCGAGGGCGTCGAGCGTGTCTTCCCGCTCTACGGACCGCGGGTCGATTCGATCGACGTGATCCGCCGCGGCAAGGTGCGCCGCGCCAAGCTTTACTACTTGCGGGGCCGCACCGGTAAAGCGGCGCGTATTTTCGAACGCACCACCGGCCATGGCATCGACAAATCAGCCCGCGGCAAGAAGCAGAAGGTTGTGGTGCCGGAAACCGGCACAGCCGAGAGCGCGGAAGACGATCTTGCGCCGCCGGTTGAAACGACTACCGAGGCGGGCGAGAACTAAAATAGCTGCGCCCCGTTAACCCGGGCGTGCAGGCCGTGACAGCAAACGCCCCGGACCCTGGAGTCGCGGGGCGTTTTGTTTGAGACGACAAGATACGCTGAACTGGCGGACCGGAGGAAAGAGATGGCGACACCACGCACCCTATTCGACAAGATTTGGGATTCCCATCTTGTCGACCAGCAGGAAGACGGCACCTGCCTGATCTATATCGACCGCCATCTGGTGCATGAAGTCACCAGCCCGCAGGCATTTGAAGGGTTACGCATGAACGGCCGCAAAGTGCGCCGGCCGGATGCCACATTGGCGGTGGCCGACCATAATGTGCCGACATCGGACCGCAGCGGCGGCATCGAGGACGCGGAGTCGAAGCTCCAGGTCGATACGCTCAGCCGCAACTGTGAGGAGTTCGGTATCGAGCTATTCGACATGAACGATGTGCGCCAGGGCATCGTCCATATTATTGGACCTGAGCAGGGTTTCACCCAGCCTGGCACGACGATTGTCTGCGGCGATAGCCACACCGCGACCCACGGCGCCTTCGGGGCGCTGGCCTTCGGCATCGGCACCTCGGAAGTCGAGCATGTTTTGGCGACCCAGACCCTGCTGCAGCGGCCGGCCAAGAACTTGCGCATCGCCGTCGACGGTGCGTTGCCCGTCGGGGTGACTGCGAAAGACATGATTTTGGCCATGATCGGCGCCATCGGGACGGCCGGTGGCACCGGCCATGTCATCGAATATGCCGGCGAAGCGGTTCGTAACTTGTCGATGGAAGGCCGCATGACCGTGTGCAACATGTCGATCGAGGGCGGTGCGCGCGCCGGCCTGATCGCGCCCGACGAAGTCACTTACGCCTATCTCGAGGGCCGCCCGATGGTGCCCAAGGCCGGCGCCTGGGAACAGGCGGTTGCCTATTGGAAGAGCCTGCCGACCGACGATGGCGCGACCTACGACAAGGAAGTCATTCTGGCCGCTGCCGACATCGTGCCCCAGGTAACCTGGGGCACCAGTCCGGAAAATGTCGTGCCGATCACTGGCGCGGTGCCCGATCCTGACAACGACGCCCGCGACGATAACCAGCGCCAGGCGTGGGAGCGGTCGCTGGAATATATGGATCTGGCGCCGGGTACCGCGATGCAGGATGTCGCCATCGATAAGGTGTTTATCGGTTCGTGCACCAATGGGCGCATCGAAGATCTGCGCGAGGCGGCGAAAATCGCCGAGGGCCGCAAGGTGGCCTCCAGCGTTTACGCCATGATCGTACCGGGCTCGGGTCTGGTTAAAATTCAGGCCGAGGAAGAGGGGCTCGATAAGATCTTTGTCGAAGCCGGTTTCGATTGGCGCGAACCGGGATGTTCCATGTGTCTGGCCATGAACGACGACCGCTTGCAGCCCGGCGAGCGCTGCGCGTCCACCTCGAACCGTAATTTCGAGGGCCGGCAAGGCCGCGGTGGCCGCACCCATCTGGTCAGCCCGGCGATGGCCGCGGCGGCGGCGGTGTCGGGCCGGCTCGCCGACGTCCGCGACTTTTCAGAAGGGTAATCGGCGCAGATGGCCGATAGCCACACCGGCGTCGCATTTCGCTATGCGGGCTTTTGGTTACGGTTGATCGCCGCGGCGATTGACGGCGGCATAGTGTTAATTTGGGTGTGGTTGTTGGGCTTGGTGTTCAATGTGAATATCACCTCTCCGGTACACGAAGGGGCGGATTTTTATACCTTCCGGCTGTTTCAGTTGGTCGCCCTGTTTACCGTCTGGCTTTATTACGCGGTGATGGAGAGCACCACGACCCAGGCGACGATTGGCAAGATGTTTATGGGCATATACGTGACCGATCTCGACGGCGACCGTGTCGCCTTCAGCCGGGCGAGTATCCGCTACTGGATGAAGTACGTTTCGATAGTCATTTTCTTCATCGGCTTTTTGATCGCCGCATTTACCCGGCGCAAACAGGCCATGCACGATATGGTTGCCAATTGCCTGGTGCTAAAACGATAGGACGGACGAATATGGAAAAATTCTCGAAAGTCACCGGTGTTGCCGCACCGTTGCCGATGGTGAACATCGACACCGATAAGATCATCCCCAAACAGTTCTTGAAGACGATCGAGCGCACCGGCCTGGGCAAGGGGCTATTCCATGAGTTGCGCACCGATGCCGACGGCAAGAATACCGGTGAGTTCGTCCTCGACCGCGAACCCTATACCAACGCCAAGGTGATCATCGCCGGCGAGAATTTCGGCTGTGGGTCGTCGCGCGAACACGCCCCATGGGCGCTGCAGGATTTCGGCATCCAAGTAGTCATCTCGTCGTCTTACGCCGACATTTTCTATAACAACAGCTTCAAGAACGGCATGTTGTTGATCAAGCTGCCGCCGGAACAGGTTGATGAGTTGATGGCGGTCGCCAACGATCCGGAGAACCCCGAGCTGACGGTCGATCTGGAGAACCAGAAAATCAATGCGCCGAACGGCGTCGTCTACGATTTCGACTTGGATCCGTTCCTGAAACACTGCCTGTTGGAAGGTTTGGACGATATCGGTCAGACCCTGCAAAAGGACGAAAAGATCGTCGATTACGAAGGTGGGCAGCGTCTGCAGCAGCCCTGGCTGTATAAGGACGCGTCCTAACCAGGTCTGTGTGCCGGCGAAAGATAAGCCCCTCTCCTCTGGGGAGAGGGGACGAAAGTGCCCATTAACTGGAAAAGATTATATCCCCTCACCCGGCTCGCTGTGCTCGCCACCCTCTCCCCAAGGAGAGGGTTCATAAGGCAAAATTTAAGTTGCGTCGGCGCGTTGGGGCACTAGTCTCGCGCGGAAATTTGGAAACACCACAGGTTTGAGAGAAGAGGGAAGTATGGCGGCGAATAGAAGTGTTTTGGTCCTGCCCGGCGACGGCATTGGCCCGGAAGTGATGGCGCAGGTCCAGCGGGTGATCAACTGGTTCGACGATAAGGGCAGTGTGCGGTTTGACGTCACCGAAGATTTGGCCGGCGGCGCGTGTTACGACACCCACGGCGTGTCGATCCGTGACGAGACCATGGAAATCGCCATGAACACCGACGCAGTGCTGTTCGGCGCGGTCGGCGGGCCGAAATGGGACGATGTGCCGCGCGAGCACCGGCCCGAAGCGGGCCTGCTGCGGTTGCGCAAGGATCTCGACCTGTTCGCCAACTTGCGTCCGGCCATTGTCCTCGACGCCATGGTCGGCGCCTCGACGCTGAAGGCCGAAGTGGTTCAGGGTCTCGATATTCTGATCCTGCGCGAGCTCACCTCGGGTGTTTATTTTGGTCAGCCCAAGGGCGAGCAGACCCTCGACGATGGCACGGTTCGCGTGGTCGATACGCAAGCCTATACGGAAGAAGAAATCGTGCGAGTGCTGCGGGTCGGCTTCGAGCTGGCGCGCAAACGCAAAAACAAGGTGCATTGCGCCGAGAAATCCAACGTCATGGAGACCGGCGTGTTTTGGCGGCAGATTTCCGCGCGAGTGGCGAAGGAAGAATTTCCTGACGTGGAATTCCAGCACATCTTGGCCGACAATTGCGCCATGCAGTTGATCCGCGACCCTCATCAGTTCGATGTCATCGTCACCGACAATCTGTTTGGCGATATCCTGTCCGATGAGGCGGCGATGATGACCGGCTCGCTCGGCATGCTGCCCTCGGCTAGCCTCGGCAATCCCGACCCGGTGACGGGTAAGCGCTACGCCATGTACGAGCCGGTGCACGGCTCGGCGCCTGATATCGCCGGCGAAGGCAAGGCGAACCCGCTGGCGATGTTGCTCAGCTTCGCCATGATGTTGCGCTATTCGTTCGATTTGGGCGATGACGCGGATCGGGTCGAGACCGTGGTGCAGAACGTCCTCAACGAAGGCTACCGCACCGGCGATATCATGCAGGACGGCTGCCACTTGGTCTCCACCGAGGAAATGGGAACCAAGCTGATTGCTGAGCTCGATCGCACCGCCGATTGACCCGGACTCGTCCCGCGGCGTAAGCTTTTGTCTCAACGCCGAAACAGGAGCTAGGCGATGAAAGCATTATTGACGGCTGCGGCGGTAATCGCGTTGGTGTCGGCATTTGCCGCGCCGGCTTCCGCTCAGCAAGCCCATGATCAAACAGCGGCCAAGCATGCCAATGGCGGGCAATGCGCGATTAGCCAGGCTATGTTGGCGGCGATTGCCGACAACAAAGAACAGCATATGGCCGAGACAAAATCGCGGATCGATTCCCTTATCGCCAATGCGTTGGCGACAGCGCGCACGCCGAGAGCGCCGGGGTCGCCGACAATGTTAAGCAAGTCGCCGGTGATACTGGGTAAGGGATCACCCAACGGCTAGCGCTGTGTTTATTTTATCCGATGACGGCGGCAGGTTTCTGCCGCCGTTTGCTTTTGTGCGAAGGAATGCGCCGTGCCCGATATCTATTTGACCATCAACGATGCCGACCCGGCCTTGTTGGCGGAGATCGCCAACGGCCTGGAGATGCGCGCTGCCTTGCCCCAACAGATCGAGATTCTCGAAACCTATCTCGGCGATGTCGAATTCCCGGCGAATGCCCGCGTGCTCGATGTGGGCTGCGGGACGGGCGCCCAGTCGCGCACCCTCATCAAGCGGCCCGATGTGGCCGAAGTTGTCGGCGCCGACCAGGCACAGTTTCTGTTGGCGCGCGCCCGCGAACTGGGTGCGGGTCTTGAGGGTCTGCGTTTTGCAGAGGCCAGCGGCGACGATCTGCCGTTTGAGGCGGCATCGTTCGACGTCGTCGTCGCCCACACCGTGCTGACCCATGTGGCCGACCCGGAGGCGGTGCTCTCCGAACTGTTCCGCGTGCTGCGGCCCGGCGGCACCTTGGCTATCTGCGACGGTGATTTTTCCACCATGTCGGCTTCCATCGGTGACCGCGACCCGTTGCAAGCTTGCGCCGAATCTTTTGTCGAGCATCAGGTCAACGATGCCTGGCTGATGCGCCGCCTGCCGCGCATCGTACGCGAAGCCGGCTTCGTGCCGGGTCGCGCGCGCAGCTATAATTTTATCGAGACCGAGGATCCAGCGACGACGGCCAATTGGTTCCGTCGCGGCGCCGACGGCCTGGTCAAGGAAGGCCGTATTGGGCCAGATCTGGCAGAGGCGCTGAAGGCGGAAATCGACCGGCGCGTTGATGCCGGCACCTATTTCGGCGGCATGAAATACGACAGCCTGATTTCGAAGAAACCGGAATGAGGCCGAACCATATCCCACATAGACTCCTCATACTGAGCTTGTCGAAGTATGAGCCTAGCCACACCTCGATCCTTCGACAGGCTCAGGATGAGGTGTTGCGCTAAAATTCGTCCTGCCTATCCACCCCGGCCTTGTGCAGTTCCGGTGACAGGCGGCCGGTAAGCCAGAAAAACAACATGCGGAAATCGCTGATCAGCGACCACCAGGGATGGGTGAAGGTCGCCGGCCGATTGTGTTCGATCAAGCCATGGGCGATCCAGGCGGGCCCATAGCCGGCAATCGCGGCGACGCCTATAAGCCACAGATATTGGCTAGCCGCAGCGCCGACGATGCAAAGCACTGCCAGCCCGGTGCCGAAATAATGCAGGGCCCGGGTCGGCGCGCGGCTGTGCTCGCGCAGATAGTGGGGCCAAAACTCCGCGTAACTCGTAAATCGCTCGGTCATCACTTAGCCTGTGCTGGTGACGGGAATTCGCTCCACACACCGCGCCGGGCAGCTTGGGCGCGCTCGGCAGCTGCCTGTTTGTCGTCGCCGCGGGGGCCGGGCTCGGGCACGGCGAGGCCTTGTTCGACGATCCAGATCGACAGGTCTTCGAGGCCGGGGATCGGATCGGTCTTGTTGTCCTCCACTTGGCAGTGTCCCTTGAACTGCCCGTTATGATCGGTGCCCTGGCGGCTGCAACTGACAAAGCGTCCATCGATGGCTTGTTTCAGCGCCAGTTGCGCCCACGGCCCGTACGGGTAGTTCTGCAGCGGCGGCACAACGACGCCGGCAAGGCCGACGCGGGTCTCGATCTGCTGGCCGCGATTGAACAGCAAAGTGGCGCCATCGATCACAATCGGCTTGCCCGCGACGACCAGTTCGTGGCCGCGCATGCGTGTATGCTCTTGCTGAGCGCTTGCCGGTGAGGCCAGCATGGTCAGGGCGGCGCCAGCGATGAGCAGCTTGCGCATGGTCGAACGATCCTTCTGGTCCCCTATCATCAAATTTAGGATGCGGTCGGTGTTTAACGAATGCAACCTTGCAAAACCGGCCTATGGCGCTTAATTGAACGCTAATTGGGGGCCGCGATACTATGTGTCAGGCCCGATAAACCGGAATAGATGTCATGGGTTACAAAGTTGCCGTGGTCGGCGCGACGGGTAATGTCGGCCGTGAGATGCTGCAAACGCTTTATGAGCGCGACTTTCCCGCTGATGAGGTGGTGGCGCTGGCGAGCGAACGCTCAGCCGGCCGCGAGGTCTCGTTTGGCGAAAGCGCTGTATTGAAGGTGCAGTCGTTGGCCGATTACGATTTCACCGGAACCGATATCGCGCTGTTTTCGCCCGGCGCCAAAGTCTCGGCCGAACACGCGCCGCGGGCGGCGTCTTCGGGCTGTATCGTCATCGACAATACCTCGCAGTTCCGCACCGATCCCGACGTGCCGCTGATCGTGCCGGAAGTGAACCCGGACGCGGTCGCCGGTTACACCAAGCGCAATATCATCGCCAACCCCAACTGCTCGACCATGCAGATGGTGGTGGCCCTGAAGCCTCTGCACGAGGCCTTCGGCATCAAGCGCGCTGTCATTGCCACTTACCAGTCGGTGTCGGGCGCGGGCAAAGACGCCATGGACGAATTGTTCAACCAGACCCGCGCGGTCTATGTGAACGATCCGATCGAGAAAAAGGAATTCACCAAGCAGATCGCCTTCAACGTCATTCCCCATATCGACGTGTTCATGGATGACGGGTCGACCAAGGAAGAATGGAAGATGGTGGTCGAGACCAAGAAGATCCTCGACCCCAAGATCAAGGTGACGGCGACCTGTGTGCGGGTGCCGGTGTTTATCGGCCACGCCGAGGCGATCAATCTGGAGTTCGAGCGCGAAGTCTCGACCAAGGCGGCCCGCGCGGTTCTAAAGGACGCGGAGGGTATATCCCTGATCGATCACCGCGCCGACGAAGGCTATGTCACCCCGGTCGAGGCGGCGGGCGAGGATATGGTGTTTGTCAGTCGTATCCGCGAGGACCCGACTATCGAGAACGGGCTGAACTTGTGGGTGGTGTCGGACAATCTGCGCAAAGGTGCGGCGCTCAACACGGTCCAGATCGCCGAACTGCTCGACCGCGAATATCTCAAAAAGCTCATCGCGGCGGAATAGGTATCAACCCTCTCCCCCGGGAGAGGGTGGTGAGCGTAAGCGAGCCGGGTGAGGGGACAACAAACCCCAACTCTCGAAATGTTTTCGGTACAGCGAAATTATTTCCCCTCACCCCAACCCCTCTCCCGGAGGGAGAGGGGCATTGCGGCATGAATTTGATATGGCTGATATTGAATACATCACCAATGTGCTCGCACCACACGGCCTGATGCTTCGCGGCGGCTTTCACCCGACGCCGGATGACGGCGTGCCGGGCGATCCGGCGACTCTGGTGCTGGTGGGCAATGCCGGCCCCGACATGTGGAATGCGTTCACGGCAGTGCAGGCCGGGGGCTGTTATGGCGACAGCGCCAACCCGCTCGACGATTGGGTGCACGAGGTTTTGAGCGATGCGGCGGCCCAGCTTGGGGCGACGCCGTTATTCCCGTCCGGCGGGCCGCCGCACCTGCCGTTCCAGCGCTGGGCCCAGCGCGCGGAGGCGGTTGCCCCGTCGCCGCTGGGCGTTTTGATCCATCCCGATTATGGCCTGTGGCACGCCTATCGCGGCGCGCTGGCCTTTGACGAGCGCCTCGATTTGCCGCCGCGCGATACGCGGCCCCGGCCTTGCGATACCTGCGCTGACAAGCCGTGCCTGGCGACCTGTCCGGTCGATGCGTTTGGGACCGATGGTTACAACGTACCGATCTGCGTTGGGCATATTTCGACACCAGAGGGCGCGGATTGCATGGATCTCGGCTGCCGCGCCCGGCGCGCCTGTCCGGTGGGCCCAGACTATATCTACGAGCCAACCAACGCGGCCTTCCATATGGCGGCGTTTCGGCGCGCCCAATCAGGCTGAGCGGCGAAACATATCCTTGGCCGCCAATAGCCCGCCGCCGACGATCAGCGCACAGGCTAGGGCCAGGGGTAAACTAGCGGCCGCAAATCCCAGCACGACGAGCCCTATAGTGGACAATAGGGGGGCCAGATAGGCGGCCGCGCCAAGCACCCGCAGATTGCCGTGCTTGACCCCATGGTCCCAGAAGAAAAACGCCAGCCCCACCGGGCCGAGGCCGAGCGACAGCACCGCCAGCCAGGAAACCGGATCGCCCGGCCAGACGGTGGGTTCCAACACCCCGTGGGCGATCCAGGCCAGGGCGGCGGTCGCGCCGCAAAAAGCGCCAATCGAATCGGTTGAAATATGGGCGATCCGCCGGGACGTAACCGAATAGCCCGCCCAGGTAATCGCGGCGGCCAGGGCGGCGAGATATCCGCCGGCATATTCAGCGCGGAAGGTGAGGCCGCCCCCGTCATCCGCACTACCGCCACCGATCAGGACGACGGTACCCAACAGGCCGGCTCCGGCTCCGGCGATGTGATGCCAGCGCAGTCGGCCGACACCGGCTTCAGCGGGCAACAGGTTGGCGAATAAAACGATCAACACCGGCCAGAGATAATTGATGAGGTTGGCTTCCGCCGGCGGCGCATTTTGCACGCCGAGGAAGTAGAAAAAGTGATAGCCGAACAGGCCGGTAATGCCCAGCGCCCACACCGGCAACGGCAGATGCATATGGTCCAGCGGGTTTTCGCCGCGCAGAATCCATCGCAGAAACGCCACTGCGAACACCACGGTGAACGCCATGGCGACGAGTTGGAACGGCGGCACAGGGCCGGCGAGGACGGCGAACAGCGCCAGGGACGACCAGATGAGTATGGCCAGCAGGCCAACCAGGGTTGCGCGAAGCTCAGGCGTCGCGGCGGTTGTCATAGGATGGGCGTATCACTGTGCGCCATCGCGCAAGGCCGCCGCTTCGGTGATGATGCGCACGGTCTCCGACCACAGGGGCAGCTCGCCGAGGCGGTCGAGCGGCCACCATTCGGCGTGCGCGGCGTCGCTGCCGGCGCGCACCTCGCCGCCGGTCCACACCGCGGCGCAGTCGATCAAGGTGTAGTGATAGACGACGGGCTTGCTGGGGTCGGCATCGGCGGGGTCGCCCCGCTGGCCAGGCTCCAGCGTGTCGCCCTCGCGCACGATAGCGTCGACCACGTCGACCATGCCGATCACCTCGACTTCGACGCCGGTTTCTTCGCGCACCTCTCGCGCAGCGGTGGCGCGCCAAGTTTCACCGAGCTTCTGTTTGCCGCCGGGAATGCTCCACTGGCCTTCGCGCGGCGGCTTGCCGCGGCGGATCATCAGCACCGCATCGTCTTTCAGCACAACGATGCCGACCCCGGCGATCGGGCGGTGGGGATATTCCCGGCTCACGACGGATCGGTCGTGTCTTGCGCGGTGCGGCGGCGCACCAGCAGGTTCAATATCTCGACCCCGGTCGCAAAGGCGATGCCGAAGTAGAGGAAGCCGCGCGGGATATGGAACTCGACGGCCTCGGCAATCAGCGCCACGCCGATCAGCAACAGGAAGGCGAGCGCCAGCATTTTTACCGTCGGGTGCTTGTGGACGAAGGCGCTCAGCGGTTCGGCGGCGAGTAACATGACGCCGATGGCGATCACTATGGCGGCGACCATGATCTCGATATGATCGGCCATGCCGATAGCGGTGAGCACGGAATCCAGCGAAAAGACCAAATCGAGTAGGAATATTTGCACCAAGACTGAGGCAAAGATCGCCGCGCCCGGCTTGCCGTGACCGCCGCCTTCGCCTTCCAGCATGGCGTGGATTTCGCTGGTGGCCTTGACCAGAAGGAACAGACCCCCGGCCGCCAGGATTATATCGCGCCAGGAAATTTCCAGGGCGAAAATCTCGAAAAGGGGCGCTGTCAGGCCGATAATCCAGCTTAACGCGAATAGCAGAATTATGCGTCCGGCCAGCGCCAGCATCAGCCCGATGCGACGGGCCTTGCGCTGTTGCTCGACGGGCAGGCGCGACGAGACGATCGACAGGAAAATCACATTGTCGACGCCCAAGACAATCTCGAGCAAAGCCAGGGTCGCCAGGCTTGCCCAGGCGGCGGGGTCGGTCAGCAATTCCAGCATCGGTCGTGGGCGGTCCCTAGAGCGGTATTGAATGCAGCGGTAACGAAAGACCCTCACCTTTCGAGACGCCCTTTCGCCTCATCCTGAGGAGGGCCGTCAGGCCCGTCTCGAAGGGCGAGGCGAAAGGGCTCCTCAGGATGAGGTCAAAGGTTGGACGCGTCAAAAACATGATGGCCTAGTACATATGTTGGCCGCCGTTGATCGATAGGGTCGATCCGGTGATGAACTCGGCAGCGTCGGCTGTCAGGAATATCACACCGCGCGCGATGTCGTCAGCCTTGCCGAGGCGGCCGACCGGGATGCCGGCGATGATTTTCTCCAAGACATCGGGCGGAACGGCGCGAACCATCTCGGTATCCACATAGCCCGGCGCGATGGCGTTGACGGTAATACCCTTGGCCGCGCCCTCCTGAGCCAGCGCCTTGGTAAAGCCGTGGATGCCCGACTTGGCGGCGGCGTAGTTGACCTGGCCGTACTGGCCGGCCTGACCATTGATCGAACCAATATTGACGATGCGCCCGAACCCGCGCGCACGCATACCTTCGATAACCACTTGCGAGCAATTGAAGCAGCCGCCGAGATTGGTATCGATCACCGCTTGCCACTGCTCGTGCTCCATGCGGTGCATGGTGCCGTCGCGGGTGATGCCGGCATTGTTGACCAAGATATCAATCGGGCCGATATCGGATTCGATTTGTTCGACCGCCGCCGTCACCGCGCCGTAGTTGGAAACGTCGAACTTGTAGACCGGAATGCCGGTGCGCTCGTTGAAGTCGCGCGCGGCGTGCTCGTTGCCGGCGTAATTGGCGACCACTTCGCGGCCGGCTCCCTTTAAGCCAATGCTAATCGCTTCACCGATGCCCCGCGTGCCACCGGTGACCAAGGCTACCCTTGCCATTTGATGTTACTCCTAAAAATTCCGGTCCGGCGGCCTTCTGCGGGCCAAGCCATTGCAGGCCGGTGATTGAACGAAGCGTTCCCGTTTGGATGTCTTAATCGCGTTCGACGCACATGGCGATACCCATGCCGCCGCCGATGCATAACGTCGCCAGTCCCTTATGGGCGTCGCGGCGTTGCATCTCGTGCAATAGGGTCACCAGCACCCGGGCGCCCGACGCGCCGATCGGATGACCGATGGCGATTGCGCCGCCATTGACGTTGACGATGTCGGGGTCCCAGCCCAAATCGCGGTTGACCGCGATGGCTTGGGCGGCGAAGGCTTCGTTGGCCTCGACCAAATCGACATCCTCGATGCTCCAGCCGGCCTTCTCCAGCGCCTTGCGGCTGGCCGGAATCGGCCCGCTGCCCATGACGGCGGGGTCGACGCCCGCGGTCGCCCAAGAGGCGATGCGCGCGAGCGGCCTGATACCGCGTTTTTCGGCTTCGTCGGCGGTCATAAGGATTGCGGCGGCGGCGCCATCGTTGATGCCCGAGGCGTTGCCGGCGGTTACCGTGCCCTCTTTGTCGAAGGCCGGACGCAGCTTGGCCAGCGTCTGCGTCGTGGTGCCGGCTCGCGGATATTCGTCGACATCGACGACGGTGTCGCCCTTGCGGGTCTTGATGGTGACCGGGGTTATTTCGTCGCTGAATTTTCCGGCCGCCTGGGCCGCTTCTGCTTTTTGCTGGGAGCCGGCGGCGAATTCGTCCTGTTCGTCGCGGGTGATTTGCCATTTCTCGGCGACGTTCTCCGCAGTGTTGCCCATATGATAACCCATCAGCGAGCACCACAGACCGTCCTTGATCATGGTGTCGACCAATTTAGCATCACCCATTTTTGTGCCGTTGCGCATATGTGAGGCGTGGGGCGCCTGGCTCATGCTTTCCTGACCACCGGTGACGACGATACTGGACTCACCCAGTTTGACCGCCTGATACCCCTGGGCGACCGAGCGCAGGCCCGAGCCGCACACTTGGTTGACCAGGTAGGCGGTACGATCTTCGGGAATGCCGGCAGTTAATAAGGCTTGGCGTGCCGGGTTCATGCCGGTCGCGGCCGTGAGCACTTGGCCCAACACCACCTCGTCCACATCGGCTGGCGAGACCCCGGCGCGTTCCAATGCGGCGGTGATGGCGACGGCGCCTAAATCGGCGCCGCTGAGGCCAGCCAAACCTCCATTGAATGCGCCAACCGGCGTACGGGCTGCGCCTGCGATAACGACTTCGCTCATGATGTTCTCCTTATTCCGCGTTGGGTTCTTTTGCGCGATGGCGGCACCTTTGGTTCCGCCCCGCTCGACGCGTTTCCCCTTGTCTTATTGACTTCGATATAGCTCTGGCCGGGAAGCGAGTCCAGCGATCCGCCACCTGGTCGCCTTACTCTGCCGCGAGCCATTGGCTCAACTGTTCCCATACCGCCGATTTCGCCCGCCCGCCCGCGACCATGCCAATATGACCAAAGGGCAGGGAGTTAACCGTGGCATTGGCGAGAGCCTGCCCTAAGGCGTTGGCCGATTTTGGCGGCACGATGCGATCTTGCTCGGGCACCAGCACTAACGCCGGCTTGGTGAAAGCGGCAGGGTCGACGACCTCGCCAGCGACACGCCAGTGCCCGCGGTGGGGGGTGTTCTCACCGTACCAGCCGGCGAGGCATTCACGCGCCACCGGGCCGGCGAGGGGAACCCCGTCGTTGAGCCAGTCTTCCAGGGCGACGAACTGTTCGGCTTTGTCGGATGCCGGGTCCAACTGCGCGAAGGCGATGAATTTTCGTAAAACCAGAAACGGGTCGAGGCCGGCGAACAATGCCTGGATGACGTCGACCGGCAGCTCGCCGGCGCTCTCTAACAAGGGGCCTGCGGCGGTGATGGCCCGGCCTGCGGCTTCGGCTTGGGCGACCCGTTCGGAGTGGAAATCCCATGGCGTGGCGAGCAACGCCAGTTGCGAGACTTGCTCTTGCCGCCGGATTGCCAGCGCCAGTGCTAATAGCCCGCCCATGCAATAGCCGGCGACCGCGATCGGCGCACCGCCGGGGCTTACGGCGGCGGCGGCGTCGAACGCGCCGTCGAGGCGGCCAGCGATGTAATCGGTCAAAGTGAAGGCGCGTTCCGCTTCGCCCGGCGCGTCCCAGTCGACGAGCAGCGGCCGCAGGCGGGTCTCCGCGGCGAGCCAGCGCAACAGGCTGCGTTCGGCCGACAGATCGAGGATATAGGCCCGGTTGACCAGCGAGGGCACGAACAGCACCGGCAGGCCGCCGTCGGGCCGAAAATCGAGCAATCGGGTCGTACCCTTCTGCCACAGGGTTGGCGGGGTCGGCAGATCGCGGTGATAGGGATGGGCGCGGTAGGTCTTTATACCGGTTGCTAGGTCGTGCAGGCGGCGAAAGACCTCTTGAGTGACCGCCTGATCGAAAAGGTCGGAGTTATTTTTGCTTTCGCGTTGAGCTGCCGCGTTTGTCAGTTGTTCGTTTAGCGCCGCCCCGCGCGCCGCCACTTGCGGATTCCAGACGATCGAGCCGCTCTTCAAGAGCGGCAAGGCGGCTTGTGAGCTCAGCCAACTGTTCATTGCCGTTGTCAGATGCAGCGGCAGGGGGCGGGGTCCCCCGCGGGGCGTCCGCTGAGGTTCGGTTTGGGTCGTCATTACCGGCCTTACCTCCTGCCGCGAGGCCAGCGAGCGTCATAAACTGCTGCGCCATCGCTGCCATTTGTGCCGTCGCCTGGGCCGGCGCGGCTGTGTCCGTTTGCCCCATAGCCTCGAAAAACCGCGCCGATTGGGCCGCTAACGTCGGATCGGCGGCCATCGCTGTCAGCTGATCTTCCCACAAATCGAGATATTCGCGGGCCAGAGCGGCAAAATCGGGTGTATCTGTCATGTCGGTCACTATATCGGATTTCGCTGCACTGCGGCCAGTCACGTTGCATTGCAGCATTTGGCTCGAAATCTGCTATACTGTCGCTGAAATATCCAAAACAGCGGTGCCCACCCCCATGGCCGAGACCGAAACGCCCGATCCCATTAAGATTAAGAAGTACGCCAACCGGCGGCTCTACAACACCGCGACCAGCAAATATGTCACCCTCGACGATTTGGCGAGCATGGTGAAGGAGGGTGTGGAGTTTATTGTCGTTGATGCCAAAAGCGGTGACGATATAACCCGCTCGGTGCTCACCCAGATCATCTTCGAAGAAGAGAGTAAGGGTCAAAACCTGTTGCCCATCAACTTTCTGCGCCAGCTCATCGGCTTTTACGGCGATAGCCTGCAATCGGTCGTCCCCAACTATCTCGAATATTCGATGAATGCGTTCGCGCAGAACGAAGAGAATATGCGCAACCATATGAAGGACACGATGGGTGGCATGTTCTCGTTCGGTCAGTGGGAAGAGGTCGGCAAACAGAATATGGCAATGTTCGAGCGCGCCATGCAGATGTTCACGCCCTTCGCGGCAAATGGCGGTGGCGAGCCGCCGGCCGAGGGACCGGCAGCCGCTGAGACCGGTAGTGACGACAGCGACGACATGAGTACGCTGAAAGAACAGCTTAAGGCGTTGCAGGAGCAAGTCGACAGCCTGTCGCAGGCGAAGCGCCCAACCGATTAATCTGGCATTATTTTAGGGTGCGGAATGCGTCATTCCGACACGTGTCAAATCACCGGTTACAACCTCGACACTTGGTAACAATGGTGGAGAACGCTTTCTCCCGCGTGCGTTGCAGCGATCGGTTGAGCCGGCCCCCAAAACCGGTGGTGAATTGAGATCAGCGTTTACCGCGGGTTTTGACCCAGCGGATATGCGACCGTCCGCGCGCATATACCATCATTTATCGTCGAGGCCCGCTTTGCGGTAATTGAGGTCTAACCCGCGAGGCATTCGGCGCGGAAGGCGTTCGGCGGTAAGCCCGCGTGATCTTTGAACGCTCGTGAGAAATGGCTTCGGCTGGAATAGCCGACGGTCCTCGCTATTTCATCGATTGTCGAATTCTCGACCGCCAACATTTGCGCGGCGCGCTGCATGCGCATGTGGTTGACGAAGTTCATCGGAGTTCGCCCAAAGGACTCGACAAAATGCTCGGCAAATGCGGAACGGCTCATGGCTGCCGTTTCAGCCATTGTATCGACCGTATAGTCGGCGCCGGGGTTGTCGAGGATCATATCCACTACATTTCCCAAACGCTTGTCCTCAAGTGCCGTAAGCCATGGTAACGCCTCGCCGTCTTCGCTGGGCAGGCGTCTGAAAAGGTGAACCAGGCACTGCGTCATCAGCGCAGCCGTCATCGCATTGCTGCCCGCATCCGGTTTGGATTGCTCGGCTAAAATGCCCTGATAAACATGAAACATCTCCGGAGAATCTGACATATCGACCGAGAGGACACCCGGGAGGTGATCGAATAGATCCAAGGACGGACCATAGCGGACGTTAACGAGGCCACAACCGACGATTAAATCGGGTTGGTCGCTCGTACCGGCCTCAATGCGACAGACCTGTTCGCCCGGCGGCGGCGCATCGATGCGCAACACGTCATGTATTTCGCCGTTCGTCTCCATCACATGTTTAGCCCCGATCGGGACGACCGCAAGATGACCGGGAAAAATCGGGTGCTGGTCGCCGTCTGGGCCGTACAGCATCCCTTCGCCCCGCAGCACGAAGTGGAACAACAACCCGGATGGTCCCGGCAAATGAAGCCGCCACCCTTCGTCCAACGTGCAGAGCGCAAACGGTTTAACGTACACCGACAAATTCGATAGCAATTTGTCTATCAGCATACAAAAATCCTACTCCGCTCCCGAACCGCCGACAAGCGATCCATGGACAATCCCGCACACCTTCCGTCCCAATCGGCACAGGCAGAAATGTAACTGTGGTCGTCATCGGCGATTAAGGCGGTCTCTACAGGGCTCCGGAATTTACGCCCGACCCCGGAAATCCGGGACCTAAAATAGAAGACCGAGGTTCAAGAGTTACCTGAGTAACGTTTCCTTCTTCGCCGACACTTGAAGTGAACAATCGGAGGAAACACGAAAATGTGTAACGCTCATACCCACAACAATAGTGACAAAGCGGCCGCTGGTACCGACAGGGAACCGGTTGGACGTCGTAATTTTCTTAAAGCCGGCGCCGCCGCTGGCGTTGCTGTCAGTGCCGCTGCGCTCACATCATCGGGTGCACAGGCTGCCGGCAATCCGTATGCGGATCCGGAAAAGGCCGCCTTGCCGCCGTCCGACATGGTGCTTGACCTCAAGCGCACCGCGTTGGTTGTCACAGATCCTCAGGTGGACTTCCTCAGCCCGTCCGGCGTGACGTGGGGAGTCGTCGGCAAGAGCGTCGAAGAGCAAGGCACAGTCGCCAATCTCGGGAAGCTGTTCCGGGCCGCCAAAGCCGCCGACATCGTCGTCGCCATCTCACCGCATTACTACTACCCGACCGACAAGGGCTGGATGTTCGAAGGCGGTCTCGAAAAGTTGATGCACAAAATCGGCATGTTCGACCGCAAAGGCACCCACACGATGGACGATTTCGATGGCTCGGGCGCCGATTTCATGCCCGAGTACAAGGAGTTCATCTTCGACGGCAAGACCATCATTTCTTCGCCACATAAAGTGTACGGCCCGCAAGCCAATGATCTTGGCCTGCAGCTTCGCAAGAAGCATATCGATCAAGTCATCCTTGCCGGTATGTCAGCCAATCTCTGTGTCGAATCGCACCTTCGCGACATGCTCGAGCAGGGCTTGGAAGTAGCGGTGGTGCGCGATGCAACGGCGGCGGCAATGCTGCCCGAGGGCGATGGTTATCTCGCCGCCATCACCAACTTCCGCTACATCGCCAACGCGCTGTGGACCACGGAAGAAACCGTCAAACGTATCGGTGGCAAAGCCTAGCCGCCGGCGTGCGCTTTAGTTCGAAAACAATAAATTCAATAGGAGACCTGAATCATGAACATCAAAAACATCTTATCCATCGCAACGTTTGGCCTCGGCATGGGCCTGTTGTCCGCATCGGCAAGCGCCGGTCCCGATACGACACTTGTTTTGCAGATGTTGGGGGAAGGCACTCAAGTTGGCACGCTGGCCGACGTTGCCAAGCGCACCGGCGTCGATCTTAGTAAGAAAGATGTCGGTTTTTCGCTCACCGACTTTGCTTGCCACGAAATGCCGCTGATCGATCCGGCGACCAAAATGCAGTTGGGCAAGGGGATCGATTGTTTGGCCGGCATTACGTCCGACGGTAACGGCGGTTTAACGCTTACCGGCGTTTCGATCTTCTTGCTGCCCGGCGGAACCATCATATCGAAAGGTGAGACGAGCTTGCCGGCATTCATCAATGGTGTGGGCTCCGGTGACGGGCACCGCACTCATGTGACAGGCGGCGTGCCGACGACCGATAACGTCATAGCTACGACCGGTGATTTCGCCGGCATGGGCGGTAAGGCCCGTCTGTCCGGCATGATCCGCGTGGGCGGCGAAAAAATGGTCTTTGACTGTCTCTTCGTGATCGATTTGCTGGGCGCGTAAATCGCTGGGTCACATTTACAACCTATTTGACGAGAAAGCGCCGGGACTTGTCCCGGCGCTTTTTCGAATGGAAGCACAACCGTAAACACTCAACCCAGGCGTTATCTTGCCCGGTTTTAGTGGACGGTTCAAAAAGATCCGGTTGACTGCAAAAGCGGACGCGGGAAGATTTGGGATTGCAGGTGCCCGACTCTCGTGCTGGTAGGTGCTCAAAAACGGTGTTTTTAGGACGCCCAGTCCGGGTCGGTCTCGGGTTTGCCGTAGTGCCAGCCTTGCAGATAATCGACCCCTTCGTCGCGAAGCAGCTGCGCCTCTTCTTCGGTCTCGACCCATTCGGCGACGGTTTTCAAACCGATCCCCTTGGCCAGATTGATCAGGGTGCGGACGAACAATTGGTTGTCCGGGCTGGTCGGTAGGTCGCGCACGAAAGAGCCGTCGATCTTGACCAGATCGACGTTGAGCGCGCGCAAGTGGCGAAACGATGTGTAGCCGGCGCCGAAATCGTCGAGGGCGACCTGGCAACCCAACTCGGCGACCGACCGCACAAAGCGCGACGAATCGGCAATATCGTCGATCGCAATGGTCTCGGTGATCTCGAGGATCAGGCGTGCTGCCACATCGGGTTGGGTTTCAAGATGTTCTTGCAGTAGCCGCAGCCAAACGGGATCAACCGCTGTCATGCCCGATACGTTGATCGACAAAGATATTTCGGGATTTGCCTTCAGGGCCGAAACGCCCAAATCGAGTACCCGGCGATCGACCAGGCGCATCAAACCCATTTGTTCGACAATCGGCACGAAGACACCGGCGGGAACCGGCTTATTTTCTTCATCGAGCATCCGGACCAGCCCTTCGTAGAAGACCGGTGCGCCGTCCTGCGCTGCGACAATGGGCTGGTAGGCCAGCACGATGCGGTCGTCGCGCAGAGCCTGTTTCACCTGCTCGGCGACGACGAGATCCGGACGCTCCGGAATGTGTTGTTGGGGGACGTCGCGGAATTCGAGGTAGCAATCGCAGCCCAACCGGCGCGCGCTGCGCAGCGCGTTATCCGCCTGACCGACGACTTCGCGCACGTCTTTGGCCGATGTCGGGAATATGGTGGCGCCGATCGAGGCGGTGACATACATCGGGCCATTCGACGTCGCCACCTCTGAGTCGCGGATGACGGCGAGAAACCGGTCGGCGATGGCGGTGACCTGCTGCTCCGAGCAGTCGCCCAGGATAACCGCGAAGCGGTCGAAGCCCACCCGGCCGACAATGTCGCCGGCGCGCAGACATTGCTCGATCCGCTGCGCCACCGCCAGCACGATGGCGTCGGCGGTTTCGTCGCCATAGACGTCGGCGACGATGTTTAACTTGTCGAGCCCGACGAGCAGGAAACCGCTCTGCCCGTTGCGGCGTGTGGTCGTCTCGATGGCTTGACCGAGCGCTTCGCGGAGCCGCAAGCGATTATACTGTCCGGTCAACGCGTCATGATTGGTGAGAAAGTCGACTTCTTCGGCCGAGCTCTTTTGCGCGCTAATGTCGCGGACGATACCGGTTAACCGCAGGGGCGTTCCTTCGGAATCGGTTGCCGCCACCGCGCGCTCTTGAATCCAGGCGAATTGTCCGTCATCGCGGCGCAACCGGTATTCGATGTTGAAGGTGTGGCTGCTCTCGAAATGCTCGGACAGTGCCACCATGCGCCGCGGCAAATCTTCGGGGTGGATGCGCTGCAGGTATGTATTTCCGTTGACGATGCTCTTTACATCACCAATGCCGATAACCGCGCTGGTCTGGCCGACCCAAGTCAGCCCGTCTGCCACGAGATCCCATTCGTAGAACAGGTCGCCCGACGACACGAGAACGCTGACCAAATCGGACAAAGCGCCCGATTCGTCATCCTCTCGTAACAGTCCTGGCAGTGCCAGCTCGGCGACAGGCGACACAATAACCTCCTACCTGAAGGTGTCAGCACGAAGATCGCGCAGAATCTAAGGGTGTGAACCCAAAATAAAGATACAATCCAAGTGTTAATAAACAGTAATATTGTTTTCGTCGGAGACGACAGAAATCATCTAAATGATTGATATGGTTAATATATTTGGTTAATGAAAGGTAAAGTTTTATTTAGTTTTTGCTTGAAATTTTAAATAAAAGTACATAAGTTTCGATGTATTCGAATATGGCATTGGACGCACCGTGTTAATTCTTCCGCATCTTCCGGCCCCGACCGCCATACATGACCCGTTACATGGGCACGCCACGCGTGCTGCCAGGACGGCGGCCCAGCGTATTGGCGCTCATGAGCCAGTTAATACCTACAGCAGCCGAGTTCGGCGCGATTTGTCGCGCTCGGAGCTGGGCGAGCCGGTCGACCGGTCTGACGAAGAGCCGAAGGGCAGTGCGCGGCATTTCGCCGAAACGCCGGATATTTTGGGGCAGGGGGCGACCAGCCTCTTCTTCGCTCAGCTTTATGCTCAAGAAGAAGATCCTTCGGCGGGACCTGTTGTCGATCACGAGACCGGCGCTTCGGCTTACCCTTCGCTGGCCTTTGACGACGATATATTGCTGCCCGGCGAAGCGGTCCCCCTGGGGTGGCTCGATCGGCCGCGCCTCGACATCGTCGTCTAGCACCTTTGTTTCATCCTTGTAATCGTGTCTGCTGACCATTGCGGTCGGTGGTCCGTATCGCCTATTGAATAGGCGCGCGCTGGCGATTGCCTATCGGTGAATGGCCGAGGGATGAGCGCCGCGCCAGAACCAATTGGCTTTCGCCCAAATAGCCCTATCTTGTGGAACGTCGAACCATGGCCGCACAAACAATTATTGAACTTCTGAACGCCGGCGCCGATGACGATACGGCGATTACCGCTGTTGACCGGACGTCGCTCACCTATGCCGCCTTGCGGACCCTGGTGGCGGAAACCGTTGCCGCGTTGCGGCGTTTGGGGGTCGAGCGCAACGACCGGGTCGCCATCGTGTTGCCGAACGGTCCGGAGATGGCGGCGGCGTTCATCGCTGTGGGCGCCGGCGCGACCACTGCGCCGTTGAACCCGGCCTATCGCGCCGACGAGTTCCGGTTCTATCTCGAAGATCTGAACGCCAAGGCGCTTTTGGTCGAGACGGGCAGCGAATCGCCGGCTATCGAAGTGGCCCAGTCCCTGGACGTGCCGGTCTATGAACTCGACGTTGCCGACGGTAGCCCGGCGGGCGCCTTCACGCTCCCGGCGGCGGGCGATAGCGCGACGACGGCCGATCTCGATTATGCCGCATCTGAGGATATCGGCTTGGTGCTCCACACCTCGGGCACCACGTCGCGGCCCAAGATCGTGCCCTTGAGCCAAACGAACGTGTGCGCCTCGGCCAAGCATATCGGCGAGATTCTCAACCTCAACCCCGCCGATCGTTGTGTAAACATTATGCCGCTGTTCCACATCCACGGGCTGATCGCCGCGGTCCTGTCGAGCCTGGCGGCGGGCGCCAGTATTTACTGCACTCCGGGCTTTAACGCGCTGCGGGTCTTTTCCTGGTTCGCCGATGCCAGACCTTCCTGGTACACGGCGGTGCCGACCATGCACCAGGCGATCTTGTCCCGCGCGGCCCGCAACGCCGAGATCATCGAGGCGATGGACCTACGGTTCATTCGCTCGTCATCCTCTTCTTTGCCGCCGCAAGTGATGGCCGAACTCGAAGCGACCTTCGGCTGCCCGGTCATCGAATCCTACGGCATGACCGAGGCGGCCCACCAAATGGCATCGAACCCCTTACCGCCCGGCGCCCGCAAGCCGGGTTCGGTAGGTATCGCGGCGGGTCCCGAAGTGACCATCATGGACACTGATAACAATATCCTGCCGGTAGGCGAGACCGGCGAAATCGTCATCCGCGGCCCCAACGTCACCAAAGGCTACGAGAACAATCCGACGGCCAACGCCGAAGGCTTCTCCGATGGCTGGTTCCGCACTGGCGATCAGGGCGTGATGGACGCGGAGGGGTATCTGAGTATCACCGGACGACTGAAAGAGATCATCAACCGCGGCGGCGAGAAAATATCGCCGCGCGAGGTCGATGAAATACTGCTCGATCATCCGGCGATCGCCCAGGCGGTGACCTTCGCCATTCCTCATGACAAGTTGGGCGAGGAAGTCGGCGCGGCAATCGTGCTCAAGGAAGGCGAGGCTGCGGACGAAAGCGAGGTTCGCGAGTTCGCCGCCCAGCGCCTGGCTGATTTCAAGGTGCCGCGCAAAGTCATCTTTATCGACGAAATTCCCAAGGGCGCCACCGGCAAACTGCAGCGCATCGGCTTGCACGAAAAGCTCGGCCTATAGCGCGACCAAGGCGACGCCATGAAAATCTGCATTTACGGGGCGGGGGCGATCGGCGGCTACATGGCCGCGCAATTGGCGCTGGCCGATGCGGCCGAGGTCACCTGCATCGCGCGTGGCCCGCATTTGGCGGCGATGCGCGCCAAGGGCCTGACCTTGCGCATCGGCGGCGAAGAGAAGAACGTCGCCGTCACCTGCACCGACGACCCTAACGAGGCCGGTCCGCAGGATTATGTGGTGGTGACTTTGAAGGCCCATTCGGCCGCCGCCGTCGCCGACCAGATGGCGCCGCTTCTCGGGCCCGACACCGCGGTGGTAACAGCTCAAAACGGTGTACCCTGGTGGTATTTCTATGCCCATGGTGGCGCGCAGGAGGGAACGCGCTTGGCGACGGTCGATCCTGGCGACGGGCAATGGCGCCATATCGGCCCCGAGCGCGTGATCGGCTGTGTGGTCTACCCCGCCGCCACCATTGTCGAACCGGGGGTCATCGAGCATGAATATGGCAACCGGTTTACCTTGGGTGAGCCCAACGGTGAAAAATCCGAGCGCGCGCAGGCCTTGGCCTCGGTCTTGGCGCAAGCCGAATTGCGCGCCCCGATACGCGCGCGTATTCGCGACGAGATTTGGGTGAAGCTATGGGGCAATGTTAGTCTCAATCCGGTCAGTGCGCTCACCGGCGGCACCTTGGCGCAAATGATCGACGACCCTGATGTCTGCGGTGTCATTCGCGCGATCATGGTCGAAGCGCAGGCGGTCGGCGAAGCGTTGGGCGTAAAGTTTCCCGTCGGTGTGGATAAACGCATCGCCGGCGCCCGCGAAGTCGGCGAGCACAAGACCTCGATGTTGCAGGATCTCGAACTCGGCCGGCCGATGGAGATCGACGCGCTAGTCAGTTCGGTGCAGGAGTTGGCGCGTTTAACAGAGATCGCCACCCCGACCATCGATCATGTGTTGGCGATGGTAAAAATGCGCGCGCGCATGTCCGGCTGTTACGGAGACTAAATTTACGCCTGAGGAGAAGAAGACGCCCACTGCGAATACAGATACGCCGCGCGGCGACGCGGCGGCGGGACCGCAGCCGGCGGTCATCGGTCTCAACGCGATCATCATCGCGGTGACCGACGAAGTGCCGCGCATCCTCACGGTGCAGCGCGCCGCCCATTCTCTGGCGACACCGGCGCAGCGCGGTGAGGCGGAAGCCTGGGCCGACAGTCCGGTGGCGCTGCCCTTTGGCCCGTTCGATCCGGGTGAGCACCGCACCCTGGAGCTTGGCCTGCACAATTGGGTCGAGCAGCAAACCGGCCTCGATCTGGGCTATGTGGAACAGCTTTATACTTTCGGCGACCGGCACCGCGATCCGCGCGAACAGGCCGGCGGTCCGCGTCTGGTGTCGGTGGGTTATTTGGCGCTGGTACGCCAAGTTCCGTTGTCCGGCGCCGGCGAGGCCGAATGGCACAATTGGTACGATTTCTTCCCCTGGGAGGATTGGCGCGAGGGACGTCCGGCCATCGTCGACCAGGCGATCCGGCCCAATCTGCAGACCTGGATTGCGCAGATCGCCGATGCCGACGAGCGTCAGACCTATCAAGAGCGGCTGTCCATCGCCTTTGGCACCGAGGCCGCGCCGTGGGATTTCGAACGGGTGCTCGAGCGCTACGAGCTGCTCTATGAGGCGGGCATGATCGGCGAAGCGTTGCGTGACGCGCAAATTCGCGCGGCGCTATCGGGGCGTCCGGTCCCCCAGACCGACAGCGAGACCCTTGAGACCGCCGAGCGGTTGGGCACGCCCATGGCGCTCGACAATCGCCGCGTCTTGGCAACGGCGCTCGGCCGTATTCGTGGCAAGCTGAAATACCGGCCCGTGGTGTTCGACTTGTTGGCGCCGACATTCACCCTGTTACAGTTACAGCGGGTGGTCGAAGCCTTGGGTGGCGTGCGGCTACACAAACAGAATTTCCGCCGCCTGGTAGTTAGCGGTGGCTTGGTTGAGCCAACCGGCCAGCGCGACAGTCAAAGCCGCGGTCGGCCCGCGGAGCTGTTCCGCTTCCGCCGTGAGGTCTTGAGCGAGCGCCCGGCCTCGGGCGTCGGCTTGCCGGCGGCGCGCATCATCGGCTGATCGCCGGCCAGCGCGATGTGCTCTGTTCGCGGCTAATCTTCATCCTTTCGTCTTGACACCTTGATATGCTCCATGAGAGCATTATATAAATATACTCAATATGAGTATAAATAAACCTGGTTGTCGCGAGGACACACAAATGAGCCACACCGCAGAGCTCGAATACACACCGGAAATCGCCGCGGCGACGCAGCCGATCTACGAGCGCATGAAATCGGTTGTTCCCGAATTCGAGTGGCCGGTCCACGCGCCTTATGTGGATGCCATCAACCGCCTCAAGCGCGAGCGCAACGCGGTCATCTTGGCGCATAATTACATGACCCCGGAAATCTTCCACGGCGTCGCCGATATCGTTGGCGATTCCCTCGCCCTAGCCCGTAAGGCGGCGGAGACAGATGCCGAGGTTATCGTGTTGGCCGGTGTGCATTTCATGGCCGAGACGGCGAAACTGCTGAGCCCGGAGAAAACCGTGCTGATGCCCGATATGGCGGCGGGCTGCTCTTTGGCGGCGTCGATTACCGGCGCCGATGTGCGCCTGTTGCGCGAGAAATATCCCGGCGTGCCGGTGGTGACCTACGTCAACACTTCAGCCGATGTGAAGGCCGAATCCGATATCTGCTGCACGTCGGGCAACGCGGTGAAGATCGTCGAATCCCTGGGCACGGATAAAGTGATTTGCCTGCCCGACCAGTATCTCGCCCGCTACATCGCCAGCCAGACTGATGTCGAGGTGATCTATTGGGAAGGCAGTTGCGAAGTCCATGAGCGCTTCACCGGCGACGAGTTGCGCGACTACCGCAAACAATTTTCCGATATCGTTATCGTCGCCCATCCGGAATGCCCGGAAGATGTGCTGAAAGAGGCCGATTTTGTGGGCTCGACGGCGAAAATGATCAACTATGTCGGCGATGAAAAACCAGAACGGGTGCTGCTGGTCACCGAATGCTCCATGAGCGACAACGTGGCGGTCGAGCATCCGGAGGTCGAATTTATTCGGCCGTGCAACCTGTGCCCCCACATGAAACTGATCACCCTGCCGAAAATCTTCGATGCGCTGACCAATATGGAACCGCGCGTGGAAGTCGACCCCGAGGTCGCCGCGCGCGCCCGGGTTACCGTGGAGCGCATGCTCGCGCACAGCTAGCGAGCGGTTCGAATTGCCATGACTATTATCCGGCCCTTCCGGCCCGCGATGGGCATTGCCGCCGATGCTGAAATCATCGTCATCGGTTCCGGCATGGCCGGGATGGTCACCGCATTGCGTTTGGCGCCGCGAAAAGTGACGCTGCTGACCAAGACGCCGGCGCTGACCGGCGGGTCGACGGCCTGGGCGCAAGGCGGCATTGCCGCTGCGGTTGGCGCCGACGATACGCCGCAGGCCCATGCCAGCGACACGGTGGTGGCGGGGGCCGGCCTGAACGAGGCCTCGACCGTCGATTTGCTTACCCACGATGGCGCCACGCGCCTGCGCGAGCTGATTGCCTCCGGCGCACCGTTCGACCGTGGCGAGGCGGGTGAAATTCTGCTCGGCCGCGAGGCCGCCCACGGACACCGGCGCATCGTCCATGCCGGCGGCGACGCCACCGGTCGCCATATCCATAAATGGCTGGCCGATAGGGTCGACCAAACCCCGTCGATCGATGTGCAAACCTCGGCCTTCGCCTGGGAATTAGCGGTGCAAGATGGCCGCGTTGGCGGGGTCGTCGCCTATCACGCGGGCGGCGGCTGGACCCTGCACCGGGCACCGTTTGTGGTCCTGGCAACCGGCGGCTCGGGACAGGTCTTTCAACGCACCACCAATCCGGGCGAAGGCACCGCCGACGGCCTGGCGATGGCCGCGCGCGCAGGTGTGAAGCTGGCCGATTTAGAGTTTGTCCAGTTCCACCCGACGGCCTTGGTCGACCCCCATGCGACAGCTGGGGCGCCGATGCCCCTGTTGACCGAGGCGTTGCGCGGCGAAGGCGCTACCCTGGTCGATGGCGCGGGGCGGCGCTTCATGGTCGACGAACACCCGGACGCCGAATTGGCGCCACGCGACGTAGTGGCCCGGGCGATCTGGCAGCGACTGGTCGACGGCGATGGCGCCTATCTGGATATGCGCGCCATCATGTCCGGCCCTTCGGCGGCCCATTTCCCCACGGTGCAGTCTCTATGCGCCGCCGCCGGTTTCGATCCGGCTTGTGACGTCATCCCCGTAGCGCCAGCGGCGCACTACCATATGGGCGGTATCGCGGCTGACGATCGCGGGCGAACCTCGCTCGACGGCCTGTGGGTGTGCGGTGAGGCCGCGGCAACCGGGGTGCATGGCGCCAACCGGCTGGCCAGCAATTCGTTACTCGAGGGCCTGGTTTTCGGCCATCGGGTGGCTGACGATATCGCCGAAAAAGCTGCCCTGCCGCGCCACCAACCGGATGTGACGGCGCCATCGGTCCCCGGCGCCGATGCGGCGGCCGAGATCGCTAAATTGACGGCGCAACTGCGTGCGTTGATGTACGAAAAAGTTGGTCTGCGCCGCGATGATGCCGGCCTGCAGGCGGCGCTCGACGTCCACCGGGATATCGCGGAGCGATTAGCCGAGATCGCAAACCAAGCGCATCCGTCGATAGTATTCCCCGATGACGTCCGGCGCTGGGGCGAGTTGCGTAATCTGGCGCTTGCCGGTCGTCTGATGACCTTGGCGGCGGCGCAGCGTTGCGAAAGCCGGGGCGCTCATTACCGCATCGATTTCCCGCAACCCGCCGCGGCAGCTGGCGTGCGGCAGTTTCTGACACTCGACGATCTGGCAGAGCCCGGAGGCGCTCAGGAGGGCTACCGCGATGATGCAAATACCACCGCTTTATCCGTTTAGCTACGCGCCGATCATCGAACGCGCGCTCGCCGAGGATTTCGGCGAGGCCGGCGATATCACCACCGACGCCATCGTCGCGCCCGAAGCGCGGGCCAGAGCTGCCATTGTCGCGCGCAGCGGTGGGCGGGTGGCCGGTCTCGAAGTTGCCTTGGCGGCCTTTGCCGCGCTCGACCCCGCGGTCACCGTGGAACACGGGCACCGCGACGGCGAAGATGTCCAAGCCGGGGCGACCCTGGCGGTGGTCTCCGGCGCGGCGCGGGTGTTGCTCAGCGGCGAGCGCACGGCGCTGAATCTACTCGGCCGCATGTCGGGCATCGCCACCACAACCCGCGACTTGGTCACCGCCGTCGGCGATCATAAAGCGCGTATCGTGTGCACCCGCAAAACCGCGCCGGGGCTGCGCCTGCTCGATAAATATGCGGTGCGCGCCGGCGGCGGAGTCAATCACCGCTTCGGCCTGGGCGATGGGGTTTTAATAAAAGATAATCACCGGGTTATGGCCGGCGGGGTCGCTCCGGCGATCGAGCGCGTGCGCCAACGTCTCGGCCATATGGTCAAAGTCGAAGTCGAAGTCGACACCCTGGCCGAGCTGGAAGAGGCGCTTGGCCTCGATGTCGACGCGGTGCTGCTCGACAATATGACGCCGGCAACGCTGACCGAAGCCGTCGCCTTAGTCGCCGGACGGGTGGTCACCGAGGCCTCGGGCGGTATCACGCCGCAGACCGTCGCGGAGGTCGCCGCCACCGGCGTTGACTTAATCTCGCTGGGCTGGCTCACCCACAGCGTCACCAACTGGGACGTCGGCCTCGATTTCGAGCCGCAATGACTTTCTCCTCATTCTGAGCTTGTCGAAGAATGAGGCCGGCAAAACACCTCGCCCTTCGACAAGCTCAGGGTGAGGTGTTTTTTATTTGAATATATGAACCCTACAACTTCGCGAACGCCGCTTCGACGATGGCTTCGGTGCGCACGCCGGTGCCCAATCCCTCGCTTTGCAGGTTGGTGACATAGGCCAGCGCCAAATTGCGCTCTGGGTCGGCCAGGGCGCGGGCGCCGCCGGAACCGGAATGGCCGAAGGCTTGCGGGTTCGGACCCATCGGCGTCAGGCCCGCGGTGTTTTTCCAAAACCCCATGGTCATACGCATCGCCTGGCCGGTGGTGCCGTCGGCTTCGTCTTCCCATTGATCGACGGTGGCGCGGGCGATGGCGTCGGCGGAGAGTAGGCGTACGCCGTCGATCTCACCGCCATTGACCAGGGCTGCATAGATGCGGGCCATGGCGCGCGCGGTGCCGAAGCCGCCGAAGGACGGAATGCCGGCGGTGCGGAACTTCGCCGTGTTTTGCAGGTCTGTATTCATGGGTTTCGGCATCGCCTGCCAGGCGCGCGCCAAGGGACTGCCGGGCCCGGCCTTACCGGCCATGGAGAAGCCTGCGGGATTAGGCGCGATATCGGCAACGCGCTCGAGGTCGGCCTCGTCGACGCCGATTTTGTAGTCGGCCCCCAGGGGGTCGCAAATATTCTCGCGCACAAAGTCGCGGATCGGCTGGCCGCTCACCCGGCGCACCACTTCGCCGGCCAGATAGCCGATATTGACCGTGTTGTAGGCGCCCTTGGTGCCCGGCGGCCAGGCGAGTTCCTGGGCCTCGAGGACCCGGATCATCTTGTCGTAATCGAAGATATCGCCGGGATCGGCGGCATCGTTGAAGCACACTCCGCAATAATGCGAGATGATGTGGCGAACCAGTACATCCTCTTTGCCGTTCTGAGCGAATTCTGGCCAATAGGTGGCAACCGGCGCGTCTAGATCGACCAGCCCCCGGTCGGCCAGCATGTGGACGCTCAGCGCGCAGATGCTTTTGGCGATCGAATAGAAGATACACATGGTGTCTTCGCGCCAGGGGATAGTGTGTGCCGGGTCCTGATGGCCGGCCCACAGATCGACGACTTTTTGGCCCTGGTGATAGATGCAGACTGCGCTGCCGATTTCGCCATGCTCGGTGAAATTACGCGCCAGCGCGTCGCGCACGGCGGCAAAGGCGGGGTCGCAGGCGCCTTGGATTTGCAGCTCAAGGGATTCGGCAGCGGTCATCATCGTCTCTCCCGGTCGTTTAACTCTATTGGAAACCCAATCGGGTCAGCTCGCAAGTCCGGTGACACGCGCAACGGCATCGCGCCAGCCGGTCAGCAAGCTATTCCGCTCGTCTTTGCCGAGCGCCGGCGCGAAACTGGTCTCGTGTCGCCACAGGGTCGCGATTTCATCCAGACCTGAATACACGCCGCTGCCCAGCCCGGCGAGAAATGCGGCGCCTAGGGCGGTGGTTTCGATTACCGCCGGACGGTCGACGCGAATATCGAGAATATCGGCGAGGAATTGGGCCAGCCAATCGTTGGCCGCCATACCGCCATCGATACGCAGGCTCTGGAGAGCCTGGCCATGATCGCCCGCCATGGCATTGAGCAAATCGTGGGTTTGATAGGCGACCGCCTCCAACGCAGCGCGGGCGATTTCGGCAACGCCGGTATCGCGGGTCAGGCCGAATAGCGCGCCGCGCGCGTCCGGATCCCAGTGCGGTGCGCCCAACCCAGTGAAAGCAGGCACCATATAGACGCCGCGATTAGACGCGCCTTGGGCCAACACTTCGGTATCGTGCGCCGCGTCGATAATTTTCAACTCATCGCGCAGCCACTGAACCGCGGCGCCGGCAACGAAGATGCTGCCCTCCAACGCATAGGCCGGCTGTCCGTCGAGCCGGTAGGCGAGGGTGGTCAGGAGCCGGTTCTGTGACGCGACGGGCTGATTTCCGGTGTTCAGCAACACGAAAGCGCCGGTGCCGTAGGTGCTCTTGACCATGCCCGGTTCGAAACAGGCCTGGCCGAAAGCCGCAGCCTGCTGGTCGCCGGCGATGCCCCGGATGGGCAGGGGCGCTTCGAACAGACCCGGCGCGGTCTCGCCGAAATCGGCGGCGCTGTCGCGCACGCCGGGCAGCAGTGCAGCGGGTATGCGCCAGAGGGCCAATAATTCCTCGTCCCAGATCTGGTGGTGGATATCGAACAGCATTGTCCGGCTGGCATTGGTGGCGTCTGTCGCGTGCACCGCGCCGCCGGTCAGCCGCCACAGGAGAAAGCTGTCGATGGTGCCGAACGCCAAAGCGCCCGCCTCGGCGCGGGCGCGGGCGCCGTCGATATTATCGAGCAACCAGGTCAGCTTGCTGGCGGAGAAATACGGGTCGGGCAGCAGGCCGGTGCGTTCGCTGATTAAGTCAGCATGGCCAGATTCGGTGATCGCGCGGCAATCCTCGGCGGTGCGGCGATCCTGCCAGACAATGGCGTTATGGACCGGCTTGCCAGTAGCCCGGTCCCACAACAATGTCGTTTCGCGCTGGTTGGTGATGCCCATGGCGACTACCGGGCGGGCTTCGGCGGCGCACGCGGCGCGCACGTCGCGACACACTTCCAGAACCGCCTGCCAGATTTCCTCCGGGTCGTGCTCGACCCAGCCTGATTGGGGATATATCTGCTGCAGTTCCCGCTGGGCCGTTGCCACCGGCGCTCCGGCACGGTCGAAGACGATCGCCCGTGTGCTGGTGGTTCCCTGGTCGAGAGCCAGGATATGCGGGCCGTGGGCCACGCTAGCGGGTGCAGAAGGGCGCCAGCTTCACCGCCAGATTGAGCAGCGCCTCGTCGCCGCCGGCCCAGCCGATAAACGACAGGCCGACCGGGCAGCCTTCGACATCGGCCGCGGGAACCGTGAGTTGCGGCAAGCCGGAATGGCCGGAGATGCAGGTCAGCGCCAAGGTGTTGGTGCGGAAGAACTCCAATCCTTCGGGCGGCGTGTCGAGCTTCGGCGCAATCACCGGCGCGGTCGGCAGGCACAAAATCGTACCCGCTGGCACGAGTTCGTGCAGCCGGGTGCGCACACCCTCGCGTACGATCTGGGCGGCGGCGGTCTCTTCTTCCGTGATCGCCGCGACCATGGCGAAACGTTCCTTGATGCCCGGGCCGAGATCGGCATTGTGCTCTTCAACGAAGGGCAGGTTGGTGAGCTTGACTTCGCTGGCCTGGATCACCCGGAATGCATCCGCCCAAGTATCAAGTCCATTGGGCGCGACGGTGACATTTTCAGGAGTGGGCAGCACACTGGCGGCTGCATCGACCACCGCCTGCAGGGCCGCGGCGACGGCCGGTTCGGCCTGCGCGAAACAATCGTCAGCGATCAGCAGGCGGTCGAAATCGGCGGCCACGGACCGGTCATCGAGGGCAATAGCGCCTACGGTCTTGAACAATCCCGCATCGTTGGTGAACCAGCCGGCCGTGTCGAAGCTCGGCGCCATCGCGCGGCCGCCAGACAGGTCGATCCGCCCGTGGGTGGGGCGGAGGCCGTAGAGCCCGCAGAACGAGGCCGGGATGCGCACCGATCCGCCGGTATCGCTGCCCAGGGCAATATCGCACATTTCCGCCGCCACCGCCGCGGCGGAGCCCGACGACGATCCGCCGGGCATGCGCCCCGGTGCACGGACATTTTGCGGCGCGCCGTAATGGGTATTGGCGCCGGTCAGGCTGTAGAAAAACTCATCGCAAATGGCGATGCCGGTGATGTCGGCGCCGGCGTCGAGCAGGTTTTGCACGGTCGCGGCGTTTTGCGTCGCCGGTTCGGTGGCGGCGTAGAAATCGGGGCTGCCATTGCCGGTCTTGCGCCCGGCGGTGTCGTACAGATCCTTTATGATCAGGGTCTTGCCGGCGAGCGGCCCCGCGCCGGACCCGCGGATCGGCTCGCTGATATTGTGCGGCACCAAACATCCGACGGCATCGTTGGGGAGGGTGGGGTCGGTCATGAAAGTTCTCTCTGGGCTTGGGCCAACGATACCGCGATCATGCCGCGGCGACCGGCTGTTCCGACAAAAACCAGTCGAGGATCTGCTCGCCGTCCCAGCAGACAACGCCCGGTTTCGACAGAACATGTTCGAAGGTTTCGCGGACATATTTGATCCGGTGCGGCGAGCCGGACAAATAGGGATGCATGGCGACCGCCATCACTTTGGCTGTTTCGTCGCTTTCCGCATAGATGGTCTCGAAGTAGTCGAGTGCGCGGTCGCGAAAAACATCAGACGTATGGTGTTGGATCGCCATCGACACGATGTCGTGGAGCTCGTAGTTGTAGGGTAGCGCCACGACCGATTTTCCCGACGTCGTGTTCACATGCACTGGCTGATCGTCGAGTACCCAGTCGCCGATATATTCGACGCCGGCCTCGGCGAGGAAATCGAGGGTCTCGTAGGTCTGGGTCAAGCCCGGCCCGAACCAGCCGCGCGGCTTCTTGCCCGTAAAATCCTTGATCACGGTCATGCACTTGTCGATCACCGCACGTTCGTCGTCGACCTTGTGCATCGGCACTTGATCGAAGGAGTGGGCGTTGAACTCCCATCCGGACTCCAGAAAGGCCTCGGCGACACGCGGATAGTCCAGACAGGTGCGCGCATTCAGCGTGACCGTCGGCTTGATGCCTAGATCGTCGAGCATGCGTTTGATGCGCCATATGCCGACACGCATGCCGTATTCGTGCCAGCTCCAGTTCGGGTGATCGGGAATCATCGGAACGCCCTGCGGCGGTGAAATCACCATGCGCGCCATGGGTCTGACGATGTCCCACACCTCTGCCGCCAGGACTGGCCAGACGACCATGCGCACGCCGTCGGGCAGTTTCAGTGGTTTGCGGTCAATGATAGCGGAATAGGGTAGCCGGTCGGTTGGCTTCATGCCTTGTTTCATGTCTCTTCCCCGAATAGGTTGCGCCCGACTTGAGTGGGGCGCGGTTTTTATTGCCAACGACTATACTACGCTCTGCGCCGGTTAGGGGAGAAGTCGCATGTCAGCGCCTGCGGAAGAAAATGTCGTTCTGGTCGAACGCGAAGGCGATATCGTCACGGTCGTGTTGAACCGGCCGGAGAAACTGAATGCGCTCAACAAGGCCATGTGGCGGCGTCTCGGCGATGTGATGGCCGAGCTCGATAGCGATGAGAGCGTTCGCTGCGTGGTGCTGCGCGGGGCTGGCGACAAGGCCATGGGTCCGGGCGCCGATATATCCGAATTCGAGACCGAACGGGCCAATTCCACCCAAGCGGCGGAATATGGCGCGTTGATGCATCGCTCAATGCACGGCATTCGCGATTGCCGCCACCCGGTGATCGCGTTGATCAAGGGCTTGTGCGTCGGCGGCGCGTTGGAATTGGCGCTGATGTGCGACATGCGTATCTGCGGCGAGGGTTCGCGCTTCGGCGTGCCCATCAACCGGCTGGGTCTGGTGATGGCCTACCCCGAGATCGAGGCGCTGGTCGGGCTGGTCGGGCGCTCCGTGGCGCTGGAAATCTTGTTCGAGGCGCGGGTCTTCGATGCCGCCGAGGCCAAAGACAAAGGCCTGGTCAACCGCGTTGTGCCAGACGACCAGGTTGAGGCCGAGGCCTATGCCACCGCCCGGCGCATCGCCGACGGGGCACCGTTGGTCAATCGCTGGCACAAGAAATTCGCCGACCGGGTGCTGACCGGGGCCCATTCCGCGACACCGCTCAGCGAGGCGGAACTGGCCGACGGTTATGCCTGTTTCGATACCGAAGACTTCGATACGGGCTATCAAGCTTTCCTGGCCAAGCAGAAACCGGATTTCAAAGGACGTTAGGGATGACAAAAGATCGAAGCCTGCTGGGCGGCATTAAAGTCGTCGAGCTGAGCCATATTATGGCAGCGCCGACCTGCGGGCAGCTACTCGCCGATATGGGCGCCGATGTGATCAAGGTCGAGCGCCTGCCGGCCGGCGACGATACGCGGCGGTTTGGTAAATCGGTCGATGGCGATTCGGCCGCCTACGCCATGATGAACCGCAACAAGCGGGGGCTTGGGCTGGACCTGAAGACCGATAGCGGCCGCGCCACCTTGCGCCGGATGATCGAACAGGCCGACGTGTTCATCGAGAATTACCGGATGGGCGCGATGGAGCATTACGGCATCGGCTGGGAAGAGATGCATAAGGCCAATCCGGCGCTGATCTATTGCTCGGTATCGGGCTTCGGTCGCACTGGACCCTATGCCGAGCGTGGCGGGTTCGACCTGATCACCCAGGCCATGTCGGGTATTATGAGCATCACCGGCGAGGGGCCTGGTCGCCCACCGGTCAAGGTCGGTGCGCCGATCACCGACATTACCGCCGGCATGTTGGCCGCGCTGGGCATCTGCGGCGCGGTGGTGCAGCGGAGCCGCACCGGTGATGGCCAGTATGTTGACACCTCGCTCTACGAGGCGGGCATCGCCCACACGTTTTGGCAGACCGCGATCTTTGAGGCGACTGGGGAAGTGCCGCAGGCGATGGGTTCGGCCCACCCCCTATCGGCGCCCTACCAGGCCTTCAAGACCAGCGACACCTGGGTCATTGTCGGCGCCGCTAACCAGAATTCGTGGTTGAAGTTTGTCGAAGCCATCGAAGCGCCGGAACTCGCCGACGATCCCCGGTTTGCCCAGCCGATTGAGCGCATGGAGAACCTCGACGCTTTGGTCGAGACCCTGAATGGGATACTTTCCCAAAACACCACAGCCCACTGGCTGGCGGTGCTGGAGGCGGCCGGCGTTCCCGCCGGCCCGGTCTACGATATCGCTGAAATGGTCAACGATCCGCACACCCAGGCGCGCGGTATGATTCCCAAGGTGCCAGCAGCGACTGGCGGCGAATTCGCGGCCATCGGCCATCCGGTGAAATATTCCGCCGCCTCGACCGAGATTAACCGCGGCGCGCCGCTGATCGGTCAACACAGCCGCGAAGTCCTGGCCGAGTTCGGGTTCGCCGCGGATGAAATCGAAGCGCTCATAAGCGAAGGCGCGGTCGGCGAAACCAGCGCGAGCGCCGAGGCGGCTGACTAACCTGCGTCCGGCCGGGTCATCCGCATCAGCCAGAAGCAGGCGCTGTCGGGGCTCACCACGCCGCCCAGCAGAATACCGTTTTCGATGCGGCCTTCGAAGGGCTGCACCAGATCGAAGACGATGATGGTGCCGCTAAAGAAGCCGTTTTCGGCGATAAAGCCGCGTATATCGCCGCCGTCGCCGAGCAATTGCCCGTTCTCGATAGTGAGCGAATGAAGCGTGTGATTGGCGCATAGGCTGCCGCTCAGCGGGTCGATCCGCTCGCGTTGGCCGAAATAGCTGCCATCGTAAGCATTGGAAATGAGGTTGCGGTCCGCCAGCGCGGGCATTGCGGTCGCCAGGACGCCGACAAAGGCAATACCGCCGAACATCAGCTTGGCCGGCATATTCAGACCTAAAGATCGGCCAGCCGGGCGCGTTTGGCGTCGAGGCGTTCCTTCTGCTTGGCCAAATCGACGACAAAGCGGGTGTGGCGGCAGGCGCCGACCTTGTCGCCCAGCTGGTCATGCACCTCGACATCGAACAGCACCCGGCGGCGGTCGATTTCGGCGACCGTGGCGTGCACATCGATCCACATATCGATCAAGGTCGCGCCTAAATGGTCGATCTCGACCCGGGCGCCGACCGAGTTTTCACCCTCGTCCAGATGGTCGTCGAGAAGGTTTTTACAGGTGCGCTCGATATCGAGCACCATCGACGGGGTGGCGTAGACCCGTAAATCATCGCCCATGAAGCCGATCGTGCGATCGGCGTCGATGGTCAGGCGTTGGGTGATCTCGAGACCCGGTTGCAAACTGTCTTTCACGTCGCTGATTCCTTGTTGGTGGCGGCCAGTCGGGCGCTGCGCGCAGCTTGCGGGTTCGCTGGCGGGCGATCAAGGGGCCGGTCAAAGGTACGCGCCAGACGGCGGGATATATTGCCATAAATCGGCTATTTGGCCGGCAACGCAGTATTTCGAATTTTATATGGTTTTCGAATAAATTTAGTTTAACTAATAATATAATTTTATTTGTATTTTGTACAAGGTATATAATTATTTTCTTTTAATTTTATAATATTAATGACGAAAAACGCATATTTATTAGATTTATTTACAATTGTTTAACCAATATTACTTAAAATCCTCATCAGTTATTCACCAGGAAAGCCCGGAAATTGGCCCTTCCCATCGACCATAACGCCCCCGAGACGGCCCCAGCGGCCGCGACGGATACAATCGGCGCCACCAACGCTGAGTTGGTGGTGAGCGATGGCGGGGTTGGTCAGGCCGATACCAACGGCGCCGGTATCGTCGTTGCCGCCGCCGGTGATAGTCTGAAGGCCGACCTAACCCTGCTGGGGCTCGAGGATCTGCTCAATCTTCGTCTCGACGAGGACGGGCCGACCGGTCGCCAAGGGACACCGGCCGGGGGTAACGCGAACGGACGTCAATCATCTGTCCCGGACGGTTCGGTTGCGTTGATATTAAATGACGACCTGCCGGCCGACCTGACGGCGCTGGGTCTCGATGAATTGCTCGGGCTGGATCTGAGCGGTGGCGTCTTACCGACCTTGGGCGAAATCGCTGCCTTAGGTTTTGGCGAAGGCACACCGGCGAATGACGAGTCCGGTGATCCGGAACAAACTGGCAGAAATAGCGACGATAGCGATGTGCCGCTTTCGACCCCGCATTTCAGTCATGGCGACGTTGCTCCGGTCATCGCTGAACAATCTCTGACCGAACAGGCGCAATCGAATTCGGTTGAGGCCGCGCAACCGGCAGGTCCAGGACACGCCAACGGCGCACCCTTTTTGCTCGATGCTGACTTGCCCGGCGTGCGCGCTGGACAGCAGGACAAGCTCGGTACCGGGAATTACGAAAATACCGGCCAGGCCCCGGACGAACCCGCAGGTGGCGGCGGTGGCGGCGGCGGCGGTACAAACGTCATTAACGGTACCGCCGGCAATGACGTGTTGAACGGCACTGCTGGCACCGATCTCATCAACGGGATGGCCGGCAACGATATTCTCGACGGTATTCTGGGGGCCGACAAGCTTCATGGCGGTCTTGGCGACGATATTTTGGTTTGGGACGCGGCTGATACGCAGATCAATGGCGGCAACGGTACCGACACATTGCGCGTCGATGGCGGCGATGCCGATTTCACGCTTTTTGGCGGCATTATCAATGACATCGAGATCGTCGATTTGGAGACCGACGTCGGCGCCAATGAGATCACGCTGACAGACCAAGACGTGCTCGATATTACCGATAATGGCGACACCCTGATCATTGACGGCGACGTGTTAGACACCCTCGAGGCTGGCACTGGCTGGACCGACGGCGGCGTTGCCGGCGGCTATCACACCTATACGCAAGGCAGCGGTTCGAATACGGCGACCCTGCTGGTCGATACCGACATCACCGTTAACGCGAATATCTTGCTGTAGGCGGTGATGATCATGAAAAATCGGACTCCAAACTTTACCACCACCCTGCGCAACCTCGCGATTGCCGGCCTTGCCGGGGGCATAATGGCTCTGTCGGCGGCCCCGGCCGCGCGGGCGGACGATGCCGCGCAGACACCTGCGGTCGACATCAGCCGGGAATATTTGATCAAGGCGGCGATTCTTTATAACTTCGCCAAATTCGCCGAATGGCCGGCGGCGTCTTTCAGCGATGTCGACGCTCCTTTGCGAATTTGCGTCATCGGCGACGATCCGTTCGGCCCGGCGTTGACATCTTTACACGGTAAGACGGTCCGCGACCGAGCGCTCGCCGCGACCCGCATTGCCCACATCGAGGATGCGCCTGCCTGCCATATGCTGTTTGTCAGCGCTTCGGAGCAGGGGCGGCTGGCCGGCATCCTGGGCGCGGTTGACACCCTGCCGATCCTCACTGTTGCCGATATGGATGCGTTCACCGGGTCCGGCGGTATTGTTGCGCTGAGGGAGGCTGAGGATCGCAGCCGCCTGGAAATCAACGTGGGCGCGGCGAAGAAGGCCGGCCTGAAGCTGAGTTCGAAATTGTTGCGGTTGGCCGACACCGTCAGCACCCAGCGGGCGGAATTGCCGAGGGGGTCGAAATGATCCGCAATCTCTCCGTTCGCCACAAGGTCACGGCGATAGCCGTGATGACGACGACCATGGTGTTGGCGTTGGCGTCGGTGCTCTTTGTTGCTCTCGAGATTAACAATTACCGGCGCGCCCTGGTGCAGGAACTCACAGCGATTGCCCAGATCAGCGCCAGCAATTCCACCGCTGCGATCGTTTTCGACGATCAGACGGCGGCGCACGAAACTCTAGCGGCGCTGGGCGCCCGGCCCAACATCGAAGCCGCGGCCATCTTCACCCCCGACGGAAGTTTGTTCGCCCGCCAAACCGACGGTGCGGTCGATGCCCGCGGGGACCATCTTTCGGCTTATTTGGCCGAGTTGTCGACGGACGATGAACGGTCCTTCGCGTTTTTTTGGACGAAAAGCTCGGTCGATCTATATGGACCGGTCGAGCTCGACGGGCAGGTCATCGGTGTCATTCACATCCATTCCAACCTCGACCAGATCGTTGCCACGATTTGGACTTATGTAGCGGCCGTCATGATCATCATTCTGCTGGCAATTGGACTGGCCTGGTTGCTGGCGTCGCTGTTGCAGCGCCAGGTTACGGTACCGATCTTCGCCCTGTTGGACACGGTGAGCGCCGTGGCGCAACAGCGCGATTACTCGCTGCGGGCGCCAAAACACAATAGCGATGAATTGGGCGCTTTGGTCGATGGTTTCAACGCCATGCTGGCCGAAACCGAAGCTCATAAGATCGAACTGAACACGGCGCGCAAAGAAGCGGAGTCGGCCAATCACCTTAAAAGCGATTTCCTCGCCCAAATGAGCCACGAGCTGCGCACCCCGTTGAACGCTATTCTGGGTTTTTCCGATTTCATGTTGAGCGAACCCCATGGACCGTTGGGTCATGAGAATTACCGCGAATATATGCGCGATATTCATGGCGGCGGACAGCACTTGCTAGGGGTGATCAATGACATCCTCGACATGTCTAAGATCGAAGCCGGGGCCGTCGAGCTTAACGAAGGTATAGTCGACGCCGAGCTATTGCTTGACGAGAGCGCCAAGATGCTGCGCGAACGGGCCGCCAAAGCCGGCGTTAGTCTGCGGGCCGAGGTCGAGCCCGGCCTGCCGAATCTGTTCGCCGATGGCCAGCTGATTAAACGCGGCTTACTGAACCTGCTCTACAATGCGATTAAGTTCACCCCGTCGGGCGGACAGATCACAGTGCGCGCCGATGCGGCTCCCGATGGCGCTATCGCCCTGACCGTCATCGACAATGGTGTCGGCATCGCGCCGCAGAATATTGCCCATTGTCTGACCCCGTTCGGTCAAGCCGAAAATGTTATGCGCCGTAGCCAGGACGGCACTGGGCTGGGGCTGCCGATGGTCAAATCGCTTGTTGAGCTGCATGGTGGAGTGCTGGAGCTGCACAGCGCATTGGGTGAGGGAACCAAGGCGTCGTTGCTGTTTCCGGCGGAACGGACGCGGGTCCGACCGGTTGGGGTAGGCGCCGTCGCGAAGACGCCTGTCATGGTGATAGAAGAGCCGGCCTTGGCGGCAATCGCCTGATGGCCGCTCGGAAAACAGACAATGGCGAGACCAAAACCCGCCTGGGAGAGGGTCTGTACTGGGCCGGTTTCGGTGGTGTCGCGTTATGCGTTCTGTTTGTTATCGATGCGGTTCTGGTGCATCAAAGCGGCAGTTCCTTTGTGCCGATCGAAGGGCGATTCGTATCGCGCGAGAATATTTTTCTCATTATCCCTATCGGTATTTTGTTGGCCTTATTGTCGTGGCGCGGCGGCGTGGCGGCGCGAATACATGTGAATAACGCGGCGGAGAAAAAGCGCGCTAAAGCGAACGAGGCAGGCGTGACTGTGCCCGCCCGTGACCGGTTGGGAGACCTCGACGGTGAGGAGGAGCGGGAGTCTGAAGAAGACTAATTTCTAACGCATATGGTATTTCGCCGGCCGCGCGGTCACAATCACGGCGCGTCGATAATCGGACTGCGAAAGGACCGCGCCATGCCCGACACACTCAACACATCCGGCGATATTGCCACGCGTGAACAGCTCGAAGACCATTATGGCCAGCCCAAAGGCCATCTGAGCCGCAAGGAGCTGCCGAAGCTCAATAAGCACAGCAAGCATTTTATATCTCTGTCGCCGTTCCTGGTGCTCTCCACCTCGGCGGCCGACGATGGCCCCGCCGACGCCAGCCCGCGCGGCGACGCGCCGGGCTTCGTGCGGGTGCTCGACGATACCACCATCGCCATCCCCGACCGGCCGGGTAACCGGCGGACGGACTCCTTCCACAACCTCATGGAAAACCCCGAGGTCGGCCTGCTGTTCATGGTGCCGGGCATGAACGAGATTTTGCGCATCAATGGCCGCGCCCGATTGAGCACCGAGCCCGAGCTACTGGCGACCTTGGAGGCTAAGGGTAAACTGCCGCGGGCCGTGCTGGTGGTCGAAATCCGCGATGTCTATATGCATTGCGGCAAGGCGATCATCCGCGCCGATCTATGGAACCCGGAGGTCCAGATCGATCGCAAGGACTTTCCAACCTTGGGCCAGGTTAATGAGGATTGGTACGGCGTGGACGGCAAGCAGGTCGATGAGCGACTCGCCGAGGAATACGTCACCACGTTGTACTAACCGCAGCGTTTACGTCGACGAATAACGATTGTTGGAGCCAATCCAACTGGCATTTTGGGGGAGACGCAATGGCGGGACTGACGCTCGATCAGGCGATGAAGATTATGGAAGTGGGGTTTGTCCATGACCGGACGACCGATTGCCTGCCCTTGGGTATCGCCGTGCTCGATCCCGGCGGCCATTTGCTGACATTCGCGCGCGAAGACGGCACCAGCTTTCTGCGGCCGGCGATCGCCCAAGCCAAGGCGTGGGGTGCGTTGGGCATGGGCATGGGATCGCGCGCTCTGGTCGAACGGCCCGACCGGTTCATCAATACCCTGAACACCTATTCCGACGGCAAGGTGCTGAACGCGCCCGGTGGCGTGATCGTGCGCGATAGCGCGGGCGAAATTCTCGGCGCGGTGGGGGTCACTGGCGATGTGTCCGATCGCGATGAGGCCTGTGCGGTTGCCGGTATCGAAGCGGTCGGGCTGGTCGCCGACACCGGGTGACCGTTCGCAAGGATCGCGAGTTGAGCCCCTCTCCTTGAGGGAGAGGGGTTGGAGTGAGGGGTTACGCTATATCCAGGAAACCCGGCACCGTCCCTAACCCCTCACCCGGCTCGTAATTGCTCGCCACCCTCTCCCGCCGGGAGAGGATTTATTGCCTGTAGGCCTTCTACAGAAATTCGGCGGTCGGCGCCGTGGCCTTGAATTCCTCCAAGATGCGCGCCGAGGACTCGCCCAGCGCGGCGATCTTTGCGTCGATGCCGTCGAATTTAAGTTGCCCGTTCCGCTTCTTAATTTCGCCGGCGATGATGACCGTATCGACGTTGCCGGGATTGGCGTGCATCACGATACCATTGATCGGGTCGGCGACGCCGGCAAGATTGAGGTCGGCCTGGCGCAGCAGGGTAACATCCGCCTGCTTGCCCGGGGTCAGGGAGCCTATCTTGTGATCGAGATGGGCCATCTTGGCGCCATCCATCGTTGCCCACCGCAGCGCCTCGCCGGTCGTGAGTGGAATCGGGTGGGGCATCTCGCCGGTTTGTGCGATGTGCCGCACGCTGTGCAGGTGACGCTCGGCCTGAAGCGTTGTGCGCATAATGGCGAACATGTCGGGCGCGTACGCACACTCTATGTCGGATCCGATAGCCATGGGCACGCCCAGCACGCGCAGCCTGCCGGTCAACGGGTCGCCATAGGCGATCTGCATCTCGACTTCGGCGGTGACGGCGAAGGTCGCGCCATGATCGACGAGGAGTTGGAGATGGTCGTCGCTGAGCGCGTTGCCATGGACGATGTTGATCTTGTCGGATAGCAACTCTTCTTGCGCGGCGTTCTCGTAACCTTGGGGCGCTGTCATCTTGGCGCCGGAATGATGCAGACTGGCGATCAGGTCGAACTCCCGCGCCAAACGAAAATCCTCGAGCACCACTTCATTGACCGACATTTGCGGGCCGAGGACCGCGAGCCCCATCGACATCAACCCGTCGTCGCTGGAAAACCGGCCGCGGCGCAGCCGCTCCACCTCAGCCCGCGGCATGGGTATTTCGCTGAACGGTTTCTGGCCGGGTTTGGGGTCGGGTTTGGCGGACCCGTGCAGAAACAGGGCTCGTATGCCCGACTCATCCAAGCCGGCGATCGCGGCGTCGGAATGGTCGGCTGTGGGGTTGTTGTGGTGCCAGTCCACCAGCGTCGTCACGCCGCAATCAATCTGATTGAGGGCGCCGACCAAATTGGCGATTTGAATGTCGTCGGGTCGGAAGAACGTCGCCAGCCCGGCGTGCATGGCGCGCAAATAATTTAAAACCGTCCAGTTGCCGGCAAGGCCGCGCAACCCGGTTTGCCAGGTATGCATATGGGCGTTGACTAAGCCCGGCATGACGATCATCCCGCTGGCATCGATCACCTGGGTTTCGTCGTTGGCGTTGATATCCGCGCCGACCGCGGCGATCTTGTCGTCCTCGATCAAGATGTCGCCGCGCGGCATATTGGGGATTGCCGGATCCATTGTGACAACAGATCCACCCTTGAGAAGTACTATCGACATAAGTATGCCTCGATTTAGTATACGCCGGCGCCCGAACAGCGGGTTCGGGCGGGCGCGTTTTAGCCAAAATTTTATCGCAGGCGTTGGCCCTAGGCGGTGATGCCTTCTTGCTGGCCGCCGAATTCGGTCGAATAGTTGCGGTCGATATACCAGCACACATAATCCATCATGGTGACCGGATCGTACTTTGGCGGGTTGTCGGCGCTGGTGCAGGTGTCCAGTGTGTCGGCAACGGTATCGGGCGCGGGATTGAAAAATGTCGCCATCGAGTAGCGGTCGTGGTCGGGCGGCACCACGCGATGGGGCGAGGCGATGAATCGGTCATTGGTCCAGCGGTTCAGGAACTCACCGGTGTTGACGATGATGCCGTTAGCGACCGGGTCGGCCGGCAGCCATTTGCCGGTGCGCGTCAAAACCTGCAGGCCGGGTACATCGGACAGGGGCAAAAGCGTCAAAAAGCTGTGGTCGCTGTGGGGCGAGATACCGAACTGGTTCTCTTCCGGTTCGACCGCCGGATAGTGGGAGTTGCGCGTCCACATGATCGGCTCTTCAAAATACTTATCGAAAAAGTCGGCCGGCTTTTCCAGCGCCAGCGCATAGAGCGGCACCATCTTGCGGCCCAGCGCGGCGATTGCCTGTTGAAACTCGACGATGGGTTCGCGGAAGCCCGGCAAATTCTCCGGCCAGGGGTTGGGGCCGACAAAGCGCAAACCCTGCTCCAGATAGGGATGGTCGGAGGAGCGTTCGAGCGCCAACACCAAAGTCTCGTTTAGGTCTTGTTTGGTGTTCTCGTTGATCTTTGACGTGACATAGACCGTCGATTTGGCGGCCACATATCCCACCGACTTCTCGCCGAATTTGAGTTTGAGCTTTTCTTCCGACGGCCGCGCGAAGAAACGCTTCAGCGCGGAATAGGCGTTATCCATCAGCTCGCGCGGTACGCCGTGATTGACGATCACGTAAAAACCGATGGTTTCCTGAATGAAGCGGATGTTCTCAGCCAACGCCTGCGCCGCACCTGGCTCACCGGCCAGATAGGGCCCGGCGTCGAGGATCGGGATATCTTCGTACTCGTCGGCCTTGTCGACCACGCGGTAATCGAAAATCTTTAGGGTCGGTTCAACACCCATGCTATCCTCTTAAAACAATTCACTTTTTTAGGTCAGGCAGGCGGTTGTGCCGGTCCTCTGCCCAACCATTATAAACCTCTTCGATTTACCGGAATGTGGCAAACAGACGCGGTTCTTTCAAGCCATCGGATCCTTGAATGCGGTCATTTGTAGGACATTGAGGGGTGGCGTTAAAGAGCCCGAAAGTCGAAAGAGCGCAGGCCGTCGGAGATTTCATCCGCCGGGCGGCCCAGATAATGAGCCATTGAGGCGGCAAAAAGTGCGCTTAGCCGAATTTCGCCCGATAAGTCGTCGTCCAACATTGCCTCGAAATTAATTTCCGCGACCGGGTTTGCATGTGCGCCCACCAAGATGATTTGGCCGGGGCCGGCGCGATCCGCCAGTTCGGCGCAGCGCTGGTCGTCGGCATTTAACACCGTGGCATGGCGCGACGCTTGGACGGCAACGCCGGCAGCCGTAACCAACTCGCCTGATATATGGTCTGATACATCAAGTACGGCTGCGACATCGCAGTCTTCGATGCCCAGGCCGCCTTGCCATATTTCCTCGAGCGATATTTCGAACACCGCCGCATCGGCGGTCGGATTGCGAAAGATCATGCGCTGGCGGGCGAGCGGGTCGGCGATGTCCTCGCCTATTTGTGCGCCATCGATGAGAACGCCGGTTCGCGTCGATAATCCGACCACATGTCCCGCCTGGGTAAGGATATGGGCGAGGATGCGCGCCGTCGCGGTCCTTCCCGTGTTGCTGACGACGACGGCTGTCGGTATCCGGCTAGGGGCCCCCGGCGGGTACATGGCCTCGATAATCGGGCTCGCAACATCTCTTTGGATGTTCTCAGCGACGACATGGGGGCTCAAGCCCGGTGTGGTGTTGACCTCGCAGATAGCACCGTCGAGTTCCTTGTAAGACTTGCTGATATCGGGGGTAATAAAATCAACGCCTGCCACGTCGATACTGAGGGCAGCGGCGGCCCAGATCGCCATGCGCCGATTGTCGGGATGTACTTCGTCCGTCACGTCAATCGCGGTTCCGCCGGCCGCCATGTTGGAGGCGGTACGCATGTGAACGATTTCGCCTGCAGTGGGAATCGTCTCGCGACTATGGCCGGCCTCGGCCAGCATACGAGTTGTTTCGTTGTCGAATTCAAGTTGGGGTATCCACTTTAATCCTTTCTCGCCGCGCCGCGGGTCGCGGTTCATTTCTTCGACCAATTCGTCGATGGTATGTTTACCATCGCCTGTGACGTGGGCTGGCACTCTTACGGTGGCGGCCACCATCTTGCCGTTCACGATCAACAGACGATGGTCGTCGCCGGCGATAAAACTCTCCACGATGACGCCTCGCCGGTATTGGCGTGCTCTTTTAAAAGCAGCCTGTACGCCCTTGGAATCTGTCAAACCCACGGTTACCCCGAGACCGAAATCGGAATCGAGGGGTTTGACCACCACCGGGTAGCCGATCGCCTCGGCGGCCGTTACAGCGTCCTTTCCAGAGCCGACGACCTGCTGTTCGGGCACCGGCAGGCCGATTTCCGACAGCATTCGAGCTGTCGTTGCCTTGTTGCTGGAGAGGGCAAAGGCGATATGGCTGGTGTGATCGCTGAAATGTTTCAGCCGCCGCATCTGGTAGCGGCCTTGGCCATAAAGGCACAGGTCGTTGCCGAGAAACTCCACCGGAATATCGCGCGCGCGCGCGGCCTTGGCCAAATATCTGTACTCGACGCCCATCACCTGACGTCGATGGCTGTCGGTGAATCGCGTTAACGTGGCGGCGAAATCAAAATCGCGGCGGGCATCCTTGGTTGCCGATTCACCCTTGGGCAATAAATGCTGGATCAATGCTTCGGCGAGATAGCCCGCAGCCGAGCCCGATGCGGAATTCTCATACCCGTAAATGACGTCATAAACGCCGGCCGACGAGGTTTGTCGAACCTCACCCGGCTCAATCTCGCAGCCCAGGGTATTTTGGAACTCCACAGCGGTCAGCATGAAAAGATGGGCCAGCGAAGCGCGATCTTCGATCCAATTGCCGGGTAATTCGCCGATGTTTTTTTGTAACGCTGGAAGGCGTTCAAACAATGCGGTGAAAAACGCCGGATCGACGCCGGTCCCAGGTTCGCCCGCGTTAGGATTGACGTCGACGCGGTATACCAGCACCGATTTGGGACCATAAATATTAGCGCCGGTCAAAATCGAAGGGGTTGAAATTTTCATTTGCGTAGCCGCCCTGGCCTAGGTCGCCAGATGGAGCGCGGCGGCGCCGGCGGCGACCAGCAGAGCTGCGGGTACGCGCCGCCTGCCGAACTTCTCTCCCAGCACCAGGGTGGCGATTAGAGCGGCGAAAATCACCCCGGTCTCGCGCACCGCGGCGACCGGCGCGGCGGGGGCTTGCGAATAGGCCCACAGGATCAGCGCGTAGCTAGCCAGCGCGAAGGCCGCGCCGCCGGCCCCGCGGCCGCCATAGCTGCGCAGATAAGGACCGATCTGACCCCAGCGCATATAGCCGACAACGACCATGAAGGGCACGCAGGCGACGATCATGATCCAGGCCAGATAGACGAAAGTCGCCGTGGCGATATCCGCCGACATGGCGCGGATACCGGCCGCGTCGACCAGGGAATAACCGGCGATCGCCACTCCGGTCAGCAACGCGTAGAACACCGCTTTGCCATGCCCGCCGGCCAGCAATCCGCGCTCCCAGGCCAGGCTGAGAACCCCCAGGGCGATCGCGGCGACGGCAAGGGTGGCGCCGAGCGACAGGCTTTCGCCCAGCACCGGGCCGGCGGCGGCGAAGACCAGCAGGGGCGCTGTGCCCCGGGCGATCGGATAGACCCGGCCGAAATCGCCATGACCGTAGGCGACGATCAGCAGCGTGAAGTAGGTGAGGTGGAGCAGGCCCGAGGCGATGATCCACGGCCAATGATGGGGCAAGGGCAATGGCAGAAAGGGTAGGGCCGCGACCGCGAACAGGGCCGAGAACCCGGCGATCAGCGCTGGGGTCAGCCAGCGGTCGCCGCCGGCTTTTACCAGGGCGTTCCACGAGGCGTGTAACAGGGCGCCGATAACCAGTCCGCTCATCGTCTCTCAAACATCTTTCATGGAAATGGCAAGATATGCCCGGCTATAGCATCACCGTGCCGCCATCGACCATGATTGTCTGGCCGGTGACGAACTTGCTGGCGTCGGATGCCAGATAGACGATGGTGCCGGTCAAATCGTCGGTCTCTAGATTACTTTGCAGGCTTTGGCTGGCGGCGATGACCTGTAGCGCTTTGTCGCGCTTCTCGCCCATGAATTCGTCAGTGCCTTCGGTCAATACCGCGCTCGGTGCGACCGCATTGACGCGGATCCAGTCGCGGCCCAATTCGCGCGCGAGCGAACGGGTCAGGCCGATCACCGCCGCCTTCGAGGTGGCGTAATCTACCGCATAGGCCATGCCATAGGTGGCGGCCAGCGACGAGATATTGATGATCGAACCGCCACCGGCCTCGCGTAACGCTGGCACGCAGGCCTTGCAGCACTGCCAGATACCCTTGACGTTGACCGTCATCACCCGGTCCCACTGATCTTCGGGAAGCTGGTCGAAGCGGCCGCCGGAAATGTCGCCATAGAGCGCCGCGTTGTTCACCAATGCGTCGATGCGGCCGAATTCGGCGATGGCGCGCTCGGCCATGGCCTGACAACTCGCCATATCGGCCACATCCAACGCGAGCCCAATCGCCGTGCCGCCGGCGCTCTCAATCGCGGCAACCGTGTCGGCGGTGTCGCGGATGTCGGCGGCGACAATCATCGCGCCTTCGCGCGCCAGAGCTTCGCTATAGGCGCGTCCCAAGCCGCGGCCGCCGCCCGTGACGATAATGGCTTTTCCGTCCAGTTGCATGATCTTCCCCCGGCGCATTATTGAGTGGCGATTAGCGTATACTCGCCCGCGCTCACGTTACACAAAACACTCCGGAGAGACAAAATGGCGACCTTTGTTCTGGTTCATGGGGCTTGGCATGGCGGCTGGTGCTGGGCGCGGGTGGCGCCCCGTTTGCGCGAGGCCGGTCACGATGTATTCACCCCGACCATGACCGGTTTCGGCGAACGCAGCCATCAACTGGCGCCCGATGTGGGCCTCGAGATCAACATCACCGATATCGGCAATGTCCTGTTGTGGGAGGATCTGACCGAGGTGATCCTGGTCGCCGCCAGCTATGCCGGCATGGTCACCACCTGCGTTGCCGACCGCATGCCAAACCGGATATCCGCGTTGGTCTACCAGAACGCCTTCATCGCCGCCGACGGGGTGGCGCAGAACGATCTGCTGCCCGACTGGCGGCGCGAGATGATCGAAAAGGAGTTGGCGGAGGCCGAAGATGCCTGGATCATGCCGGCGCCCGACCCCAAATTGTTCGGCGTGACCGACCCGGTGGAGCTGGAATGGATAGGGTCGAAAATGGCGCCGCAGTCGGCCAAGACTTTCCAGGACAAGGCGCGGGTATCAGGCGCCCATGCGGCGATCACCAACCGCACCTATATTCGCGCCACCGGCTATCCCAACAACACTTTCGACCGTTACCTGGCGGAAGCGCAAGCCGACCCTGCCTGGCGCGCCGAAGTGCTCGACACCAGCCACGACGCCATGATCACCGCGGCCGACGACATCGTGCGGATATTTCTGGAGGTGGCGGCTACTGCATAAAACAGGCTGTGATGGTTCGCTGTTCGCGCGGCGTACCCCCACCCTAATCCTCCTCCTCAAGGAGGTGGGGCGATCGCATAGACAGCCTCGCCCTTCGAGACGCCGCCCTTCGGGCGGCTCCTCAGGATGAGGCTTTGCGCGTAATCTAACAGAATTCCTCATCCTGAGGGCTCGCGTAGCGAGTGTCTCGAAGGAAGAGGAATTCCAGCGCCGCTACATGCGATTGCCCTGCCCCTCAAGGGGGGGAGGTTTAGGGAAGTGGGCGAGGGGCGACGAAGGCCGCCCCTCATAACTTCTGCTTTCCTCAATCCGCGACGGATGCGTCGTTGCCGTCATGCACCACGGTCTTGCTCTTGCGCGGCGGGATGACCGGCAGCAGCAGGTAGGATTCTTGGCCCTTGCCACTGTGGATCGTCGTGTGCCCGCCGAAGATTTCCTTCGGCCGGTCGAGCGGGTCGTCGTGCAGGAACGGACCCGAACCGCGCGACGGTACATAAGCGTCGACCGCCGGTCCCGGACGGTCATAGTCCTGGCCCGAGATGTTGAGCGCGATGCGGTAGCCCTTGGGCAACACCACGCATTGCGGCCAGATTTCCACGTCGAGTTCGTAGACATTGCCCGGAATCAGCATCTGCTTGTCGTCATGGCTGTGATACGGCCGCCATGGTTTCGACAGCTCGGGATCGAGCTTGCGGTGCGACGCCCGCAGCCAACCCTGGGCCAATGGCGTCTTGGGATCGACGGTGCCCTGGAAATGAACTTCGCGGCCATTGGGCGCGAAGGCCTGCAGGGTGACGAACAGATCGCAATCCACCGTCGAGGACGAGACGAAGATCTTCGCCGCCATCGGACCGGTCAGTTCGGTCTCCGCTTTCAGCGGCGGCGACATCCAGGTGACGCCTCGGGTCAGCGCGCGGAAGCTTTTCTTGGCTTTACCCTTCGGCGCCTTCCAATCGAGCTTACCCTTGCCGCCGGCATTGAAATAGAGCTTGGTCCATTTCGTGCCGCGCAGGGGCCACGAGCTTTCCTTGCGCAGCTCGAACTCTTTGGTGAACGGCCGGCGCAGGTTGACCCAGACTCGGGGCTCCTTGTTCCAGCCGTTCTTTTCACCTTTCAGATAGTGGTCGAAGAACCGTTTCTGCAGCTCCATACCGTAGTTGAGATAGAACCATTCCTCGTGGCGCCCGGGATGAGCCTCTAGCCATTTCTCTTTCGAGGCGGCCTGGGTGAAGCCCTCGAAGTTGCCACGCGGGTGCAGACCGAACCCGGCCCAACTGGCGGCGCTGAGGAACGGCACCTTCACCTTCGACCAGTCTGGCGAGCGCGAGCGGTACCAATCGTCGTCCATCTCGCGGACCCGGTAATTTTCCAGCGTGTCGGCGCGGTTCTCGACCAGCTCGTCGGCGCCCAGGCGGGCCGGGCCCGTCGAGCGGGTCTTCATCCAATGATCGCGCGGACCCTTGGGGTTGCCGTGCTGCACGGCTTCGACCTGGCGCGGATACCAGATTTCCATAAACTTGTTCGACAGAATGCCGCCATGACGCGCCCATTCGCGGTAAGCATCGGCGGCGCCTTCCCAGGGGATCATCGCCTTCAGGGCTTTCGGCTGTAATGCCGCGACATGCCACTGGTTGATAGCGTAATAGGACACGCCGTTCAGGCCGACCTTGCCGTTCGACCATTTCTGGCGTCCCGCCCATTCGATGGCTTCGGCGAAATCCTGGGTTTCACGCGGTGAGAAAATGTCGAGATAACCCGGCGAGCGCCCGGCGCCGCGCGAATCGATACGCACGCATGCATAGCCCCAGGGCACCCAGATTTCCGGATCGACGGTCTCCCAGGTCAGCCAGCGATGCTTAGAGCCAGCCAGCACGTTGGGGTGCATCTTCAGCAGCGATTCCCAAAGCGGCTTGTAATGTTCTTGATATTTGACGCCCTTACCGTAGGGGCCGCCCGCCATGACGATCGGCACTTTCTTGTCCGTGTCGGGCCGGTAGACGTCGGCGCGAATAACCACCCCATCATCCATCCTGATGGGCAGATCGCGCTCAATGATAATGTTGTCGATTTTGGTTTTGGTTGGCATGAATTCCTCCCCGAATTAAGCCGCTTGGTGCTGGGTCTTTTGTCTATTTTTAACGCAACGCAACCGCCAGCATGCCACGAGTGTAGCCGAACAATTCGCATAGCGGAATTTGAAAAATGCGATGGGTGCGCGTGAACCCTCTCCTTGGGGAGAGGGTGGCGAGCGTTAGCGAGCCGGGTGAGGGGACAACTAAGGAGTCACGGATCGAACGGTTTGGGACTGAGGAAACACTGAGTGCTGTGAAGTTATTTCCCCTCACCCCAACCCTCTCCCCAAGGAGAGGGCTTGTGCTTAGGCGGCGTCTTTTTCGTCGGGGGCGGCGACGCGCTCGGTGTAGGGGTTGCGGCCGGTGGCGAGATCGATGCCTTCCAGGCGCACCGCATAGCCCCACAGGCGGCCGATATAGTCGAGTACGTCGACGCGGGTCTTCTCGTCGAGCACGATGCCGTCTTGTACGGCGTGGCGCACCACCAATTCGCGGTCGCCTTTTAAATCCACATCGACGATCTGGATGTCCGGTTCCATGGCGCTCACGTCGTAGCTTGCCGCCAAGGCCTTGCGCACTTCCTCATAGCCCTGGGCGTTGTGGATGGCGTCGACTGAAATATGCGGCTGGGCGGCCCTGTCCGACAAGAGGAACAGTTTGAAATCGCGGATCAGCTTGGGGCTCAAATATTGCAGGATGAAGGATTCGTCGCGATAGTTCGCCCAAATGTCCTTCAGAATGCCTCGCCAATCGTCGTTGCCGGCGATGTCGGGGAACCATTCGCGGTCTTCATCAGTCGGCTCGGTGCAGATGCGCCTGATGTCCTGCATCATGGCAAAACCCAGCGCGTAGGGGTTGAGCCCGCTGAACCGCGGATCGTCGAAGCCGGGCTGGAAGACCACGTTCGAGTGGCTGTGGAGGATCTCCAATAGGGTGCCTTCGGTGATCTGGCCGCGGTCGTAGAGTTCATTGACGATGTGGTAGTGGACGAAGGTGGCGCAGCCTTCGTTCATCATCTTGGTTTGCTTCTGCGGGTAGAAATACTGCGCCGTGTTGCGCACGATGCGCAGCAATTCGCGTTGCCAATCTTCCAGCACCGGGCTGTTCTTCTGCAAGAAATAGAGAATGTTTTCTTCCGGCAGGTTGAGCCTTGCCTTGCGCGCGTTGAGGTCGCACTCGGCTTGGTCGGGTAGCTCGGCCTCATCGACCGGCGGCAAGGTGCTCCATAATTCGCGGAAGTCCTGCGCATCATGTTCGCGAAGGTCGCGCTCGCGTTCCTCGGCTTCGCCGGCTTTCAGTTTCGACGGGCGGCGATAGCGGAAAACGCTTTGATCCATCAGCGCGTGGGCGGCGTCGAGAATTTCCTCGACGGCGGCGACGCCGTGGCGCTCCTCGCATTCGGTGACGTAGCGCTTGGCGAAATCGAGATAGTCGAGGATCGCCTCGGCGTCGGTCCATTGCTGGAACAGATAGTTGTTCTTGAAGAAATGGTTATGGCCGAAGGCGGCATGCGCCATCACCAGCGCCTGGATGGCCATGGTGTTTTCTTCCATGCAATAGCTGATGCACGGACTGGAATTGATGACGATTTCGTAGGCCAGCCCCTGATAGCCTTTGCGGTAGCGCTCTTCATCGTGGATGAAGCGTTTGCCGAACGACCAATGTTCGTACATCAGCGGCATGCCGACCGAGCAATAGGCGTCGAGCATTTGTTCTGATGAGATGATTTCGATCTGGTTGGGATAGACGTCCAGTCCGAGATCTTCCAGCGCGATGACCTCGATCGCCTCATAGGTGCGTTGCAGGGTTTCGAAATCCCAATCCGCGCCGTCGAATAGCGGTTCCGGCCGCTTCTTTTCGCGCTTCGCGGCGGGGCGTTTTTTACCCTTACTGGCCGGCGCTTTTTTTTGCGTTCGGTCATGCCACCCGGTCCCTCTTGTCGTTCTTGGCGAAGAGCTCGCGGAATACGGGGTAGATATCGCTGCGTTTGGCGATGTGCTTCATGGAGAACTTACCCCATTGGTCGTCGACCGCCTGATAGCCGCGCCACAACTCCTTGCCGTTCGAGGTGCCGGCATAGCGGGCGACTTCCTGCTCTGTCAGGATCTCCACATAGGCGTAGTACTGGCACAGCGGCAGCAACTCGTTTTCCAGCAGGTCGACACAGGTCCCGGTATCGTTGGCGATATTGTCGCCGTCCGACGCCTGGGCGGCGTAGATGTTCCAATCGGACACGGGAAAGCGGTCGCGGATGATTTCCTGCATTTCGACCAGGGCCGTGCTGACCTTGGTGCCGCCGGATTCCTGGCTGTAGAAAAACGTCTCTTCGTCGACCTCTTGCGCCACATGGGTGTGGCGGATGAACACCAGTTCCACGCGCTCATATTTTCGCTGCAGAAATAGGTGGAGCAAAATGAAGAAGCGCTTAGCCAGATCCTTTTCGTGCTGGCCCATCGAACCGGACACATCCATCAGACAGAACATGACGGCCTTGGATTTAGGTTCGGGCTTGGGGTCGAAGCGGTTGTAGCGGATGTCGACCGGGTCGATATAGGGGATCGCCCGTTGCCGGCGTTTGAGATCGGCGATCTCGTTCACCAGTTCGGCTGCCCGTAACCGCTGTGCGGCGTCCAGATCGTCTTGCGCCTGAAGTTCGTCCAGCTCGCTCTGGAGTTCGAGAATGGCGCCCGCCTTCGGCCGGTTGAGCACGACGCGGCGTCCCATGCTGTTACGCATGGTGCGCAGCACGTTCAAATTCGGCGTTGTGCCATAATTGCTGTAGCCGGCGCGGTGCGGTTTGACCGCGTGGGTTTCTTTCAAGGTCGCCTTGATCATATCCGGCAGTTCGAGGTCTTCGAACAGAATATCGAGGAATTCGGCGCGCGAGAGGGAGAACACGAACTCGTCGGCGCCCTCGCCGCCTTCCGAGGCTTCCTTGCCGCCGCTACCGGCGCCGCCCTTCGGCGGTTTTTGAATTTTGTCGCCCGGCACATATTCTTCGTTGCCGGGGAAGACCCGCTCGTGGTTGCCGCCGGTACTGGAGTGGCGGAAACGGGGCTCGGTAATGCCCTTCGACGGGATCGATATCTTTCCGCCCTGGCCGGCGTCGGCGACGTCGCGTTCGCTGATCGCCTTATCGACGGCCTCTTTGATTTGTCGACGCGCCCGCTTCAAGAACCGTTGGCGGTTGCCGAGGCTCTTGTCGCGGGGGTTTAGACGTCGGTCTATGAGATGGATCATGTCCTGGATCTCGTGGCGCGATTAGCCTGCCTTGTTGACCCGCATGTACCATTCCACCAGACGCCGCACCTGGCGCTCGGTGTAACCACGTTCGACCATGCGCGTCACGAACTCGGTGTGCTGTTTGTCGGTCTTGCTGTCCTTCTTGGTGCCGAAGCTGATGATCGGCAGCAAGTCCTCGACCTGACTGAACATGCGCTTCTCGATCACCTCGCGGATTTTCTCGTAGCTCGACCAGGACGGGTTCTTGCCGTTGTTGTTGGCCCGGGTCCGCAGGGCGAACTTGACGACTTCGTTACGGAAGTCTTTGGGATTGGCAATGCCCGCCGGCTTTTCGATCTTCGATAATTCGGCGTCGAGGATCTGACGGTCGAAGACCTGACCGGTGTCGGGATCCTTGTAATCCTGCTCTTCGATCCACGCATCGGCGTAGTTGATGTAGCGGTCGAACAGGTTCTGGCCGTATTCGGAATAGGATTCGATATAGGCCTTCTGGATCTCGTTACCGATGAACTCGGCATAGCGCGGCGCGATTTCCGATTTGATGAAATCGAGATAACGGTCCTCGGTTTCCTGCGGGAACTGCTCGCGCCTTGTGGCCTGTTCGAGAACGTACATGAGATGCACCGGATCGGCGGCGATCTCTTCGGTATCGTAGTTGAAGGTTTCCGACAGAACCTTGAAGGCGAACCGCGTGCTGATACCGGTCATGCCTTCGTTGACGCCGGCCACGTCGCGATATTCCTGGATCGACTTGGCCTTGGGGTCGGTGTCTTTGAGGTTCTCGCCGTCATAGATGCGCATCTTCGAATACAGCGACGAGCTCTCATGCTCGCTCAACCGCGAGAGGATCGAGAACCGGCTCAAGATCTCGAGCACTTCCGGCGCCCGGGCGACCTCGCCCAGATCACTGCTTTCCAGAAGTTTCTCGTAGATCTTCGCTTCTTCGCTGGCGCGCAGGCAGTACGGCACCTTGGTGACGCAGATGCGGTCGAGGAAGGCCTCGTTGTTCTTGTTATTCTTGAACTGATCCCATTCGGACTCGTTCGAGTGGGCGAGGATCATGCCCTGGAAGGGGAAGACGCCGAGATTTTCGGTGCCCACATAATTGCCTTCCTGGGTTGCCGTCAGCAGCGGGTGCAGAACCTTGATCGGCGCCTTGAACATCTCGACGAACTCGAGCATGCCCTGGGTGGTGCGATTAAGCCCGCCGGAATAGCTGTAGGCGTCCGGGTCATTTTGGCTGAAATGTTCCAGCTTGCGAATGTCGATCTTGCCGACCAGCGTGGAGATGTCCTGGTTGTTCTCGTCGCCCGGTTCCGTCTTGGCGACGGCGATCTGCCGCAGCTTCGAGGGCATCAGTTTGACCACTGAGAATTTGGAGACATCGCCGCCAAACTCATCGAGACGCTTGATCGCCCAGGGCGAAATCAATCCGGTCAGACGGCGGTGCGAGATGCCGTACTTATCTTCAAGCAGCTCTGCCATATGTTCCGGATGGAACAGACCGAGCGGCGATTCCAGGATCGGGCTGATCTCGTCGTCGGCTTTGAGAACGTAGATCGGCTGTGATTCGATGAGGCTCTTCAGCCGTTCGGCCAACGACGACTTGCCGCCGCCGACGGGGCCAAGCAGGTAAAGGATCTGTTTGCGTTCCTCGAGGCCCTGCGCGGCATATTGGAAGAAGCCGACAATCCGTTGGATCGTGTCTTCCATGCCGTGGAAGCCGGCGAAGGACGGATAAAGTTTGATTGTCCGGTTGAGAAAGATGCGGCCGAGCTGTTGGTCGGCGCTGGTGTCGATGAGCTCCGGCTCACCGATCGCGGTGATCATACGTTCCGCCACACCCGCATAAAGGGTGGGGTCATCGCGGCAGGCCTGGAGATATTCTTGCAGGCTGTAGTCTTCGCGTTTTTCTTGGTCGTAAAGTTCCGAGAAAAGATCGAAAACATCGTCGACCAGCGGCGTCTCGGCTAAAGCAGTCATCGGGTACCTCCTCAAGTTGAAACAGGAACACGGCTTACTAGGACTAACTTTGACCCGCATATGGTTAACAGCCGATTAACCATAGTTACCGACAGTACCAATTCACGATTGATAGATAGATACGAGTGAACACGGACTAGCTGTCCGGGATTTGCGAGCGTCGGCGTTCCGATCGACCCCTTCAAACCGATATTCGCCGCGCCATCAGGGGCGGGGGGAAAACGCCTTGGGAGGGGGGTCGGTTTGGCAAACATGGGTCGCCGTCATTTCTTTCGATCGGTTACAATTCTATCGCCACCAAAACAGCTCGCAGCATCGTCAAAGCCCGCTTTTCAGCGGTTTAGCCGTCGTCGAAAGATCGGATAAGACTAGGAAATTCGAACTTCGTACGACGGTGTAAGCAACAGTCAGCATGAAATTCAGGTAGTTCTAATATGGTTAAAATCTATTCTATTTATTGTGATTCGGATATGATCGATAAATAAGACAATTAAGGCGTCAAAAAGCGAAAGTATTCGCACACTTAAACACCGTTTGGCGAAACTATGGCGGTGTCACAGTTAAGTGAAGTCTGACGCATTTAGCTAAAATTTTATCGAAACCCCATGCGATCGCACGGCGTGGGCGCGTGCAATAAGGTGCAAAATGAGCTAGCATTTAGACTGAATTTTCTCGGCGAAAAATTATTGGAGTAACCCCGATGAAACCCGTTCGCATTTCCGTCAGTTCCCTAGCAATTGCCGGCTTTATTGCTTTTGGTTTGAGCGCGGCGCCGATCGGCGTTGGCGATAATTTTGCGCCGGAAATCAAGTCGGCTTTCGCCAAAGGTAAAGGCAGCGGCAAAAGCAGCGGCAAAGGCGGTAAGGGCGGCAAGAGCAGTAGCAAGGGCGGCAACAGCGGCGATTCCGACATCGAATCCGCCGACGGTGAACACGACGATGAAGATGGCGACGGAAAAGTCGGCAATGGCCATATCAAGGCCAAGGGCAACGGCCATGCCAAGAATCATGACGACGGCGTCGAAGGCAATAACCATGACGACGATGGCGCGCCCAATGCTCATGGCAAGCTTGCAAGCTTGCTCGGCAATCTCAACGCGGCGCATGCATCGCCAACCGCGCTGGAGAATGCAAACCGGGAAAATTCGATCGTCGGATTGCTGGCGGCTTACGCCGAGGCGGTCGAAGGCGATCCGGAGGCAGACGTGCCCGTCCTCGGCCTGACCCCGGAAGAACAACGCGAAGCGCTGGGCGAGATTTCCAACAAGTCAGATGAGGACGGCCGCGTCGATGACGAAGTTGTGGCGGAGGTCAATCGGCTGCTCGACCCCGACGAAGAGGACGACGCCGGGACAGACGACGAAGACGACGAAGACGGCGACAGCTAAGACGGTTTGCGACCAGCCACACCCAATCTAAGTAACGATCCGACGATCCCGACCGCGCGAGCGCTTAGCTGGCGTGGATAGGATCGTCTTTCAACCTATTCAGCAATTCGCGTGAAATGGCGCCCGAGACGGGAATGCCCTTTGCCTTTTCATAGGCTTTGACCGCCCCGCTTGTCTTGGGGCCGAATATTCCGTCGGCAACTCCTGGTTTGAACCCAAGGCTGGCCAGCGTGTGCTGGGCAAAGGCGATCGACGGGTTGTCCTCGACCCCGGTGGCCTTTTCCGCGCCGAGGGGCTTCCACCGCTGTGCGGCGGCGTTTTCTTTGGCGCGGCGATCTTCGTTCAAGCGCTCGCCGATGCGATTGCGAAACGGTTCGGCCTTATCGAAGCCGCGCGCCACGGCCACTGAAAACCAGCGGTAGGCGATGGCGTTGTCCTTCGGCACGCCCGAGCCCGCCGCGTAGGCCAAACCGGTCATATACTGGCCGTTGGCGACGCCTTGTAGGGCGGCCTTGGCGAACCAGCGCGTCGCCCAGGCGCGGTTTTTCGCCACGCCGCGGCCGACTTGATAGGCCGCGCCGGTCTTGAACTGAGCGTCCGCATGGCCTTGCTCGGCGGCTTTCTCGAACCATTGGACGGCGGTGGTTTCGTCTTTTTCGACGCCTTGGCCGCGCTCATAGGTTAGCGCCAACTGATACTGCGCCCCGGCATTACCGTTCTGCGCCGACTTTTCGAACCACCGGTTTGCCTCGGTCAAATCCTTCGCCGCGCCGTCGCCGCGTAGTGACGCCAGACCCAGCAAAAATTGCGCATGCGCCTGATCTTGCGCAGCCGCGCGGCGGTACCAGGAAACTGCCGTGGCGCGATCTTTTTCGATGCCCTGGCCTGTGCCATAGGCGAGACCCAACAAGAATTGCGCTTCCGCATGGCCGGCATCGGCGTGGGGAATGACCAGTTCGACGGCCCGCTTGGGATCGTGCGGCACCCCGTCGCCCTCCATCAGGCGAACCGCCAGTGCGACATCGGCATCGGCGGCGGTGCTGACGGTACTATCGCTCGGCTTTGCCTTCGGGTTCGGGGCGCTGCTGCCCTCGGTTTCACTAGTGCCGGTCAGCTCGTGAATTTTCTCATTGGCCGACTGCAGGGTTTCTTGGACCTGGGTACACGCTGCCAACGCCACCATCATGGCGAGCAACGCAAGCGGAGTTCCGCGGGGCAGAGTAGATTTCATGATCCGGCTGTTCCTTATGTTTCGATCGGCGTCGCTAGCGGTTCCTGACGACGTCGCGGATGACGTCGAGCACGATGTTGGTGGCCGTGTCGATCAGCACCGCGTCATTGCCGACGAGCACCCGCTGGGTTCCTTGCAGGGGCGCCGGCAGTTGTGAGCGCAGATGCGCGGGGAAGTTCTTTTTCTCCAATCCTGGCGGCAGACTGTCACGCTTGGCGAGGCCGGGAGGCGCGCCTTTCGATCCCTTGCCCTTCTTGCCGCGTTTTCCCTGGTCTGCTTCGACATCCTGAATGTCGGCTCCGCCCAAGACCTCGCGGATAACTTTACGTTCAAGGTCGTTGAAAACCTTCTCGATCACCGTATTGTTTTGGGTGAGTTGAACAGGTTCGGCGGCGATAGCGCCGGAATTCGGGGCCAAAAAGAAAGTCGCGGCGGCGAGAAGTATGAGTAGGCGTGACATAGGTGACTCCATTTGAGGGCGTCGACAGGATAGTTGGGCCAACAATTATGACCGCTTCATGGCAATTATGAAGGCTCCGCTTCGTGTTGTTGCCAGGAATGCAAAATACAATGGCGACCGATTCCTCTTGGCCCCTAAATTAGCGCGCATTGGTGAATGTAAGTTTTACGGAAGAGGAGATGCGGTGGTTTAATTTCCGCAGAAAGCTCAGTTGCCGAATATTTATGGTTAACGGTGGGTAAATACGGGAAAATTCGCCAAAATTACCCGCCGCGGAGTTTTCAGGCGCTGGCGGCTGCAGTACTGTGACGTTCAGAGCCGGGCAAACACTAATCTTAGGGTTGCGGTCTAATGCTAGAGGCACTGCGTCAGGGAATGGGCCGCCACCAGCGGCGCGCGTTTTGGGAAGCGACGATCGCGGTTTGCGCCCTTGTCGCGGCGCCCGAGGGCAAAGTCAGTTTCGCGACGCGGGTTCGGATCGACCATATTCTCGATAGCCTGCCCGACCTGAAAGTTTTCGATACCAATGAATTCGTCGAGACCTTCGACCGTTTCGTCGAAGAGTTCCGCGTCAGCCCGCGCAAGGCGCGCTCGCGGGCGCTTGATGTTGCTCGCAAAGGCGCCGGCGATGCTGACGAGGCGGAACTGTTGGCGCGGATTGCGTTAGCTGTTGCCGGCACCGAGGCCGAAGCCGGCCAAGTCGATATGGAACCGGTCGAGGCGCTGTGCCATGAACTCGGCGTTGATCCGAAATCGGTGTTGTTGGCGGCTTCGCCGCCGGCGGAAGACGGAACTGACGCAGAGCCGGCCGAGCCAGCTCCCAAGCCACCCCCCCATCTAAAAAGCGTAGATGATATTGCGGAGGAAGAACCCGAAATGCCGGAAGATAAAACGCCTGGAGACGATTCTGGAGTGATCGCGATGCGTTCTGCGAGCAACGACGCGGCCGCCGCGCCGGAACCTGCTGAAGCGCCGGCAGCTCCCGCGCCTGTATCCTCGACGCCGCCCGCTAGTCAGACTGCCGATCTCAGCCAGCAATTATTGGTCGACGGAACCAAGGCGGTCATCGCCCTGTGTGGGCGTACCAAGACCGGGGCCTTGGAAGCGCTGCGGATCTACGAGAATGAACAATTCGCCGCCGCCGATTGCGCGCTTTCGGAAAAGATCGCCAACGAGAAATTTTGGTTGTCGCCGGTCACGCTTTTTCCGTCCGGCGCCGATGCCGGCGCGGAGGATGGCGAACCCACGCCGATCCATGTTCTATGTCTGAGCCGGCCCGATGGCAGTATCGAAGCCTTGCGGGCTTTCGAAAGCGCCGATAACGCCAGCGCCGATCTTGAATTCTTCCGGAATATCTCGAACGACAAAATGTGGGTCTCCGTCGTCCAGTTTAAGACCGTGACCTAAGCATTGCGGTTTGCCGGCCGAGGCTGCGCGTGACGCCGTCGGGCGCCGCGCCCAGTCTTGCGCCGCTTGGCCCCCTTATAGAAATTGGCGCGGTATTTGAGCCCTCTGAAGGAGTGAGCAGGTGAACGCGCAACCCGATCGCCGGGAAGACGAGGTCGTCGGCGAAGAACATTGGACCCGGAAGGGCGATACGAATTTATTTCTGTGGGAGAAGTATCTCGACCGGCCGGACGGTGGGGCGGGCACCATCGTGTTTGTGCATGGCTCGTCGATGGCCTCCCAGCCGACCTTCGATCTGCATGTCGAGGGACGGCCCTATTCTTCAGCCATGAACTGGTTTGCGCTACAAGGCTTCGACACTTGGTGTTTGGATGTCGAAGGCTATGGACGATCCGACAAGGGCCGGGACTCGAACTTCGATATTTCCAACGGCGCCGACGATGTGGCGGCGGCGTGTGACTATATTTGCGGCCTGCGTGGTATCGATAAAGTCCATGTGTACGGGATTTCGTCGGGCGCGCTGCGGGCCAGCCTGTTCGCTCAGCGCCATCCGGGCCGGGTCGCGCGGCTCGCCCTCGACGCCATGGTGTGGACCGGCGCGGGCAGTCCCACATTAGAGAACCGGCGTAAGAAATTACCTGAGTTCAAATCCCATAACCGGCGGCCGATAAATCTGGATTTCGTGCGCTCCATATTCTCGCGCGACCATCCCGGCTGCGCCGAGGATGGCGTCGTCGAGGCCTTTGCCGCGGCGATCTGCGCGTTGGACGATTCGATCCCCAACGGCACCTATGTGGACATGTGCGAAAACCTGCCGGTGGTCGATCCGGCAAAGATCACCATGCCGACCCTGATCATGCGCGGCCAATGGGACGGCATCGCTTCGATGGAGGACTTGCTCGATTTCTTCCGCCTGCTACCCAACTCCGACAAGCAATTCAAGGTGATGGCGGGCATATCACACGCCAGTTTTCAGCAGAAAAACTATCTGATGGCCTATGAAATCCTGCACGATTTCCTCACCCAGCCGGCGCCAAATTATACGGGCTAAGGATCCCGCTGGATTGCGGGATCATCCGGCACAACAGTTTCGGGGTTCTAGAACTATCTATTGAGTTGTCGTTGCCGCTGGCGACGCCTACAGTTTTCAAAACAATAAACCTTTGAAATCTGCAGGGAGGCAACCATGACCCTATTCGATAAACCGTTTGACCGCCGCACGCTTCTACAAGGCTCGGCCACTATCTTGGGCGCCGCGGCGGCGTCCAGCGTACCCTTCGCCGGCGCGTTCGGCGCCGGGTTTCCGGACGGCGATATTAGCGTAACCGTGCCGACGCGTGCCGGTGGCGGCGCCGATCGGAATTTACGCGCTTTTACCGGCATCTGGAAAAAATACCTCGACGCTACGTTCAAGCCCGACTTCAAGCCCGGCGCGTCGGGCCGCGTCGGTTATGAGTTCTTCATGGGCAAGAAGGAGGCCAACGGCCAGAACTTGCTGTTCGGCAATATGGGACCGGAGTTCTTGAATTGGGTGGTCAAGCCACCGACCTTCGACCTTGCCGACCTGACCTATTTTGCCCGGGTCGATACCGATCCCGGCGCGATCTTTGTGCGAGCCGACAGTCCGTTCAAGACCATCGACGATGTGGTGGCCGAGGGTAAAAAACGCACCCTCAACGTTTCCACCAGCCGTCTGGCCCATCCCGCCTCGGTGGGGCTGCTGGCGCTGGGCGAGCATACCGGCGCTCAGTTCAATTTGATTCCCCTTTCGGGTGGCAAAAACACCATCGCCGGCGTGGTGACCGGCGAAATGGATTTGGGCACTCTGACGTCGGGTTCGGTGGCCGCCAAGGGCGCTGCCTTGCGCACGCTGTTGGTGTTCAACGACGAGAATGTTGCCGGCGACCGGCTCAACAACGCACCGACCATGAACCAGAAATACGGCACCAGCCTGCCGCCGCTGTTGTCGTCGCGCGCCTTCGGTATCCAGACCAGCGTGATCAAGGATCATCCCGACCGGTTCAAGATTCTCAACGACACGATCAAACAGGTGTTCGCCGATCCCGAATACAAAGAAGCCGTGATCAAGGCCAAGGGTATCTGGGAATACATCAATTATGGCGATATGGATGACACCGCCAAGTACCTCAAGGGTATCGAAGAGGTGGGCTCGAAGTTCAAGCCGCTATTGACCGGCAAGCCAGCTTAAGACGACCTCTTAGGAAAAAAACGGGGCGGCAGATTTGATAATTTGCCGCCCCAACTCGTAGGCGTTACCCCATGCAAGACGACACCGAAGCAAGCCAACCGCGCAAGCGCGCCCTGGGGGCGGAGCTGGTCATTCCGGTCGCCGCTCTGGCCTTCACCATCTACTATTTCTACACCATCCTGGAAGCGCCCTGGACGGCGCAGGCGAGCGCCTTTTTTATTGGCACGATCCTTATCATTCTGTCGCTGGTTTTCATTGGCCTGACCTTTCGTTGGGTCGCGAAGGGCGAGGGCGATTGGAGCTTTCACACGCTGTTCGAGCCCCACGAATACGTAAAGCTCCGCTTGGCATTGTTCGCGCTGACCGTCGGCTATATCGCGGTGATCTCGTTCCTCGGCTTCACCATCACCACCTTCCTGTTTTTGGTTCTGGCAATGTTGCTATTGAACCGTGGCCGCCGCGCCAAGCTGTGTCTGTCGCTCTCCGCCATTCTGTCGGTTGGCGGGTATCTGTTATTTGTTGTTGCCTTCGACACCAACTTCCCCGAGGGCCCGTTCGAAATTCTGATGAACGGGATCTTGTGAGATGGAAGAAGTCTCGTTTCAGATGTTCGCCGAGCTGTTCTTCCACACGCTCGGTTTCTGGTGGATCATTATTCCGGCCATGCTGTTGGGCCTGATTGTCGGCGCGATCCCGGGTTTCAGCGCGGCCAACACCATCATCATTTTGCTGCCGCTGACCTTCGCCATGGAGGTCGAGCAGGGCGTCGTGTTCATGGTCGCGCTGTATGCCTCGTCGCGTATGGGCGCGGGTATTCCGGCGATTTTGGTGAATATCCCCGGCACCGCGGGCGCGGCGGCGACGCCGCTCGACGGCTATCCCATGGCGCGCGCCGGCCTGGGTCAGCAGGCGTTGGCGATGTCGTTCGTGGCGTCCACCGCCGGCGGTCTGCTGACCACCATCATCGCTCTCATTGCCATGCCGTGGCTCGCCCAAGTGGCCTTTTTCATGCACAGCGTTGAAATGATCGTGGTCATGCTGTTCGGCATTTCGTTGATCGCCACGATCGCGGCGAAGAACACATTAAAGGGGCTGATCGCCGGTCTGTTCGGGCTGATGATCGGCGCCGTCGGAACCGATTTTGTGTACGAAACCCCGCGCGCCACCTTTGGATTTCTCGAACTGTATGACGGCATTCCTCTGGTGCCGGCGTTGGTTGGGCTGTTTGCCATCTCCGAGGCGTTTCTGGTGATCGAAGGCGAATCGATCCTCACCCGCCGTGGCAAAGAATTGATGGACAATCCCAGCTGGAAGGCGTCCATCGAAGGCATCCGCATGAGCGTCAAGCGATGGTGGCACATCACCTGGTGCAGCCTGATTGGCCTGGTCATCGGCGTGATCCCCGGCGCCGGCGCCAGCATCGCCTCGTTCGTCGCCTATCAGCAGTCCCGGTCCTATTCCAAGACGCCCGAGCTTTACGGCACCGGCCATCCGGAAGGCCTGATCGCGCCGGAGGCCGCCAATAACGGCGTGACTTCGGGCACCTTGGTGCCGTTGATGGTTATCGGACTGCCGGGCGGCGCGACTGCCGCCATCATGCTGGTGGTGCTGCAGTTCCACGGGGTCAATTTCGGGCCGCAATTGTTCGGCGAACGGCCGGAGATCGGCTTCGGCATATTCATGGCCATGGCGGTCACCTATTTGCTGATGATTTTCACCATCCTGCCGCTGTCGCGCTACATGACCAAGGTCACCATCGTGTCGACGGCGTTCATGGCGCCGGTGATCATATCGTTCACCCTGGTCGGCTCCTTCGTGCCGCGCGAGTTCGGTTTCGACATGGCGCTGGCGTTGGGGTTCGGCGTGCTCGGCTACATCGCCCGGCGCACCAACTATCACGTGGCGGCGATCCTCATCGGCATCATCTTGGGTCCGCTGCTCGAACAATTCTTCCTGCGCGCCATCCGCATGGCGAACGGCGATTTGACCGTGCTGTTCTCGTCGCGCATCGGCAATGGTCTGTGGATCGCCCTGGTGGTGACCATCGCGCTGCCCTATGTGCTCGATCATCTGCGCGCGCGCCGGCGGCGGCGGGAAACCGCGTAGGGCGGTGTGGTTATGACGGCAGACCAAAACGCATGTGTGGCCCATAACGTGCGGCAGCTCGGCGCCCTGGATATCCCTGGCGGGGGCCAGGTTGTGGTGCAGGACGGCTATGCCTTTGTCGGCCATATGAAGCCGCCCCATGGCACCACGATCATCGACGTCGGCGATCCGGCCGCGCCCCGCATTGTGGCGGAAATTCCCACCGACGGGCCCTATTCCCACACCCACAAAGTGAGGGTGGCCGGCGATCTCATGATCACCAACGTAGAGCAGAATGACCGCCACCTGTTGCGCCGTGCCGGCCGGATCGGGGAAATTCGCCAGACGCTTTTGGACAGCGGAAAAGACCCAAGCGACGGCGCGGTGGCGGCGGAATTGGGGGTCGCCGCAGGCGACATTGCAGAGCTCGATGCTGCACTGGAGCGTGGCTATGACGATGGCGGCTGGAAGATCTGGGACATTGCGGATAAGGCGGCGCCGCGCGAAATCGCTTATGTGCGCACCCATGGCTTTGGCGTGCACCGCTTCGATATGGACCAGAACTACGCCTATATGTCGACCGAGATGGAGGGCTATCTCGGCAACATTCTGGTGACCTACGACCTGGCCGATCCGACCGCGCCACGGGAGGTATCACGCTGGCATATACCGGGCCAACATATAGCGAGCGGAGAGGTGCCCGACTGGTCGGGCTACCGCAACCGGTTGCACCATGCTTTGCGGGTCGGCGATGAGATGTGGGCCGCGGTTTGGCATGCCGGATTTCGCATCGTCGATGTGTCGGATATCGCAGCGCCTAGAACCGTCGCCGCACATAATTATCACCCGCCCTACAAAGAGCCGACCCACACGGTCCTGCCCTTGCCAAACTTGATCGACGGCCGCCGCATCGCCGTGGCGATCGATGAAGAGCACGCCCGCATCCCCGGACAAGCGCCGGCCAATCTATGGGTGTTCGACGTTACTGATTTCGACGATATCAAGGCGCTGTCGTCGTTCCATGTGTCCGAGCTCGCCTCGCCCTGGGCGCAGACCGGCAGCCGCTTCGGCGCCCATCAGTTTCACGAGCATATCGCCGACACGCTGATTTACTGCACCTGGTTCTCCGGCGGGCTGCGTATCGTCGATGTCGCCGATCCGTTTACCCCGGTCGAGCGGGGTTCGTTCATTCCGCCGCCGCGCGATGGCTTCGACGCCCCGCAAAGCAATGATGTTTGTGTCGATGAGCGGGGATTGATCTACCTGCTGGATCGCAACGCCGGTCTCGATATTCTTGAATTTCAGGGATAGTTCCCCGGCCCTTAACGAAGCCGGGCCAGTGATGTTAGTTTTAGCGCCATGAAACGCCTATTTTTGACATTATGTGTGTGCCTGTTCGCCACGGCGGCGTGGGGTCAGGGATTCAACGCCGGTCTTGAAGCCTATGAAAAGGGCCAATTCACGCGGGCTTTCGCGATCTGGATGCCGCTCGCTAAAGGCACCGACACCTCGGCCCAGTATAATATCGCTCTCATGTACGCCAACGGCCTGGGGGTGGAGCGCAACGACGTCGAGGCGGTGAAATGGTTCCGGGTGGCGGCCAAGGCGGGGATCCCCGGCGCCCAGGCCAATCTCGGCTTCATGTATGAAGCCGGCTTCGGGGTCGCGCAAGATGATGAACAGGCCATAGAATGGTATCGCAAGGCCGTTGAGAACGGCGATGCCTTCGCCCAGAACAGCCTGGGCCTGATGTACGATGAGGGCCGGGGCGTCGAGCCGGACGACGAGGTCGCGGTCGATCTTTATCGCCGCGCCGCCAACCAAGGCATGGTCGAGGCCCAGAACAACCTCGGCTATATGTACGAGGTGGGGCGCGGTGTCGAGAAGGACGATGTCGAGGCGGTGAAGTGGTTTCGCCGCGCCGCCGAGCAGGGTTTCGCGGCGGCGCAATTCAATCTCGGTTTGAAGTACGATGGCGGCGAGGGCGTGCCGCAGGACGATGTGCGGGCGTATATGTGGTACACGATCGCGCTCGACCAACTGCCGGTCGAACAGCTTGAGACAGCGGTTTCGCTGCGCAATGTGGTCGCCGCGCGCATGATGCCCGATCACGTCGTCGAGGCGGATCGTCTGGCCGAGGAATGGCTGAGCAAGCGTGCCGGTAGCTAGCTAAAAGCCCCGAATTCCAGGCTCGACCGGCATTCAATCACAATTTGGTAAGATGGCCGCAAAAGCCCGGCGGGATCGATTACACTTTCTTTGCACATTGCATTTTGAGACCGATCCTTGCGAGGCCCCATGCTTAAACTGAGACAGAGAACTTCGATAGCCGCCCTGACCGGCGCCCTTCTGGCCGGCGCCGCTCTTGGCGTGTCCCCCGTAGCGGCCGATGGCATTGTCGCCAAGGTGGTCAATTCGCCGCTGAATTCAGCGGGTCTCGTGCGCGACGGCTATGCTGCCCTGAACGTCTATCTGCAGAAACCCGAGGCCCAAGGTATCGAGTTCTTCAACCCGGAAGTTATCGGCTACGGCATTCCCGCCGGCGGGCGCATCGAGGTCGAGATGGGCGGCGGCTTCACCCGCGACCCGGCCATCGCGATGGATGCGTCGGCGGTGCATATGGTCTCAGGCACCCCCCAGCATGGCCTGTCGTCGAAGGGGTTGGGCTATGGGTCGGTCGAGGGCGCTAACCCGAACATTTTCGTCCTGACCGCCGCGAGCCCCGAAGGCCTGCCGGCGGAGAAGCTGTTGCCCCGCGCGACGGTGGAAAAGCTCGACCCGATCCCCAATATCGGCCTCAAGGTATTTCATATCGGGCTCGGCAATATCGCCTTCACCAACCGGGGCGAAAAAGGTTCGGTCACCGTCCGCATCATCGACGCTAACGGTAAGGTGCTCGGCAGCGGCAGCGCCGAGGTCGAATTCTGGGACGAAACACGCCCGCAGATCCATCCCAATAATTTTCTCCATAAGGGTCAGAACCATAATTGGCAGCGGGTTGAGCCCGGCGGCACGCCCGGCAAGGTCGCGGGCACTGTGCCGCTGACCTTTATGCTGTTCGATAAGTCCGACGGTCCGCCGGAATCGCGCGAAGGCATCGTCGGCGCCGGGATCGTGTCAGTTAAGCAGATGAAGGAAATGAACTTCACCGTGCCCGCCGATATCGACCGCTACGATAGCGGCCTTATCATCAAGGACACGGACGGCGACGGCCGGCTCGATCCGCGTCGGGACCAGATCATCGGCGGTGTGATCGACGGCGATCTCAAGGGCTATGACGTGCGTTCGCTCGAAGTCGACGGCGCGCCGGTCCTGTCGCAAGTTACCGGCGCCTTTTCCGAGCGGGCCGGCAACCGTTTCGGCGGCGCCATCATGCAGGTGTTCTACCACACCGAATATACCGCCGGGACCTATCGTCCGACCTTCGCGCTGTTAAAAGACCCCAGCGACCTCAAAAGCGGCGACGGCACCTCTTATACCTACACGGTGATCGCCGAGAAGGAATAGCACAGCCTCGCCCTTTGAGGCGCCGTCCTTTGGACGGCTCCTCAGAGCCTGACCGGAAATGAATTGTTTGTTTCTAAGACCTTGTTCCCCGCCCCGTGGGTGAAAACCAAACGCAATGGCTAACGCCACCCCCCCTCCCTAACCCTCCCCCTCGCTGGGGGGAGGGAAATTATTAGCGACCCGCTGGCTATTACCCCCTCCCCCTTGAGGGGGGAGGGTTGGGGTGGGGGTGATGACGCTCGAGGGTCAGATTGATAAACCGCTGATATCGCTCACTTCATTTCCGGTCAGACTCTCAGGATGAGGCTTTGTAAATATCTAACCGAATTCCTCATCCTGAGGGCTCGCGCAGCGAGTGTCTCGAAGGACGAGGAATTCCAGAGCCCGCTATAGGCGATGACGCTGTCTCCCCGCGGGTTTATCCAGACTTTAGTTGGGTTGCGTTTCGCCTACCAAACAGGCAACCATGGCGGCTGGTTAAAACAAGAATTTTGCACACCCGTCTCGGGGTAAGGGGAGTCTCATCATGTTTCTTAAGGCACTATTCGCCGCGGCTGTTACGTTTGGGCTGCTGGCCTCTTCGGCCGCCAACGCGCAGGTCAAGATACTGGTCAGCGTCTTCGTCGGACCGGCGCATTTCATTCACACACCCTACAAGGCGTGGGGCGCCGAAGTGGCGAAGGTGACCGACGGCCGCGTGGTCGTCGATTTCCTGCCGGCCAGCGCCGCGCCGCCGCCGAAACAGATCGAAGGCGCCCTGGCGGGTAACTTCGATGGCGCTTTCATGTTCAACGGCTTCAACGGCAAGCGCGCGCCGTTCACGCAAATGCTGTTGCTCCCCTTCCTCATGGAAGGTAACGCCGAGGCAGGCTCCGTCGCCACCTGGCGCACCTACGAGAAATATTTCAACGATCTTGGACAGTTTGAAAAGGTCGGCATCACACCGCTCAGCTATTTCCAATTTCCCGGCGGCCATTTTTTCAGCGGCGGCGACCCCATTCTATCGATCGCCGATTTGAAAGGCCGCAAGATGTGGGCCTTGGCGGGTACCCCGACACGGGTGCTGAAACTGGCCGGTGTCGATCATGTCGCTGGTCCGGCCGCGCGCTTGGCTGAGTTTGTGCAGAACAACACGGTCGAAGGCGTCGCCGGCATTTCGCAAGACGCCATCATCACCTTTGGCGGTCTCGATTTCACCAAATCGGCAACCGTGCGCGACGATGCCCGGCTTGGGGTGCCGAACTTCATCATGTTCGTCACCACCAAGAAGTGGGAGGAAATTTCCGCCGCCGATCAAGCCGCAATCCGGAATATTTCCGGCGAACCCTTTGCCCGCGCCGTCGGCAAGGCCGCGGACGTCGCGGAAGCGAAACGGCGCAAGCAGTTGATCGACAAGGGTGTCAAAATTGTCGAAACGCCGGAAGCCTTCAAACAGGAGTTAATCGAGGTGAGTGCCCCGCTATTCGACGCTTGGAAAAAGAGCGCCGCGAAAATGGGGGTCGATGCGCAGGAGCCGATCGATTTTTATAAGGCCCAAACGGCAGCCGTCGCGGCCGGAAACTAAGCACGCAAGCGTAAGTTTGCGGAACGCCGGGCGGGCCCCATGGTCCGCCCGGCGAATATCCAACGGATAGTTGGCGGTGGGGTCGCGCGCGGGAACGGTCCTATGGGTTCGACTAGGTGTATTAGATGGAATCGTTTGCGAATTATTTCGGTCTGATTTTAGACCTGCTCTATAAGGCCGTCCGGATATTTGGCGCGGTCATGCTCGCCATTCTGATCGGGCTGACCGGGATCGACGTGTTCATGCGTTACACGTTCAACAACCCAGTCCTGGGCAGCAACGAGATGATTCAGTTTTTGCTGGGCGGCATGGTGTTCGCCGGCTTTGCCCTGGTGACCGCCCATCGCAGCCATATTGTTGTTTCCATATTCGAGCCGTTTTTCATGCAGCATGCGCCGGGTCTCTACAGAGGCCTGATCAGCGGCTTTAACCTGATCGGTATTATCGCCATCACGTTCATCGCCGTCCGTTACACAAATTTCCAATTCTTGATGCAGTCGGAGACGGATATTCTCGAGCTCGCCTGGGGCGAATTGGGCGTTGCTTTCATTGTCTTGGCAACGATCGGCATTCTCTTTGGGGTTAAGGCGATCAAGATGCCGCGCCGCATGGGCACCTATGTGCCGCCGAAGAATGCGGTCGTATATCAAAAAACGCCGTTCTCGCTCGAATTGGTAGAAGGTCAAAAATATGCCTGGTGCGCCTGCGGGCTCTCCAACAAACAACCCTTTTGCGATGGCTCTCACAAGGGCACCGATATTAAGCCGGTCGTGTTCGAGGCCGAGATAGACGGGCTTGCCAGTATTTGCGGCTGCAAGCGCAGCGATAACGCGCCGTTCTGCAACGGCCGCCATAAAGATATCTGATCCGCGACCATGTTTTTGGTCATCAATAACGTAGCGCGTGACGCCTGATGGAACTGGCAATCTATGGGTTCGCCCTCATCTTGATCCTGAGCTTTGCCGGCATTCCGCTGGCCTATTCAACCTTGGCCGTCGCGCTCGGCGGCTATTGGATTGCCCGGGGTTCGTTCGACGCCGCGGTGCTGATGGCCGGCCTTCAGCTATTCGAGTTCTCCACCAACTTCAATCTGTCCGTGGTGCCGGTCTTCATCTTGATGGGCGCGCTTATCCAGAAAGCCAATATATCCGACGAACTCTATGAAGCCGGCTATGCCTGGGTCGGCCGCCGGCGCGGCGGCCTGGCGATGGCGACGGTGCTGTCTTGCGCCGGCTTCTCGGCTGTGTGCGGCAGTTCGCTGGCGACCGCCGCGACCATGTCGAAAGTCGCCATGCCGCCGATGCGCAAATACAAATATGACGACAGCCTATCGACCGGCACCCTGGCGGCGGGCGGCACCTTGGGCATCATGATCCCGCCCAGCGTACCGATGATCATCTATGGCATCGTCACCGAAACCGATATCGGCGCTTTGTTCATCGCCGGGGTCTTGCCCGGCCTGCTGCTGGTGGTGGTCTATTTGGCCGCCATTTATATTCGGGTGTCTATCGCGCCGGAGACCGGTCCCAAGGGCGACGTCGTGGCCTTCGAAGAAAAAATGCGCACCGTCTACCGGTCGTGGCCGATCGTGGTTTTGTTTGGGCTGGTTCTCGGCAGCATTTATTTGGGCTGGGCGACCCCCACCGAGGCCGGCTCGGTCGGGGCGCTGGGCGCTTATTTGTTTGCCCTGTCGCGCGGCCGCATGTGGAACCTGCGCGATAATCTGGATGTGTTTTCAGACGCCATGATGACCACGGCGATGATCTTCGCTATCGGCTTCGCCGCCAACGCCTTCGGTCAGTTTCTCAATTTGGTTGGTCTGTCGACGGCTTTGGTCGAATTCACCGATTCCTTCGGCTTGGGGCCGTTTGGCCTGGTGCTTTTGATCTCTTTGATTTGCGTCGCCTTGGGCACGGTATTCGAAAGCATCGGTATCCTGCTGTTGATCATTCCGGTCTTCGTGCCGTCGCTTATGGCGCAGGGCGTCGACATGGTCTGGTTCGGCATCGTGGTGATTATCGTCGTCGAGCTGGGGCTGATAACACCGCCCATCGGCATCAATGTGTTCACGGTGAAATCGGCCGTGCCCGATGTGGCTCTGACCAAGATATTCAAAGGCGTGTTGCCATTCGTCGCCGCCGATCTGGTGGCGCTATTCATCATCGTCCTGGTTCCGGGTATCGCGACCCTGTTACCCTCGCTGATGCGGGGCGGGGGGCTTTGATCTTTACCGGCGATCGGGATACTTCCGCCGCGGCAATATTTTAGGGAGAGTAAGGTGGCGACAGCGAAGAACGTTCTGTGGATCATGGCCGACCAGCTGCGCTGGGATTACCTGTCGTGCTACGGCCACCCGACATTAAAAACGCCGAATATCGACCGGCTAGCAGAACGCGGCGTGCGGTTCGACCGGGCCTATGTCCAATCGCCGATTTGCGGACCCTCGCGCATGAGCTTCTACACCGGCCGCTATGTGCGCAGCCACGGCGCGACCTGGAACGGGTTCCCTTTGCGCGTCGGCGAGCCCACATTGGGCGATCATTTGCGCGAAAATGGCGTCGACTGCGTGTTGGTCGGCAAAACCCACATGATCCCTGACACGGTCGGCATGAAACGCCTGGGCATCGATCCGGAATCGATCATCGGCGTGCACACCGCCGAATGCGGGTTCACGCCGTTCGAGCGCGACGACGGCATGCATCCGGATGATCATTACGACGTAGATTCTCGTTACGACGAATATCTGCGCGAGCAGGGGCTCGGCGGTTCCAATCCGTGGGAAGAATGGGCGAACTCGGCAGAGGATGACGATGGCGAGCTGGTGTCGGGCTGGCTGATGGAAAACGCCAACCGGCCTGCCCGCGTGCCGGAAGAACATTCCGAAACGCCTTATCTCACCCAGCGCGGCATCGAGTTTATCGAGGGCGCCGGCGACAAGCCCTGGCTGTGCCATCTGTCCTACATCAAGCCGCACTGGCCCTACATTGTGCCGCCGCCCTATCACGATATGTACGGGCCGGAAGACATTCTGCCGCCGGTGCGTTCGAACGCCGAACGCATGACCGATCATCCGGTCTATAGCGCCTGGCAAAATCATCGTGTCTGTAAAGCCTTCGCCCGCGACGAGGTGCGCGAGCGCGTGATCCCGGCCTATATGGGGCTGGTTAAACAGCTCGACGATCAGATGGGTGTGTTGTTCGACTATCTCGAGAAAAGCGGCCGCATGGACGACACCATGATCGTGTTTTCCTCCGATCATGGCGATTACCTGGGCGACCACTGGCTGGGCGAGAAGGACCTGTTCCACGACGCCTCGGCCCGCATTCCCTTGATCGTCTACGATCCGCGGTCGGAAGCCGACGCCACCCGCGGCACGGCCACCGACGCGCTGGTCGAGGGCATCGACCTGGCGCCGACGTTTCTCGATTTTTACGCCAGCGAAGCCAAACCGCACATTCTCGAAGGGCTGTCGTTGGAGCCGCTGCTGCACGGCAAGTCGGTGACATGGCGCGATTACGCCATCTCGGAATACGACTATGCCACGCGCCAGTCGCGCCTCGACCTCGACCTCGACCAGGCCGATGCGCGGCTGCTGATGATCTTCGACGGCCGCTGGAAATATATCCACGCCGAGGGCTTCCGGCCCCTGCTGTTCGATCTGGAAACCGACCCCGATGAGGTGGTCGATCTGGGCGCCGAGCCGGCCCATGAGGAGGTTCGCGCCCGCTTGCACGAGGCGCTGTTCGCCTGGGCGCGGCGTCACCACAGCCGCATCACCCGCACGCCGCAACAGGTCGACCGCATGGCGGCGGGCGGTGAGCCGCCGGGCATCCTGATCGGTTTCTGGGATGAAGAGGATCTGCGGGAATCGGGCCGGAAAATCACCTACCGGAAGCCCGACTAGCATGGGCGACGGCGCGGCCAGCTATCTCAACGAAGGTCGATCCTACTGAAGTAGCGCGGTTCTAAGCGGCTTTATTGGCGGCGACCTCGACCGCGCGCCCGGCCGACAGGCGCACGGTTGCCGTGGTGCCGACCCCAACCTCGCTTTGCAGATCGAACGAACCGCCATGCTGCTCGACGATGGATTTGGCGAGCGGCAAGCCCAGGCCGGTCCCCTCGTGGGGCCGGTTGAGCGCGCCGTCGACCTGTTGAAACCGCGCTAAAGCCCGGGGGATATCATCGGGCGCGATGCCGATGCCGGTATCGCTAACCTGCAGGACAAACCCGCTATCGGCATTGTGCCAGGCCTTGATGGTGACCGTGCCGCCCGGTTCGGTGAACTTGACTGCGTTGGTCAAAAGGTTAAGCGCCACCTGCTTGAGGCGGGTCGGATCGGCGCGAAGCTGAGGGACATGTTTCTCGTCGATATCGACCTTTATGGCGACGTCGCCGGCTCTGGCCCGTTCGCCGATCATGATGATGCACGCGTTAACCAGGTCGCCGATATTGACTGTCTCTTCGTTGAGCACGGCAGCGCCGGCCTCAACCTTAACAATGTCCAATATGTCGTTAATGAGCTGGAGCAGATGGTGGCCGGACTCGTTTATCATGACGGCATAGTCGCGCGACGTCTTGTCCTCGGTGGCATGCAACAGCTCGTCGCCGAGCAAGTCGGAAAAGCCGATGATCGAGTTCAACGGGGTGCGCAGCTCATGGCTCATATTGGCCAGAAATTCCGATTTGGCGCGGCTCGCCAGTTCGGCTTCTTCCTTGGCAACCAGAAGTTCGTGTTCGGTACGTTTGCGCTCGGTGATGTCTTCCACCATGGGAACCGTAAATTTAAGTTCGCCATCGCTGTCGTGGACCGCCTTGGAAACCAGCTGCACGTCGAACGGCTCTCCGGATTTGCGCAAATAGGTCTTCTCAAAACGCAAAATATCCGTTTTACCTTCGAGCAAGGCGCGGTGTTGTTCCTCGCTAAGGCCGATATCTTCCGGCGCGGTCAACGAGCTAAAAGCGACACCGGCCATCTCGGCGCGTTCGTAACCGAACATCTGCGCTAAGGCCGCATTGACCTCGATGAATTTGGCGTCGCGGTCGACGAGACCGATGCCCAGCCCGGCTTCTTCAAATATGCCGCGGAATTTCGCCTCGCTTTCGCGCAGTTTTTCCTCGGTCTGCAAACGCTCGGTGATATCGCGCAAGATGACGGTCAAGACCGTCTCGGTGGGCAGTTCGAGTTTTGAGATCGACGCTTCGGCGGGAAATTCGGAGCCATCTTTGCGCTGCCCGTAAAGGGTGCCGCGCCGGTTCATCAGCCGGCTGACATCGTCCGATTCCAGGAACCGGGTGATATGCTGGGCATGGCCGTCGCGAAACCGCTGGGGCAGCAAGGTTTCCAGCGATTGGCCGACGATCTCCGAGGCGGCGTAACCGAAAACAGTTTCGGCGCCCTTATTGAATAGGGTTATCGCGCCGCCGGCGTCGATCGAGATAATCGCCTCGGAGGCGATGTCGACAATCCCGCTGAGCCGCCGTTCCGATTCCGCGCGAACCTCTCTGGTTTTCTGACGCTCGATGACCCGACCGATCAGGACGCCGACCTGTTCGGCAACGGACAATAATTCTTCGTCGCGTTCGACCGCGCCGAGGTTAAAAAATTCCAACACCGCGGCGACCTGCTGGCCGACCATCACCGGAATGGCGAAGCCGGTTTGGATACCGACTGAAACGGCGACATCGCTGCGGGGAAATTCCGGGTTGGCCTCAAGCGCTATGCGCCAGTGGGGTTGGGCGTCGGCGGCGACGCTGCCCGGCAAGCCGACACCAAGTTGAAAAATTGTTTCTGTGGTTCGCTGGCGGAACGGCTCGAACCGCTCCGGGTCGTCGAGATGCCACAAATTGGACGGTGCGAGTGTGTCGCTCCCGTCAGATTTACGGACATAGGCGTGACCAATCGGCCAGCCGCTGAAATTACACAGCTCGTCGAGTGATATTTGGATGACCTCATCCGTATCGTCGGTCCGGTTGGCGGCGGCGGTGATCCTGCGGAGCAGTTCCGCCGCCTTGGCGGTTTCCCGCAGATCCGTTTCCGCGCGTTTGTGGTCGCTAATGTCGACCGACAGGCTGTAAACCCCGATGATGGCGCCTTGGTCGTCGAAATGCGGCAGATAGGTCGACTGGTAAGTGCGCTTGATGCCGTCGGCGTCGGGCCGGTATCGCTCAAACGTCACCTGCTCGCCGGCAAACGCCTTTTTCATATAGGGCGCGACATGTTGGTTCATTGCGTCGCCAAGAACTTCGTTTGTCGTTTTCCCAATAATGTCTTCGCGCGGGCGGCCGACCAAATCGGCGAAATTCTGATTGATAAATTGATATCGCTCCTCGGAATCGAAATAGACGATGATGGCGCCGAGATTGTTGGTGATCAGTTCCAGGCGCTCGGCATTCCCGCGCACTTCCGTTTCCGCGCGCTTGCGCGTGGTAATATCGAGGGACACCCCGTAGTAACCGATGACCTCTTTTTGGTCGTCAAAATGGGGGAAGTAGAGGCTTTGGTATATTTTTGTCGTGCCGTCGCGCGTGATGCGTTCTTGTTCGAAGGTTACTTCTTTCCCACCAAGCACCGCTTCGATATGGGGCGCGATCTTGGCGTATACAGCCTCGTTCTGGATATCGCTAACACGCTTGCCGATAATGTCTTCCGGGGCGAGACCATAGAGGTCTTCGGCCGCCTTGTTGACAAAGCGGTAGCGCTGTTCGGTATCGACGTAGACGACTGTCGCCGGGATGTTGTCGGTAATCAGGCGCAACCGCTCGTCGGTCTCGCGCAATTCGTCGCGGGCGCGCCGGCGTTCGGTAAAGTCGCGGTTGAGGCCGATATGAAACGGCTGACCGTTTTCGTCGTGGTAGGCGAAGATTATGGTGTCGGAAAGACCGGGGTTGCCGTCTTTGTGCTTGAAGGCGATTTTGCCGGTCCAACAGCCATCGCGAGCGATGCTGTCGGCTATGCGGACCCTTTGATCGGCGGCGCCGACAGAGCGGTGGAGTATCGCCGTTTGATTGCCCAGCGCCTCGTCGCGTGTGTAGCCGTACAGGCGTTTGGCGGCCGGGTTCCAATCGGTGATCGCGCCATCGCTATCGGTCACAATAATTGCGTAAGTATCTTGTTCTTCGAACAGCACTCGGTGCAGAGATATGGCGGCAGAATCACTACCAGAAGCAGTATTTATCACCGGTAAACTCCAGAAACGCACAGCTATCTAACTTGGTACATACTGAGTTACGTGCTTGGTACTTACTGGGTTACGTGCTCTAGACTCCAAATATTTAATTAAACGAATAACTTACCGTGCCGGAGCAACATACGATGCTCCTTAATAGGTATATGACCTGATGATGGTTAACAGCCGGTTAAAAACAGTCGGCGGTTGCTGGCGCGCTGACGATACTCCAGACGAACAGCACGCCTGACGGCGGCGATGCTTGCTGCTAGAATTTCCCCCTAACGGTAATTAGCCGAGATTAAGGGGAGGACAGCATGACGACCAAACGCGGCCAACAGGTCATCGCCATCGAAGAACATTATTGGGATGTGGAAGTGTCGGCCCAGCTCACCACGGCCGACGCTGGCGGGCCGAACGCTATCCAAGAACGCCTATTGGATATGGGTGAATTGCGCATCAAAGAGATGGACGAGGCCGGGATCGACGTCCAGGTGCTGTCCCACGCGCCGCCGGCGACCCAGCGTATGGACCCGGAGACGTCGGTCGCCCTATCGATCGGCGCCAACGACCGCCTCGCCGAGTTTGTCTCGACCCAGCCCGACCGGTTCGCCGCCTTTGCCGCGCTGCCGACGCCCGATCCGAAGGCCGCGGCCGACGAATTCGAGCGCTGCGTCACCCAACACGGTTTCAAGGGGGCGATGATCCACGGCCTCACCGACGGGCTGTTCATCGACGACCAGCGGTACTGGCCGATCTTCGAGCGCGCCCAGGCGCTTGGCATGCCGCTCTATATCCACCCGGCGATGCCTCATCCCGCGGTGGTCGACGCCTATTACAAGGAATATGTCGAAGATTTCCCGGGGTTTTTGACCGCTGGCTGGGGTTTCACGGTGGAAACCGCCACGGCGGGCATCCGCATCGTGCTCAGCGGCGTCCTCGACAAGTACCCCGACGTGCAGATCATTTTAGGCCATATGGGCGAGGGCCTGCCGTTCCTGCTGTGGCGCATCGATAGCGCCCTGGCCCGTCCGGGCAACAAGCCGATGGCGTTCCGCGATGTCTTTAGCGAGCATTTCCACATCACCACCAGCGGCAATTTCTCCGATCCCGCCCTGTTGTGCAGCATCCAGGAACTCGGCGTCGACCGCATTCTGTTCTCGGTCGATTATCCCTTCGTGATGAACCCGCCGGGGGTCGAATGGATGGAAGACCTGCACCTCAACAATGAGGACAAGGATAAGATCCTCAGCGGCAACGCCAAGCGGCTGCTGAAGTTGTAGGGGCGCTGGCAACCGTTCACCCTTCGAGACGGGCCTGTCGGCCCTCCTCAGGATGAGGATGGATGCTAACCCGAGAAATACCACCTCATGCTGAGGAGGCGCGAAGCGCCGTCTCGAAGCATGGCCTTCGGTGAGCGTTTTTTGCGCGGCGTCTAAAACCCGTTGGCGGCCATGATTTGCGGCAGGCTTTCGCCGGCGGCGGCCATGTTGGCCTGGTGCTGGCTGGCGCCCTCGACGCGTTCCGGCGGCATGGCGACTTCGGCCATGAAGTGGGGCCGTTCCGCCAGGGTGTGGTACCAGGCGTCGAGTTGCGGGAAGCGCTCCATCGGGTAGCCCAGGAACTTCAGCCGGAAGACGCTGATCCACCAGGCGATGTCGAGCGCGGTAAAGCCGTCGGGCATCAGCCATTCGTGCTTGGCGAGGCGCTCGTTCAACTCGATGAAATGGGGTTCGAAGGCTTTGACGGCGGCCAGCGCCTGTTCGATGGGGATACCGTCGACCGCCATCTTGCGCCAAAAATTGACCTCGACAGCCTTATGGGTGTCGGCAACGCCGGCGACCTGACCCGAGCCCGCCTTCTCGTACACGTCGAGCGCGTCGGGGTCTTTGCGCAGCAATTCATTGGGCGCCACGTAACGGAATGTGAGTGAGCGCACGCACAGGTGTAGATCGTCTTCCGCCTTCATGGATTGCAGCACATAAGCCAGCGACGCCTCGTCTTCGGGGAACAATCGCGGCCCGTCGAACGCCTCATCGACATAGCGCATGATGTCGTTGCTCTCGATATGGACATCGCCGTCATGGACCAGCGCCGGCACCAGACCGCGCGGATTGACGCCCAGATACCAGTCGGTGAAATTCTCGTGGGTCATCAGATTGATCGGGTGAGGTTCCCAGTCGACACCCTTCTCGGTCAGAAATATCCGTGTCTTTTGCGAACAGGACGAGCTGTAGAAATGGAACAGGTGGACGCCTTTCCAGTCCAACACCTCGGTGGAAAGGATGTCGGAGCGAAGCAATTTAACCATCGGGTACGAACTCCAAAATGTTGTGGGTTTAATTTTAGGGAGGGGCTAGGCCTCGACCGCCTGGCCGTCAACCTCTTTCAACTTACCGTAATGGGTGAAGGTGTTGGTCATGTACCAATTGAAAAATTCCCGGTAGGTCTGGGTCGGGTATTTCGGCGGGTTGTCCGGGCCGGTGCAAGTCGGCAGACACTCGCCGACCGCCTCGAAGTTGGGGTTGATGAAACAGGCCAACGAATAGCGGTCGTTATTCAAAGGCGGCACCACCCGGTGCGGCGTGGCGCGGAAGCGGTCGTTCGACCAGCGCCCGAGGAACTGCCCGGCATTGACGATCAGCGCGCCCTCTGGAATTTCCGGCCAGAACCAGGTGCCGTCAGTGTCGAGCACCTGCAAGCCGGGCTCGTTGGCCGGGGGCAGGAAGGTCATGAAGCCGGTATCGGCATGGGCGTTGACGCCCATTTCCTCGCCGTCGTCACCGGCCGCCGGCGGATATTTCGCCATGCGAAAATAGGTGTAATGGTCTTCGAACATCGGCGCGAAATAGTCTTCCGGTAAATCCAGCGACAGCGCCCATACCGGCAACAGCTTTTTGCCCAACGCCCCGATGGTGTCCATATAGGCCTCGGCGGCGGCGCGTAGGCCGGGCACGACGTCTTCCGGCAGCCACGGCATCTTGCCGTAAAACGGCTCGCCAGCCCGCACATAGGGGTTGTCATCGTCATAGTCGGTGGCGACCACCAGGCATTCGACCGTGTCGAGCTTGCGGCTGTCGTGGAATTGCGAATGGGTGGTGATCGCCGAACGCGACGGGGTGTAACCCTTTTGGTCGCGGGTGACGGCGACGCTCATCTTCACGTCGAGGGGCAGGTCGTGGAACCGCTTGGCCTCGGCCCCCAGGTTCCGGATGGTCTCGGCCGGCACCCCGTGATTGACGATGCACATGAAGCCGATGGTTTGCCACACTTCGCGCCACTCTATAGCGAGCGCGGCGATGGCGGCTTTATCGCCGGTCAGCGCCGGACCCACATCGAGCACCGGCAGTGTGCGGCGTTCGACATCGTGGGTGGCCCTGCCATCGGGCTTTTCAACGATCCCATCCATGAACAAACCTCCTTATTGTCAGGCGCACCGCCGGCGCGGTGGCGGTGCACGCGCTTATTATCGGAGATTAGGCCATTCTATGGCCGAAGCAGAGTATCGGCAACGGCTAGGGTTTGGGTGAACGTGCCTACTGACCGCCTAGTCCTGCGGGTATTCACCAGTTTCCAGTCGGTATTTCGCCTCTCGTGCCTCTTTGAGCCAGGATTCATCAGTGTTTTCGTCCGCAGAAGCGATCTGCCGATCGATTAGCGGTAATAGCGATTTATCTTCGAAATCTGCCGCCGCTTCGAATGCCATGGTTGTCGGTGACGTCAGACTTAGCTCGCGTATGATAGCCTCTCTAACGAGCGGTTCTTTTCGTCTAGCGAGACTTACAAGCGCCTCGCACCTTGTGTCGCAATCCTCGTCATCGAGGCGATTCAGCAATGCCTTTCGAATTCGTGGCGTGTCTCCGGAAGATTCGAAGCCCAAGTAAAACGTTGCCCAGTCCCGTACATCTACGTTTTTATCTCGTGAAAGGTGAATGAGCGTCGTGACCGAGGTACGGTCGGACCGTAGAAATAAAGAGTGAACAACACCGAGCCGGACCTTTGCTGAAACGTGTGCGCGAAATGACGCGATACGTTTGATCTCGCGTGTGTCATCTGGATCTTGTGCCCGACCTAGCCCGCATAAAATCGCGTACAACACGGTCGGGTTGGTTTCGGTTTTCAACATGTTATGGAGTTGATCGACAGCTCCGCGGTTATTCTGCCGTTTCGGTCTTACATCGTCGCCGAGGATGAAACAGCCCAATTGGCGATCACGCACACGCCGGCTTTTGCACAGCTGCATCGAGGTATCGAACACCTCCTGCGATTCCCGTTTTCGCAATTCGTAGACGCAATCCCAATACGGGCTGAACGAACTACGGTCCTCTGCGTATCTGCGCAGTAGCTCCGCCGCTTCGAATAATTCAGGAATCTCTCGTGTCCGCAGCTCTTTGACGAGATTTCTGAACTCAGCGTTGCTCCGAGAATTTTCAATGTGACGGACAAGCGCCTGCACCTTCCATATTTTATATTTGCCGGCCTTTTTCTTTATCATGACAATGCGCTGGTATTGGCGGAACCACTCCCCGCGTGGCCAGGCAATCGGCCATGGTGGTGCAGTAGGTGGCACAGACCTATTTATTGGAATCTGGGCTATCCTATGGCCAGGAACCGAGGACGACAACGGCGTAGATGGACCGCTGTAAGCGCCATCTGGCCCAGCGCCCTCAGTCAAACGTGCTAGAATAAGGGAAATTTGAGCGAGTATCTCCATGCTGAACGACGATGTCTTCGTGTTCGATAATGTCGCCCATATGTACGACAATTCGGACGAAAATTTCGCCCGTCCCGATAGTCATTTAGACCGCTTGGGCCAGCTGCGCCGGGTTGCCAAGCGCCGGCCGCCGGGCCAGGACGCGGCCTACGGTATCAAGGATCCGATCGGCGATTTCGCCCGCAAATGGACGGCTGAAGATCTTGGCAAGCTGCTGTTCGAGGATTCCTGCACCGATATGGTGATGGCGCAGGCCGTGCCGCTGTTCGATGTCTACACCGACGGTTTCGCGCCGGTTAAAGCGCAGCATGCGTTTGCCGAGGCTTTCCCGCAACGCACGCTATTCTGCGGCGCCGTCGACCCCAGCTATCCCAGTTTGAGCGCCGCCCTGGATGAAATGGAACACCAGGTCCGCGACATGGGCGCGGTCTCGTTCAAATTCTATAACGCCCATATCGATGGCAAATCATGGCGCTGCGACGATCCGGACATTGCCTATCCGATGTATCAGAAGGCGCAGGATCTCGGCATCAAGGTGGTGCAGTTTCACAAAGGCAATCCGATCACCCGGGCCAGCCTCGACGATCTGCGGCCGGTCGATGTCCAGCAGGCGGCGATGGATTTCCCCGACATGACGTTCGCCATTCACCACCTGGCGCTGCCCTATTTCGAGGAGACGGTTTATATCGCCTCGCGCTTCGCGAACATCGCCCTGGTGCTGTCCGGCGTGATGAATATGCCGGTGGTGGCGCCGTGGGAATTCAAAACCTATGTCGGCCGGCTGCTGCGCGATGTGGGTGCCAACCGCATTCTGTATGGCTCGGAAACGCCGCTGCTCGGCAACCCGCAACCGGCCATCGAATGGTTTTGGAACATGGAAATCGACGACGAGCTGCAGGACCGCTTTGGCTTTCCCCAGATCACGGACGACGATAAGCGGAAGATCCTCGGCGAAAACCAGGCTCGCCTGTTCGATATTGATATCGCCGCGAAAAAAGCCGAGTTGGGATTGGCCGGCTGATGGTTTGCGAGAACACAACGACCCCCTTGGGCGAGATGGTAGAGGCCGTGCTGGCCCGCCAGATACGGCCCCTATTGAAAATGCATGGCGGTGGGGTGACGCTGATCGATGTGACGGCGGACGGCGAGGTGATTCTCGAATATCTCGGCGCCTGCCGGGGCTGCACCTTGAAATCGGTGACCTACGTCCTCGGCATTCGGCAGAAACTGATGCCCCTGCCCGGCGTCACCAAAGTAACGGTCGACGGAGTGCGCCTGTCCGACGCGGCGATCAAGCGGGCGGAACAATTCTACGACGGCTATTCGCCCTGGGTCGGCGCGTCCTAAAGCCTCTTTAAAGCGTCGCCGCCAGCCAGTCGGCCATGGCGGTGCGGTATTGGAAGGCGTGGTTGTGGCAGCAATGCACGCCATCTTCGTCCATCATCAAGGTGGCGCGGCCGGGCAGGGCGTCAGAGATGCGCGTTGCCTGCTGCCAGGGGAAGATCGCGTCGCGCTTGCCGTGCACCACCAGCACCGGGCTTTGCACCTGGTCGATGCAATCGCCAAGGCTGGCGTCACCCATGCGCCGCATCGCCTCTTCTTCGGTGTCCGCGCCGGTGGCGTGGCGGAAGCCGTCGCGGATCAGCACCGGCATGTTGGGAAAATCGCTCAGATCATAGGCGCCGCCGAATACCACGGTGGCGGCGATGCGCGGTTGCGCGGCGGCGGCGCGCACCACGTAGAGCCCGCCCAGGCTGCGACCCAAAGTGCCGATGCGGTTTGCGTCTATTTCCGGCCGTTGGGCCATGGCCTCGAATGCCGCGATGATGCAAGCCTCATAGCCATCGGCCAGCGCCGCCGCGTCGCGCACTTCGCCCTGGCCGGGCCCGTCGAAGGCAAACGACGCGAGCCCGCGCCGGGCGCACATATCGGCGATGGTGGTGAAGTCCTCCTTGGTGGAATCAAGGCCGGGCACCAGTAGCGCGCAGGCTACCGGGCCTTCCGCGCCGGCCGGTATCCGCAAATATCCGGGCAGGGTTATACCGTCGAAGGAAACCTCGATACGTTCCGCCGGCGGGGTCAGCAGCGGCGCGGCTTCGCGGAAGGCGGCGACCTTGCGAGCCTGCAAGTCGGCTTTCTCGGCGGGGGCGTGAAAGGCGACCACCTGGCCACAATGATAGGCCAGGCTGGCCCGCACCAGGGCTTCGCCGGCGCTCAAACCCTGCCCGTCGGCCAGGCGGGCGGCGGCGAGGCTGCGGTAATCATCGCCGATCTCGGCCCAGGTGGCCGGCCAATCGTCCCAGCCGGTGACCCGGGCGCGCACGGCCAACACGTCGTTGACGTCGACCCCGTCGGCGGCCAGGCGCGGAATCCAATAGTTGAACAGCTCGGCGGTGAAGGCGTCTTTGTCGGTTTCGGCAGCCATGGCGTTTACCCCGGGAAATTTCTCGCCGCACGCTGCGCCACGCGGGCAAGCGTGTGTATGATAGCGCTGATAGTGTCTCATGAATCGAAGGACGCGCGCGACATGTCCATAGCGATTATCGGTGGTGGGATTACCGGCCTGGCCCTGGCGCTCAATCTGCATCAGCGCGGCATCGCCTGTTGTGTGTACGAGTCTGCGCCGGAAATGAAGGAGCTTGGGGTCGGCATTACCGTGCTGCCCCACGCGATGCGTGAATTTACCACGCTGGGCCTGCAGGAGGAGTTGTTGCAGGCGGGTATTGAGACCCGGGAGAGTAAGTTTTTCAATCGCTTCGGCCAACTGATCTACGCAGAACCGCGGGGCAAGTTTGCTGGCTACGACTATCCCGAATGCGCCATCCACCGCGGCCGCTTGCACGGCATTCTCTATCAAGCTGTGCTCGAGCGTTTGGGAGCGGGTTGCGTTCAGTTGGACCGAAAATGCGTCGGCTTCCAGCAAACTGGAGACGCCGTTGCCATCTCCTTTGTCGAAACCTCGTCCGGTGCGGCGGTCGAGCCGGTCAGCGCCGATATCGCCATTGCCTGCGACGGGGTCAATTCGACCGTGCGTAAGCAGATTTACCCCGACGATGCGGTGGTCTTCACCGGCATCAACACCTGGCGCGGCACCAGCGTGCGCAAACCCATGTTGGGCGGGCGCACCTATGTGCGGGTCGGCACCATTCAGACCGGCAAGATCGTCATCTATCCCATCGTCGACGATGTCGATGGCGAGGGGAACCAGCTCATCAATTGGACCACGGAATTTCAAACCGAGGGCGCGGCGCAGAACGACTGGAACAAGCCCGGGAAGCTCGAGGACTTTTTCGACCTCTATCGCGATTGGCATTTTGATTGGCTCGATGTCGCCGACATGATCGCCACATCGACCGATATCTTCGAATATCCCATGGTCGACAAGGACCCGTTGAACCAATGGACTTTCGACCGGGTGACCCTGGCCGGCGACGCCGCGCACCCGATGTATCCGCGCGGTTCAAACGGAGCGGCTCAGGGCGTTATCGATGCACGCATTCTGGCCGAAAAATTACAGGAGATGGAGAATCCGCTCGACGCGTTGAGGGCCTATGAGGCGGCGCGCATTGAGCCGACGGCGAACGTGGTGCGCACCAATCGGTCGAGCCCGCCCGACGTCATTATCATGAAGGTCGAAGAACTGGTCGGCGACCGGCCGTTCGACGATCTCGACGCGTATGTCAGCCAGGACGAGCTGCGCGAACTCTCGGACCGCTACAAACAGATCGCCGGGTTTTCAAAAGAGGCGCTGCGCCAATCCTGACGCATCGACAGCACGCGCTGTGACGAGGCAATGGTAACCCCATGAACGAACTGCGAAATACTCAGATTGAATTCAAACGGATCGGCGCCAGCCTGGGTGCCGAGGTGTCGGGGATCGATCTTGCTGAACCTCTCGACGAGGCGACGTTCGATGCGCTGGTGCAGGCGCACGGCGAACATGAAGTGCTGATCTTCCGCGATCAGGACATCACCACCGAACAGCAGAAAGCGTTCGGCCGGCGGTTCGGCAAGCTTACCGTGCACCCCTTCGCGCCGAGCGACGGCGACGCGCCCGAACTCATTGTCTTCGATAACAACGCCGACAATCCGCCCTGGGGCACCGATATTTGGCACAGCGACGAGACCTTCCGCGCCGAACCGCCCATGGGCACCATGTTGCGCGCGTTGATCGTGCCCGACGTCGGTGGCGACACCATGTTCACCAGCATGTCGGCGGCCTTCGAGGGGCTCAGCGACCGCCTGCAAAACTTCATATCGGGACTGGAAGCGGTCCACGATTTCAAGCCGTTCCGCCAGCTATTCTCCGGCGATACCGAGGGTCGCCGCTCGTTGCGCGACTTTGAGGAACGCTATCCGCCGGCGGTCCACCCGGTGGTGCGTCTGCACCCGGTGACCGGCAAAAAAGTGCTGTTCGTCAATCCGCAGTTCACCGTGGCGATCCAGGGCATGGAGGAAAGCGAAAGCCGCGGCCTGCTCGACCAGCTATTTCGCCAGGCGATGGTGCCGGAATATCAGATCCGCCATCAGTGGCGGCCGAACACCCTGGTCTTTTGGGATAATCGCGCGGTCCAGCACTACGCCATCCACGATTACTACCCCCAGCGCCGCAGAATGGAACGGGTCACCATCAAGGGTGATCGGCCGGTCGGCGTGGAGGTGGAGGAGAATTCCGCGTCGGTAAAGAGTCAGAAATCGAATCGCACCGCCGGCGACAAAGCCCAACATGGCGCCCATAAACCGATCAATGTGGGCGAGACGGAGGGTGCTTAGATTAAGGCCAATTTAGTATGGACCTCATCCTGAGCTTGTCGAAGGATGACGTTGCGGGACGAACGTGATGAGAGCTTGCGTTTACATCGTGAGGTGTCGGGATGGGCACTACTATACCGGTTCAACGCGCGGTGGCCTGGAGCAGCGTCTGGCACAGCACAATGATGGCACCTACGTTGGCTATACGAAATCTCGACGACCAATCGTGTTGGTGTTCTCCCAAAAATTTGATCGGATTACCGATGCTATTGCGGCGGAGCGTCAAATAAAGGGCTGGAGCAGAGCGAAGAAGGAAGCACTTATTCGCGGCGATGTGAGTGCGCTGCAACGGCTGGCCCGAAACCGCAGCGAATACCCACATCCTTCGACAAGCTCAGGATGAGGTGTGGGGTTATCGGCTTTCCTCTTTCCTCATCCCTCATCCTGAGCTTGTCGAAGGACGCGGTAGCGGCAGCCCAAATCAGACCGAGCGGAACAGGCCGTTGGTGGCGGGCGCGGCGCGGCTGCCGGGGAAGACCTTGTCCTCGAGGAAAGCCTCATCGAGGCCCATGCGGTCGCGCAGCATGGTTTTGAGCAGGCTGCGATAGTCGGTGGTCGGCCGCACGTCGCGGCCTTCGTAGAGCGCGCTTTGAGATAATCCCGGCCAGTCGCCGACGAACCGGCCGCCGGCAACCGCGCCGCCGAGCATGAGCGCGATGCCGCCCACCCCATGGTCGGTGCCGCGGCTGCCATTCTCCGCCGCCGTGCGGCCAAACTCCGACAGCACGATAACGGTGGTTTGGTCCCAAACTGGGCCGAGGCTTTCCTTGAAGGTCATCAGCCCCGACGACAGCTCGCCCAATTGCTGGCGCAGGCGGTTTATCTGGCCGAAATGGGTATCCCACCCGCCGGCTTCGAAGACCGCGATACGCGGGCCGTCCGGCGCCGCCAACAGCCGGCCGGCGGCTTGCGACAATTGTTTGTATTGCCCGCGCCGGCCGCCTTTCGCGGTGCCGCGCGCCATCATGCCCGAGGCGATATCCTGGGATTGGCGCGCCTCGCGCAGGGCGTCGGACAACATGATGTCTTCCTCGTAGACATAGGCCAGACGGGTCAGGAAATCGTCGTCGGCCTGGGGCAGATTGGTTGGCGCCCAGGTCTGCACCCGCGCCGCGCCGCGCATGAGGAGAGGCACCGTGTGGCCGACCGACAGGCCGAGCCGGCGGTCGCCGTCATTGAGGGTCACCAAGGCCCGGTTGAGCCAGCCATCATTGGCGCCGTAGGGAATGTTGGTGCCGTTTTCGAGAACGTTCTGGCCGTCGAAATGGGAGCGTTGCGCATAGCCCGTGGTGGCCGCCTGCACGATCAGTAATTGTTTTTGCGCATAGAGTTGCTGCAGGGGCGCCAGCGCGGGATGCAGACCGAAGGCGCCGTTGAGATCCAGTGCGCCGCCTTCCTGGCCGGGCGGTGGGACGGCGATAGTGGGGCGCAGGGCGCGGTAGTTCGGATCGCCATAGGGCGGCACCGCGTGCAGCCCGTCGAGGCCGCCGCGCAGGATAACGACGGCCAAGCGGTTTTCGGTGGGCGCCGCGCCGAACGCCACGCGCGCCGGCGCCAGTGATCCGAGCAGAGCCGCGGAGCCGGCGGTTTGGAGGATTTTGCGTCGTGTCACCATGATTATCGCCTCTGGAATTCGGGGCTGGCAAATAACAGGGCGAGGGCCTCTTCGCCCGACGGCGCCGCCGCGATCATTTCTTCGGTGCGCGCGCTCATCACCGGGCCGATGGTCTGGCCGGCAACGGTATCGGGATTGAGCGAGCGCGGCAGGCGGGCGGCCAGCGCGCGCAGCCATTCGACGCGGCGCAACAGCGCTTCCGGTGACATCCAGTCTTTCGCCTGATCGGGCCAGCCGGCCGGCGAGGGTGCGCTGAACGGTGATTGACCCATCTCGCGGAAGATGCCGAAGAATAGGCGCGGTTCGATATCGTCGAAGGCGACCGCGCGCAGGGTCGAAACCACCAGTTCGTGGGGCGTCTTCACCTTAGGCAATGGCTCGTTCCAGACCGCGTCGAGCTCGATGAGTTTTTGGCTGACTTGGCCCAAATGGCCGCCCGACTGGCGAAATGCGGTCTCCAGCGCTTTGACTGCGTCGGCTGGCGGATCATCGGCGATAAAATGTCGGGCCAGTTTGGCGGCAATAAACTTGGCGGTGGCGGGGTGGCGCGCAATGTCTTTCAGAGCATCGACGCCCTCCTGTTCGCCATTTTCCGCATAGCGTTTGCCCAACAGCGTCTTTGGACCCGGTTCGTGGAAAATATCGCGAAACTCGAAATTGCCGTGCACGGGGCCGAGCCGTTGGATGGATTTCTTGCCGCGGGTGCCGCCATGGGTCCAGCCGGTGAGGATTTTAGCGAACTCGGTGACGTCGCTTTGGCTGTAGCCGCCGTTGACGCCCAGCGTGTGTAATTCGAGGATTTCGCGGGCGAGGTTTTCGTTTAGCCCACGGCCGCGCCGCTTGCCGACCCGCGAGCCGGGCCCGAAGGAAATATTATTGTCCAGATAGGACAGCATGGTCGGATGATGGGTCGCCGCCAGAAGCATGTCCTCGAAGCGGCCGAAGATGTGCGGGCGGATCGCCTCGCGCTCGTAAGCGCCGATTGTCGGTCCGATCAGTCCCTTGGTCGTCGAGACCGTGAAATGGTTGGCCCAAAACAGCACCATGCGTTCGCGAAAGGGCTGCGGGCTGCGAATCTGGGCCTGGGTCCGCGCGACGATCTCGGTCAGCATGGTCTTGCGGAAGCCTTTTCGCGCCATCTTCTTGAGATTTTCGGGTCCTTGCATACGCGCTTCATGGATGCCGCGAATGAGGCTCGCCGACGAGGGCTGGTTGCGCAGCTCGGGCGGCACCTGGTTGACGATCGAGATTTGCTCGCCGATCCAACCGCGTGGATCCTTGCCGATGGCGGCTAACTCGCCGGGCCGGGGGCCGAGGCCGAACCGGTTGGCGGCAATAAAGGCGTCTGAACTTGTCATATGGTCGAATTTCCCCGAAGCGGGCCCCTGAATTATACACGAGACCGGTTGGCGAATTCCGTCGAAAAAAATGATGTCGAATATTCGTTTACCAATCTCACGCGGGTACGGGTGCCGTGCTTCGAGACGGCGCTTCGCGCCTCCTCAGCATGAGGGGCTTGTTGAACTACCCTCAATCCTCATCTTGAGCATGAGGGGCTTATTGAAACACCCCCAATCCTCATCCTGAGGAGCGATCGAAGATCGCGTCTCGAAGGGTGAATGAAGCGCAAGCGGCGCTAACTCTCAGCCAGCGCCCGGTCGATCAGCGTGTCGGCGACGCCGATATAACGCGCCGGGTCCTTAAGGGCGGTCCAATCGACCGGCGCGTCGGTCAGTTCGGCGAGGATGTCCATCAAGTGTCCGCCGTCGGCCATGGTCTGCTGGCAGGCGGTTTTGACCAGCGCCTGAGCCTCGGTGCGCGGTAGGTGTTCGGACAGAGCGAAGCTGGCGGCTTCGGCGAGGAATAGGCCATTGGCCGCCGCCATGTTGGCGGTCATGCGGGCCTGATCTATCTGCAGATTCTCAATGAGCGTGACGGCGTGGGTCAGCGCCGTGCTGGCGGCGATCACCAGTTTCGGTAGCACCAGCCACTCCAATGCCCAGCCCGGCCCGCCGCGCTCGTGCTCTTGCACGCCCGATTGATAGAAGGTCGCCACATTGCCGGCGGTGTAGCGCGCCAGGGTGATCAGCGCTTCGCTGAGGATCGGGTTCGATTTCTGCGGCAGGGTCGACGAGCCGCCGCGCGTTGGATCGGCGGATTCGCGCACTTCCGCGACTTCCGTTTGGGCCAGCAAAGCAACGTCCTGGCCGATCTTACCCAGGGCGCCGGTCAGGGTCGCTAGCCAGCCGGCGAACTCGCCGAGATTGTCGCGTTGGGTATGCCAGGGTAGCGGCGGAACATTTAAACCGAGTTCCTGGAGGAGGCCTTCCATGACCTCGACGCCCCGGTCGCCGAGCGGCGCCAAGGTGCCCGCCGCGCCGCCGAACTGGATGACGCACAGACGCTGCCGCATTTCCGCCATCCGCCGGGTATGCCGAACCAAAGGAGCGCGCCACCCGGCGGCCTTCAGACCGAAGCTGGTCGGTGCGGCCTGCTGAGAGCGGGTGCGCGCCAGCATGATCGTGCCGCGATGGGTTTCGGCCATCGTCGCTAGTTGGCCTGATAATTTTAATAGACTTTCGATCATCTCAGCGCTGGTCACGCGCAACACTAGAGTGAGGGCGGTGTCCATGATGTCCTGGGACGTTGCGCCCCAATGGACATACTCGGCAGCCTCGCCGCCGACCGCGGCGCGTATTTGAGCGACCAGCGCCGGTATGGGGAGGCCCGCCGAGGTGGTGCCGTCCCGCAAAGCGGCTATATCGATTTCGATACTCTCTATTGCGCGGCTAATTTCCGCGCCTGCCTCGGAGGGGATGATGCCGAGCTTGGCCTGGACGCGGGCCAGGGCCGCCTCGACGATGAGCATGGTGCGCACATGGTTTGCATCGGAAAACAGCGCCGCCAGGGGGGAAGGCGCGAAGAGGCCGCCATAGATTTCGGAATCGAAAGCGTCGGTCATCGTGAGCCCTAAATATCGAAGAACACGGTTTCGCGCTCGCCCTGCATGTGGATGTCGAAGCGATAGACATTGCCGGCCAGGGTTTCGTCCTGCTTGGCGATCAGGGTCGCCCGGCGATCTTCCGGCACTTGGGCGAGGATCGGGTCGGCCGCGTTCAGCGTTTCCTCGTCGGAAAAATAAAGGCGGGTGAAGGCGTGGGTCAGCAGGCCGCGCATCAAAACCACCACATTTATGTGGGGCGCTTGGCGACCATCCACCGCGCCCGGTTTGACCGTGTCGATGTGGAACGAGGCGTCGGCGCTGGTGCCGGTGCCGATCCGCCCGAAACCCTTGAATTCCGGGTCGAGCAGATTGTCCTTTCGGTCGTCGGCCGGGTGGTTGTAGCGGCCATGGGCGTTGGCCTGCCAGAACTCCAGCAGCGCGTCGGGGACCGGCGTGCCCTCGCCATCGAACACCTGGCCAATAATGCGGACCCGCTCGCCCTCGGTGGCGGGCGACGCCACCGCGTGGTCGGCGATGCTGGTGAAGCGGTAGCCATATTGCTCGGGCGCCAGCCCATAGGCGAAGAACGGCCCGACGGTTTGCGAGGGTGTTTGACGAGGGCTCATCGCTCAAATTTCCAACGGAGTCGCGTTGGGGCCGCGCAAGACGATGTCGAACTCGTAGCCGAGCGCGTATTGCGGTTCGGTGACATCGATCGCGAAGCTCGAAATCAACCGGTCGCGGGCACCCTCCGGCACGCCGTGGAAGATCGGGTCGAGCTCGAGCAGCGGGTCGCCGGGAAAATACATTTGGGTGACCAGACGCGATGTGAAACTGGGTCCGAACAGGGACAGATGGATATGGTTCGGCCGCCAGGCATTGTGGTGATTACCCCACGGATAGGCGCCCGGCTTGATCGTCATGTAGCGGTAGCGCCCGGCCGCGTCGGTGACGCAGCGTCCGGCGCCGAGGAAGTTGGGGTCGATCGGCGCGTCGTGCTGGTCGATTTCGTGGATATAGCGGCCGGCGGCGTTGGCCTGCCAAATCTCGATCAGCGTGTTGGCTTGCGGCCGGTCGTTCTCGTCGACCACCCGCCCGGTGACGATGATCCGCTCGCCCAGGGGTTCGCCATTGCGCTGACCGTTCTTGGTCAGATCAGCGTCGAGCGGGCCGATACTGTCTTGGCCGTAGACCGGGCCAGTTAGTTCCGAGAGCGTATGGTCGATGGCGACCAGCGGCTTGGTCGGTCCGCGCAAAACGGTCGATTTATAGTCGCGATAGACATGGGCCGGATGCGACGACCAATCCATACGCGCCTCGCTCATGACCCATCTTCCATTTCGGCGTAGGTGCGCTTGGCCACGGCAATCGCCGCGTTGGCCGCCGGCACGCCGCCATAGATCGCCACCATCAGCAGGACCTCTTTTATGTCGTCGATGGTGGCGCCGGTATTCGCGGTGGCGCGGATATGCATCGCCAACTCGTCGTGATGGCCGAGCGCCGCCATGAAGGCGATGGTCAGCAGGCTGCGCTCGCGCTTGGTCAGGCCCTCGCGGGTCCACACCGAACCCCAGGCCGCCTCGGTGATGAGCTTCTGGAAATCCTCGTCGAAGGGCGTCTTCTTGGTTTCCGCCCGGTCGACATGGGCGTCGCCGAGAACCGCGCGGCGCATCGCCATGCCCTGTTGGTATTTGTCGTCAGCCAATGTCGTCTCCCTAGCCGGCAAGGCCCATATTCTGGGCGCGCTCGGCCGCCCACTCATCGCGCATCCGAAAACCATCGGTTTCGCGGCAGCGTGCTTCGGTGGTTTGCACGATCTCGTCGTCGCTCAGCGCGAAATCGAGATATTCTCCGAACGGTTGGGGGATATGGAAGGGCGAATCCAGATAGACCTCGACATTGTTGCCCTCCGGGTCGTCGAAATAGACCGACCAGGCATTGCCATGGTTGCGCGGCAGCAATTTCTCGACGCCCTCCTCGACCACCCGATGGTACATCTGGCGCAACTCGTCGAGCGACGCGACCTCGAACGACAATTGGTTGACCGTGCTCGGCGCGCCTTCCGCCCGGCCTTCTGACAGGATTAGCTGATGGTGCAGTTTGGGGTCGTTCGACATGAAGGTGATATTGCCGTTGTAGCGCTCCACATAACCTCTGTCGGACACCTCGAACCCGAGAATGCGGGTGTAGAAGCTCTCCATCGTCGCCATGTCCCACACCCAGATCCCGGCATGGGTGAGGGTCGGCCGGATTTTCTTTGCAGGTTGGGTCATTGCGCTACGCCACTGGTTTCATCAAAGCCTTGGGTCAGGGTACGCGGCGTACACGCTGCGGGCAATCGTCCGGTCTAACGCTCGATCAGGATGGCGCGGAAATCGTTGACGTTGGTCTGCGTGGGTCCGGTGATCACCAAATCGCCCAGCGCGCTAAAGACACTATAGGAATCGTTGCCGGCGAGGGCGGCCCTGGGGTCGAGGCCCGCGGCCGCCGCGCGGACCAGCGTATCCGGTGCGAGGCGCGCGCCGGCATTGTCGGCGCTGCCGTCGATGCCGTCGGTGTCGCAGGCTAAAGCGTGAATGCCTTCCGCGCGGTCGAGCGCTAGCGCCAGCGCCAGGGCGTATTCCGTATTTGGACCGCCATTGCCGTCGCCGGTCAGGGTAACGGTTAATTCGCCGCCGGACAGGATGGCGGTTCCCGGTGTCGCGGCGCGGGCGCGGTGGGCATGATCGGCAGCGACATCGCGCGCTTCGCCCTCGATAGCGTCGCCGAGCAGATCGACAGTGTAGCCGGCGTCGCGGGCGACTTTGGCGGCAGCGGCCAGGGCCATCGACGGTGTGGCGATTAGCTTTAGGCCGGTATTGGCAAAACAGGGATCACCTGGCTTCGGGCTTTCGTCGAGACCGGCGGCGAGATGAGCCCGCACTGCCGCTGGCAGGGCAATCTCATAGCGCGCGACGACAGCGTTCGCCTCGGCGAAGGTCGAGGGGTCGGGCACGGTGGGGCCGGAGGCGATGATTGCTGGATCGTCACCCGGCACATCGGAGATGATCAGCGCCTCGAGCCGGGCCGGCGCGGCGGCGCGGGCCAACCGGCCGCCCTTGATCGCCGAGAGGTGCTTGCGCACGCAGTTCATGGCGTCGATCGGCGCGCCCGATTGCAGTAGAGCCGTATTGACCGCCTGCTTGTCGGCCAGGGTCAAACCTGGCGCGGGCAGAGTCAGCAGGGACGAGCCGCCGCCGGAGATTAGAGTGATCACCAGATCGTCGGCGGTGAGGCCCGCCATCAGATCGAGAATGCGCTGGGCCGCTTTCAAACCGGCGGTGTCGGGCACCGGGTGGGCGGCCTCAACGATTTCGATGCGCTCGCACGTCACGGCGTGGCCGTAGCGGGTCACCACTAGTCCTTCGAGCGGTTCCGGCCAGTGGGCCTCCAGCGCCCGCGCCATGGAAGCCGACGCCTTGCCGGCGCCGACGACGATGGTGCGGCCCTTGGACGGGGTGGGCAGGTGTGCGGGCAGGCAACGTTCCGGCTGCGCCGCGGCCACCGCGGCGTCGAATAGGGCGCGCAACAGATCGTCGGGTGTCATGGGCGCTGGGTAGTACATCTGGTGAATGTTGTCACGCTGTTAGCTTGACCGGTCGAGCGGGTTCGAACAGGCTGGGCGTTGGGAGATTATCGATATGAAAAGAATTGTTATTGTCGTTGCGGTGGCGCTCGCCCTTGGCTTGTCGATGCCGGATAACAGCGCAAACGCTCAGGTGCCGCCGTCGCCGGCCGAGGCGGCGAACTATACCGGCCTCCATGCCGCGGCCTGGGTCGGCGATGTCGCCGAGATCCGCAGGTTGGCGGCGGCCGGCGCTGAAATCGATGCCACTGACAAGGCCGGGCGCACCCCGCTGCACGTCGCCGCCTTCGCCTCTCACGAAGGGGCGGTCGAAGCGCTCGCCGAGTTGGGCGCCGACACCAACCGCTTAGAGAATGACAAATATGACATCATCACCATCGCCGCCGTCGCCGACGACCCCGAGATGGTGCGCCTGGCAACCTCGGTCGGCGGTAATTCGGCCAATGTCACCAGCATCTATGATGGCACCGCGCTGATCGCCGCCGCCCATCTCGGTCATGTCGAGGTGGTGCAGGCGCTGATCGCGGCCAAGGCGCCGCTCGACCATATCAACAATCTGGGGTGGACGGCGCTGTTGGAGGCGGTGATTCTCGGCGATGGCGGTCCGCGCCATGTCGCCACCGCGCGCGCCCTGGTCGAGGCCGGCGCCGATGGCGCCATCACCGACCGCCAAGGCAGCACGCCCCTCGACCACGCCCGCCGCCGCGGCTACACCGAAATGATCGCGCTACTGGAGGCGGCACGAAGCGGATAAGAATGAACCCTCTCCCATAGGGAGAGGGTGGTGAACGAAAGTGAGCCGGGTGAGGGGTTAGGGACGGTGATGGGTTTCCTGGATATAGCGTAACCCCTCACCCCAACCCCTCTCCCTTAAGGAGAGGGGCTTGATACGCAGATCGTTCCTACCCAGCGCCGTGCAGTTGCTCGGCCATCCAGTCGGCGGTCTGCAGGCGGTAGCGGTAGGCCCGGTTGTTGGCGACATGGTTGCCGTCTTCGATGACCAGCAGCTCGACCGGCCCCGATACTTCAGCGGCCAATCGTTCGGCGTCTTTATAGGACAGCAGCCGGTCGAGTTTGCCGGTGACGATATAAATCGGGCAAGTGATCTCCGGCGCCACGCCGTTGAGCGAGAGTTTCTTGGCCAGATCGCGGGCTTCTTCTTCGTTGGCCGAGTGGGAGCGCACCAGGAACGCGTTGCGGGTGAGGTCGGGCAGCGTGTCCCAAATCGCCCCCCAATCGTAGGGGCCCGATAGTCCGATGCAGGCCTTGATGCGTTTCTCGTAAGCCGCGGCGCGCGGCGCGTAGTAGCCGCCCAGGCTGACGCCCCACAGGCCGGCGCGGCCGGTATCGACGTCGTTGCGGCCTTCGAGATAATCGATCACCGCGCCGACCGGCACCTCATAGTCGTGGCGGATGCCGAAATCATACTCGCCTTCGCCCTGTCCCGGCCCGTCGAAGGTGCAGGTCGCCAGGCCACGCTCCAGGAACAGGCGCTCGTAAGCGCCCATTTCTTCTTTTGAGGAATCCAGCCCCATGGCGAGGATCACCACCGGCGGCGTGTCCACATCGGCGGGTTTGCGCAAAATGCCGAACAGCGATTTGCCCTCATAGGGGATTTCGACGCGTTCGCCCGGCGGACGCAGATGGGGCAGCGCCAGATTGCGGCATTCGACGGCGCGCATATGGGTGGCGCGCATCTCTTCGACATCGTTGACGAAGAGGAATTTGGCGAAATGGTAGCAGACCCCGGCGGTGGTCAGATGTTCGCCGGCGCTCAGCCCGTAACCGTCATCGAGGGCTTTGCGGCCCATTTCCTCGTGAATCGCGCCACGGTCGGCCCAGGCCGAGCACCAGTCTTCCCAGCGTTCGATGGCGGCGGTGACCTCCTGGAAATCGGTCAGCGGGATGCCGTTGGCGACGAAGCGCGGCGCCCAATGGTTCAGCGCCGCTTCGACGCGCGGGTCTTTGGACATGTTGTTCTCCGTTAAATTTTCTAACTTAAAGGTGAGGGATTATTGCGCCGCTGTTGCAGCGGATTGTTTCGGCCAAATCGGTGTCGCCCGGTCGATGACGCCGGCCTTAGTGGCGATGGCGCGACCGCGCTCGGTGGCTTCTTCGATCACATCGTCGACGGCGTTGAAGTTGATGAAGCTGCCCCCCGACAGCACGGTTTTACCGTCGATCAACACGGTGTGGGCGTCCGCCCCGCGCGCGCAGCACACAAAATTGGCGATCGGGTTGTGGACCACCTGCATATGGGGGCTACGCATATCGAACACGGCGATGTCGGCGCGCTTGCCGGCCTCCAGCGAGCCGATCTCGTCGCCCATGCCCAGCGCATGGGCTGCGTTGATGGTGGCCATTTCCAGCGAACGTTCGAGCGGCATCACCGTGGGGTCGAGATGGTTGGTGTTCTGCACATAGGTGCAAGCTTTCATCTGCTCGACGATATCGACCGAATAGTCGACCATCGGGCCGTCGGTGCCCAGGGCGCAATTAACCCCGGCCTTGATCAGCCGGACCCAGGGTCCGATGCCGCCGCCGCGCATGGATTCGCTGGTCGGCGTGTAGACCGCGTGACAGCCGGCCTCGGCCATGTGGCCGATGTCGGTATCGTTGACGTTGATGGCGTGGATCAGCAGCCAATGCTCGTCGAGCAATCCCATCTGCACCAGATAGCGCACATCGGTGCGGCCGGTTTGGCGCAGGTAATGCAGATAGCCGGTTTCCATCGACAGGGTGCCGCCGGCGGTGTGGTTGGTGATCTGCAAATCCTTCTCGACGGCGAGCCGGTAGCCGGCCTCGACCAATTCGTCGGAGCTCATGCCGGCGGCCAGCCAATGGGCGTTCGATTCGATGGCCAGACCCATGCGCACTAAGCCGTCCTTGGCGTCCTGCCAGGTGTCGACCAGCTCGCCGATATAGGCCGCGGCGTCGCCGACATTGTGGGGGTGCTGGGGGTTGGCCGGGGTTTGGCAGCGGAAATCCTTGGCGAAGACCTGGCGGAAACCGATCTCGGCCATCGGTTCGACGGTCGCCGTCACCTCCTCTTCCATGGTCGTGGTCACCGAATGATTGAGACAGCAGGTGGTGCCGGTGCGCGCCATCTCCAGCGCCGATAAATAGGCCGCGGCGCGCAGATCAGCAGCGCTGAGCTCGGCGGCGCAGGGCAGCAACAAGCCGCTGACCCATTCTTCCAGCAGCATGCCCGGGGCCAGGCCCTTGAACAGATTATACCAATGGTGCTGGTGCAGATTGATCAGGCCGGGCAGGACGATCATGCCCTTGGCGTCGAGGCGTTCGTCGAACGGGCCTTCGGGTGCGGCGCCGGCGGGACCGACGGAGGCGATGCGGCCATCGTCGCCAACCACCACATAACCGCCGTCGAAGACCTCGCGGTTCGGGTTCATGGTCACCACGTGACCGTTTTCAATCAGCCTGCTCATTGCCGCGCTCCCTGACGCTCCTGATTAATTCCGAAGCTCCAGAACAATACTCCCCCCGATTGCCCGCCATGACAATGCCGGTCCTGCATCTTCGATGTAGCGAGCGACCGTGGGGAGTGATAGCGTCGCGGCAAACGGGAGAGAATATGGGCTTGGCCTTGTTACCGACCGCGCCGGTTGGCAGTTATCCGCAGCCCGATTGGTTGATCGACCGCTCGAAGCTGCTGGGTCATGGGCCGCCACGGCTGCGCGCGCGCGATATTTGGCGCGTCGACGACGATCATTTGGAAGCGGCGCAGGACGACGCGACAATCGTGGCGGTGCGCGATATGGAGCGCGCCGGCCTCGACATCGTCACCGACGGTGAAATCCGCCGCGAGAGCTATTCCAACCGCTTTGCCACGGCCTTGAATGGTGTCGATATCGACACGCCGGGCGAGGTGATCAACCGCATGGGCGGCATGACCTATGTGCCGCGTGTCGTCGGCGATATCCGCCGGGCGCGGCCGGTGCAGGTGCGCGATGTGGAATTTCTGCGCGCCCTTACCGACCGGCCGATCAAGATGACCGTGCCGGGACCGTTCACCATGAGCGTGCAAGTGGTCGACGAGCATTATGGCGACGCGGAAGCCCTGGCCATGGCCTATGCCGACGCGGTGAACGAAGAGGTGCGCGATCTGTTCGCCGCCGGCGCCGATATCGTGCAGCTTGATGAGCCGTGGATGCAGGCGCGTCCCGAAGAGGCTAAGCGCTTCGCGGTCAAGGCGATTAACCGGGCGCTGGAAGGCGCGAGCGGGACGACGGCAGTGCATATGTGTTTCGGTTACGCCAACATGGTCAAGGACAAGCCGAGCGGCTATTCCTTCCTGCCGGAACTCGATGCGACGGTCGCCGACCAAATTTCCATCGAGGCGGCGCAACCGAAACTCGATCTGTCTATTCTCGCGGCGCTGGAAACGAAAACCATCATGGTCGGCGTGCTCGACATGGAGGCGGTGGAGGCCTAGACGCCGGAAATCATCGCCGGGCGTATCCGCGCCGCGCTGGAAGTTGTGCCCGCCGAGCGGGTGATTGTTGCGCCAGACTGCGGGATGAAATATTTGTCGCGTGAACTGGCGTTCGCCAAGCTATCGGCGATGGCGGAGGGTGCGGAGATTGTCCGCCGCGAAATCTCGAACTAGACCAAACATAATTTAAACATAGGGGAGAAAATCATGATCTACGAAGTCAGAACTTACCGCCTGCTGCCGCGCGCGGCGCCGGGTTTCATGGAAGCCTTCGGGGCGGCCTATGAGGGCTACCGCAAGGATTTCTCGCCCCTCGCGGCGTTTTTCTATACCGAGATCGGCCCGCTCAATCAGGTGATCCATATCTGGCCCTACGAAGACGCCGCGCATCGCGCGCAGGTTCGCGGCGAGGCCGCCGCCCCGGGCAAGTGGCCGCCGAAGGCGCCGGAGAAGCCGGTTCGTATGGAATCGGAAATCTTCACGCCGCTGCCGTTTATCGATTCCTTCCCCAGCGGCAATGTCGGACCGATCTTCGAATGGCGCACCTATACGGTCACCCCGGGTTTGATGCCCGGCGTGATGGAAGGTTGGGAAGCGGCGATCGAGGCGCGCACCAAGCTGTCGCCGCTGGTTATGGCCATGCACACGGAAGTCGGCGAGCTCAACAAGTTCGTCCACATCTGGGGCTATGAGAGCCTCAAGCATCGCCAAGAAGTGCGCGACGAGGCAATGAGCACGGGCGTCTGGCCGCCATCGGGCTCGCCGAAGGGCGCCTACACCGCGCAGGAAAACAAGATCGTCCTCGCCGCGCCGTTCTCGCCGATTCAGTAGCGGAGCTATCGCAAATATAGCGCGGGAAATTCCTCGCCCTTCGAGACACTCGCTGCGCGAGCCCTCAGGATGAGGAATTCCACCAATCCTCACAGGGTCCTCACCCTGAGGAGCCGCCCATAGGGCGGCGTCTCGAAGGGCGAGGTTGCCATCGGCGTTGGACCCAGATGCGGTGTAGAATTTCGTTCCAAAACAGCGCCTTAAGAGAGTGGGACGAAACACGAAGAGATCGTGGGACAACCTTTGGGGCAAAGGAGAATCCCATGATTTCTGCCGATTAATCACCGAAAAGTGGGAAATATCCCACAATAGGTTCTTTTTAAGGTGTTGGGATAATTTGATTGACCACCGCTGCTGATTCGTCGTTACTTAGCGGGCAATGGATGATCATCAAACCCTGATCGAAGAGATCGAGCAATTCTGCCGGACGCGCACGATTGCGGAGTCGACCTTTGGCCGCATGGCGGTCAATGACGGCAAGTTTGTCGGCCGCTTGCGGTCCGGCAAGGGCGTGACCACGCGCACCCTAAAGCGCGTGCAGGAGTTCATGGCCGCCGAGGATGGGGTTGTCGGCGTTGCCGATCCACCCCCCGTCGTGGAGACCCTGACGTCGAGCATTAACGGCAACCCGGCCGACACTCCGGCGGCGGAGAACGGCAACGGCAAGCGCGCGTTCCGATTCTACGACAACCGGCAGAAGTACCTGACCTTCGTCAACACCTGCAGCGAGAAGTGGGTGGTGGCCGAACGGGTCGGCATGGAGTTGGCGCAGATCCATCCGCGCCCGCCGGCGATCCGTGTGTTCGACGCGGGCATGGGCGACGGCACGGTGCTGTCGCGGCTGATGCGCGATATTCACCGGCGACACCCCACCGTGCCGCTTTTCGTGGTCGGTAAGGAAATCAGCCTCGAGGATGCCCGCCTCAGCTTAGAGAAAATGTCCGACCGGTTGTTCGAGCATCCGGCGACCGTGCTGGTGATCACCAACCTCAATTACAGAGAAGCGCCCTGGCTGATGCCGGGCAGCGTGCCGGCGGCTGCCGCGCTCAACTGGCACGAAGTGCCGTTGCGCGGCTCCACCGCCTATGAATTCGACGAGCAGATCCGCGATCTGCAATCGGTGTTGAGTGACGGCTGGCGGGTGCGAACATCCGAGAAAACCGGTAATCCGCTGTACGAGCGCCCGTCGGTCCTGGTGCTCTATCGCGAGGATCACCGGTTCATCGTCGATCCGATTCTGCCGCGGCCCGGCCACAATGAAGGCCGCTACGATTTGATCGTCGCCTCGCAGCCCTACCGCGCCAGCTCCAGCGTCGAGTTTAAGGCGCAGAAGGTCTTGGCGCCTCTGGCGCGGGCCTTGGCGCCGGGCGGGCGCATGCTGGGCATCCATTCCTATGGCGAGGATCCGGGCCGCGAAATCATCCAGAAAATCTGGCCCGAGCGCGAGTTGGGGCAGGCCAGCCGGCACGTGTTGATGAAGGCGTTGAAGGCAGAGCTCGGCAATTCAGAGCGCGACCTGCGCTACAACACCTATTCCGATGCGCGCTCGTTGTTTCGTTACGATATGCACACCTTGCCAACCGAGATTAACGCCAGCATCGGCACCTCGACCCTGTTCGCGGCGTGGAATGCGGCGATTTACGTTTATCAAATCGAAGACGACCTGCTGTCCGACGCCATGACCGATTCCCGTTACCTGGACGCCACGCAGGCCGTGCTTCAGGAACATGGAGGGTTGTGGTTTGTCGATGAATCTTTTGTCGTCTCCCGCAAGCGGGACTAGCCCGGTGACCGAACCCGCCACGCCGCCCGTCTCGCCGCCCATCGGCAGCGCGCTGGTGCGCACATTACTGGCCGGCGAATTCGCCGTCACCGCCGAGATCGTGCCGCCCTTGTCGAGCGATCCGGCCTCGTTGCTGGCCAAAGCCAAACCTCTACTGGGCCTGGTCGATGGACTGAATGTCACCGACGGCGCCGGCGCGCGCTCGCACTTGTCGAGCCTGGTCGCCGCCGGTCTGTTGGTCAGGGAGGGCCACCAGCCGGTGTTGCAGTTCACCACCCGCGACCGCAACCGCATCGCCCTGCAAAGCGATGTCCTGGGCGCCGGCGCGCTGGGTATCGAGAATATTCTGGTGCTCGGCGGCGACGATCCCAAGGCCGGCGATCAGCCCGACGCCAAGCCGGTGTTCGATTTGGACACTGGTGAGTTTATCGCCATGGTGCGCGAAATGGGCGATTCCGGAAAGCTGCCGTCGGGCCGCGAAATCGAGGTGCCGCCGAAATTGTTTATCGGCGCCGCCGATACGCCGTTCGACCCGCCGGCCGACTGGACACCGGACCGTCTGGCGTCGAAGGCCGCGGCCGGGGCGCAGTTCGTGCAGACCCAGTTTTGCTACGATGTCGATATCGTGCGCCGCTATATGGCGCGCCTGGGCGAGGCCGGTCTGACCGATAAGCTGTTCATTCTGCTCGGCACTGGGCCGATCGCGACCGCCCGCTCGGCCCGCTGGATGGTGAAAAATCTCTGGGGGGTGATCATCCCCGACGCGATGATCGCGCGGCTCGAAGGCGCGCGCGACGAAAAGGCCGAGGGCCACAAAATCTGTATCGAGTTCATCGAACAGGTGCGCGAGATCGACGGCGTCGCCGGGGTGCATGTCATGGCGATCAACCAAGACGAGGCGATCCCCGATATCTTAGCCGCCGCCCAGGCCGGCCCGGCCCACCGCTAATCGTCGCAAAGCCGGGGCAATAGCCTAAGCCCCCTCTCCCATAGGGAGAGGGTCGGGGTGAGGGGTTAAATTCTATCGAGAATACCCGTCATTGTCCCTAACCCCTCACCCGGCTCACTTTCGTTCGCCACCCTCTCCCAATGGGAGAGGGAAACTTAACTGCCGCGCTTCTGCGTTTGGGCTATCGTCGTTATGCTCGGCAAGACATGAAAAAATCGAAAGCTCTGCGGCGAGTGTCGCCTCAGGGCATCCCGGGAGATCGAGACATGACCGTACGCGCGACACCGCCATTCCATGCCGACCATGTGGGGAGCCTGCTCCGGCCAGCGCGCCTGCACGAAGCCCGCGCCAAGGCTGCGGCCGGCGAGATATCGCCAGACGATTTGCGCGCGGTCGAGGATGAGTGCATCCGCGACGTGGTGAAGTTGCAGGAAGATGTCGGTTTGCAGGTGGTCACCGACGGCGAGTTCCGCCGCACCTATTGGCATTTCGACTTTTTGAGCGGGTTCGACGGTTTCGAGTTGGGCAAACCGCTCGACATGGGAACCTTCAAGGGCGCGTCGGAGCCGATACCGTCGGCGCAGATATCCGGCAAGCTGCGGCGCACCAAGCCGATCATGGTCGACCATTTCACCTACGTGGCGGGGCTGACCGACCGCACGGCGAAGATCTCCGTGCCGGGGCCCAGCATGGTGCATTTCCGCGCCGGCCGCGCCGGTATCAGCGAAGCGGTCTATCCCGATCTGGAACCGTTCTGGGCGGATTTGACGGCGGCCTATCGCGCCGAATTGGGCGACATGGCGGCCCACGGCGCGAGCTATATCCAGCTCGACGATATCAGCTACGCCTATCTGTGCGATACCGACATTCGCGCCAATCTGGAGAGCAAAGGCGAGAGCCCCGACGAGCTGGCGCTCACCTACGCCCACGCGCTCAACAATTCGATCCGCGATCTGCCCGACAATGTGGTCACCGGCATGCACATTTGCCGCGGCAATTTCCAAAGCACCTGGGCGGCCAGCGGCGGTTATGAGCCGGTCGCCGAGCGGGTGTTCAACACCGTCGCTGTCGACGCGCTGTTCATGGAGTATGACAGCGAACGGGCCGGCGGCTTCGAGCCCTTGCGCTTCATGCCCGACGACAAATTCGTGGTGCTTGGGCTGGTGACCACCAAGACTCCCGGCCTGGAAGCCAAGGACGAATTAAAGCGGCGCATCGACGAAGCCTCTAAATATGTCGATCTGGAAAGATTGTGCCTGAGCCCCCAGTGCGGCTTCTCATCGACCCATCACGGCAATAAGATCAGCGAAGACGACGAAATCGCGAAACTGCGGCTCATCGTGGAAGTCGCCGAAGACGTGTGGGGATCATAGGTTCGTTCCTAACCCCGCCAGGGGGAAGAAATGAATCTCATAAACGGAAGCACCGCCTTCCTCGGCCTGCTGCAGGACGAGGGCGTTACGCATATGTTTGGCAATCCGGGCACCACCGAATTGCCGATCATGAACGCGATGCCCGACCATCCCGATCTGACCTATGTGCTGGGGCTGCAGGAAGCGCTGGTGGTCGCCATGGCCGACGGTTATGCGCGGGCCTCGGGCAAGCTGGGGGCGTGCAACGTGCATGTGGCGCCCGGACTGGGTAACGCCATGGGCGCGATCTATAATGCCAAGTTCACCGGCACGCCGTTGATCGTCACCGCCGGCCAGCAGGAACAGGGGCACGGGCTGACCGAGCCCTTGCTCTACGATCCGCTGGTGCCGATTGCCACGCCGCTAGTCAAATGGGCGGTGGAGATCAACCGTCTGGAGGATATGCCGCGCATCGTGCGGCGCGCCGCCAAAATCGCCATGACGCCGCCGACCGGCCCGGTGTTCATCTCGCTGCCCGGCGATATCTTGAACGATGAGAAAGGCATCGATCTGGGCCACTCTACGCGCGTCGATACAAGGGTTCGGCCGGCCGACGATAGCCTCGACGCGCTCGCGGCGCGGTTGCTGACGGCAAAGGCGCCGACGATCCTGGTCGGCAATGAGGTGGTGACGTCGGACGCGTTCGCCGAAGTCGCGCAATTCGCCGAGACCCTGGGCGCGCCGGTCTATCAGCAGACCACGGCCTATGGTTCTCACTTCCCTTCCGAACACCCGGCCTTCATGGGCGCGCTGTCGCGCATCCAGAAAGACGTGCGGGCTATTCTGCAAGACTATGATTTGCTGGTGGTGATCGGCGCGGACATTTTGCGCATGTCGGTGTTCAGCGAAATCGATCCCTTGCCCGACGGCATGGCCATCGTGCAGATCGGCCTGGAAGACTGGGAGATGGGGAAAAACTATGCTTCCGAGATCGCCCTGCGCGGCGATGTGCGCGAAACCCTGGCGGCGCTTAACCCGGTGATCGCGGATAAGGGCGGCGCGGCGCACGAAGCCGCGGCCAGCGCGCGCCTCGACGCGGTGAGCGACCGCAATTGGAGCGCGCTTCGAAAAAAGCGCAGCGAAGTCGCCTTGGCCGACCAAGACGCCGTTCCCATCGCCAGCGACTGGCTGATGATGGATATCTGTAACGCCCTGCCGAAGGACGCCATCGTCGTCAACGAGGGGCTGACCACAGGGTGGAATCTGCTTAATTTTCTGCCGTTCCACGACCGTTACAATTTTCACTCCTACGCCAGCGGCGGCATCGGCTGGGGCTTGCCGGGGGCCGTTGGCGTGCAACTGGCGCAGCCCGATCGGCCGGTGGTGGCGATCATTGGCGACGGTAGCGCGATGTATTCGATCCAGGCGCTATGGACCGCCGCCCATCTGAAACTGCCGATCACTTTCATCATCGCCGATAACCAGGGCTATCGCATCATCAAGCAGCGGCTGAAGGCCTTCCACGGCAACGAGACCTATATCGGTATGGATTTCACCGACCCGCCGATCGATTTTGTCGGTCTGGCCGGTTCGCTGGGGATGACGGCTGAGCGGATTACCGAGCCCGGCGCCGTGCGGCCGGCGCTCGAGGCAGCGATGGCCAGCGGCGGACCGACGCTGCTCGATATTGTGGTCGAGCGGACCGTCTAGTTAAGAATAAAGGAGAATGGGATGAGCTACCAACATATCAACTTCGACATCGCCGATAATATCGGCGTCATCACCTTGAACCGGCCCGACGACGCCAACGCGATCCACAAGCCGATGGTTGAGGAATTGGCCGATATCGCCATGCGCTGTTATCGCGACAGCGAGGTTCGCGCGGCGGTGCTGACCGGGTCGGGCGCGATGTTCTGCGGCGGCGGCGATCTGAAAGCCTTCAACGATCTGGGCGATGACGTGGCCGATTATGTGGATCAGACGGCGACGGTTCTGCACCTCGCCATATCACGCTTCAGCCGCATGAACGCGCCCCTGGTGATGGCGGTCAACGGCACCGCGGCGGGCGGCGGGTTCAGCCTGGCGCTGGCCGGTGATTATGTGATCGCCGCCGAGGGCGCCAAGTTCATCTCCGCCTACACCGCCTCGGGCCTCACCCCCGATGGCAGCTCGACCTATCATCTGGCCAAGCATGTCGGCCTGTTGCGCGCTAAAGAGTTAATCCTGACCAACCGCCTGCTCAGCGCCGAAGAAGCCTGCGCCTGGGGCATTGTCAGCAAGGTGGTGCCGTCCGACCAGTTGATGGACGAGGCGATGGGGCTGGCGGCTAAATTCGCCGCCGGACCGACCAAGGCCTTCGGTGTGGCGAAAAATCTTCTGACCACGGCCTATTCGGAAAGCCTGGAAGCGCAGCTCGACGCCGAGAGCCGGGGCATCGCGCTCACCATGGGCAGCCGCGACGGCCGCCACGGCATCGACGCCTTCTACAACAAGAAGAAACCGGAATTTATTGGCGAGTGAGGTAGGGGCCTTGTTCGCCTTTAGGCTCGAAAAAATTCCGATCGCAGAAATAGGCAAGGTAGTCGACGAAGCCCACCGGCTCGTAACGGGCCGGATTGTCGGCGCTGACGCAGGTGTCGAGGGGCTCGGCGACGGTCTGGTCGTCCGGATTATAGAAAACCGCCATCGAGTAACGATCCGCCGCCGGTGATACCACGCGGTGCGGCGTTGCGATGAAGCGCCCATTGGTCCAGCGGTTGAGAAATTCGCCGGTATTCACCAAGACCGCGCCGGGAATATGGGCCGCCGGCAGCCACTCGCCCGATGGGGTCATAACCTCAAGCCCGGGCACGTCGGACAGGGGCAGCAGGGTCAGGAACCCGGCGTCGCTATGGGGCGCGATACCAAACTCGTTTTCCTCCAAATCGACGACGGGATAATAGGAATTGCGGCCGATGCAGCACGGGTCGTTCGCGAAGAAGGCGTTGAAATAATCCGCCGGTTTGTCCAGCGCCAGCGCATACAAGGGCAGCAGCTGCCAACCGAGCCCCATCATGGTCCGCTGATACTCGACCATAGTTTCGCGGAATCCCGGTAAATCGGCCGGCCACTTATTCGGCACCGAAAAGCGATGGCCTTCTTGCAGCTTGGGGTCGTCGGGGTCGCGCTCGACGCCGAGCAGGATGGTCTCATTGAGATCTTTCTTGGTGTTCTTGTTGAAGGTTGAGGTTTCGTAGACCGTCGACTTCGAGGGCACATAGCCGACCATGCTCTTATCGAACTTAAGTTTGATCTTCTCTTCGAAGGGCAGCGCGAAAAACCGCTTGAGCTCGGTGAAGCCGCGGTCGAACAGCGACTGCGGCACGCCGTGGTTGATGACGTAGTAGAAGCCGATATTTTCCTGCGCGTGGCGCAGTTCAAGCGCGAGTTTCTCGGCCGCGCCGGGCTCACCGGCAAGATATGGCGCTAAATCGAGAACCGGAATCTCTTCCAACACGTCGATGTAATGGCTGGTTACACCGTCATGATCTTCGACAAAGGCGGTTTCGGCGCTCATAGACATTCCCCCTGTGATACCACTCCTGAGACTCGAATCACTCGAACTTCATTTCGTTGTAGGATAACGGTATGGGGCGGTTTTGTTTGAGTCAAATCCGCCGGCGAGATAGCGGGAAAATAATGCCTGAGAAAAACACCGAACCGATCCGCCGCATTAACGGCTCGTGTCATTGCGGCAATATTCGTTTCGTCTTTCACCGGCCCGGCATCGACGATGAGATTCCGGTGCGGGCCTGCGGCTGCACGTTCTGCGTCAAGCATCATGGGGTCTGGACGTCGCATCCGGAAGGACGGATCGAGCTCTCCCAGGAGGATCCATCCCAGGTCCAACGCTACCGGTTCGGCACCGAAACCGCCGACTTTTACATTTGCGCGACCTGCGGGGTGTCGCCGATCGTCACCAGCGAGATCGATGGCGCGCGCTACGCGGTGGTCAACGTGCATTGTTTCGACGATGTCGACCCCAGCGAGCTGGTCGAATCGGCGACCGACTTCGACGGCGAGACCACCGATGACCGGCTGGCCCGCCGGCAGCGCAACTGGGCGCCGCTGGTGAGCGCGGGGTAGGCATGCTCTACATCATCTACCAGGAAGACGGCCCTAATTCGGCGGCGCTGCGCGAGCAGCATAAGCCGGCGCATTTCGACTATCTCGATGCACACCAGGATATTCTGGTGCTCGGCGGGGCGATGCTGGCCGACGACGATGTGACGCGGGTCGGCAGCGTGCTGATCATCAATGTGGCGAGCCGCGAAGCGGCGGAGGAATTCTCCGCCAACGAGCCGCTACGTCAGGCCGGCGTGTTCCGCGAAGTGAAGATCACCCGCATGCGCCGCGGCCAGTGGAACCCGGCCGCCGCGCCGAAGACGCCGGAGGGGAATTAGCGGGTATTATTGATGCGCGCCTCCGAGCCATGAGGTCATTATTATTGTTAGAGTGAATAATACCCGTACCCTCACCCTGAGCTTGTCGAAGGGCGAGGGTGCCCGCGCTCATGCTTCGACAAGCTCAGCATGAGGATTTTGTTTGGACGTGGAATACCCTCAAGCCTTCACCCAACCGTCCGGCGGTTCTTTGCCGGGGTGGCGTTCGCCGCAGTCGGGGCAGGTGCGGGCCGTCTCGTCGGCGTAAAACGCTTCGTAGAGCGGCGGTAGGTCGCGCACCAGCGAGGTGAGTTCAACCTCGACCCGGTGCACCCTGGCGCCGCAGGCGAAGCAGAACCATTCGAAGCCGTCGACCGCGCCGGGCGGACGCTTGGGCTCGATCACCAGCCCGACCGAGCCGGCCTGCGGGCGCTGCGGCGAATGGCGGGTATGGGCCGGTAGCAGAAATATTTCGCCGGCGCGGATCGGCAGCGGCCGGATCTCGCCATCCTCGCGGACCATCAGCACCATGTCGCCCTCGATCTGGTAGAAAAACTCTTCCACCGGGTCGTCGTGAAAGTCGGTGCGCTGGTTGGGGCCGCCGACGATGGTGACCATCAGATCGGCGTCTTCCCAAATTTGCACATTGCCGACCGGCGGCTTGAGCAGGTGGCGGTGTTCGTCGATCCAGCCTTGAAAGTCGAAGGCGTGCAGGCGGCCCATGATCGGTCTCCGGCGAAAGCGGGGCCTTGAGTGTAGCATCGGCGTCATTGGCTCGACACTCGGCCGCCTCGTTGGGGTATAAATTAATTTCCGTGACCCAAGGAATTTGCCGCCATGTCCGATCTCAAAGCTGACATCCAAGCCCGTTTCGGGTTCGAACCGCCGTTGGACGTTAATGCCGAACTCGCGCAATCTGATTTGCCGCCCGGCGCTGCCGCGGCTTTGTCCAACATTCTCGCGCGGCGCAGCTACCGTCGCTTTACCGACCAGCCGGTCTCCGAAGCCCTGCGCACCACGCTATTGGCCTGCGCTCAGTCGGCGCCGGCGAAGTCCGATCTGCAGCAATATTCGATCCTCGATTTGCGCGACCCGGCGAAGAAGGCGGCGTTGGCCGAGCTGTGCGATACCGCGTGGATGGCCGACGCGCCGGTGCTGCTGGTGTTCTGCGGCGATCTGCGCCGGGCGCAGAAGGTGTGCGAGATGCGCGGCCACCCTCATGCGCAGAACACACAGGATAGTTTCATGAACGCCGCGGTCGATGCCGCGCTGGCGATGCAGGCGATGATCATAAGCGCCGAAGCGGCGGGGTTGGGCTGCTGCTGCATCAGCCAGGTGCGCAAGCGGTTGCCCGAGGTGGCGGCGCTTCTCAACCTGCCCGACGGTGTCTTTCCCATCGCCGGGCTGGCGGCAGGCTGGCCGGACGAGGCGCGCGACGTCACCAGGCGTCTGCCGCCGTCGATCGTGGTCCACCGCGACGCCTATGACGATGGCGGTCTGGCCGCCGAGATCGACCAATACGACCAGACCCGTCATGCCGCACGGCCGTTGGGCAATCAGATCAATCCGGAAAAATTCGGCACCGCGGCATTCTACGGCTGGTCGGAAAACGCCGCCCGCCGCCTCGCCGAGCCCAGCGATCTTGGCGGTTTGCGCGAATTTCTCGAGAGCCGCGGCTTCGAGCTCGCCTAACCGGCTGTCAAAACCCGCTATCACAGTTCGATATATTGCGACCGCCTGGCGCGGCCCCCACATGTTTGGGGGGCCGCTGACGAACCATTGGTACTTTAGGGGGATTTTCCAAAATTATGCACCTAGTGGGCTGGCCCAGACGGCAAAGAGTGTGTTTTATAAGAAACTACAAAAATATGTTGTATCTTAGTCAGATCGATATTCCGGTTTGAAACGCAATCATGGAGTAATCCGATGTCCAGTTCCGAAACCACAGTCGATAATGGCGTCAACGTCGAAGCTTTGCTCGGCGCGCGCGAGGCGCTCAGCGGAGCGCCGGAAGCCGCCCAGTTCACCTGGAGGGCTACCAATGAATGGAAAAGGGGTACCCACAGCCATTCGACCGTCGAAAAGTTCTTTGGTCTTGGCGAAGAACAGAACCGTACCAAAACGTTTGACTTCGAGGCCGATCACCCAGAATGTTTTGCCTCGGAAGACCTTGGCGCCACGCCGGTCGAGATTGTCTTGGTGGGTCTCGCCAGCTGCCTGACCGCCGGCGTCGCCGCGGTCGCGCAGCACCGCGATATCCAGCTGCGCTCGGTCAAGGCGACGCTCGAGGCCGGTATGGATATTGCCGGCATTCTTGGTATCGACGCCGATGTGCGCAACGGTTTCGACGGTATCAAGGTCCATTATGATATCGATGCCGATGCGACGCCCGACGAGATCAAGGCGGTGGTCGCGCAGTCGCAAAAGCGCTCGGCGGTCTACGATATTGTCGCCAACCCGACAAACATTACCGTCGATGTGAACTAGCCGGTTCCTTCGTCGAATCTAGAGATGGTTTCCGATCGTACAGTGACCACCGTCATCATTGGCGGTGGTCACGCCGGTCTGGCCATGAGCCGTTGCCTTAGCGAGCGTTCGATCGACCATGTGGTTCTCGAGCGCGGCGAGGTGGCGAACACGTGGCGGACCGAACGGTGGGATTCGTTGCGCCTGCTGACGCCCAATTGGCAAAGCAGGCTACCCGGTTTTGGCTATGACGGTGACGACCCCGATGGCTTTCGTAAGATGCCCGAGACCATCGATTTTATTTCCCGCTATGCCGAGGCGATCTCGGCCCCGGTGCAAACCCACACCAAGGTAACGTCGGTGCGCCGCAGCGATGCCGGCTACGATGTCGCCACCGATCAGGGCGACTGGCAGTGCCGCACAGTGGTTCTGGCGAGCGGCGCCTGCGCCATCGCCAGCGTGCCGGCGCTGGCCGAGGGCGTGCCAGCCCATATTGCCCAAGTGACGCCGACCGAATATCGCAATCCCGATCAGCTTGCCGACGGCGGGGTCATGGTGGTCGGCGTGGCGGCGACCGGCGCGCAACTGGCCCAGGAAATTCACCTGTCGGGCCGGCCGGTGACGGTGTCGGTGGGCGAACATGTGCGGGCGCCGCGGTCCTATCGGGGTCGCGATATTCAGTGGTGGATGGACCGCACGGGTTTGATGGACGAACGCTATGACGAAATCGACGACATCAACCGGGCGCGCCGATTACCGTCGTTCCAGCTCACCGGGTCCGACGACAAGGCGATGCTCGATCTCAACGCGCTGACCAATATCGGCGTTAAGCTGATCGGCCGCATCGCCGGTATGAACGACGGCAAGGCGCAGTTCTCCGGCTCGCTACGCAATATGACCGCCCTGGCTGATCTAAAACTGGGCCGGCTGCTCGACACGATTGACGAATGGGCGAGCGAAAACGATCTCGATGGCGCGGTTGATCCCGCCGAGCGCTTCGAACCGACCCAAGTCGAGGATAATCCGCCGCTGGGCATGGACTTCGCCAACGGGGAAATTAAAACCATCCTGTGGGCCACCGGGTTCCGGCCCGACCATTCCTGGCTCGATGTGCCGGTTTTCGATCATAAGGGCAGGGTCCGCCACGATGGCGGCATCGTCGATTCGCCTGGCATGTATATGATGGGCCAACAATTTCTGCGCCGCCGTAAATCCTCGCTGATCGATGGCGCCGGCGACGACGCAAGCGATCTCAGCGACCATCTGGCGGCGTATCTCGCCGGTTAGAGCGGGAGCGCGTAAACGGGTATTTCGACAACTTGATTGGGCCATCGGTTAAGTTGTACTTGTCTTGAACCGGGTTCATTCGGTAGCATCCCGCCAAACAACCCTGGCTAGTGGTTCATGTGTGTGAAAAGTTTGTTTACTGCTGCCGCGGCGTTGGTACTGGGAATATCCATCCTCGGGACCGCCGCGCAGGCGCGAGAGGTCGGGGAATCGACAGCTATTGAAGCGGTGGTCCCCACCGACTTCCGAACCACCTGGAACGCATTGCTCTCGGAACTCGATGAGGGCGACTTTACGATCAACGCGACGATCAAAGAAAAATCGACAATTAGAGTTTTGTTGCAGTCGAAGGTGCCGTCACCGTGGGTCGATTGCGGCAGCGTGTCGGTTGATTCGAAACACAAGACTTTCGGCGACCGCAATTACAAATTCCTGGCCGCCAACTCGGTGCGCTACCTCGTCGCCGATGACGAATTCAATGAATTGATCGATGTGGAACGCCGCACGAGCTTGAATGCCCTAGCCACCATCAAGCTGACGCCGGTTGGCCAGGCGACCCGGGTTAGTGTGGATGCGCATTATGTGATGAAATTCCGCACGCGCGAGTTCGGCCGGAAAGTCACACCGCGCTTCCTCGACGACAGCCTGGACTTCGACAGCGCCGGCGAAGCCGCCGTATCTGAGGAAATCCGCGAAGGCTCGAAGATGAAAGTGGTTTCTATTCAGTGCCGGCCGACCGGGGCCCTCGAACGGCAAATCGTCTCGGTTTTGGAGCGGCCTCAGCTAATGACCGTGGCGAACACCGATCCTCGTCGACCCGCCGAGCCGCAAACGGCCGAGCAGCCAGTAAAGGTCACCGCGCCGCAAAAATCACTGGTACGAACCGCGGTCGTCGCGCCGCGGCTCTGGAAGCCCCTTAGTCCGGCAAAGCCATCGGCGCGGAAACGGGTTGATCCCTCGGCGCTGATAAAGGTCGCCACAAGACCATCGCCCCCATCCAAAGTACTTTTCCCGGAGAAATTGCCGCCCGCGCTGGCGGCCGGCGCGGCGTGGCGGATACAACTAAGCGCCCTTCGGAGCAAATCGGATGCCGAGAAGGCGTGGCATAAGCTGCAACGGGCAAACCCGGACTTGCTAAGCGTTCTGACCCTGCGGGTGCAGAAAGTTGAACTGTCAAAAGGGACATTCTTTCGCGCGCAAGCCGGGCCATTGGCGGACCAACCGACATCCGCGTCATTGTGCAATACATTGAAAAAGAGAAAGCAGGCTTGCCTGGTTGTCTCGCCATAAACGCAATCCCCTAAGTCCCGCGAAATTCACGACTGCTCTGTCTCCGGTAACGCTTATGCCAATTCAACGGCCAAACCTACATCGTTGGATTGCCGTAGGTGCCCCCCAATGCATGGGAGCCGTAAGCCGAGCCGGCAATGTCGAAATTGTATGAAAAATGCTGGTTGATCGCGAGGACGTCACGCAGGTGACGCTGCAGCGGATCGCGTGTGTAGAGGCCTTGAGCGCCGTAGCATGACCACAGCGCCTCGGTCGCTTCGCGTGACTGGTTTACGGCAAAGGCCGCATACGCCCGGTACTTCAGCTTGGTGTCGAGATCGGGCGCAACCCCCTGCGCCGCGACGTCACTAAATCCAACCGCCGTGTCGCGCAGCAACATTCGCGCAGAATCGATTAGGCAACGCGCCTGTCCAACTTTCGTCTGCACAGCTTGAAAGTCGGCCACCTGCGCGCCGGTGTAAGTTCCCTTTCGCTTGGCCATTGACTCGACGAATATTTCGTAAGCGCCTTCCGCCGCGCCCACCGCCGCCGCGGCCAAAACGGTTCCCGCACTCGCCACGATCGGTACGCCGTACAGTGGCGCCCGGTTCTGTTCGCCGCCGGGATGGTCATGGCCGCCGCGGGCCTTTAGCAGCGGCAAGGCGCGCCGCTCGGGAACGAACAAGTCGCTAAAGGCGATGTCGTTACTGCCGGTACCGGGCATGCCCATCGCCTGCCATGTATCGATAATCTCATAGTCGGATCTAGGCACCAGGCACAGCCGCCAATCGACCGGCGCCCCGCTTTCCTCGTCGAGTACCGACATGACGATCAAGTTCCAGTCGGCGTTATCGACACCTGATGAAAAAGGCGAACGTCCATTGATGATAAAGCCGCCGTCTGTCTTCTTCGCGTTGCCGGTGGCCATCGCAAACGACGATGCGATCAGCGCATCTGGATTGTCGTCCCAGACTTCGCGTTGCGCCTCCGGATCGAAGAAACCCAGCATCCAGTGATGGCAGGCGTAGTTGCAGACATTCCAGGATGTCGATGGGCAGCCGCGGGCGATTTCGGCTGGAATGTCAACGATTGCGACGAAATCGAGCTCCATTCCGCCGAATAGCTTGGGTTGTAAAAACCGAAATAACCCAGTTTCGTGGAGCAATTGTTCGTTCTCTCTGAGTAATGCCCGGGCATCCTCGGTTTGGGCGCCGCGTTCGCGAAGAATCGGCACGATCTCGCGCGCTCGAGCAACCGCTTCGTCGAGCTCTATATCGGTGAAATTACGTCTCTCTGTCTGCGGTAGCGTGCCATCCAAAGCGCCCCTATTTGTGTCGGCGCCGGGTGCCGTTGCCCGTTCTTGCGGCGTATCCATAAATTATCCCTTCCCCTTACGACCAAGAGCCTCCGATAAACGCCCAGGGGCGAATGTTATGGGGCGCGTCGTGGCAAGTCCATGAACATCAGCGACGCCAGCTTAGGGTCGTCATTTCCGGCCGGGGTGACCCGTTGTGATTTTCGGCCGGTCGCGGGAGAAACCGAACATAGAAGGCGCGACCCGGGCCGCGAAGGCATTTTTAAGCCTGTTATCTACCCTCCAACTGTTGATGAGTGGCGTTGGAGATACGACTGCTGTGGTAAAGCAGTGCGCCTTGCGGAGAAATTAGCATAAAAGAACCTCACCCTCCGGCAGCACGTTTGGGGCAGTTGGAAGGCCGGGACACGTTAGGGCTTACACAACAAACAAGGATCGTTCGATGACGCTTTTGACCAAGGCAGAGGAAATTTCAGAGATCGCGTTTGGCTTTATGGGTTCGAAGGCGTTATTCGCGGCATTGCACCACAATGTCTTTTCCAGCCTGTCGGGCAAGCAGATGTCGGTGGCGGAGACGGCGAAGGCAACTAACCTCCATCCCGAGCGTACACGAACGTTGCTCACGGCGCTGGCGTCGCTTGATTTGGTTTCCGTAGAAGAGGAAAAGTTCAGTAATTCGCCGGCCGCCGAAGCATTTTTGGTCAAGGGCGCAAAGTACGACTTCGGAGATTACCTGCGCTTGCAGGTCGACCGGCAGATGTACGGCCTGCTCGATCAGATCGAATTGGCCCTTGCCAATAAATTGCCCGACGACGCCACCACATCCTATGCGGATTGGTTTTCCGACCCGGAAGCAGCGCAACTCTATTCGGCGAGCCAGCATGCCGGTTCGCTGGGGCCGGCGCTGGGTCTGTCAAAAAGCGTTGACCTGTCGACCGCAAAAACGCTGCTCGATGTGGGCGGCGGCACCGGGGCTTTTTCGATCACCCTGTGTCAGGCCTTTCCGGGTCTTTCGGCAACCATCGTCGATTTCCCCAACGTTGCGGCTATCGGTGCGGGTTACATAGAGGCCGCCGGCGTTTCGGATTGCGTCGCTTATGTGCCGGGCGACGCGTTGGAAACCGCATGGCCGGGCGATCAAGATGTCATCCTGATGTCGTATCTGTTCTCAGGCGTACCCGGCGAACGGCACGAGGAGCTGATCGCGCGCGCGTACGATCATTTGGCGCCGGGCGGCCGCATTCTAATTCACGATTTCGTCGTTTCGGCGGATCGTACGGGACCCAAGCTGGCGGCGCTCTGGCAGCTGCAGCATACGGCCTTCACCCCGCAAGCACGTTCCCTCGATGATGCCTGGCTTGCCGCAGCGTTGACGGCGGCGGGGTACGCCCGGATTTCCGTCGAGCCGATGATCCCAGGCATGACAATGCTGGCCATTGGCGAAAGGTCGGCCTGAAGCAACATGATCTGACTGGCGATTCGCGGGGCTGATGTCCGTTGCTGAGGGCAAAGCGGTCGGACTTCGAGCTATGCCACCGAACGACACTCGATTAGCTCAAGCTCGCCTTTACCTTTTAGCGGGACGAGGCCGCGGGTTCGCCCTTGGGCCATGCGGCGAACCTGCAACCAAGCCTCATTGCTCAGAAATACCGTGCCAGGGTCGGCCTCGCCGGCGATCCGCGCCGCGACATTTACCGTATCGCCCCACAAGTCGAACATGAATTGTCTTTGGCCGACGATACCGGCAACGATCGGGCCGAAATGAATGCCCACGCGCACCTTCCAACCGGCTTCGAGAGCTTCCGATGCGGTCGCCATTTCCAACCCGCACTTCACACTTGCGAGTACGGGGTTTTCGACCTTCTGCAATAGGCCGCCGGTTGCCAGAAACGCGTCTCCGATCGTTTTAATTTTTTCCAGATCGTGGGAAAACGCGATTTCCTCGAATACCTGAACCAATTCCTGAAGTTGCCCGACGACGGTTTCGGGCGGCGTGCGGTCGCAATAGGCGGTAAACCCGACGATGTCGCAAAACAGTACGGCGACTTCCTCATAGCGGCGTGGCTCGATGGTACCGGATGCTTTCAACTCCTGAACCGCGCCCGGTGGCAGAATTGCATGGAGTAATTTGTCGGATCGTTCTTGTTCGGTTTCGAGTTGATCAAGATACCCGGCTTCCTGATCGCGCAGGCGTTTTTTCTCCAAGCTCGCACTTACCCGCGCCTTCAACAGCGTCGCATTGAACGGCTTGGACAGATAATCTTCCGCCCCCAACTCGATACAGCGCACCACGCTTTCAAGCTCGTCCAGCGCGGAAATCATAATCACCGGAATGTCACGGGTGGCCATGTCGGACTTGATATGCTCAAGCGTTTCATAGCCGTTCATTTCGGGCATCATGACGTCGAGCAAAACCAGATCGAACTTGTCCGCCTCCAGCGCGGCAAGGGCGTCGCGGCCATTTTCCACCTCGGTGAGGTTTTCGTAGCCCTGTCGGCGTAAGCGTCGCGTCAGCGTGTAACGATTATCATCGTTATCGTCGACGACTAGCAATGCTGGACCGTCACTGCTCATTCACCGGCTTCCGTCGGCAGCAGGGCGGATATCTTCGTCAGCAGACGCTTTATGTCGACCGGTTTGGTATCGTAGTCGTCGCAACCGGCGGCGAGCGCCTTTTCGGCGTCGCCCGGCATCGCATGCGCCGAAAGTGCGATCACTGGAATGCTTTGGGTCGCGGACTCAGATTTGAGTTTGCGCGTTGCCTGCCAACCATCGAGAACGGGCAGACTCAAATCCATCAGGATCAATGCCGGCTGTTCTTCGTTCGCGAGAGCCACACCTTGCTCACCGTCGCCGGCGACAACGACTTCGTACCCATGTTTCTTAAGCCGATGGGTCAGCATGAAGACATTATCGTCATTGTCCTCGACATAGAGAATCTTGGTCATTTAACGGCTCTCCACATCTCTTGGCTGCCCCAGAATGCGCGATACCTCGCGGCGCACTTCATCGAGCAAATCGTCGCGGTCGAACGCCGATTTGCGCAATATTTGCTCGACGCCGCCATTCAGGCGCGCGCGGTCCTGCTCGGATAAATCCGCGGCCGTGATCACCACAACAGGTATATCAGCGTAAGTTTCTATTTTGCGCATTTCTGACAAAAATTCGAACCCATCCATTTCGGGCATCATGAGATCGAGCAGGATAAGATTGGGTTTGCCGTCCTCCAATCGATCGAGCGCCAAGCGTCCGTTCGCCGCCTCGCTGACCAGGCATCCTTCACCGACGAGAAGCCGGCGGAGCATTGTGCGGGTTGTCTCGTCATCCTCGACGACGAGAACCCGCGCACCGGCAGTGCTGCTGAGGTAACGGCCCAGAACACTACGCAAATTATCCCGGTTCACCGGCTTATTCATGTAATCAGCCGCGCCGAGCGCGTAGCCCTTGTTTTTGTCGTCGAGGATGGTGCACATCACGACCGGTATTTCAGCAAGCACACTATCGGCCTTTAGCTCTCGCAGAACCTCCCAACCGTCGGCGCCCGGCATGAGAACATCGAGCGTGATCACTGCCGGGTTCAGCTCACGCGCTAGTTTCAGTCCCTCTGCGCCATCCTTCGCCGTCCTCACTTCGACGCCGTCTTTCGAGAGATGGCGTTCCATCAGGCTGCGAACCGTTACATCGTCGTCGATGACCAGCACAAGATTGCCCCGCCCTCCGGTGCCTCTCGATACGGGCGTCCCGACGTCAAGGGTTTGCTCGCCCTCTTCGCGAATGTCGGCGACGTTAATCGGCAAGGTCGCCGTGAACGTGGTGCCCACGTCCGGCTCGCTTTCGACCGAGATATCGCCCCCCATCAATTTGCACAGACGTTGACTGATGGTGAGGCCGAGCCCGGTTCCGCCGTATTTGCGCGTGGTCGATGCGTCGGCCTGGCTGAATTCCTGGAACAGCCGAGCCATCTGCGCTTCCGATATGCCAATGCCCGTGTCGGCGACGGCAAACGACAGGCAATCAACCCCGTCGATCGCTGCACTCCGCACGGTTAGGGTTACGGTGCCCTCTTCAGTAAACTTGCAGGCATTTGACAGCAGGTTGAAAATAATCTGGCGCACCCGGGTTGAATCGGCGTGCATTTGTCCGACATCGTCGGGGCAATCGAGCGTAAGCGCGTTGTCGTTCTTTTGGGCAAGTGGCTGGACCATGGTCGAGACTTCGTCGAGCATGGTGCCCACGTCGAAGTCCTCGGATAGCATTTCGATCTTGCCCGCCTCGATTTTGGACAGATCGAGAATTTCATTGATCAGGTTCAGAAGGTGTTTGCCGGCGCCGTCGATACGATCGAGGGGTTCGACGAAATCGGTCAAACCATCGTCTTCGGCATCTTCACGCAGCATTTCCGCGATGCCGATCACGGCATTCAACGGCGTGCGCAGTTCGTGGCTCATATTCGCCAGGAACTGGCTCTTGGTCCGCGTCGCTTCCATCGCCTGATCGCGCGCCTGCGCCAAATTATCGACCAGTTCTCCGAGCTGAACCTCGCGTTGTTTAAGCTCGGTTATGTCGGAATAGATCGCCACCAGTCCGCCATCGACCGTGCGGTGATGGGTTATCTGCAACCACCGGCCGTCGCTGAACTCGCGCAATATAGTGCGCTCCTCGCTCCGGATGGCGCTGGTTCGTTCGAACTCAGCTTCGGCGTCATCGGCGTCGACCTCAAATACACCGCGCTCGATCCCGGTGCGGAAAAAGTCCTTCCAATCTGTACCCGGAGTTACCTTGTCACTAATTCCAGAAAAGTATTCCTTGTACACGCTGTTGGACATGACCAACCGATCCTCGGCATCGAACAGCGCGAAACCGTCGCTGATTGACTCGATGGCTTCGAAGAGTTGCGTGCGGGCGCCTTCCGCCTCGGCATGTGCCACTTGCAGGGCGTCGGTTGCCTGCCACCGGTCTATGGCCAAACCTAGATGGGTGGCGAACTGAACGGCGACCTTCACATCCTCGTCGCTGAAACATTCGGCTCGCGTGGCGCTGAACGACAATGCGCCGAGCACCCGGCCGTAGGCCTCCAACGGGACCGCGAGTAACGAACCGAGCTCTCCACTGGCGAGAGCAGGGTCGACAATATTCGATATCTCGCCCATCGAATTTGCCAGGTCGTTGAAAAACCGCAATTGACCAGTACGCATAACTTCGCCGGGAAGACCGTCGGCCAGCGGCACTGTCTGCAATTTCACTTTTTCGCCGCCGCGGCGCGTGTCCAGCAAGGTCTCGAGATGATAGGTGTCATCCTCGCCATCGCGCAGCGCCAATGTGCAACGGTCGAAGTCGAAGACCCATTTGATCTTATTGACCGATTGCGCCAGCAGATCGTCGAGACTCTTCGAACTCGCGATCAGCAATACGATATCGAACAGCAGGGCAAATCGCGCTGCTTGGGCCTGCCAGGTCTCTTGCCCCGCCCGATCAGTCTGTGCGGGATCGACTGTCATGTTGAACTCAGGCTGCTAGTCCTTGCTTGATCATGTCGTCAACGTCGATCTTCAACGCATCGGCGACAATATTCAAGTAGACCCCCAACCCGGCCAGCGCAACGATTTCGACTATTTCGGAATCGCTAATTCCCATATCGCGTAATTTATCGTAGTCGGCTTGCGTCAAGTCGTTTGTCGACATTGCCGCCTTTATGCCAAAGCTGACTATAGCCTGCACCCGCTCGGGGGTGACCGAGCCAAGGTCATTGCCGACCGCGGCCAGCATCGCCTCGTCGACCCCGACCATGCGACAGGTCAGGCGGTGGAATGAGCCGCAGTACTGGCAACTCCTGGCCAGAGAGATCGAATAGAGCAGCATCGCGATCACCGGCTGCGGCAGGCTCGACCCCATATAAAGCTCGCCCAGCAGAGCGGTTGTCGCCTTTAGGGCCGGCGGCGAATGTGCCAGCACCTTGTCGATATTCGGCACCTCAGGCACCTGCAAGGCTTTTTTAATTCCCTCATATATTTCGGCAACCTCACCGGTCGCCTGATCCTCTTCGATGAAGTCGACCGGACATGAAATGCGCTGCGTCGCTTCCAGCGTTTGCCACGCTGCATCCGTGCCATCGGCGGGTGCCGCGCCACCAGCGTCGCTGTTGGATTCGGCAGCTGCCGGCGTTTCGTTTGTGTTACGGCCCAATAGGTTATCGAGAATACCCATTTTCGCCCCCCTCAGTGTTCAATGATCACGCCGCAGAAAATGGTTGTGCGACCGTCATAATGGATAGAAATCGTGGTTAACACAATGATACCGCAATTCAGACTTTAGGATCAGTATTCACGAACATTTGTTGCCGCGAACAAAGTCCGCCCTTCATAACGACCGGAACGGGTTGTTACCAGCCGTAGCGACCTATTGTGATCTGCGACCGGTTGCGGACATAGAAGGCACAACCTGCGCGATTGGCCTCCCTCACCGCCGATCAGTGATTATCGCGCGGCACATTGTCGGTGAGCGAGCCTGCCGGGTCGCCGCCGCGGGCGACCTTTTGGAATTTGACCGCCGGCTTTAACACCATGCCCTGGTCGAACTGGTCGACGACCGAGCGTTGGATCGCCTGCCACGGGGTCTGATCGGCCGGGTATTGGTAGCCGCCATTGTCGGCCAGCGTCTTGCGCCGCGCGTCCAATTCGTCGTCGGAAATTAGGATATTGGCCTCCGCCTTGTTCAAGTCGATGCGCACCCGGTCGCCGGTTTGTAGCAGCGCCAGGCCGCCGCCGACGGCGGCTTCCGGCGCGGCGTTGAGGATCGAGGGCGAACCCGACGTGCCCGATTGGCGGCCGTCGCCGATGCAGGGCAGCGAGTGGATGCCGGCCTTCAACAGCGCGTCCGGTGGCTGCATGTTCACCACCTCGGCGCCGCCGGGATAGCCGACCGGCCCGGCGCCGCGCATGAACAACAGGCAGGTCTCGTCGATGTCGAGGGCCGGATCGTTAATGCGGGCGTGATAATCCTCCGGCCCCTCGAAGACGATGGCGCGGCCCTCGAAGGCGTTGGGGTCGTCGGGGTTGGATAAATAGCGGTCGCGAAATTCGTCAGAGATCACGCTGGTTTTCATGATCGCGGAATCGAACAAATTGCCCTTGAGGTTGATGAACCCGGCGGCCGGGGTCAGCGGATCGGCGATGGTGCGGATCACCCGTTGGTCTTTGATGTCCACGCCGGCGCAATTCTCGCCGATGGATTTTCCGTTGACCGTCAGCGCGTCCGTATGGGGCAGGCGGCCGGTTGCGATCAGCTCGCCGATGACCGCCGGCACACCGCCGGCGCGGTGATAATCCTCGCCGAGATATTCGCCGGCCGGCTGCAAATTGACCAGCAGCGGCGTGTCGTGGCCGATCGTCTGCCAGTCGTCATTGTCCAGTTCCACGCCGATATGCCGGGCGATGGCGTTTAAGTGGATCGGCGCGTTGGTCGAGCCGCCGATCGCGGCGTTGACGACGATAGCGTTCTCGAACGCCTGGCGGGTCAAGATGTCCGACGGTTTCAAGTCCTCGCGCACCATCTCCACCGCGCGCCGGCCGGTGGCATAAGCCATCTGGCCGCGTTCGCGGTAGGGCGCCGGGATCGAGGCCGAGCCGGGCAATTGCATGCCGAGCGCCTCGGCCAGCGAGTTCATGGTGGTGGCGGTGCCCATGGTGTTGCAGTAGCCCACCGAGGGCGCCGCCGAGGCGATCAGATCGGTGAATTCCTCGTCGTTGATTTCGCCGGTCGCCCACAGCTCGCGGGCCTTCCACTGAATTGTGCCCGAGCCCGTGCGCTGGCCTTGGAACCAGCCGTTCAGCATCGGCCCCACCGACAAGGCGATGGCCGGCAGATCCAGCGTCGCCGCCGCCATCAGGCAGGCCGGCGTGGTCTTGTCGCAGCCGATGGTCAGCACCACCCCGTCGAGCGGGTAGCCGTGCAATACTTCGACCAAGCCGAGATAGGCCAGGTTACGGTCGAGCGCCGGGGTCGGCCGCTTGCCGGTTTCCTGGATCGGGTGGACGGGAAATTCGAAACAGATGCCGCCGGCCGCGACGATGCCGTCGCGCACCCGTTTGGCCAGTTCGATGTGATGGCGGTTGCATGGCGACAGGTCGGAACCGGTCTGGGCGATGCCGATGATCGGCTTGCCCGATTGCAGCTCCTCGCGGGTGATGCCGTAATTGAGATAACGCTCGATATAGGATGCCGTCATCTTGCGGTTGCCGGGATTGTCGAACCACATCTGCGAGCGCAGCTTGGGGGCCTGATTGTCGGTCATAATTCGGTTTCCTCACCTGAACAGGGCTAACGCCGGTTAAGGTTATTCTCGCATTAAAAGGGCCGATCGGCGACCGCCCGGTGCTAATCGCTTGATTTGGCGGCGGTTAGGGCGATGTTAGGGCTAACCACGGCATTATCGGCCCAATGCCGGGTGCCGTTCACATGTGTTAAACGCAACCCTCCGACCCGCCGGCGGGGATTGCGCTGGTTCAAAGGCTTGGGCTAGTTTGGCGGCAATCGAAGAGGAAAAACGATGACACGTGAAGGGCTTGCAGAATTCAACGAGCAGAATTTCGACGCCGACGTGTTGCAGCATGACGGGCTGACGGTCGTCGATTTTTGGGCCGACCGTTGTGTACCGTGCCGTCAGTTGGCGAAGGTGCTGACGCAGATGGCGCCGGAAGTGCCGGACAATGTGCAGATCGGCACCGTCAAAGCGGAAGACAATATCGCGTTGCTGGATCGTTATGGTATCCGCTCGACCCCCACGCTATTATTCATCAAGGATGGCGAGTTGGTCGAAACGCGCACCGGCGTCGACCGCCGGCAGGTTTTAATGAAAGTCGTTGAGACGCACGCTTAAGGTCCCGGATTTCTAACCGGGCCACGGGCTACATATAGAGGAGTTAACGCATGGCACCGAATATCACCATGCTCGATATCGATGAGCTGAAGAAGACCAAGCTCAAACCGTATATCGAGCAGAGCCTGGAGCACCGGGCGCCCGACCCCGGCTTCCACGCCATGATGGGCCACAATATCGATTTGGCGGAAGCCATGTATATTGCCTGGACCACCGCCTTCAACAAAGGTGAGCTGAGCCACAAACTCAAAGAGATTATCCGGGTCTCGCTGTCGCGCCAGGCCCACTGTAGTTATTGAGGCAATGTTCGATCTGCTTCGGCGAAGCGGGAAGGACTAAACGAAACACTCATCGACGACGGCATCGATAATTATGCCAACAGCGCCGATTTGTCCGACAAGGACAAGGCAATCTTGCGCCATGTCGACCTCATTGTAACGGACCCCGATGCGATTGATGCCGACTATTACAAAGAATTGCGCCAGCATTTGACCGACGATGAAATCGTCGAGTTGGGCAACTTCTTGCTGTTCAATCTGGGCTACCACACCTTCTTCGGTACCCTGAAGTTCTATCCGATGTTCTCGCCCGACGGCCGCTTGGTCAGTCAGGAGGAGTCGCAACGGCTCTATGGCGCGTCGCCGGAGTCGTTGCAGGCACAGGCGGCGGAATAATGTCGTTTATAGAACCGATGGAACTCGACCAGATCGAGGATGCGGAACTGCGCGACCTTGTGCTGCGGTCCGAGGAACTCGGCGTACCCGGCGGCCAGTTTGCGCGCATCATCGCGCGCAAGCCGGAGCAGGCTAAAGCGACGCTGAGTGTGATGTTGATGAAGTTCACCGAGGGTAATATCGACCACCGGCTGAAAGAGATCATCCGCATCCAATTGGCCCGCTTCGCCGAGGATTCCCATTCCGCGGCGCTGCGCTCGAACAAGGCGAAAGATATGGGCGTGACGGAAGCCGAAATCGACGCCGGGTCGGGCGACTATGAGGATTCCGAACACTTCACCGAAGCCGAGAAGGTCGCGCTGCGCTACGCCGATCAAATGTTCTTGGATTCGGCCAAGGTCGACGCGGCGTTTTACGACGAATTGAAGAAGCACTATAGCGAGCCCGAGATCATGGAACTCGGGGCGTTTATCGCGGTGTTTCATGCCGCCCACATGGTGATGCGCTCGTTCGGCGCCCCGGCGCCGACCGCCCACTAGCTCCAACCGGCCGAACGTTTTCCCGACACATTGTTTGTACCTTGCCTCAAAGGGTTGGGTCCTGATGGATGGGCAACTCACCCTCTCCCGGCGGGAGAGGGTGGCGAGCGAAGGCGAGCCGGGTGAGGGGTTAGGGACGGTGCCGGGTTTCCTCGATATACCGTAACCCCTCACCCCAACCCCTCTCCCTCAAGGAGAGGGGCTTAGCGCAGATCGTTCGTTAGGGTCGACCACCCACCTGCGTCTGTGGCGGGGATGCAATCAGACGAAGGGAACCGAGTAAATGAAGGCCGCGCAAATTACCGCTTATGGCGGACCGGAAGTCATAGAAATCGTCGATCTGCCTACACCGGAACCCGGCGCGGGCGAAGTCTTGGTGCGCGCCGCGGCGATCGGCGTCGGCAAACCCGATTTCCTTCTGCGCTCTGGAATTTACCGGTGGAAGCCGCCTCTGCCGACCATCCTCGGCAATGAAATGAGCGGCCATATCGAAGCGCTCGGCCCCGGCGTCAGCGGTTTGCAGGAAGGCCAGCCGGTGATGGTGTTCGGCACCGGCGGCGGGCGCTATGCGGAATATAACGCGGTACCCACATCGCTGGTGACGCCGTTACCCGACAGCGTCGATCTCGACGCGGCGGTCGCCATCCCCAACTACATCATCGCCTGGGCTCTGCTGTTCGAGGCGGCCCGGGGCATTGACGCCAAGACCGTCTATGTGAACGGCGCGGCCGGTGGCATGGGAACCGCGATTATCGATCTGTGCCGATCCCGGGGTATCGACATCATCGGCGGCGCCAGTACGGCCGAAAAATGCGCTTTTATCGCCGACTATGGCGCGACCCAGGTGATCAACTATACGGATCAGGATTTGGTGGCGCGCGCGACGGAACTCACCGGCGGGCGCGGCGTCGATCTGGCCTTCGACCAGCTTATCGGGCCGCGTTTTGTCGACACGCTCGACATGCTGGCGCCGCTCGGCATGGCGGTGTCGTACAACGCGCTGGCGGGCCTGCCCGAGGATGAGCTGTTCGCCGGCATGCGGGCGCGGGCGGGTAAGAGCCTCGCCGTGCGCTGTTTCTCCTGGCACGCCTTCGACGATGCCCCGGAAAAAGCGCGACGGATCACCGACGCCGTCGTCGGAGAGTTCGCGGCGGGTAAGTTCAAACCGGCGATCCACGACCGGCTGCCCCTATCGGACGTCCGCCGCGCCCATGAGATGCTCGATGCCCGCGAGATCATGGGCAAGCTGGTGCTCAAACCTTAGAGGTGCGGTCGCCGGCGATCGATGGCACCATGTCCGCCATGATAGCCCCACCGGATATATCAGGTATCGTGTGCGGCCCCATGGGCGCGCGCGAGCACGATGCGGTGCGCGATTTGATCGCCAATACATTTAGCCGCTACGAACCGATGGCTGTCGCGGTGGGCCAGAGTTTCGCGGAGTTCCAGGCCGTGTTGGATCTTTTTGTGGCTGACGACACGTTTCAGGACCTCACGGTTCGAGCCCGCTTAGCGGCAACCGGCGAAATCGTCGGCGTCATGCTGACAACCGATTTCACCATGCCTCTGCCTGTTGGTATGGTGGGTCTATCACCGAATTTCGCGCCCATCGGCGGCGTCATCCATGAACTCGAGGCGTGGTATATCGACGCGAAATCGCCGCCGCCGGGCGAATGTCTCGACCTCGCCATGCTCGCGGTCGACCGCGCCCATGGCGGCCAGGGGATTGCGCAGCGGCTGGTGAGCGACTGCCTGAAACGCGGCGCCGCGAAGGGCTATCGCCGCGCGATCACCATGGCGACCAATCAGACCTCGCAAAAAGTGTTCCAAAATCTCGGCTTCAAGGAGCTATTTTCGGTTTCCTACAAGGACTATACTTTCGACGGGAACAGGGTGTTTGCCGCGATTGAACCCGATGACCGGACCGCTCTGATGGAGCGTATGCTCTGATCCCACGCAATCGAGCCTAAACCGCCAGAATTTAGGAGAAATACGCCATGGACGGTCCTAACGAGATAGCGCCCGACGCCAGCCAAGCCAAATCGGTGTTCGAGCAACGCGCGCGCTACGACAGCCCGGCGAATATTTTCACCATCAAACGCCCTTCGGTACCCAAGCATGTGTTTGTGGACGAGATCGCCGAAGCGATGGCGCCCGACACGGCGACCGGTTGGATCGCGCTGGATGTCGGTGCGCGGATGGGCTTCGATTATCCCGCCACCACGCCGATGATGCTGGGCCGCTATGCGCGGGTGCGCGCCGGCGAGAGCCTATCGGGCCAGTTCCGCGCGTCGGGCGAAATCTATTATGGCATCGCCGGGTCGGGCAGCGCCGCGAAAGCCGGCGAGACCATCGCGTGGAATGCCGGCGATGTGTTCGCCTTGCCGGGTGGTGGCGAGACCGAGCTGGTCGGCGGTCCGGACGGCGCGGTGCTATTCCAAGTAACCAACGAGCCTGAACTAACCTTTCATAAGCTCGACGCGCCGAGCCCGGAAAACGCGCCGACCCAGGCGGCGCTCTATCCCGATGCGGAAATCCGCCATCAGATGGCGCTGGTCCATGACGAGCAGAAGGCCGACCCCAACGTCACTGGCCTGGCCCTGCACTTCAGCAGCGAGCGGCGCGAGCAGATGCGCGATATCCACCCCTCGATCGCCCTGGCGATGAACTCGCTCGACGCCCACGAGGTGCAGCGCCCCCACCGGCACAATTCGGTGGCGATGACCCTGCCGATCCAGTGCGACAATGTCTATTCGGTGATCGAGGGCGACCGGGTCGATTGGCACAAATACGCCATCATGATCACGCCGCCGGCCGATCTCCACGAGCACCACAATGAGGGCGACGGGCAGATGCTTAGCATCGTGGTGCAGGATGGCGGGCTGTACTACCACCTGCGCACTATCGGGTTCAGCTTCGACTGAGGTGGAACCCGTTTCAGAGTATGGCCGCCGCATGCTTCGAGACGCCGGCGGTGCCGGCTCCTCAGCATGAGGTGTTTTGGGGGGAGAGAATTCTAAGCGCCTCCCTCATCCTGAGGAGGGCCATAGGTCCGTCTCGAAGGGTGAGTTCGACGCGTTGGGGGAAGCAACATGGTTTGGGCATTGGTTTTTGTGTTGGTCACAACCAGCGTGGCCGAGACCTGGGATACGGGCATGCGGTTTAACACCCTTGAGGAATGCCGGCGCGCCGCCGGTGCGCTTGCCGATAATATTCAAAGCAGTCAGTTACAGGGTCTCGAACAACGTCAAACTGGCGAAATAAAATTGACCGACTGGGAGTGGTCTTGCCTGCCGCACAAGGCTTAGACCGGTTAGCGCACCAGGGTGGCGGACCACACCACGATCATCACCAGGATCCAGATGATCATCACCAGGCGCAGGCGCCAGTCGCCATTATGGGCAACGCCGAGAAACGCCGAAACATTGACCAGGATCATCAGTGGCCAGGTCGAGGTGCGCAGGGCGTCGATGTCGGGCGCGGTCCAGGCCTGATACATGGTTGGGATGAATGTCAGGGGGCCGACCAGGACGATGGCCAGGAATAATTTCCCCGGCCACATTTGTACAAACCACAATGTTTTTTGCGCGGTCCAGTCGCTGAACACATCCACCGCGTCCGGTATGAGTTTAATCACCAATTATCCCCCTTGAAGCGCCCAGCCCGGCGCGTCGGTTATTATTGGGCTAGCGCCTCTTCCACATAGTCGAGGCGGTCTTGGCCGAAATACATCTCGTCGCCGACGAAGAAGGTCGGCGCGCCGAACACGCCGCGCGCTACCGCGCCATCGGTAATGGCTTTGAGCTTTTTCTTGATTGCCGGATCGCTGGCGCGGGTGAGCAAGTCCGCCGCGTCGAAGCCGGCGGCCGACAGGATTTCGCCGGCCACGTCGGGGTCGCCCATGTTAGCGCCATCGGCCCAAATCGCCTGAAAGCAAGCGTCGATGAAGCGCCGGAAGGTATCTTCACCCGCTTGGTCGAGGATCGCCACCGCGGCGCGCTGCAGGGCCAACGTATTGACCGGAAAATAGACATTCAGGGTGAACGGAATGTCATAGCGCGTGGCGCAACGCACCATGTCGCGGTCCATATACTGGCCCTTGGCCGGCACCGTGCCTGGCGGGCTGTTGCCGGTGGCCTGCATGATGCCGCCCAGGAAAATTGGCGTCCAGGCGATGGCCGCCCCGGTGCGCTCGGCGATCTCGGGCAGGCGCTTATAGGCCAGATAAGCGGTTGGGCTGACCACGTCGAACAGAAATTCTACTGTTTTTGCCATGGGTGATTCCTATCTTCGCCGTGCTACCAGTTCTCGATCCAGGGCCGCATATCCATCTCGAAGGTCCAGGCGCTGCGCGGCTGGTTGTGCAGCATGAGATAGGCTTCGGCGATATGTTCGGGATTGAGGATGCCGTCCTGGTCTTTGAGGGCGTAGCGCTCGGGAAACATCTCGGCGATGAACTGAGTATCGATGGCGCCGTCGATCACCACATGGGCGACGTGAATACCTTTCGGCGCCAGTTCGCGGGCCATCGATTGCGCCAGCGCGCGTAGCGCGTGCTTGCCGCTGGCGAAAGCGGCGAAGCCGCTGCCGCCGCGCAACGAGGCAGTCGCGCCGGTGAACAGGATGGTGCCGCGTTTGCGCTCCTGCATGCGTTTGGCGACCTCGCGGCCCATCAGAAAGCCGCCCAGGGCGCACATCTCCCAGACCTTGAAATAGACCCGCATGGTGGTCTCGGCGATGGGAAAGCGCACGTTGCCGCCGACATTGTAGACCGCGACCTCGATGGGCCCGATCTCGGTCTCGATTTCCTCGATCAGGGCCTCCACCTGTTCTTCGCGCCTTGCGTCGGAGCCGAAGGCATGGACCGTGCCGCCCGCGGCCTCGATAGCCGCGACTAGCCCGGCGAGCTTCTCGACAGTGCGCCGGGTGACGCAGACCGTATAGCCCTCGGCGGCGAAACGCCGGGCGATCGCACCGCCGGTGGCGTCGCCGCCGCCGACAATCAGGGCAACTTTGGGGTCGCTCATGTGAACCTGCCTATACGTGATCCCCGCCTTTAGTGATCTGGGGTAATGGCGTTAGAATAATCGTTCCGACGGCTTTGTCACAGCGATCGGCGGATAAATCGCGATAAGACGAGAACGGGGGATGAAATGGCCGTGGATGGCAGGTTTGACTACATCATCGTCGGCGCCGGCAGCGCCGGCTGCGTTCTGGCCAACCGGCTGACCGAGTCGGGCCGCCACCGGGTGCTTTTGCTCGAGGCCGGCGGTGAGGACCGCAATCCGTGGATCCATATTCCGCTGGGTTACGCCAAGCACTTCTCCAATAAAAAAATCAACTGGCTGTACCAGACCACGCCGGGCGAGGAATGGGTTAAGCGGCCGGTCGCGCAGCCCCGCGGCAAGGTTCTGGGGGGCACCAGCGCGATCAACGGCATGGTCTATATTCGCGGCCAGGCCGAGGACTATGATCATTGGCGTCAATTGGGGAACGCCGGCTGGAGCTACGACGACGTTCTGCCTTATTTTCGAAAAGCCGAGGATCAGCAGCGCGGCGCCGACGACTATCACGGGGTCGGCGGGCCGCTGGCGGTGTCCGACGTCTATGAGACGCATCCTCTGGCCGAAGCCTATATTGCGGCCGCCGAACAGGCGGGTTATCCGCGCAACCCGGATTTCAACGGCGCGACCCAGGAAGGATTCGGACCGTCCCAATGGACCACCCGTAAGGGCCGCCGCAGCAGCACCGGAGTGGAATATCTCAAGCCCGCGCGCAAACGCGACAATCTGGCGGTCGCCACCAATGCCCACGCCACGCGATTGTTGTTCGAGGGCACCCGCGCCACCGGCATCGAGTACAGCCAGGGCGGACAATTGCGTACCGCCCATGCGGATGGCGAGGTGATCGTCTCCGGCGGGGCGTATAATTCGCCGCAACTTCTACAGCTCTCCGGCCTGGGGCCGGCCGATCTGCTGCGCCAGTTCGGCATCGACGTGGTCGCTGACATGCCGGGCGTTGGCGATAACCTGCAGGATCATTTCAACGGGCCGCTGATCTACAAGGTCAGCCAGCCCTTCACCGCCAACGATATGGCCAACAGCCTGCCCCGCCGCATCACGACGGGGCTGCGTTACGCGCTGACGCGCAAGGGGTTTCTGGCGATGGGCGCCTCCGTTGCCGGCGGATTTATTCGCGCCGACCCGGCCGCCGCCTCGCCCGACATTCAAGCCCAGATTATGTTGTTTAGCTGGGAAACGCCCGTCGAGGGCGCCCATCCGTTTTCCGGCTGCACCATCGTGAACGCGCTGTTGCGCCCCGAAAGCCGCGGCCATTTGCGCATCACATCCGCCGACCCCTTCGCCGCGCCGGATATTCAACCCAACTATCTGGCCGCGCAGAAAGACCGCGATGTGCTGGTCGCCGGCATGAAGGCGATACGCCGCGTTATGGCGCAGCCGGCGATGCAGCCCTTTATCGTTGAGGAATACCAGCCGGGCCCCGACTGCGTCAGCGACGACGATATTCTCACCTATATCCGCGAGAATGGCCGCACCAGTTTTCACCCCACCACCACCTGCCGCATGGGTAGCGACACCACCGCGGTGGTCGACGAGCGCTTGCGGGTGCGCGGCATTCAGGGGTTGCGGGTGATCGACGCCTCGATCATGCCCTCGCTGGTGTCCGGCAACACCAACGCGCCGACCATCATGATCGGCGAAAAAGGCGCCGATATGATTCTCGAAGACGCGGCGGAGTAAGCCCCTCTCCTTGGGGAGAGGGGTTGGGGTGAGGGGACATTCCCGCCGCTGAAGCCAGAAAAGTTTATTTCCCCTCACCCGGCTCGCAATGCTCGCCACCCTCTCCCGGTGTGAGAGGGTTTTTGTTATGAACACCGCCCCTCAGTGCGTGTCGATATCCACCTCGAAGGTCTGCAGGAAGCGCGACGCCATCATGTAATAGCCGACCAGCAACGTGGTCTCGATCAGCTCTTCGGGGGAATAATACCCGGCCAGTGCAGTGAACGAGGCCTCGCTCGCCTTGCCGTCGCGCACCACCTCGTCGACAAAGCGTAACAGTGCTGTCTCGAAGGCATCGAAGACATCGGAACCAGGGCCGTCGTCCAGGGTGGCGCGAATTTTATCGTCGGCCATGCCCATTTCGGCGGCGATGATTTCGTGATGGTAGATCTCGTAGGCGGCGCCCGACAAAGAGCCGGTCCGCAGGATCACCAGCTCGCGGGCGATGTCGTCCAGCACGCCGTCGAAACGCAGCGCGCTGCCGAGCTTGAGCATGCCGGCGGCCGCGCTGCCGCCATTGCCCAGCATGCGGTAGATATTCGCCTCGAACCGCTTGGCCAGTTCCACAGCCATGTCCGGCCGAATGTTGGTCATGTCGTTATAGGGAATTCGCGCCATTATATTTCTCTCCTGTTACGTTGCGCTGCGAAAGCCCTCCTCCTTGGGGAGAGGGGTTGGGGTGAGGGGACGACCCTATTCGTTGAAACTAGAAAAGATTATTTCCCCTCACCCGCTCGCAATGCTCGCCACCCTCTCCCGGCGGGAGAGGGTTCCGCTGTGCGGATATTCCCGTCAGGCTGATAGCCCATCCAGATCCATGTCGAAGGTCTGCAAAAACCGCGATGTCAGCATGTAAAAGCCCGTCAGCAGCGTGGTCTCGATCAGCTCTTCGTTGCTGTAAAATCCGGCCAGTTCGGCGAACGCCGCCTCGCTGGCCTTGCCGTCGACGACCACTTCCTCGACAAAGCGCAGCAGCGCGGTTTCGAATTCGTCGAATACCGGACTTGTGGCCCCTACATCGACGGCGGCGCGAATCTTATCGTCGGAAATGCCCATATCGGCGGCCATGGACTGGTGATGGTCGAGCTCGTAGGCGGCCTCGCACAGCGAGCCGGTGCGCAGTATCAGCAACTCGCGCGCCACCGGATCGAGCAGGGCGTCAAAGCGTAACGCGCTGCCCATACGCAGATAGCCCAGCGCCGCGCTGCCGCCATTGGCCAGCATGCGGTAGAGATTAAAGTTGGGCCGCTTGGCAAGCTCTTCGGCCAGATCCGGCGGCAGGTTGGTCATGTCGTTATAGGCAATGCGTGCCATTTATTAGTCCTCCTCTAATCGCGCCGCGCGCCTTATACTTCGGCCAATTCATCCCCGCAAAGGAGACCGGCAATGGCCGAGCCCGTAATTTTGGAAGTGTTCAGCGACTACGTCTGACCCTGGTGTTATCTCAGTACCGTGCGTATTGAAAAGCTCAAACAAAAATTCGACATCGAGGTCAAGCTGGTGCATTTCCCGCTGCACCCGGACACGCCCAATGAGGGCCGTTCCATGGCCGAACTGTTCGCCGGGCGCGACTACGACCCCGAGGCGTCTTATAACCGCATGAAGGGGTTGATGGATCAGGAAGGCCTGCCCTATTCCAAGCGCACCCACACCTATAACAGCCGGTTGGCGCAGGAATTGGGCGCGTGGGCGGAAACCCAACCGGGCGGCGAGGCCATCCACGACGCGCTCTACACCGCTTATTTCGTCGACGGCAAGAATGTCGGGGATACGGATGTTCTGCTGGGGATCGTTGAAGCGGTCGGCCTGCCGGTGGACGAGGCGAAGGTCGTTTTGGAAGAACGCAGCTTCGAGAAGACTGTCGATGCGGATTGGGCCAAGTCGCGCGACTATGGCGTCACCGGCGTGCCCACTTTTGTCGCTGGCGGCTATGGCGTTGTCGGTGCGCAACCCTATGAAGCGCTCGAGCAACTGATGAACGAGATCGGTGCGCCGGAGCGGTCCTAAGCGCTACTGCTAGCGGAACCGGCAACAAAGGAGGTTTTTCGATGTTTGATTTGGAAGAGTTCCTCGCCGATTGCCGTGATGCTGTCGAACAGGACCCAAGCCATCGGGCCGCCCGCGAGGTGGCGGCGCGCGCCGTCGCCGATCCCGCGGCGGTGCTCAAAGGGTTGGGCGAGCCCGAGCGGGCCGGCGTGACACCCCTCTATCAGTCGGAAACGCTGACGGTGCTCAACGTGGTTTGGGGGCCACTGATGAATGTGCCGGCCCATAACCATGAAATGTGGGCGGTCATCTCGGTCTATACCGGGCGCGAGGACAATATCTTTTGGCGGCGCATCAAGGATGAAGACGGCGAAACCATCGAAGCCGCCGGGGCCAAATCGCTGGCGGCGAAATGCGCCGAACCGCTGGGGCGGGACATCATCCATTCGGTTGTTAATCCGATCAATCGCCTCACCGGCGCTATTCATCTTTACGGCGGCGACTTTTTCGAAGTGGAGCGCCATGAATGGGATCCGGAGACCCATATCGCACGCCCCTTCGATATCGAAAACACCCGGCGCTATTTCGAACGCTCGAACGCATTGCTCGACGCTACCTAATTGAGAAAGGGCCGATGCATTTTTCGATTTTGATCCATGACGAACCCGACTCCGCCGCCCTGCGCGACGAGCACCGCACCGCCCATCTCGATTATCTCAAAGGTTTTGACGACCAGACACTCTTCGCCGGCCCCTTCACCAGCGACGATGAAGGCGCCGATCTGGGCAGTTTTCGGCTGATCGACTTTCCCGACCGGGCGGCGGCCGAACAACATATCGCCGACGAGCCCTATGTTATCGGCGGTGTGCAGAAGCGCTGGCAGATCCACCGCTGGCGCGGCTCGGTGCCCCATACCTGGCGCGACTGCCCGCGTACGGAAGGTAATATTCAGGCGCTGTTCCACGGGGTCGATCATCCCGCCAGCATGGCGACCCGCACCGAATTGCGCGATGCCCACGAGGCCTATTTGGACGACCATGGCGGCCAGGTCATGGCGCGCGGCCCACTGCTCAACGACGAGGGTAGTGAATCGGTCGGCAGCATCTGGCTGCTCGATGTGCCGGATTTGGATGCCGGCCGCGCCTTGCTGGAGGGCGACCCGTTCTACAAATCGGGCATCTACAAGGACGTCCTATTCCACCGCTGGCGCTTCGGCCGGGTGTTCGACCGGTTCAAGGTTTAGCGGGTCGGGTCCTAAAACCCGAACAGGCGCTGAGGATTATCCACCAAAATCTTCTGGATTGTTGCGTCGTCGGTCCAGTCGAGTAGCTGGTCGAGCAGATAGGCGTCGTTGGGCATACCGCGATAATGGATCGGGTGAGGCCAGTCGGTGCCCCAGATGATGCGGTCGGGGTTGGCGTCGATCAGCGCCTGGGCGACCGGAACAACGTCGGGATAGGGTGGATTATCGGCGCCGGTGATGCGGTAGGTCCCGGTCAGCTTCACCCACCAATGGCCGCCGCGCACCAGTTCAAGAAACGCTTGGAAACCCGCATGCTCGATGGTGTGGGGCGATTTCATATAGCCCAGATGACCGACCACGATATCGACCGGGAAGTCGGCGAAGGTCTCAGCCAAGTCGGGAAATTCATCGACATGGAGCAGCACTTCCAGATGCCAACCCAGCGGCGCCAGGCGTTCGCAGAACCGCCGCACTTCGTCCATGCTGTCGAACGGGTTGCCGCCCTTATCGGCGATATTCACCCGCACGCCGCGCGCGCCCTTGGCGTTGAGCTCCGCTAACTCAGCATCGGTGACGCTGCCGTCGACCGCGACCACGCCGAGCAGCCGCCCCGGGTGAAGCGCCATGGCGTCCAACATCGCCGAATTATCGGTGCCGTAAACGCTGGGCTGGGTGAGCACCGCGCGCGCGATGCCGAGCACGTCAAGCAGCGCCAGATAAATCTCCAGCGGCGCATCGGGCGGGGTGTAGCCGCGCGCCGGCGAATAGGCATATTTGGCCTCCGGCCCGAACACATGGGCATGACAGTCGATCGCGCCGGGCGGCGCGACAAGTTTCGGCGGCGCCGGGTTGGGGTCGGGCGGCGGGCAGGCGGGGATTTCAGGGTCTGTCATCGCGACCCGGCTGTGTCCCCTATTCAGCCGCTTTGGCTTGGCGTTCGGCGGCGGCCACTTCGGTGAAGCGCGCGGCGTAGGCGTCGCTTTCCTCGACCGACAGACCGTCGACCGCGTTCCATTGCTTGCGGTTGTAGTCTTTCGATTCCAGCTCGGTCCAGAACGAGTCGTTCAGCCGGTTGATCATGTTGAACATGGCGCAGGCCATCGACACTTCGACGATTTCGGTGTCGGTGAGATGGGCCTTCATGGCCTCCCAGGTTTCGCGCTCGCGCGCTGCGGTGTTGTTGGTCATCGCTTCGGACCAGGCGATGACGGCGCGATCGCGTTCGTCGAACAGGTCGCTGGTCTTGTAGGCGTCGGTCGCCATCACCGCCAATTCCTCGTCGGAAATGCCCAGGCCTTGGCCGAAGATCGATGTGTGCTCGGTGCAATAGGTGCAGGCGTTGACCATCGAGGTCTTGATGCAGGCCAGCCCGCGCAGACGCGCCTCGGTGGTCGCGCCCAGGCCGGGCTGGCGCACGGCGGTGATGAAGCCGAGAAACCAGCGCGCGATATCGGGGCTATGCGCGCCTAAAATGCGCAGCAAATTGGACGACCGTCCGAGAAAGCGTTCCGACGCCTCGAAAGCCATCTTGGCGGTGCCGGTGGCTTCCTCGTCGCTGAGGCCGGGTAGACGCTGTGACATGGGAATTGCCCTCCATAAACGAATTGGGAGCCGCCTGGGCGGCGGCGGATAGGCAGGTGTTATCGATTCCGCCGCTGGCCTGCAAGCTTTGGTGCTGGGCTCATGTCTTGCTGACACGAGAACGGCGACCCGAGGGCCGCCGTTTTTAACCGTTTTGGCTGTGTCGATATCGCCCTAGGGCGCTGTGTTGTTCACATCCGTGCAGAGGAGAATGTTTACGATTAGATTCAGATTGTTCGTGAGATTTCCAATCGCTGTATTGCCAATAACGGTGGACGGGCAATCCCCGGAAATTCCATACACGGCTTGACCCAAGGCGGGATCACCATTGTCTTTTGTTACATTGTTGATAATCACGCTTCCCTCCTTGAACAGAATTCCACTCGCGCCGTTGCCCGACGAAATACTGTCTTTGACGAGCCCGCCAAGACCAACGATGATTCCGTTAAAATCGTTATCGATCGCCCGTATGTTCTCGACCGAAATGCCATTAGAGAAGCCGGATCCGATACCATTATCCCAACCGGTGACCGTGCCGTTGCGGACGGTGACACCTTGCGCGTTTATTGCGACACCGCTGCCGTTTGGGACGTTGCCGATAAAGCCGGGGCCACCGATCGTGAAGCCGTTAAGATTGAGAGTTACGAAAGCTGCGTCGATGATAATACAGTCCCCCGCGGCGGCGGAGCCGTTGATGTTTCTGGTGAGTATGTAGGAACCGGTAGACGATATTGTTTGGCAAGAGTTAACACGTGTCGGCGCAGCTTGTGCGGAATGCGATGACAAACCCGCGGTAATCAGCATGACCGCTAAAAAGATACTTAGCCCCTTCAACATAATTCTATCCCCATAGTTGTGTGTTAGATCTGCGTGCTTAAGACGTATCCGATTTCAAACCTGCCCCGCTTGAATTGGCTAATGGTTTCAAAACCCTAGCGCTCGCGAAGACAATGTTCAGGCCTTTTGGAAATCGCGAACCGAATACAAATGTGAGAGTGCCGCATATCCGCTGCCAAAGAAAGGACCATAAGCGGTGCCGCCGGCCGCTCGACGGTGGCAATTAGTCGACGGTTTCCAAAGTGCCGAAAGTCGACCGTTCCTAGTCGCCGGTGGCGGCATAATCGACCGGCCGGGTGATCGGCTTGCCGTTATGCTCGATCGAGACGATGGGGTCGAGCCGCGCGGCCAGGGTGGCGTGCAGGTAGCAGGTATTGGCGGCGATGGTCATCAGGCGCTCGTGGGCCTCGTCGTCCTCGCCGCCGTTGAGGAACAGATGAGTGTCGACCGGTTCGATATTGCCGGTCCAACTGCCGTCACCCGGGTCGCCCTCCATGGCGAAGGGGGTGCGTTGCACGATTCGCACGCCATGGATGTCGAATTTCTGATGGATGATGTAGCGCGACAGCTGGGTCATGTAGCAGAACACGATACCGGCGGCGATCAGCGCCAGCCCGCTCGGTCCCACTTCTTCGTTCGCGTTTTCGACCATCCGGTCGTCGGACTTGAACGCGAAATGGCTCAGCCCCGGCATCTCCAGCCAGGTATTGGTATCGGTGATGCCGGCGGGATCGAGCAACCGGCTGGCGCCGCTCACCGTACGCACGACGCGCCGGATCGTGCCGTCGCTCACATCGACGATATCGCCGGTTTGCACCTTGCCGGTCTTGCGGATCAGATCGGACAGATCGTTGGCGCCGTCGAGCGGCGCGGGCGGCTCGCTGTAGGTGAGGAACGGATCGGCTGCATCTGGCCCGGTCGAATTCTTTAACGTGGTCGCCTTGCGGCGGCGGCCGTTGACATAAATCGCGAATGTGTTGGTGACTGCCGAGCGCATAGTCGCCAAGGCCGGCGAAGCGCGTACCGCGTCATAGACCAGGGCGGCGATCTGGTCGGACGGCGCTTGGGCCTGGATCTTGACTTCGATTTTGGCTGGTTCGGCGCCGCCGATCCCGTCGCCGCGCACAAAAGAGCCGTCGAGAAAGTAGAAATTCTGGAGTTTGATCTCGACTTGCGGCGCCGCCATGCTGCGCGCCCGGGCGATGACCAGGATGCGCCGCAATAGATCGGCATGCAGGCCGGCATTGTAAAAACCCAGCGGGAAGGGCGCGAGGTCGGTGCCTTTGATGTGTTTGCCTTCGTCGGTTGTCATGCGCCAAGCGCTGCCACGGCTACCTTCGGAAACCACCGCCTCTTTTTGGTAGCCCGAGAGGGTGCGCGCTTCGGCGATGAAGACGTCGCGGCCGAAATCCGAGGTCAGCAGCGGTGAGCGGACGCCGCCTTGGCGTACCTTGAAGGCGAGGGGATAGCCTGAACCGTCGATGGTCTCGGAAGTGGACATGGAAATAATTTCTCCGAATAAAAATGTGGCCGTGCCGAGCTACACGCCGACGAAGGTTTTCGCCTTCTTATACATGGCATAGTCGACCAGTTTTCCGTCCAGCGAAATCGCCGCCGACCCGTCGGCTTCGGCGGCTTCGAACGCGCCAATCAGCCGCTGATAATAGTCGAGCTCGTCGGCGCTGGCAGCATAAGTTTCGCGGGCGACCGGCACCTGTTGGGGATGGACCAGGGTGCGGCCGTCATAGCCCAGCCGCTTGGAGAGCTGGCAATCGGTGCGCAGCGCGTCGTCGTTCTTGATGTCGCTATAGGCGCCGTCCAGCACATAGGGCAGGCGCGCGGCGCGGGCGTCGAGCAGTACCTTCGAGCGGGCATAGAGCAATTCTGTGCCCTCGAGTGACCAGGCGCATTGCAGATCACCCTGCAGATCGCCGTCCTCGGCGCTGCCAAAGGAGACGCTCTCGACCCGCGCTGCCGCTGTCGCCAGCTCAAAGCAACGCACCACGCCCAGGGCGGTTTCCATCATCGGGATCAGCTTGACCGTGTTGGTTTCGAGGCCGGCCTCGCGCTCGGCCGCAGCCATGATGGCGTCGACTTGCTGGATTTGCTCTGGGCTTTCGGCCTTGGGTAGAAACAGCGCATAGACATGGGCGTTGGTCATCGCCTTCAAATCGGCTTCGAGGAAATCTGGCTCGTTGTTGACCCGAATCAGCGCCGGTAGCGCGACGCTGGGCAGAATATCGGCGATATCCTGACGCACTTGGTTCTTGCGGTCGGTCGGCACCGTGTCCTCGAGATCGATGATGACCGCGTCGGGCGAACAACGCCCGGCCTTCTCGATCAGCTCTGGCCTCGTGCCGGGCACGTAGAGGGTAATCAATGGGTAGTTCATGTCTCTCTCCTACCGGGGCACAACGTTAGCCTCATGCTGAGCTTGTCGAAGTATGAGGCGGGCGACACCTCGATCCTTCGACAGGCTCAGGATGAGGTGTTGCGGCATCTACGCGCCGCTGTTTGCCTGGTTTTCTGTTGCATCGTCAAATAACGCCGTCGTTTTTAAGGGCTGTAATCTCTTCGTCGGACAGGCCGAGGCGTTGCGCGAAGATTTCCGCGTTATCGGCGCCCATATACCGCCCGGCATGGTTCACCGCGCCGGGCGTGCCGGTCATTTTGGGAAACACGCCTTCCATCTTCAGCGGCGGACCGTCGCCGTCGGGCCCTTCGACCACCATATCGCGGGCTTGGGCGTGTGGGTTGGCCATGATGTCGGCCACATCGAGGACCGGTCCAACGGGCACGGACGTTTCGCGCAATAGGGTTGTGACCTCTTCCAGCGTATGACCGCCGATCCACTCGCCCAAGATAGCGTCGAGGGCGTCGACGTTCCGCAGCCGGGCCGGATTAGTGGCGAAGCGCGGGTCCTCAACGAGTTCGGGCATGCCGATGGCGTGGAACAGGCGCAGCGCCGTCGCCGGGGTCGAGCCGGCCAGGGCCACCCAGCGCTGGTCGCTCGTTTGATAGATATTGCGCGGCGCCGAGGTCGGCGCGCGATTGCCGATGCGCATCGGCGGTTGGCCGGTCATCTCGTTGACCAGCACATTGGGGCCGAGCATGGAAAACAGGCTCTCCCACAGGCTGACATCGATCATCTGGCCCTTGCCGGTGCCGATCACGTCGCGGTGGTAGATGGCGAACATGGCGGCCATGGTGGCGTAACAGCCGGCAAAACTGTCGCCCAGGGCGAATTGCGGCAGGGTCGGCGGCCCGTCGGCTTCGCCGGTCAAATGCGCAAAGCCGCTCATCGCCTCGATTAATGTGCCGAACCCGGGCTGGCTGCTATAGGGGCCAGACTGGCCGAAGCCGCTGACCCGGATCATGATCAGGCGCGGATTGATTGCGGCTAAGTCTTCGTAATGGATGCCCCAATCCTCGAGACGGCCGGGACGGAAATTTTCGACAAAGATGTCGGCGTCTTCGAGCAGGCGGAACAAGATCTCGCGGCCTTGCGGCTTGGAGATATTCAACGTCACCATCTTTTTGTTGCGGGCGTAGTATTTCCACCACGGATTGACGCCGTCTTTGGTGAACCCGAAATGGCGCAAATCGTCGCCTTTTTCCGGATGTTCCACATGGATGACTTCGGCGCCGAAGTCGGCCAGTAGCCGGCCGCACAGGGGCGCGGCAATGACCGTGGCGCATTCGACGACTTTGAGCCCTTGCAGGGCCTGTTCGGGCGTAGACATGGCTATCTCAATACCAGGGAATTTGTGGCCGCGCAGCAAAGTTTGCGGATAGGACGCGATCGATTTTTTAGCGGTTCCGGTATGGCGTTTCCGCCGTAAAGAGTATGGTTGAACAGGTGCATGAGGGAAACCGAGAGATGAAAAACCAATCCGATGGCGGTGAAGCCATTCTCCAGGCGTTTCGCAGTCTGGGTATCGATTATATTATGGCCTCTCCGGGGTCGGAATGGGGCGCGGTCTGGGAGGCCTTGGGCAGCCAGAAACTGACCAATACGCCGGGACCGACCTATTTTAGCTGCGCCCATGAAACTCTCGCGGTCAATCTCGCCACCGGCTACACCATGATCACCGGGCGCATGCAGGCGGTGATGCTGCACACCGGCGTGGGTCTGCTGCAGGGCTCGATGGGGATCGACGGCGCCCTGCGTCAGGGCGTTCCCATGCTGGTGGTTTCCGGCGAATCGCTCAGCTTCGGCGACGATCCCGAATTTAATCCCGGCGCCCAGTGGCAGTCGCTGTTGAGCGTTGTCGGCGGGCCGCACCGTCTGGTTGAACCCATCGTCAAATGGGCGAACCAGGCTGGCAGCGTCTCGACCATGTATCAGCAGGTGATGAGCGCCGGCGAGATGGCCCAACGCAACCCCGCCGGTCCGGTCTATATGAGCGTGCCGATCGAGACCATGGGGGAGGACTGGGAGCCGCCGTCGGAGTTCCGCGACGCGCCGCCGGCGCCGAAAACAACCGCCGCGGCGGCCGATATAGAAGCCGTCGCCAAGCTGCTGGTGGCCAGCAAACAGCCGGCAATCGTCGCTGAAATGGCCGGCCGCGACCCGGCGGCGCACGCCGCGTTAGTTGAGTTAGCCGAGCTGTTGGCGATTCCGGTGGTCGAAGGCCTTTGGTCGATGTTCGCCAATTTTCCGAAGGACCATCCGCTCCATCAAGGCTTCCACCGCCCGGCCTTGATCGATGACGCCGACTTGGTGCTGACGCTGTGCTGCGCCGCGCCCTGGTATCCGCCCAGCGCCGGCCCGAAAAAGGCCCGACTGGTCGCCATCGACGAGACGCCGTTCCGTCCGGCCATGGTCTATCAGCCAAACCTGGCGGAAATATTCCTCGAAGGCGACACGGCGTCGACATTGCAACTGCTTGTCGAGGCGGTGCGCGCGGCCGGTATCAACGAGGGCGCGGTCGCCGAGCGCCAAAGCCATTGGGCCGCGGCCCATGAGGAGCGCGTCGCCTCGCTTCGCGCAAAGGAGGCAGAGGATGCGGCCAAAGACACAATCTCGCCGATTGCCCTCTGTGCGGCGCTGAGCGATGCGGCCCCCGCCGACACCATATTCATGGACGAAACCATCACCCATCGCGGGGCGGTGCTCCACCATCTGCGGTCCGGCGGACCACAGAGTTATTTCCGCGCCCATGGCGGTCTCGGTCAGGGCCTGGGCATGGCGCTCGGCGCCAAGCTCGCCGCGCCCGCGCGAACCGTCATCTCGACCATGGGTGATGGCACTTTCATGTACAATCCGGTTGTGCAGAGCCTGGCGTTGTCCCAGCATGAGAACCTGCCAATCCTCATCGTGGTGTTCAATAATAGCGGTTACGCCGCCATGCGCGGCAACCACCGGGACTACTATCCCGATGGGGTCGGGGCGAAAAACGATATTTATCCCGGCCACCCAGTGACCGATCTCGACTATGCCGCGCTGGTGCAACCTTTCGGTGGTTTTGGCCGGCGGGTCGAGGCGATGGCCGACCTACCGGGCGCGATTAATGATGCGCTGGAAGCCGTATCGGCGGGCCGAACGGCTATCCTCAACGTGCTGGTCGACGTCTGACCTCCCTCTCCCACTGGGAGAGGGTTAGGGTGAGGGGAGATTAATTATTCCTCAAACCTCATCCTGAGCTTGTCGGAAGATCGAGGTGGTGCCGGCCTCATACTTCGACAAGCGAGCCATGAGGACTTGTTTTCCCCTCACCCGGCTCGCTGACGCTCGCCACCCTCTCCCGTTGGGAGAGGGTTACTATTCCGGTTCGACGATGTCGTCGATGCCCGCCGCGCGTTTGTAGATTTCGTAGAGCGACGCGGTGTCCATGCCGGAATAGCCCTGCGCCATGGCGGCGAAGTGCTGCTGCAGCGCGGCGTTGAATACCGGCGCCGGCGATTCTATTTCCTGCGCGATGGCGCCGATGATCTTGGCGTCTTTGCGCGAGATATTGTAGGTGCCGCGCGACGTGGTGTAGTCGCCATCGACCATCATCTTGGCGCGCAACTCCCAGATGCGCGAGCGCGCGACGCTGGTATTGACCAGGTCGTAGACCTGATGCGGGTCGAGCCCCATTTTGGTGGCGTAGGCCAACGCTTCGGCCGAGGCCGCGTTGTTGATGCACACCAGATAGTTCAGCACATATTTGATGCGGCTGGCATTGCCGAACTCACCCATCCAGTGGAGCGGATTGGCGAACGCGGCGAACACATCTGACGCCCGTTCGTAGGCGGCTTTGTCGCCGCTGGCGAACGTTGCCAGATCGCCGGCCAGGCAGGTGGCGCGGCTGCCGCTGACCGTGCAATCGAGCAACGTAATGCCGCTATCGTCGAGGCGGCGCGCGCCTTCCGCCTTATCGTCGACCGCCAAGGTGCAGGTGTCGATCACCGTGATACCCGGCCGCCCCGCCGCGGCGATGCCGGTCTGCCCGGTGGTGACCTCGTGGAACGCCTCGGCCGACGGCAGCGAGGTCAGGATAAAATCGGCTTCCTCGGCCATGGCGCGCGGTGTCGCCGCCCGCCGTCCGCCATGTTCTTCCAGCTCGGCCATATTGTGCTCGAACAGGTCGATGCCGATGACGTCGAACCCGGCCTGGCACAGGCGAATGGCGATCGCCGACCCCATGGCGCCGAGACCGACCACCCCAACAATTGTACTCATTTGCTTTCCCCGTGGCGTGGCCGCGTTATTCGAACTTCTGGGTGTCGTCGAGGGCTTCGAGGCCGGCTTTGGCGACCACGTGATCTTCCGCGCCGGTGCCCGATCCCACGCCGATGCCGCCGATCACATGGCCGTCGACGATGATCGGCAGTCCGCCGGGCAGGTTGATGCGCTTGCCGTCGGTGGCGATGGCGAGGCGAATATCGGGACCTTCGGGCATCAGGCCGGTCGGGTTGCCGTAGGAGGCCGAGGTCATGGCCTTGCGCAGGGAGGAATCGATCGATTGCACGAACGCGCCGTCCATCTTGGTGAAGCAGATCAAATGACCGCCCGGGTCGACCACCGAGATACATTCGGGAATGCCGATTTCGTGCGCCTTGGCGACGGCGGCCGCCAAAATCTTGTGGGCGCCTTCGTTGGTGAGTTTGAGGAACGGAGCTGTATCGGTCATGGATTCCCTGCCATTTTTTGAAGTTGAAAATTGCCGCTAACATTGCACCACAGACGCGGTGAGACAACGATTTAGGGTCAGTTTTTGACCGAAGAGTCGGCCGGCGGATCGCGGTAGCGGCGCACCAGATCGTCGGCATCGAGGCTGTCCACCTGGCGCAGTTTGGGAAATAGCCAGGCGAAGCTTATGGCGACGGCGACCGTCGCCGCGCCGCCAACGACAACGGCGGGGACCGTGCCCCACCAGTGGGCGGTGACGCCGGATTCGAACTCGCCCAATTCGTTCGATGCGTTGGTAAACACCGAGGAGACAGCGCTCACCCGGCCGCGCATGTCGTCCGGCGTGATGATTTGCACCAGGTTTTGCCGCACGAAGACGCTCACCGAATCGCCCAGGCCCATGACCACCAGCGCGGCGAGCGAGAGCCAGAAGATGTCGGATAATCCGAAGACGATAACCCCGGCGCCGAACACGCCAACCGCGGTGAGCAGTTTAACGCCGGCGTGTTTTCGGATCGGCACCTGCGCGAGATAAAGCCCGCCGCACAGCGCGCCGACGGCGAAGGCCGAGCGCAGCAGCCCGAACCCTTCCGAACCGACATCCAGTATTTCTTCCGCATAGACCGGCAGCAATGCCAACGCACCGCCGAACAGAACCGCGAACAGGTCGAGGGAGATGGCGCCCAAGATCACCTTGCGTGAGAGAATGAAGCGCAATCCGGCGAGCAAATTAGTGATGTTCACCGGGTCGCGGTTGACGATTTGCGCCGGGCTGCGAACGTACCAGGCGAACATTGTGGCGATAATGAAAACCGCGGTAGCGAAGCCGTAGGCGAGTGTCTCGTCTGTATTGAGGCGTTCGCCAAGCACAATGAGACCACCGGCGGCGGTCGGTCCGAGGATGCGCGCAAGTTGGAAGCCTGACGCCGACCAGGCGATGGCGTTGGGAAAGTCTTCTTTGGAGACCAGGTTTGGCACCACGGCCTGCTGGGCCGGGCCGTGGAACGCGCGCGAGGTGCCGAACAGCACAAGTATCAAAAGAATGAGAATAAAGTTCTCATTGCCCGCCGTGGTGAACCAAAACAGGCCAATGGCGCAGATTGCCTGCACCGAGATTGTCACCCGGATGATGTACATGCGGGGCACCCGGTCGACCACGATCCCGGCGACCAGAAACAACATCAGGAACGGCGCAAACTGCGCCAGGCCGACCAGCCCTAAGTCGAATTCGCGCCCGGTGAGGCGGAACACCTGCCAAAACACCGTGGTGATCATCATTTCGATAGCGAAAAAGCTGAATACCCGCGCACCCCAGAAGAACCGAAAATCGCGGTTTCGGAACACGCGCATGCCATAGCGCCGCCGGTCGGCTGAGGGGGTTGGTGGGGTGGTCACGAGGCTGAGCGCAAGGCCAATTACAGGGGTTTGACGAACGATAGCGGGCATGACCCAGCGAATTGCCAGCCGTCAGCGCCCTATGCCTGGGTGTGACACGAGGCCGATACGAATACTAGGGAAAACCCGGTTGGGCGGGCTACACCAGAAAAGCCGCTGCGGCTTAACGGATTAGAGGCGGTCTTTGGCGGCTGGTTTGGACTGCGTGACCTTGACCGCGCGCTTATCGAGCCATTCTTGAGTTTGGTCTTCCGACGCGCGGATTTCCTCTTGGGTCAGCCGCCCGGCGACGATGGCGAGCAATGGTACGGCGCGCTCGTCGCCTCGGCGTGCGGCGAGCCGCAGCCAGAAATAGGCTGTCGGGAAATCGATGTTGGTGCCGCGCCCCTCAAGGTACAGGGCGCCCAGATGGAATTGGGCGCTGCGGCTGCCAGAGTTGGCGAGGGGCGCCCAGATTTCAAAGGCGCGGCGATAGTCGGCGGCCTTGTAGGCCGCGGCGCCGCCGCTGATCGAATTGGCGTAGTCCTGGCTCGGCATGGCGGGCGGTGTCACCGCCGCGGTCTGGGGTTCCTCGGCGATCGGTTTGAATTCAGCTTCGTCCCGCACGACCTGGTGTGGTGTCTGAGTGACGACGACCGGCGCTTCGGGAGTCGCCACGGCGTCGGCCTCCGCGGGTTCGGTGGGCGCCGAGGCGGTGGCGATTTGGATGTCGGGTGCGCGATTTACGCGAAGTGGGGCAACTGCCGCCGGTTCGAGCGCGGCGCTGTCCGCCGGCTGACCCGGGCGCGGCTCGATGCCGGAATGACCGCTGCCCACGGGGAGCGGGTCGGTGAGGAGGATGTCGGCCTGCGGGTCGGCGCGCGCTTGGTCGAACTGCGCGGGAATTCCCTCGAAGAGCAACGCGGTCTCTTGTGAAAGGTCCAATGGGTATGCGTCATTTCGTATATCCGGTTCTGCGGCCGCGACGGTGACGTTGGTCGGTTCGCCGATCAACTCGGCCATGGCCTGGTAGGTCGCCGCAAGATCGCGGCTCAGTTCGGTGATCTCGCTTTGCAGCGCTTGGCGTTCAGCTTCGCGGCGGCGGCGCTCGTTTTGAATGCGGGCGATCTCGTTATCGAGTTCCTGGGTTTTGGCGTAAGCCGGCTGGGTTTTCGCCAAAACCTTCTCGATGCTGTTGGGCTTCCGGCGCAGGGGCTGCAGCGGTTCGAAAGCAGGTGCGCGCATGGCCGTGCCGGGCGCGAGATCGCCAGCAAGGGCATCGAGCGCCTGTTGAGCGGTGGCCAGACGATCGGCCAGGCGCTTAATTTCGCCGCGAAATACGGCGAGCTTGGCTTCCTTGCTGTTCTTCTCAGCTTCGGCGCGAAGCGTCTCGGCCTCGAGAAGCTCGCGCAGGGACGCGTCACGCGATTGCACCGTGGTCAGCTCTTCCTTCAGGGTGGTCACTTCACCCTGCAACGCATCGAGTTCGGCTTGGGATTTTTTCTGCGCCGCTTCGGTTTGCGCTTTCTTGGCGCTGAGCTGTTGGCGCAGTGCCGAATCTTGCGCTTTGACGCTCGATAGCTGGCTCTCCAGCTTTTGGACTTTTGCCTGTAGGGCGGCCTGCTCGATCTGGTAGCGGTCGCGTTCGGCGTTGGTTTTGCGCAATTCGGCTTCGAGACGCTGACGCGCCCCGTCATCGACCGGTTTGCTCACGGCGACGGGCGCGACCGGCGCGGGTGTAACAGTGGGAGCCGTGGCTGGTGTCACTGGAGCCGGGTTGCTCGGCGCGCTGGCGACTTGCGGCGCCTGGGGCTGTATGCGCGTCACCTGTTGGACGTGTTGCTGGGCTGGCGACGGGCCTTGAATGATGGTGTTTATGCGTTGGCGCAGGGCCGCATCGGTTTTCGCCGCATTGGAAATGGCGCGGTATTGGTCGGTCGAAAAAACCGAATTTTCGACGACCGAGTGCATGTGTTGGCGCATTTCCTCGAACAGCAGATCAGCTTTTTCTTCCGCGCCGGCGATCTTGGCGGCTTGGATGCGCGGGTAATAAGTGCTGCGCAGGGCCAATACGGTGGTGGCCACGGTTGCGAACGAGCGCAGGGTCTGATCGTCGTAGGCGCCTTGGGCGTTCAGGCTGCTCACCTGACTGGCCGGTATGTTGCCGGACTGGGCGCTGGCTGATGACGCTGTGAAAACACCAGCCGATATCAGCGTCGCGCTCGCCAGGGTTATGGCCAGACGATTGAGAGATGGGGCGATATGGGTCTTGGAAACTAGCCGGAGTTGCACCGTGCCCTCGCGAATGTTCGTGTGCCGAAACCTCGGCGATCGCCGGCCTGTAACCTCTAATCGGTCTACACGCTGGCGGGCCGCCCAACATGGATTGCGCTCAGACTGCTAGGGAAACGTAATGGGATTTAGAATTCGTTAAGACCTGCTGTTTGCGGGTATGATTAATAGAACGATAATATGCGCTGAACGCGCGTGATACGGCCCGGCCGTTAAGAATCCGGGTTCGAAAATCAGGGGAGGAACGCCGTGCTGGTCGTCGATTCACAGGTTCATATTTGGGAAAACGTAATGCTGCCGGCGTGGCACCGGCAGATCGAAACCTATTCGAAGGACGATCTACTGGCCGAAATGGCGACGGCCGGCGTCGATGCGGTTCTGCTCCATCCGCCCGGCGCGGTCGAAGGCGGCAATGAATTGGCTTTGGCCGCCGCGGCGGCGCACCCGGACAAGTTCGCCGTGCTGGGCCATGTGCCGCCGGACACGCCCGATGAAAGCCGCGAACTGCTCGAGGCCCGGCTCACGCAGCCCGGCTATCTCGGCCTGCGGTATATCTTCGCGCTACCGGGTCGTGAGAACTGGCCGCACGACGGCACGATGGACTGGATCTACCAGACTTGTGAAGAAAAGGGCCTGCCGCTGGGTCTGCTGGCCTTTTCCTTTCTGCCGAAAGTCGCTGAAGTCGCCGAGCGCCATCCCGGCCTGCGCCTGTTGATCGATCATCTGGGTGTCCAGCCGTCGGCGAAGGACGATGCCGCCTTCGAGACCCTGCCAGATTTGCTGGCGCTGGCGAAGTATCCCAATGTGGCGGTGAAGCTGTCGGACGCGCCGGTGCATTCCAGCGCGGAATATCCCTACCGGAATATCCACGATCACATCCATCGTATCTTCGACGCGTTCGGGCCGGAGCGCTGCTTCTGGGGCACCGATTTGAGCCGCGAACCATGCAGTTACCGCCAGTGCGTCACCATGTTCACCGAAGAGCTGCCCTGGCTGACCGGTAATGATCTGGAACTGGTGATGGGCCGGGCGCTGTGTAATTGGATCGGCTGGGATCTGCCGGCGTGACGCCACCAACCAACGCCAACTTAACCGACGATCGGCCGACCTTTACCAGCCATCTGGAATGCTCGGCGACCGGTGAACCTTATCCGGCCGACCGCCTGCATGGTCTGTCGACGGAAGGCAAGCCTCTCCTGGTGCGCTACGATCTGGCGGCGCTGGGCGCGGCGCTGAGCAAAGAGACGCTCGCCGCCCGGCCCGCCGATATGTGGCGCTATCGCGAGTTTCTGCCGGTGCGTCAGACAGAAAACGTGATCTCCCTGGGCGAACCCATGACGCCTCTGGTGCCGTTGCCCAACTGCGCGCGCGAATTGGGGGTCGGCGAGATTTTGGTCAAGGATGAGAGCCGCTTGCCGACCGGCTCGTTCAAGGCGCGCGGCCTATGCGTCGCGGTCAGCATGGCCAGGGAGCTTGGCATCAGCCGCATGGCCATGCCGACCAATGGCAATGCCGGCGCCGCGCTGGCCGCCTATGCCAGCCGTTGCGGCATCGAGAGCTTTGTCTTTTGTCCGGAAGATACGCCGGACGTGAATGTGCGCGAGATCGCGCTGCAGGGCGCCAAGGTGTGGAAAGTCAACGGGCTGATCAACGATTGCGGCAGGATCGTCGGCGACGGCAAGGAGGCGATGGGCTGGTTCGACACCTCGACCCTGAAAGAGCCCTACCGGATCGAAGGTAAGAAAACGATGGGCCTGGAGCTGGCCGAACAATTGGGGTGGACCGTGCCGGACGCGATCTTCTATCCCACCGGCGGCGGCACCGGGCTGATCGGCATGTGGAAGGCTTTTGCTGAGCTGGCCGAGATCGGTTGGCTCGATGAAAAACGACCGCAGATGGTCTGTGTGCAAGCAACCGGCTGTGCGCCCATGGTCAAGGCCTGGGAAGAGGGCGCCGACCATGCCGAACTGTGGACCGACGCCCACACTATCGCCGCTGGCATCCGCGTGCCGGTCGCCATCGGTGATTTTCTCATCCTGCGCGCGGTGCGCGAAAGCGGTGGCTACGCCATCGCCGCGCCCGACGAAGAGATCATCGCGGCGCAGCAAGAGGTCGCCGCCCGCGACGGGCTCTTAATGGGTCCGGAAGGCGCGACCACCTATGCGGCGTTGCGCCGGGCGGTTAGTGAAGGGCGGGTCGGAAAGGGTGATCAAGTGATGCTATTTAACTGCGGCACTTCGTTGAAATACCCCATGCCGGCGGTCGCGCGCGTCATCGACCGCCACCAGCCAATCGATTATGCCGCCATCGCGGCGGGATAGGAGCGAGGCACATGAAGTTCGTTTTATCGGCAATGGTTATTGCGGGCGGCCTGTTGTTCGCCACATCGGCCAGCGCACACAGTTTCGACACGATCTTTGTGGTGCCGGTGTCGGGATCGCAAGCGCAGGCCGGCACGCAGGCCCGCGACGGCTTTATGTTCGCCACGCGTGAGCGCGACGCACACCCTAATGAGACCGCCGACGGCCATCTCGGCGGCCTCGACGTTTATCTACGACTTGTCGATGGCAACGCCGCCGCGGCCGATGTGGTCGCGAAAGCCCGTGAGCTGGCAGGGCGGGCCGCCGACGATGCGCCGCGGATCGTGGCGCCGGCAGCGATACTGGAAGCGCTTAACGGCCAGACGGAGGGTGCTGAGTTGATTGTGATCGACCTAACCGCGCCGGCTCCGGCGAATATGAGCACCATGGATGGACGGCCCTTTGGCGCGGCGTTCGAAGCCGCCTTCGGCTACGCGCCGACCCCGGCGGTGTTTGCCGGCTACGCCGCCGCCCGGCAAATCGACACGGTGGTTCGGGCGAACAATTAGGAAAGCTCTTTGTTTAAAGCGTCACCCCCACCCCAACCCTCCCCCATCAAGGGGGCTGAGACTGGACCGTCACGCCAGTGGCGTGGCGTAAGCCAGTCGAAGATCTTTTCTGCGATCCGACTTGCGTCGTGCCACCGGCACGACGGTTCGTCCCGCAGCCCCCCTTGTGGGGGAGGATTTAGGTGGGGGGTCAGGAGCGAAGTTCCTAAAATTTTGATTAGACCGGCTGCACGGGCAATAGGATGTCGATTTGCAGGCCGCCGAGATCGGCGGACTCGTCGAGCGTCACCGAGCCTTCGTACAGCTCGGCGATGTCGCGCACGATCGACAGACCGAATCCGGTGCCCGGTGGCGCTTCGTCGAGGCGCTTGCCCCAGTTGAAGGCCGCTGACCGCTCGGCTTCGGAAATGCCCGGTCCGTCATCTTCGACCGTCAGCCGCAATCCATCGCTGACCATGCGCGCCGAGACACGGACCCGCGCATCGGCAAATTTATGGGCGTTAGACACCAAGTTGCTCAGCATGGCCTCGATGTCGTGCTTGGGGATCGGCACCAGCAGCCCGGGCTCGCAGGAATGGTCGATTTCCAGCGGCGTGCGCCGGTACAGAATGGCGAATCCGTCGACCACGTCTTTCAGCAGTGGTTCGATTTCGGTCTTGCGCGCCGGTTGACCGTCGGGGCCGATGGCCCGCGCCAGGCTGGAATAGCGGTCGACCAGGCCGGTCATGCGCTCCACCTGGCGGTTCATCAGATCGGTGTCGATGTCGCCGGTCAGCCCGTTTTTCATCACCGACAAGGGGTGATTGATGTCGTGGGCGATCTTGCTGACGTAATTCCGGGTACGCTCGACCAGGCGCATATTCTGGCGCAGCATACCGTTCATACGGTCGACCAGCCGCTGAATTTCGTCGGGGAAACGGCCTTCGATGCCGTCGGTCTCGGCGTTTTCGTAGCGCTGCATGGCGCTGCCCAGCCCACTGAGCTGATGACGCAGCGCCAAAATAATGAAGCCCAGCATACCGAGCAGGGCGAGCGAGACCGGGATTGCCGCCAGCAAGGCGAGTTGGCGCAGGCGCGCCGCCAGTTCCTCGACCCGCGCATCGTAGCGCGCCAGGCTGATTCCGGCGAAATATTGCACCTGTTGCGTTTGATCGGCCGCGGTGTCACCGCTAAAGGGCGGAACTTCGCCGATGGTCCGTCCGGCGATACGTAGGCGGCCCAAATCGGTGTCGAACTCGGCGATTTGGAAACTGGGCCCTTCGACCGCGGCTTCCGCCGGCAGTTCGGCCTCGGCGATTTCAAGCAATTCGGAGCGTTCGGTAATTTGCCCGTTGACCGAAATCTGCCACACCCAGTCGGCGTCGGCGCCGCCGATCACCAGCCGGGGCGGCCGCTCGACCAGCCCCTCTGGCGGATCGCTCTCGCGGCCGCGAAAGGCCTCCGCGCTGGCCCGGTAGCCGCGCACCTGATTGGCCAGCTCGAGAATGCGGGAGTCGACCACCTGTACCGAGATTCGTTCCACCGCGACCGAGAAAAACAGCCAGAATAGCGGCACGCTGACGGCCACGAGAACCAGGGCCCATAGCAGAAGTCGGGCAACCAGCGTGTTTGGCCAACCGGGCACGGCTACTCCTCGACAGGCTCGCCAAGGGTGAGGCGATAGCCGTAGCCGAAGACCGTTTCGATGGATTGTTTGCCAAGCTTGGTGCGCAGGCGTGAAATAAAGACCGGCACTTCGTTGGCGGTCTTGATCGCGTCGCCGTCGAAATTGTGATTGACCATCTCTTCCGCCGAGACCGGCCGGCCGGCATGCACGGCAAGGTAATGCAAAATGCGGTATTCGGTGGGGGTCAGCTTGACCGGGCCGCCGTCCATCCAGACCCGCAAAGATTGGGTGTCGATGCGCAAGGCGCCGATTTCGAGCACCGGCTGGCGCACATTGGGGCCGGCGGAATTGAGGACACCGCGCAGCCAGTCGAGCAACAATTCCAGATCGACCGGCTTGGTGAGGTAATTTGTCGCGCCGGCGCGCACCGCCTCTTTCATGTCGGTGACTTCCTTGCGCGATCCGGTCAGCACGATGACCGGCATATTGCGGTCGTTTTCGCGCCACCGGCGCAGCACCGAAAACCCATCCATCGTTGGCAGGCCGGGGTCGAGAATAACCGCGTCATAGTCGTTTTCCAGGCCGTAGGCCAAACCCTCTTCGCCATCGTCGATAATATCGACGGCGTGGTTCTCGTCGCGCAGCATGGCGGCGATTTGCTCGGCCAGTTCCGGATCGTCTTCGAGGATTAAAACGCGCATGGCGGCACTACTCCACTGGCTTATCGATTGCCGCGACCGCGTCCTGAATTACCGTTGCCACCGCCGCGACTCTCGGAATCGCCGACGACACCGCCGGTCGCCGGGTCGATATAGACGACAATAACACGGTCATCGCGGCGCAGTATTTGTACTTCATAGAGCGCGCCGCGCTCGGTGCGGCGGATTTGCGTGCCGATAATCTGGCCCTGATAGCGCGGATTTCCCTGCAATCGGTCCAAAGCGCCCGATAAATCGCCGCCACGCGACTGCGCCGCGGCAGGCTGCACGGGGATCGCCACCAGGCTGGTGGCCAAAAATATGATTAATAAAGCCAGTAATTTACGCATCGTGCCTGAATGTAGTGCCGATCACCCTAAAATTAAAACGTTCCCTTCGTTAGCTTTTGTTCGAACGTCTTAAAATTTCCTAACAACCGCCGCATGCAATCGAAAACGGCGAACCTCCATATTTCTCCCATCGAAGTGTTCATCAACCCGATTTGGGAGAAATAAGATGCGTAAATTAGCAATAGCCACCACCGCAGCAGCGTTGATCTTAGGTGCCGGCACCGCGTCGGCCGATCAGAACCGTGGCTGGCGGGCGCACTCGAACCACCAGACGGCTCACCATCAGGTGGATCGCCGTGCCGCCGTGCCGCGTCATGCCCGCAATGTCGAGGTCGTTCGCGTGGGCGTGCATCGCCGCTACTTCGATGAGACCATTCCGCTGCGTCGTCTGCTCAACCTCGATCGCGACTATCGCGGTTACCGCATTCAGTCGGTGATCGTAAAAGTGCGGCCCCACAAATCGCGTGGTCGTTTGGCGCTGGTTGCCAACGGCCATGTGGTCGACCGGGCGCGTTCGGGACGGACCCGTCGTATCGAGTTGACCCCGGACGACGACCGCACTTTGGGTCGTGATCTGAGACGGTTGCAGCTCGACGTTCGTGGCCGCGCCTTTATCGACTCGATCCAGGTGAAACTGCGGGCACCGCGTCACCAGCGTCGCGACCGGGTCGTTCACCGCACCAAGCACGACCATCGTGACCGGAACCCCGAGCTGGCCGAACAGATCGTGCGGATCATCTTGGGACAGATCGAAGTCTCTGACGGGCGCTACTAAGCGCCCGTCTCCCCCCTTTGATTCCAATGATTGCGAACCAACGGCTTTCGAATAGGAGAGTTAACATGTCGAATTCAACCAAACGAATGAGCGTTCTGGCCGCCGCCTTGGCTGCCGCGCTGGCCACCATGTCCTTTACGGCGCCGGCCGCGGTCGCCGATCCGCCTCGCTGGGCGCCGGCTTATGGCTATGGCCACCATCATGGCCATCACAAGTTCAAGCGCAAGATCCGTCATCATCGCAAGCACCATCAGCACCGCCATGCGCGGCGTCATGACCGGCGTCGGGTGGTCTATGTGACGCGAACCTATGACGATCACTACCGCCATGGACACCGTCACGGGCACGGCAACCGTCGCGGCAGCGATCTTAGCGTATCGCCGACCGTCGGCGGCGCCATCGTCGGCGCGGTGCTCGGCGGTCTCGGTGGTAGTGCGATCGGCAGCGGCAGTGGTCGTACGGCAGCCATTATCGGGGGCGTTGCCGCCGGCGCCGTCATCGGCGGCTCGATCGGCCGCGGTATGGAGCCAGCCGATCAGGCGCGGGTTCAGCACACGCTGGAAACCGGTCGCACCGGCCAAACGGTGATTTGGAATAATCCGGACACCGGCAACCGCTACGAAGTGACGCCGACACGCACCTACCGCACGGCCGACCGTCGCGATTGCCGCGAATACACCTCCTGGGTCTTCCTGGGCGGTTACGAAGAGCAAGTCACTGGAACCGCTTGCCGGATGCCTGACGGCAGCTGGCAGCGCCAGACCGGCTAACGGTTGCGGCGCGGGGAGGTTACTATGATGGCATTCGAGCGATTGCGGGCGCGCGCGATAAAGGCGCTGGGCCTGATGTGGATCGTCGCTTCGGCTCTCGCTTGGGTGTCGATGGGGCAAGCATCCGCGGCCGTGTCGGATCGCGCCGTCGACGCCCTAGCTAGCGAGATTTCGCGGGGGCTCGACGCTGTCGATCTCAATGCGTTTCCCGCCGGTAGCGGCTACACCCAGCCGACCATCGCCATCAAAGCCTTTGGCGAAGCGATAGGGCCGGTCGATGCGGCGGACGCCAACTATGTGAACGACCGGCTGCTGATCGCGTTGCAACGTACCCTGCGGGGCCGGTTTCGGTTTGTCGCCCGTGACGCGGTCGGGGATCTGATCGCCGACATCGACGCGACCACCGAACCCAGCGCCGCGCGCGACGAGCGGCTGCGCGATCTGCAGGCCAATCTGCGCGCCGATATTCTGATCCGCGGCACCTTGCGGCAGACC